>Ga0070731_10005749_pt1 | contig 10133 bp, 7 predicted proteins | sample Coa_R1_2_FD_66448 | JGI IMG/M metagenome (GOLD analysis project Ga0070731, IMG submission 66448) | Surface soil microbial communities from Centralia Pennsylvania, which are recovering from an underground coalmine fire - Coalmine... | ecosystem: Environmental > Terrestrial > Soil > Unclassified ... | reverse complement strand
GCAAAGAGCTCGAGCTGTCCGGGCTCGGGCTCGGCCGTGGGCGCGTCGGCCCAGTCGGCGTCGCGATACCTGTCGACGCGCACGAGGAGGCGCGCGTCGCCGCGTACGAGCTCGACGGGCGTTTCGCGCGCGGCCTCGAGCTCGGCATCGGCCTCGAGGCGGCCGAGCACCCAGCCGATCGGCGTCGATGCGTCGGCAGCGCGCTCGCGGTCGATCGCGCCCGAAACGATGAGCCGCTGCCGCGCGCGCGTCATGGCGACGTAGTAGAGGCGCAGCCGCTCGGCCTTCTCCTCCTCCTCGCGGGCGGCCTTCACCTCGTCGTAGTCGAACGCGCCGCGCCGCTTCGTCGTCACCGGATCGGCAACGCGGAACCCGAAGCGCCCGTCGGAGAGCGCAAGGATCTCCTCCGCCGACGGCGGCGCCTTGTCGCGCCCCGCGTCGGCCACGATCACGACCTCGAACTCGAGGCCCTTCGCGGCGTGGATCGTCAGCAGGCGAACTGCATTGCCTCCCTCCTCCTCCGCCACGGCCTCGAGCTCGCGCGCGCCGAGCGCCTCCTGCTCGCCGACGAAGCGCACGAATCCCTCGACGTCCGGGCCGCGGAGCTCCTCGTACGAGCGCGCGAGCCGCGCGAGCTTGCGCATGTTCGCGTAGCGCCGCCTGCCGTCCCACTGCGTGAGGACGGCGAGGTCGTAGTCGTGCTCGGCGACGATGCGCTCGCAGAGCTGCTCGAGCGAGATGCGCGGCAGCGCCGCCGCCAGCCGCTCGTACCGCTGCCGGAATGCGCGCATGAGCCGCTCGTCCTGTTCCGAGAGCCCCGGCGGCATCGTGCGCTCGAGCCCGGCGAAGATCGGCCGGCGCGACGCCGCACGACGGAGCAGGACGAGCGCGTCGTTCGAGACGCCGACGAACGGGGACGCGAGCACGCTCAGGAGCGCGCGGTCGTCGTAGCGGTTCTGCAGCAGCCGCAGATACGAGAGCAGGTCGACGACCTGCTGCTGGCCGAAGTACCCCTTGCCGGTCGCGCGGTACGTCGGGAGCCCGGCGCGCCGCAGCTCCTGCTCGTACACCTCTGCGTCCGTCCCGGCGGCGAAGAGCACGACGATCTCGCCTGCCGTCGCCGCGCCGGTGTCGACGAGCTCGCGCACGCGCCTGGCGATCGCGCGCGCTTCCGCGCGGCGCCAGTGCACGCCGGTTTCCTTGTACGCGGCCTTGTCGGTGACGAGCAGCTCGACCGGTTGACCGAAGACGGGATCGGGAAACTCGGCCGCGGCGGCGAGCGGCTGGAACTCGCCCCCGAAGTGCGCGCCGAAGAGCTCGTTCACGGCCGCGAGCACCTCGGGGCGCGACCGGTAGTTGAGCGTGAGCGGCAGCAGCTGCGCAGCCTGCTCGCGGCGCTCGCGGAAGACGCCGACGTCGGCGTGGCGGAAGCCGTAGATCGCCTGGAACTCATCGCCGACGAAGAACAGCTCGGCGCCGCCCTCGGCGAGCAGGTCGATGAGCCCGCACTGCAGCCGGTTCGTGTCCTGGAACTCGTCCACCATGATCGAGCGGAAGCGGAGCGACTCCCGCGCCCGGATGTCGGCGTCGTCACGCAGGAGGTCGCGGGCCTGCAGCTGCAGATCCTCGAAGTCGAGCGCCGACTCGCGGGCCTTCTCCTCGGCGTAGGCGACGGCGAACCGCTCGAGCAGCTCCTGCAGGAGGTCGCGGTCGCGTGCGGCCACAACGTCGAGTGCCGCCTGCTCCACCGCCTTGCGCGCCTCCTCGTACCCGACGCCCTTGTCACCGCGGACGCGGAACCCGGAAAGGTCGATGAGCCGGTCGGGCCCGGGGTCGCGGTCGAGGAGCTCGAGAAGCTGCGCAGCCGTCTCGTGGTCGACCGCGCGCGCCGCGTCGCGCAGCTCCCCGATGCGGTCGGCGAGCTCCGGACGATCGCCGACGCCGAGCACGAGCTCGCGGCCGGCGGAGCGCAGCGTCTCGTAGACGCCGGTGAGCATGCGGCGGAGGCCGTCGGCGCCGTACGTCGCGAGGAGTTGAAGGCGGGCCGGCTCGCCGCCGCTGCAGAACTCCGCGAGCGCGCGCTCGAACGCCTCGCTGCGCAGCACCGCGCCCTGCGCCTCGTCGAGCTCGCGGAAACGCGGGTCGAGGCCGGCGGCGAACGGATACGTCTTCAGCAGGCGAAGGCAGAAACCGTGAATGGTCGAGATCCACGCGCCGTCGAGCTCGCGCGCGAGATCGTGGCGGCCGCGCGCGGCGAGCTCCGCCCGGACGCGCGTGCGGAGCTCTCCCGCGGCGCGGCGCGTGTACGTGATGACGAGGATCGAATCGACGTCGAGGCCCTGGTCGCATACGGCGCGCACGAAGCGCTCGACGAGGACGGCGGTCTTGCCGGTGCCGGCGCCCGCCGACACGAAGACCTCTCCGGTCGCCTCGACGGCGGCGAGCTGCTGTTCGTTCACGCGCGCTCCACGCGGCACATCGGCCACAGGTCGCACCACGGCGGGCACTCGCCGCCGCGCGGATCGTGCTCGACGTCACCGGTCCGGATCCGGCCGGCGAGGCGGCGCGCGGTCTCCTCGGCATTCCTCACCATCGCCCAGAACGCGTCCTCGTCGAGGTAATCGGTGCGGACGTAGCCCGCGAGCGTCTCGCCCTCGTCCTTGCGCAGGAGCCCGCGCGCGCGGCGCTCGCCGGCGAGCGGCCGGTACACGCCGCCGAGCGGCTCGATGCCGACCAGGTCGCGGAGGACGAGCATGTACAGCGGAAGCTGCAGCCGCAGCTCCTTCTCGATCTCGACCGCCGAGTGCGCGTGCTTGCCCGACTTGTAGTCCTGCACGATTCCGCGTGCGCTGAAGGGGTCGATGTCGATCCGGTCGATCTTCCCGGACAGCGTCATGCCGGAGCCGAGGTCGAGGCCCCGCTGCAGCTCGGGTGCGGCGCGCTCGGTGCCGAAGGCGACTTCGAAGCGGCGGGGGACGAGCTGGAGCTCGGCCGCGCACTCCTCGTGCACGAGCGCCTCGAGGTCGCGCCAGAGCGTCTGGTCGAGCTCGCGCGCCTGCATCTCCGTCATCTCCATCCGCACCCCGGCGATCGCCTCGTCGAGGCACGCGCGCATGAGCCGCACCGCGTCGTCCTCCACCCGTGCGTCGAGCTTCTCGACTCCGAGCTCCTTGGGTAGACGCGTGAAGAACTTGAACAGCGCACTGTGCGCGACCGAGCCGCGCAGCTTCGGGTCGACCTCTGCGTCGATCGAGCGCGGATCGAGCAGCCGGTCGACGAACCATGCGGAGGAGCAGTCGGCGAACCGCTCGAGCTCGGTGACGTTGAACGTCGCGCGCGAACCGAGCTGCTCCAGGACGACGGCGTTGTGGAGGCGGGTCGGCCGCCTGAACGCGGCGAGAGCACGGTCGAGCCTCCGCTCCCAGCCGTTCGCGCGCGCGAGTGCCTCCGCCTGGCCTTCGTCCGTCGCGGCGAGTGCGGAGACGGCGCGCAGCCGCTCCCGCTCCGTGGGCGCGTCGGAGAGCGACCACGTCAGCGCCGACAGCGGCCGGCGGCGCGTCCACCTGCGCACGTCGTCCACGTCGAAGAGCGTCTGCACCTCGTCCCAGAACGGGCTCGCTTCCCGAGGCGCGCCGTCGTCGGTCGCGGCCTCGCGCACGAGGTAGAGCCGCTCGGATGCGCGCGTGCACGCCGTGTAGAAGAGGTACCGGTCGCGACTCACGGGATCGGGGCGCTCGAGGCGGGCGCCGCGGGCGTCCAGCTCGTGGCGCGCGTCGTCGTCGAGGAACGGCGACGCCGTCCCCCGCCGCGGCAGGCTTCCTTCCTCGAGCCCGAGCACGAAGGCGACGTCGAACTGGCGCGTCCGGCCGCGCAGGAGGTCGACGACGGCGATGCGGCCGGGCTCGTCGCCGCGCATCGGCCGAAGCGCCTGCCGTTCGAGCGAGGAGACGACGTCCTCGCGCGAGAGCTCGGCCGTGAGCCGCTGCCAGCGTGCGAGCTCGCCGAGCAGCCGCGTGATCGTCTCGCCCGCGCGCAGGTCGAGCCGCGACGACTCGCCGACGGGCGGCGCCTCCAGCCCGTACGCGCTGCGGAGCATCCGGGCGACGAGATCGCCGACCGCCTCGACCGGATCCTCCGCAGCGCGAAGCTCCTCGAGCGCGGGCAGCGGAGATCCGCGGAGCTTCTCCGCTTCCTCGACCACGCGGTCCGGGGCCTGCACGGCGCGGCCGCGCAGGCGACCCTCGACGAAGTCGACGGCAGGCCGCGGGACGCCCGAGAACGGAGTGCGGAGATACGCGAACAGCTCGGCGCGCGTGCCGCCCAGCCACGCGAAGCGAAGGAACGAGATCAGCGCGTGGCCGATCGACGTCTGGCCGAGCCGCAGGTCGCCGTCGATCGAGAACGGAATCCCGAGCGTCGTCAGCACCGTCTCGAGCGGCGCACGCCATCGCTCGATGCTCGGGCAGACGATCCCGATCCGCTCGGCCGGCGTACCGGAGCGCAGCAGGGCGAGCAGCTCCTCGCCTACGAGCTCGAGCGATCCGCGCGCTCCCGCTCCCTCGAAGAAGCGTACGGCCCCGTCGATCGGCACCGGCTCGGACGACGCGTCGTCGAACAGATGCCGCTCGACATGCGCGAGCGCGGGCTGCGCCGTGTCGATCCAGCGCGCGGGCAGCTCCTCGATGCGCGGGCCGGCGAGACGCGCGAGGTCGTCGGCGGTGCGGCGCAGCGACGTGAATGCCGGGCGGCCCGGCTCGTAGGGAAGCGAGACGGTCACGTCCGTGCGCCCGGCGAGCGCCTCGAGCAGCGCCCACTCGGCGCCGGTGAGGTCCTCGAAGCCGTACGCGAACACCGGCTCGCCGTGCCACGCGTCGAGATCGTTCTGCACCCGCTCGGCCGCGTTTCGCCGGAGGAGGTCGCGGTCCCAGACGCCGAGCCGGTCGAGCTCGTCTCTGTACGCCGCGTAGAGCGCCGCGAGGTCGCCGTCGAGCTGTCCCGGGTCGAGGAGGCCGGACTCGAGCTCGCCGAGCGCCTGGAGGAGCGAGTCGGCGAAGCCGCCGAATCGCGCGGAGGCGGCGAGACGGTCGAGCTTCGCTTTGGCGACGACGCGGCGGACGAGCAGGGCGCGCTGCGCCGTGGAGGCGACCGGCTTCACGTCGTCACCGGCGAACGCGACGCGCTCGAAGACGTCGTCGAATGTGCCGATCGAGCCGTTGAGCAGCGCGGGGCGCCGCTCGAGCAGCTCGCGTTCGACGCGCTCGACGTCCGACCGGTTCGGCACGATGAGGACAGGCTCCCGCTCGAGGGCGGCGAGATAGCGGTCGAGCAGCGTCTCGACCTTGCCCGCGTTCGCAGGCCCAGCGATCAGGCTGAGCGGCACCGCCTCATCGTAGAGGGGGCTTCCGCTGTCGCTCGATCAGGCCGGTGCGGCCGACTTCGGCTTGCGGCCGCGCCGCGCGACCGTTCTGCCGGGCATCGAGCCTGCGCAGTCGTCGCAGAGGTCGGCCTGCTTCGAGCCGCGGCGCGCGTCCGAATACGTGACCCGGAGCATGGCGCCCTTGCCCTCTTCGACTTCCTTGGAGCAGTTGTCGCAAACGAGAACGGTTTTGCGTGCCATGGACCCAAAGTTAGCTGAAATTCAGCAGGCGTATGAGCGCCTGCTCTTCCGGCTCCAACGACGTTTGGCGGGCTCCCAGCCTGCGCAAATGTCGGGGCCGGAAATCCGCGAGGGTTCTCCCTTCCAGATAGGCGTCGACGACCGCGGGGGCGACGTACGACTGGCGGCAGACGGCCGGCGTGTTCCCCAGCCGCGCCGAGACGCTCCGCATGACGGCGGTGATCGCGCCGTCTCCATCGGTCGTCCGCTCCGCGAAGGCGACCGCGGCGAGGAGGGTACCGCCCCAGGTCCGGAAGTCCTTCGCGGTGAACTCCTCGCCGAGATATGCCTTGACGTAGTCGTTGACGACGCGGCTCGTGAGATCGCAGAGCCCTGCATCGTCCCGCTCGTAGCGGAAGAGGCGCGTCCCGCCCGGGACGGCGAGCAGCTCGCGCACCGCCGCCGCCAGCTCGTCGTCGACGAGCGACGTGCGAACCTCGGAGCGGCCCTTTCCCATGAACGCGAGCCGGACCCGATCGCGGCGCACGTTGACGTGGCGCTTGCGCAGCGTCGTGATGCCGTACGTGCCGGAGGTCTGCGTGTGACGGTCGTTGCCGACGCGGAACCACCCGAGGTCGATGAGCCGGAGCGCGATCGCCGTCACGCGCTCGCGGTCGAGCGTGTCGTTGTCGAGATGCTCGGCCATCACCGTCCGCAGCTCCGGAAGACGCTCGCCGAAGCGAATGAGACGCTCGAATTTCGCCCGCTCCTGTGCCGCGCGGAAATTCGCGTGGTACAGGTACTGCTTCCGGCCGGCCGCGTCGACGCCGGTCGCCTGGAGCTTCGCGCGCGGGCCGGCGGCGATGTGGACGTCCTTCCACGCCGGCGGAATCGCGAGCTTCGCGATGCGCTCCAGCGTCTCCTCGTCGCGCACCTCCCGCCCCTTCGTGTCGAAGTAGCGGAACGAGCCCTTGCGTCCCTTCCGTGTCAGCATCTCGGAAGAGCAACGTCACTACACTGGCCGCCGATGCGCGACGACCGTGTGATCGTCGTCCTCGAGGGCGACCAGACCGGCCAGGAGCTCCTGGAAGAGTCCCTCCGAGTGCTCGCGCCGGACGTGATCGGCGTCGACTTCGAGTTCCCGCGCTACGACCTATCGCTGGAGAACCGGCGCGCGACCGACAACGGGGTCGTGCACGACGCGGCGGCCGCGATCCGCGAACAGGGAATGGGTCTGAAAGCCGCCACGGTCACGCCGGAGGGACGCGGCGAGATCGGCTCGCCGAACCGGATCCTCCGCGAGGAGATCGGCGGCAAGGTGATCGTGCGCACGGGTCGCCGCATTCCAGGCGTCGTGCCGGTCGCGGGGGTCTTCGCACCGATCTCGATCGTGCGCATGGCGGTCGGCGATGCGTACGGCGCGGAGGAATGGCGCGAGGGCGACGGCGACGACGAGGTCGCGTTCCGCACGGAGCGGATCGAGCGGCGCGTCTGCCGCGCCGTGTCGGAGTTCGCGTTCCGCCAGGCCGAGCGCACCGGCGCCAAGGTATTCGGCGGTCCGAAGTACACGGTCAGCCCGACGTACGAAGGAATGCTGAAGGAGGAGATGGACGCCGCGGCCGAGCGGCATCCAGAAGTGAAGTACGAGCCGCAGCTGATCGACGCGACGTTTGCGCTTCTGCTTTCGACGACGGGCGAGCCGCTCGTCATTCCGGCGCTCAACCGCGACGGCGACATCCTCTCCGACCTCGTCCTCCCGCTGTTCGGATCGATCGCGGGATCGGAGTCGCTACTCGTCGCCTTCGAGGACGACTTCGAGCCGGCAGCGATCATGGCGGAGGCGGCGCACGGAACGGCTCCGTCGCTCGAGGGAAAGAACGTCGCCAATTCGATGGCGATGATCCTCGCCGGAGCGGCGCTGCTCTCACACGGCGACGAGACGGCTCAGCGCGCCGGACGCGCGGTGCGCGAGGCGTGCCTCGAGGCGGTCGCATCGGGCGCGCGCACGGCCGACCTCGGCGGCGAGCTCGGGACGAGCGAGTTCACGGACGAAGTCATCGCCCGCGTGCGCCAGAAGCTCGACGTCTGGGCCGCGCTCTAAACGGCTAGGGGAAGAGCCTCGCCCTGCCAGACGGCGAGGAACGCCTCGACGACGGCGGGGTCGAACTGCTCGCCGGCCTCGTTGCCGATCTCGGCAAAGGCCGTCTTGCAGCTCATCGCGGCTCTGTACGGACGCTTCGAGGTCATCGCGTCGAACGCGTCGGCGACCGCGAGCAGTCGCGCTTCGATCGGAATGGAGATTCCGCTCAGGCCGCAGGGATAGCCGGCGCCGTTCCACTGCTCGTGGTGGAGCAGGACGTACGGAAGGATGTGCCGTGCGTTCGGCAGCGTCAGGATGATCGACGCGCCTGCGCGTGGATGCGCCCGCATCTCGTCGCGCTCCTCCGGTGAAAGCGGGCCCGGCTTCAGCAGCACCTCGGCGCGGACGACGATCTTGCCGACGTCGTGGATGGGCGCCGCGTGGCGCAGCATCGCGATCCGGTCGGGCTCCCAGCCCAGGCTTCGGGCGACTGGCTCGGCGAGCGCCGCCACGCGGGCGCCGTGGCCCTCCGTCCGGTCCCGCTCCTCGAGCCGCTGAACGATCGCACCGAGCATGCCCGGCGACAATTCCGCGGGCGCCCGCGGATTCCTCTAGAGGCGACGCTCGAGCCAGCGGCGCCCGTAGTGGTGGGCGACGTAGAGCGCGATGAGGGCGAGGATGATGACGCCGGCGGCGTACAGGCCGTACCGGGCGATGGCATCCGCGGCCGACTTGCCGCCGTAGTAGGCGACGAGCCCGACCAGCGTTGCCCAGCAGATGCCGCCGGCGGCGTTCCAGAGCAGGAACTTCCGCCAGTGCATGAGCCCGAGACCGGCCGCCCACGCCGCCGTGTAGCGCAGCACGGTGACGAAGCGCCCGAAGAACACCACCTTGCCTCCGTGCTTCGCGATCAGCTCCTCGGCGCGAGGCAGGACGCGGTCCGAGTACTTCTTCAGCCAGCCCCAGCGCTCGAAGAGGCGCCTGCCGCCCACGCGGCCGATGAGGAAATACCCGAGGTTGTCTCCGACGATCGCGCCGCCGGCCGCGACCGCGATCACCTCGACGATGTTGTAGTGCCCTTCCGACGCGAGGACGCCGAACAGGATGAGGGCGGTCTCGCCGGGGAGCGGAATACCGAACGACTCGATCATCACCACTGCGAACAGGAGCGGCAGCCCGTGCTCGGTGATGAAGTGCGTCACCCGATCAGTCTAGAGTTGGCCCCGATGCGGGTCGGAGTTGCGCGTGAAACGGCGCTCGGTGAGCGCAGGGTCGCCCTCGTGCCGGAGACGGCGGGCAAGCTCGCGGCTGCTGGCTTCGAGGTCGTCGTCGAGCCCGGCGCCGGCGACGCGGCCTCGTTCCCCGACGACGCGTACGCCGGGGCGGGCGCCGCGGTGGCGTCGCCGTGGGAGGCCGACGTCCTCGCCACGGTGCGCCGGCCCGACGCGGCCCGACTGCACGACGGGCAGGTGCTGATCGGCTTCCTCGACCCGCTCGGCGATCCCGCCGGCGTGGAGGAGCTCGCGTCCCGCGGCGTCGTCGCCTTCGCAATGGAGTCGATACCGCGCATCACGCGCGCGCAGTCGATGGACGCACTCTCGTCGCAGGCAACCGTCGGCGGCTACAAGGCGGGACTGCTCGCGGCCGAGTACCTCCCGCGGTTCTTCCCGATGCTGATGACGGCAGCCGGCACTGTGCCGCCGGCGAAAGTGCTCGTCATCGGCGCGGGCGTCGCCGGACTGCAGGCGATCGCGACCGCGCGCCGACTCGGCGCCGTCGTCACGGGATTCGACGTGCGCCCCGTCGTCCGGGAGCAGATCGAGAGCCTCGGTGCGAACTGGCTCGACCTCGGCGTCACCGGCGCCGAGGCCGAGGGCGGGTACGCGCGCGAGCTGACGCCGGAGGAGATGCAGGCGCAGCAAGCGGCGCTCGAGGCGCGCATCGGGGAGTTCGACGCGGTGATTACGACCGCCGCCGTCCCGGGCCGGCCGGCGCCGAAGATCATCCCCGCATCAGCGGTCGCGACGATGCGGCTCGGGTCGGTCATCGTCGACCTCGCTGCGGAGACCGGCGGCAACTGCGCCCTCACCGAGCCGGGCGAGGTCGTCGTCCGCGAGGGAGTGACGCTCGTCGGGCTCACGAACCTGCCGTCGACGATGCCGTACCACGCGTCGACGCTCTACTCGCGCAATGTTCAGGCGCTGCTGCTTCACCTCGCGCCGGAAGGCTCGCTGCAGCTCGACTGGGACGACGAGATCACGAAGGGGGCCTGCGTGACACGGAAGGCGGTGACGGCGTGAGTCACAACACGCTGCTGGTGTTCGAAGTGACGATCCTCGTGCTCGCGATCTTCCTCGGCTTCGAGGTGATCTCGAAGGTGCCGACGCTGCTGCACACGCCGCTGATGTCGGGGACGAACGCCATCCACGGCATCGTCATCGTCGGCGCGATGCTCGT
>Ga0070731_10005748_pt1 | contig 10133 bp, 8 predicted proteins | sample Coa_R1_2_FD_66448 | JGI IMG/M metagenome (GOLD analysis project Ga0070731, IMG submission 66448) | Surface soil microbial communities from Centralia Pennsylvania, which are recovering from an underground coalmine fire - Coalmine... | ecosystem: Environmental > Terrestrial > Soil > Unclassified ... | reverse complement strand
CCGCGACACGGAACGACGTGGATACGCGGGTCAAGCCCGCGCATGACGACATCAAAAGACGCACAAGCCTCGCCCGAGACTCGTTCTCGTGGCGGCAATACTTTCCCCGCACAGCCGTGCGCTTGCGGGGGAGGGTCGGGGTGGGGGTATTTCCAAAATGTACGCTGCCGAGTTGGCAGCATCGCGGCTGTCTCGACACCCCCACCCAACCCTCCCCCGCACGCGGGAGAGGGCTCGTCGGGACGCGCCAGCGCGATCCGCTATAGTCGTGCCATGACAGGTTGGCTGTTGCCTTTTCAGCCTGCTTGTTGAATAATCGTTCAACTACCCGATCGGATTGGAGCATGGTCGTTGCCGCGGATACGGTGCGCTCGCCTTGGACGCTGCTGCCGCCGCTGGCCAGCATCACCGTCGCCTCGGCGGGGTCGGGGCTGTTCCAGACGCTGCTGCCGCTGCGCCTGCGGGCGTTGGGCTTCACCACGAACGAGGTGGGGTTCGTCCTCACCTGCTATTCCTGCGGCTTCATCGCCGGCTGCTTCGGGGCACCGGTCCTGATCCGCTCGGTCGGCCACGTCCGCGCGTCGAGCGCGTTCGCCGCGGTGGCGGCACTGACGGTGCTGGCCTTCGAGTGGCATCCGGACATGGCACTGTCGATGCTGGTGATCTTCCTCACCGGCATCGGCGGCGCCGGCTTGGCCGTCGTGACCGAGAGCTGGCTGAACGAGCTCTCCGCCCCCGAGTGGCGCGGCCGGCTGCTGACCGGCTACGTGGTGCTCCTCGCCATCGCCTGGGCCTGCGGCCAGTCGCTCGGCCTGATGCTCGACATCGAGGGCAGCCGCCTGGTGATCGTTGCCGCCGGATTCTACGTGGCGGCGCTGATCCCGGTGGCGGCGATCGACGTGACCGCGCCGCGGCTGCCCGAGACGGCGCGGCTGGATGTGCTGCGCGCCTTCCAGGTCGCGCCGGTGGGCGCCGCGAGCTGCCTCTTCACCGGCCTCGTCGCCGCCACCTTCATGGCGATCGGCCCGCTTTACGGCGACGCGCTGGGGCTCGACACGCGGCAAACCGTGTTGCTGATGCTCGCCTCGCAGGCGGGCGTCGTCCTGCAATGGCCGCTGGGGCTCGCCTCCGACCGATTCGACCGGCGCTACATGCTGCTCGGCATGGGGTTGGTGCTGGCCGCCATCGGCGCGGCCATGATTGCCGGCGGGACGGCGCATTCCTTCGTCGCGATCGCCGTGCTCTTCGCCAGCTTCGTCGGCATCGCGGAGGCCTTCTATCCGATCGGCGTGGCGCATGCGAACGACCGCGCCGACCCGGCGGAATACGTCATGATCTCCTCGAGCCTGCTGCTGATCTGGGCGATTGGGAAGATGATCGGACCGATCGCCGGCACCGTCGCGCTGACCCGGTCCGGCCCGAACGGCCTCATCTGGTATGCGATCGTGCTGTCGGCACTGTTCGCCGCCTTTGCGGCCTGGCGGATCGTCACCTTCGCGCGGCCCGTCGACGAGGAGCGCGAGGAATTCGTCGCCTATCCCACGAGCTCGCCCACGATCCTCGAACGGATCCAGTTCCGCAAGCTGCGCCGCCGCAAGGAGACGCCCCCATGAGCCGCATCGTCGAGACCTTCCCCTACGAGGTCGAGTGCCGCGATCCCTATTTCATTCCGCTGGCCGACGGCACCCGGATCGCGGCGACGCTATGGCTGCCCAAGGATGCCGGGCCGGTGCCGGTGGTCGTCGAGATGGTCCCCTATCGGCGGCGCGACGGCACGGTGTTCCGCGACGCGGTCATGCACCCCTACACGGCCGGGCACGGCATCGCGGTGTGCCGGGTCGACCTGCGCGGCTCGGGCGATTCCGACGGCATCCTCGAGGACGAGTACCTGCCGCGCGAGCAGTGGGACGCCTGCGAGATCATCGCCTATCTGGCGCGGCAGGAATGGTGCAACGGCGCGGTCGGCATGACCGGCATTTCCTGGGGCGGGTTCAATTCGCTCCAGGTGGCGGCGCGGCGCCCGCCGGCGCTGAAGGCGATCATCACCCTGTGCTCGACCGACGACCGCTATGCCGACGACGTCCATTACTTCGGCGGGTGCTACCTGACCGAGGATCCGATGTGGTCGGCCTTCGTCCTGGCGATGAACGCGCAGGCGCCGGATCCGCAGATCGTCGGCGCGCGCTGGCGCGAGATGTGGCGGCAGCGGCTCGACGCCAACACCTGCTGGTCGGAGCGCTGGCTCGCTCATCAGCGGCGTGACGAGTACTGGAAACAGGGCTCGGTCTGTGAGGATTTCGGCGCGATCGACATCCCGGTCTACGCCGTGTGCGGCTGGGACGACACCTATTCCAACGTCACAGGGCGGCTCCTCGCCGGGCTCAAGGGTCCGCGCAAGGGGCTGATCGGCCCGTGGAGCCACCAGTATCCTTGCGACGCGCATCCCGGGCCGGCGATCGGCTACCTCCAGGAAGCGCTGCGCTGGTGGCGGCACTGGCTCAAGGGCGAGGAGACCGGCATCATGGACGAGCCGATGCTCCGCGCTTGGATCAACGAGCCGGACGCGCCACGCCCGTTCTTCGTCGAGCATCCCGGAAGCTGGGTTGCCGAGCCGAACTGGCCGTCGCCGTCGATCGAGCAGCGCGTGCTCTATCTCAACGATCGGCGCCTCGGCACGGCGGCCGAGTCCGGCCCGGCGCTGTCTTCCCGCTCGCCGGCCACGGCGGGGCGCGATTGCGGGCGTTTCGGCGGCTATGGCGGCGACTGCCCCGACCTGCCCCTCGACCAGCGCCGGGAGGATGGGCTGGCGCTCTGCTTCGACACCGAGCCGCTCGCCGCAGACATCGATATCCTGGGCGCGCCGGTGCTTGAGCTGGTCGCCAAGTCCGACGTGCCGCGGGCCAACGTCGCGGTGCGGCTGTGCGACGTGGCGCCGGACGGGACGAGCACGCTCATCACCTGGGGCGTGCTCAACCTAGCGCACCGCAACGGCCACGAGGATCTGGACGAGGTGGTGCCGGGCGAGACGTTCCGCGCGCGGATCCAGCTCAACGACATCGGCCGGCGCGTCGCTGCCGGCTCCCGGCTGCGCGTGGCGCTGGCGACCCAGCACTGGCCGATCATCTGGCCGCAACCGACGCTCGCGACATTGACGGTCGAGCCCGGCCGGTCGCGGCTTACCCTGCCGGTCCGGCCGGCGCGGGCCGAGGATGCCGATCTTCCCGACTTCGCCCGAGCCGAGATCGCGCCGCGCCTGCCGACACGGACGGAGCGCGAGGGACGGCATACGCGGCAGATGACGGAGGACGCCGCGACCGGGCTGCAGACGATCGAGGCCGTCACCGATTACGGCCGGATCGAGCTGCTCGACCGCAACATCACCACGGATTCCTGGTCGCGCGACGTGTTCCGCATCCGCCCGGACGATCCGCTCTCGGCGCGGCTCGACAGCGAGTACTTCATCGGCTTCGTGTCGGGCGACGCCGCCGTCGAGGTGAAATCGCAGCTGACGCTTACGGGCGATGCCGAGACTTTCGAACTCGACTGGCGAATCACGGCGTCCGAGGGCGGGACGGTCGTGCACGAGAAGGCGGACCGCAAGCGAATCCGCCGCGATTTCCTGTGATGTTCGAGGTATCGGCCACTTCCGCCGGCGCGACCCCTCCCCCTAACCCCCTCCCGCAGGGGGAGGGGGAAGACGGGGCCGCAGCGTTCCTCCTCCCCTTGCGGGAGGAGGACAGGTGGAGGGGGTTTGCCCCCCAAAAGGAGCAATGCATGACCCAACCGGAGACGCCGCCGCGCGAGGGCGAGACGGAGCGGACGCTGCCCTCCGAGTTCTACACCTCGGCAGAAATCTTCGCGCTGGAGAAGGAACGCATCTTCAGCCGCGAATGGGTGTGCGTCGGCCGCGAGAGCGACCTGCCGGGGCCCGGCGATTCGCTCGTCGTCGACGTCGCCGGCGAAAGCATCGTCGTGCTGCGCAACGAGGACGGCCAGCTGCGCGCGTTCTATAATGTCTGCCGCCATCGCGGCGCGCAGCTCTGCGGTACAAACCTGCCCGGCAAGGTGGCGCCGGCCGGCGTGGTCGGCGGCAAGCGGATCCGCTGCGCCTACCATTCCTGGACCTACAGCCTCGACGGCGAGCTGGTCGCAGCACCCCATCTCTCCGGTGCCGACGGGATCGACCGCAGCAAATATTCGCTCTACCCGGTCGGGGCCGATGCATGGGCGGGGTTCGCCTTCGTCAACCTGACGCCGGAAGGGGCACCGAGCCTCGCCGCGCAGCTCGGGATCATCCCTCGCCGGATCGCCCGTTATCCACTCGACCGGCTGCGCGCCGGCCACACGATCCGCTACGACGTGGCCGCCAACTGGAAGGTGATCGCCGAGAACTACAACGAATGCTACCACTGCGGCGGCGCCCATCCGGAGCTGTGCAGCGTCGTGCCGGCCTTCCGCCAGAACGGCGGCGCCGGGCTCGACTGGGACAGCGGCATCCCGCACCGCGACGGCGCCTACACCTTCACCATGACCGGCACCACCGACCGGGCGCCCTTCCCCGGCCTCGACGAGGATGAGAAGACCCGCCACAAGGGCGAGCTGGTCTATCCGAACCTGTTCCTCAGCCTCAGCTGCGACCATGCGGCCGCCTTCATCCTGCATCCCAAGGGGCCGGACCGCACGATCATCGACTGCCTCTTCCTGTTCGCGCCCGAGGAGATCGCGCGCAACAGCTTCGATCCCTCGGACGCCGTCGAGTTCTGGGACATCACCAACCGCCAGGACTGGGCGATCTGCGAAAGCGTGCAGCGCGGCATCGCCTCGCGGCCCCACCGCTACGGCCATTACGCGCCGATGGAGGATATGAGCCTCGACATCCGCCGCTATGTCGGCGAGCGGCTCGGCCTGCCCGGCACATGACCGCGCGGCCGCAGCGGCGTGACCGCGGCCAGCGGGCGCCCGGCGTCCGCCAGCTGCAATTCGCGCGTCTGCGCAATCCCTATCGCCCGGTCGAAGTGATCAGCGCCGATCAGGTCGAGGCGATCCACCACGCCTCGCTGCGGCTTCTCGCCGAGGTCGGGATGGAGGTGCTGCACGACGAGGGCCGCCGCCTTTTCGCGGCCGGCGGCGCCGCGGTGGACGAGGCGACGCGGCGCGTCCGCTGCGATCCGGCGATGATCGAGGAACTGGTCGCCAAGGCGCCGGAGCGCTTCTCCCTGCCGGCCCGCAATCCGACAAGATCGGTGGAGATCGGCGGCGACAACCTCGTCTTCTCCGCCGTCGGCGGACCGGCCTTCGCCAGCGACATCGACCGCGGCCGGCGCGCGGGCAATTTCGCCGATATGTGCGATTACCTTCGCCTGATCCAGCAGCTGAACGTCATCCACCAGGAAGGCGGCTGCCCGATCGAGCCGACCGACCTGCCGCCCGATACGCGCCACCTCGATTTCTACGAGGCGGTCCTGACGCTCACCGACAAGAGCTTTCTGTGCTGGGGGCTGGGCGGCTATCGCGTGCGCGACGCGCTGGCGATGACGTCGATCGCGCTCGGCCTCTCGCCAGCCGAGCTCGAAGCCGCACCCGCGGTGATGACCGTCGTCAACTCCAACTCGCCGTTGCGACTCGACGGGCCGATGTCGGAAGGGCTGATTGAGCTGGCGCGGCACGGCCAGGCCGGGATCATGACGCCCTTCACCCTCTCGGGTGCCATGAGCCCGGTGACCGTGGCCGGCGCGCTGGCGCAGCAGAACGCCGAGGCGCTCTTCATGATCGCCCTGGCCCAGCTGGTCCGTCCGGGCGCGCCGGTCGTCTATGGCGGGTTCACCTCCAATGTCGACATGCGCAGCGGCGCGCCGGCCTTCGGCACACCGGAATACACCAAGGCGGCGATGGCGACCGGCCAGCTGGCCCGCCGCTACCGCGTCCCCTATCGGTCGAGCAACGTGAACGCGTCGAACTGCGTCGATGTGCAGGCCGCCTACGAATCGCAGATGTCGCTGTGGGGCACCGTGATGGGCGGGGTGAACCTGCTCTACCACTGCGCCGGCTGGCTGGAAGGCGGGCTCACCGCATCGTTCGAGAAGCTGATCGTCGATGCCGAGATGCTGCAGCTGATGCGGGAGTTCCTGCAGCCGATCGACACCGTCGGGATCGACTCCGCCATGACCGCGGTGGCCGAGGTCGGGCCCGGCGGACACTTCTTCGGCGTCGGCCATACGCTGAAGCGGTTCGAGACCGCGTTCTACGCGCCGATGCTCTCCGACTGGCGCAATTTCGAGACCTGGGAAGAGGACGGCGCCGTCGACGCCACGCGCCGCGCCAACCGCATCTGGAAGCGGCTGCTGGAGACCTACGAGGAGCCGCCGCTGGATCCGGCGATCAAGGAAGCGCTCGCCGCGTATGTCGCGCGGCGGAAGGAGGAGATTGCCGCGGGGACGTTCTGATCAGGCCGTGGCGGAATGCGCTGCGCTTTTCCGCCCTACGGGCCGGTACGTAGGGCGGAAAAGCGCAGCGCATTCCGCCGTATGCCGCCTAGAACGCGCTCTTGATCACCCCGCCATCGACGCGGAGCGCCGCGCCGGTCGTCGCCGAGGCGAGCGGGCTCGCGACATAGGCGACCAGCGTCGCCACCTCCTCGGTCGTGGCGAAGCGCTTGATCAGCGAGGTCGGGCGCACCTTCTCGAAGAACTCGGCTTCGAATTGCGCAAAGGTCTTCCCCTCGCTTGTCGCCAGGGCGTCGACGAAGTCGTCGACCCCACGCGACCGCGTCGGGCCGGGCAGGACGGAGTTGACGGTGATTCCCGTGCCCGCCGTCGCCTCGGCGAGGCCGCGGGCGACGGCAAGTTGCGCCGTCTTGGTCATGCCGTAATGGATCATCTCGGCCGGGATCTGCACCGCGCTCTCGCTGGAGATGAAGATGATGCGCCCCCAATCGGCGCGCCGCATCGCGGGCAAATAAAGGCGGGCGAGGCGCACGCCGCTCAGCACGTTGGCGTCGAAGAAGCGCCGCCAGTCCGCATCGGGAATCTCCTCGAAGGGCTTCGGCTCGAAGATGCCGAGATTGTTCACCAGGATCTCGACGCCGGGATGGGTGCTGGCAAGCGCTTCCGCGGCTTCCGCCGTCGTGAGGTCGCCGGCGAACCCCACCACGTCGCCGCCGGTCGCGGCACGCAGCTCGCCGACCGCCCGGTCGACCGCCTCCTGCTTCCGGCCGTTGACGATGACCCGCGCGCCCTCCTCGGCGAGCACGTTGGCGATCGCGTGCCCAATGCCGGCGGTGCTGCCGGTGACCAGCGCGAGCCTGCCCTTGAGACCCAGATCCATGACCGCGTCCTTTTCGTCGAGTGATCCGTCGCCCGATCGGCGCCTATACTGCAGCGGGAGTATCGCATGCACCCGCGGTCGATCATCGGGCTTCTCGTCGCATTCGCCGTCCTCGCCCTCGTCTTCTGCGCGATCGAAGGGCGTTTCGGCGCCATCAAGGGACCGGGGATCTGGCGCCGCGAGCGCGCGTGCGACTTCGCCTACTGGCTCTTTACCCGCTGGTCAGCAATCCGCTGGCGCTTGGAGGCTTGACACTAATCCTCGGGATCGCTGCCGCGCTCGGCGGGCATCCGCACGATTTCCGCGGATTTGCTCAGGCGCTGCAGGCGCGGTCGCCGATCGCGCTTCAGCCGCGCTGGCTGCAGGGAATAGAGGCGCTGCTGCTTGCCGATCTCGTCGGCTACTGGGTGCATCGCCTGTTCCACCGCCGGCCGCTCTGGCGGTTCCATGCCATCCACCACAGTGCGCAGACACTCGACTGGCTGGCGGCGACCCGGCTTCATCCGGTGAACGACATGCTGAACCGGGCGCTGACCATCCTCCCGCTGCTCTTCCTCGGATTCCAGCTCGACGTGCTGGCCTCGGTGACGCCGCTCCTCACCTTCTGGGCGATCTTCATCCATGCCGATCTCGATTGGGATCTCGGGCCGCTGCGCCTCGTCGTCGTGAGCCCACGCTTCCACCGCTGGCATCACACCTCGGAGGAAGAGGGTCTCGACCGCAACTTTGCCGGATTGTTTCCCGTCATCGACGTGATCTTCGGCACCTGCCACATGCCGCGGGACCGCGTGCCGCGGCGCTTCGGGCTCCATAACGAGACCGTGCCGGCCGGGCTGATCGGCCAGCTCGCCTATCCATTTACCGGATCACGCCGCGCCCCTTGACCGCGACACCCCACCCGGGAGACGACTAGTCCGGGACTGCCTTCAGGGAGTGACGCATGGACAACCGGGACGCGCAAGACGTCGCCTCGGCCGGGTGGACCGGCCTCCGCACCATCGAAAAGACGCTGCCCAGCCGGGCCTATCTCGACCCGGCGCATCATCAGCACGAGCTCGAACGCATCTGGTACCGCGACTGGGTCTATCTCTGCCGCGCCGATACCCTCGCCGGGCCGCTGGATTACCGCGTCTTCGACATCGGCACGCAGCAGGTGCTGCTGCTGCGCGACGAGGCGGGCCAACTGCGCGCGTTCCACAACACCTGCCGGCATCGCGGCGCGGCGCTGTGCGCCGAGTCCGAGGGCACGCTGCGCACGCGGCGGATCACCTGCCCCTATCACGCCTGGACCTATAATCTTCAGGGTCGGCTGGTCGGCATCCCGACCGCCGGCCGGCCGGTGCCTGTCAAGCTCGATGACTATCCGCTCCATATTGTCGAGATCCGGCAATGGGGCGGCTTCGTCTATGTGAGCCTGGCGGTCGAGCCGCCGCCGTTCCGGCCGTTCTTCGACGAGGACCTCGACTGCCTGGAGCGCTGGCCGCTCGCGGAGCTCAAGGTGGGCGCCACCCATCTCTGGACCGTCAAGTGCAACTGGAAGATCTTCTGGGACAATTACAGCGAGTGCCTGCACTGCCCCGGCGTGCATCCCGGCCTGTCGCGGATGGTGCCGATCTACAGCCGCGGCATCCTCGCCGAGCAGGAGGATCCCAACTGGCAGGACTATGCCGACCGGTCCGATCCGACGTTCAAGGGCGGGCTGCGCGAGGGAGCAGCCACATGGTCGCTGGACGGCAGGAGCAGCGGGCACGAGTTCCCCGGCCTCTCCGCGGCGGACCGTGCGGCCGGCTACGCCTACATCACGATCCTGCCGGCGCAGTACCTTGCGGCCCATGTCGACTATGTCCGCTCCGTGCGGATCCGCCCGCTCGGGCCCGAGGCGACCGAGGTCTATGCCGAGTGGCTCTTCCCCGAAGCGGCGCTGGCCGATCCGGGATTCGACCTCCGCAACACGGTCCAGTTCTCGATCGACTTCCTCGACGAGGACGCCGCCGTCTGCGAGCTCAACCACCGCGGCCTCCGCTCGATCCGCCACCAGGAAGGCGTGCTGATGCCCGAGGAAATCCACGTCCACCGCTTCCAGAACTGGGTGCGGGCCCGGCTGTAGGTTGTTATCCGCAGATGACGCAGATGGGATCTCCCTACCTCCCTCTCCCGCCTGCGGGGGAGGGCCGGGGTGGGGGTCGTGCCGCAGCTCCACCGCTCACAGCCCGTCAGCACCGTGCCGCGGAGGGACCCCCACCCAACCCTCCCCCGCAAGCGGGAGAGGGCCTCCCATGACCGTCAAGATCGACCGGCCCGGCGAGCCCGGGGAGTATGACGAGCCGATGCGGGCGTTCCTGCAGCTGGTCTGGGGCGACGGGTTCCTGTCGCCGGGGGGAGCGGACGAGGTGGCGCGGCTGCTCGAGGGCAGCGACATCGCCGGGGCCGAGGTGCTCGATATCGGGTCCGGCCTGGGCGCGGTCGACCGGCTGCTTGCCGAGACATACCGGGCGGGCAGCGTGGTAGGGATCGATATCGAGCCCGATCTCGTCGCCGAGGCGACGGACAGGATTGCGGCGGCCGGGCTCGCCGGGCGGGTCCACTTCCGATGCGTGACGCCGGGGCCGCTGCCCTTCCCCGACGGGTCGTTCGACGTCGTGTTCTCGAAGGACGCGGTCGTCCAGATCCCGGACAAGAAGGCGGTCTTCGCGGAGGCGTGCCGGGTGCTGCGGCCGGGCGGCCGGTTCATCGCCAGCGACTGGCTGCGCGGCGGCGACCTCCCCTACTCGGCCGCGATGCTGGAGTTCTTCCGGTTGGAAGGCATCACC
>Ga0070731_10005747_pt1 | contig 10134 bp, 14 predicted proteins | sample Coa_R1_2_FD_66448 | JGI IMG/M metagenome (GOLD analysis project Ga0070731, IMG submission 66448) | Surface soil microbial communities from Centralia Pennsylvania, which are recovering from an underground coalmine fire - Coalmine... | ecosystem: Environmental > Terrestrial > Soil > Unclassified ... | reverse complement strand
TGTGGTGCCGGGCGACGCCCGAGGTCTTCGCACGCCAGATCCACGCCGCCCTGACCCGGCGAGACCTTCAGCCGGTGCTGCCGACCATCGCCTGCCCTACGCTCGTGCTGACCGGCGCCGAGGACAACTGGTCGACGCCGACGCAACACCAAGCGATCGCCGCGGCGATTCCGGGCGCGCGGCTGACGATCGTGCCCGAAAGCGGCCATATGTCGACGCTCGAGGCGCCGGCGGCCGTAAGCGAGGTGCTGCGTTCCTGGCTGTCGGCCGCCTGAGTCCCCAAGGGGCCATTCCTTGTGCCATTCCGGACACTTGAGGCGCCGCCCTCGGCGTGCGAGTGTCGTCTGCCGTCCACCAGCAGGATCGGAGTCATGTCGTTCCGCATTCTGGGCGCCGCACTGGCCGTGATTCTGGGGCTCGTCGCCTGTTCCGACGAGAGCCCGCCGGCAGCCTTCTCCGACATCCATTTCGCCAACGGGCCGAAGATCCGGCTGGACGTTGCCGCCGTCGACATCGTGTCGGAGTTCTCGCCCACTTTCCAAGCGCCCCAGGTCGAGCAGAATTTCCCGATCCCGCCGCAGCGGGCCATCGAGAACTGGGTGCATGATCGGCTCCAGGCGAACAATCCTGGCAGCCCCTACCGCGTGCGGGTCACGATCATCGATGCCTCGGCCCGGGAGCTGGAAGGCGGTGGGCGCTACACCGCCCGCGCTTCCGTCAAGGTCGATGTCGTGGACGCCCACGGCTTTGCGGTGCGCACCGCCCATGCCGAGGCGGTGCGCAGCGTGACTGTGGACCCGGATGCCTCTCCCGACGACCGCGACTATGCCTGGTACGGCATGACGCGCGACCTCATCGGCAGCCTCGCCGGCGAGCTGGACCATCAGATCCGCAGCACCTTCTATCCCTATGTCCAGTAGGGCGTGCCTCGGTGCGGTCGCCGCGGCGCTGGCGCTGGCCGGCTGCTCGGGGCCGGCGCCGGCTTCGGGCGAGGTCAGCGCACGGTTCGTCACGGCGCGCGACGATCAGGTCATCGAGGTCAGCCTGGTCGGCTCGCGGGCGATCGCCGCCGCCGATCTCGTCTTCCCTGACGGCACGCGGGAGCCTGCCTACTCGATCGACGCGCAGCGTGACCCCGAGCTCACGCCGCCCCCCGACACGCCGGGGGCCGGCAAACCCTCGGTGAATACCGGCTCGACCTCGCTGACCGGGCAGATCGCCTCCCTGGCCCTGATCCGGGTCAGCCACCCGGCGGACTACGCCCAGGCCTGGCAGCAGGCGCGGATCGCCATCCGCCTTGGTTTCGGCCGGGATGTGTCGAGCGAGCTGATCGCCGCGCCGCCACCACCGACCACCGGCGCAGCACCGGTTGAACCGCCGGCCTAAAGCTCTTCCTCGGGCGGTTCGCCGCGGTCGGTGCCGGTCTCGCCCAGGGTCTCGACCGGACGCTGGTCGAGCAGGCCGGCCGCTTCCAGCTCGGCGAGGTTCGGCAGGTCCTTCAGCGTGTCGAGCCCGAAATGGCGGAGGAAGGCATCGGTCGTGACCCAGGTGACGGGCCGGCCCGGCGTCTCCCGCCGACCGCGCGGCTGCACCCAGCCGGTCTCCATCAGCAGGTCGAGCGTGCCCTTGTGCATCGAGACGCCGCGGATCTCCTCGATCTCGGCCCGCGTCACCGGCTGATGATAGGCGATGATCGCCAGCGTCTCGATCTGGGCGCGGCTGAGGCGCCGCGTCTCGACGCGCTCGGTGGCGAGCGCGCCCGCAAGATCTGGCGCCGTCCGGAAGACCCAGCCGCCCGCAGCCCTGACGAGATGGATGCCGCGGAACCGGTAGAAGCGCTGGAGCTCCTCCATCAGCTCGGCGAGCGCTACGCCTTCGGGCAGGCGCTCCGCGAGCGCCTCATCCGGCACCGGTTCGGCCGAGGCGAAGACGACCGCCTCGACGACACGCAGCAGCCGTTGGCGTTCCTCCGCCGCCTCCTCGGGATCGATCGCCGCCGTTTCGTCCTCGCCTGTCATCGCTGAGGCCTCGCCGCGCGCAGCCAGAGGGGGCCGAAGGCGGTCTCCTGGCGTAGTTCGATCCGGCCGGTGCGGGCCAGCTCAAGGCTCGCAGCGAAGGTCGCAGCGAGGCCCGTATCACCGCCGCCGCCGAGGCGCGGCGGCAGGAACTGGGCGAGCTGGCGCCAGTCCATCACCGTGCCGATCATCGATGCCAGCCGCGCCTGCGCATCCTCCACCGCATAGTATTGCGGCGCCCGGATCTCGAGGATCTGGGCGGTGGCATCGCGGCGCTGGCGGGCATAGGCAGAAAGCAGGTCATAGAGGCTCGCCGCGAACACGGAGCGCACGGTCTCGGTGGCGGCCGGCGGCGCGCCCGAGGCGAAGACGTCACGGCCGAGGAGCGGCCGTGCGAAGAGCGAGGCCGCCGCCTGCTGCATCGCCTCGAGCCGGCGAAGGCGGAAGGCGAGCGCCTCGGCCATCTCTTCCGCCGAGGGCTCGCCCTCGGCCGGCGGCTCGGGCAGAAGCAGCCGCGATTTGAGATAGGCCAGCCACGCCGCCATCACCAGGTAATCGGCCGCGAGCTCCAGCTGGAGCCGATCCGCCTTGGCGATGAAGGCGAGATACTGCTCGGCCAGCGCCAGGATCGAGATCCGGCGGAGATCGACCTTCTGCTCCCGCGCCAGCATCAGCAGCAGCCCGATCGGCCCTTCGAACCCGTCGAGATCGAGGACGAGATCGCCTTGCGTCCGCTCGGTCATGCCGCGACCGCCAGCAGCCGGTCGAGCTCTCGGCCCAGCTCGGTGGAATCGGCGGGCGGCGGCTCCCGTCGCCGGGACAGCGCCGCGTCGACCCGGTCGGCCGATACACCGTCGAGGGGCCCGATGGCGCCAGTCACTTCCGCCATCTCCCCAGGATCGCCGTTGCAGTGGAGGACGAGGTCGCAGCCCGCCGCCTGCGCGCGCCTCGCCCGCTCGGCCAACGTGCCATCGAGCGCCTTCATCGAAAGATCGTCGCTGACGAGAGCACCGCTGAAGCCAATGAGGCCGCGGATGACCTCGGAAATGACAGTCGTGGACAGCGTCGCCGGCGCCTCGTCCCAGGCGGTGTAGACGACATGGGCGGTCATCGCGAAGGGCGCGTCGGCCAGCGCCCGGAACGGCGCCAGATCGGTTGCCACGAGCTCGGCGGCGGTCGACCGGACGACCGGCAGCGCGTGGTGGCTGTCGGCTTCGGCGCGCCCGTGGCCGGGAATGTGCTTCACGACCGGCAGGACGCCGCCGGCCAGGAGCCCATCGGCAACCGCACGGCCAAGCCGCGCGATGACTTCGGGATCGCGGCCGAAGGCACGGTCGCCGATCACCGCATGGGCGGACGGCGACGGATTGTCGAGCACCGGTGCGCAGTCGACATCGATCCCGAGCGCGGCCAGTTCATGCGCGATCAGCCGGGCATTGAGCCAGGCGGCCCGTGCCGCGGCGTCGATATCGCGGGCGGCGAGCTGCCCGAATGCGGCGGCCGGCGGGGCCGCACGCCAATGGGGCGGTTTGAGCCGCTGGATCCGGCCGCCCTCCTGGTCGATGAAGATCGGCGCGGCGCGGCCGACCGTGTTGCGCAGCTCCGCGACCAGCGCCCGCACCTGTGCCGGCTCGGCGACATTCCGGGCGAACAGGATGAACCCGAGCGGGTCGGCGTCGCGGAAGAACGCGGCCTCGTCGGCGGTCAGCCGCGGACCGCTACAGCCGAAGACAGCGGCGAGCCTACTGCGGCTTGACAATGATGCACCCGACGCTGACCGCCTTCAGCTCGCCGCAGAGCTTGTCCGCCTGCGCGTGGTCGGCGATCGGTCCGGCCTGCACGCGGAAGAAGATGCCCTTGTCGCCGAGATCGGCGCGGACAACGGTCACGCTCAGCGATCCCAGCAGGTCCGGATGCGCCTTCTGGAGCTTCGCCCATTCGCTCCGCGCCGTCGCGTCGTCGCGCGTGGCCGCGATCTGCACGCGGAAGGCGCCAGCGGACGCGGCAGCGGGCGGTGGAGCGGCCGCGGTCTGAGCCGGCGCGGGGGCCGGGGCGGGCGTTGCCGCCGGTGCCGGCTTCGCGGGTGGCGTCGCCGCCGTGGCCGGCTTGGCGGGGGCTGGTGATGGCGCAGCCGGCGTGGCTGCAGGTGCCGGCGGTGCGGCGGCCGGCGGAGATGCAGAGGCGACCGGCGCCGGCGCGGCCGTGGGTGGGGGTGTCGGCGCCGGCTCGGGCTTGGGCAGCGGCTGCTCGGGCGGCGGCAGCAGCTTCTCGGGCTTGTTGGACGGTGTCTCGCCCATCGAATAGGCTGCGTTGCCCTGGTCGCCGACCACCTCGCCGCCCGCCTGCTCCGGCTTGATCTTGGTCGCGGACTGGTCGGCCTTGATCAGCGGCACGCCCCCCGGCGCCGGGGCGCCGTAGATCTTCGCGTAGGCATACCAGAGCGCACCGGCGAAGAGCACGGCAACCACCCCGCCCAGCGCCAGCCGGAGGAGATTGCGCCGCGGTCCGGGCACCGGATCGCCGGTCCGGTAATAGGGCCGTTCGATCAGATCTCCCATTAGCGCATCTCCATCACCGGCTCGACGCCGAAGACGGCCAGGCCGGAGGCGATCACGATCGCCACCGCCTGGACCAGCGCCAGCCGCGCCCGCGTGCCCGCCTCGTCCTCGGCCTGGATGAAGCGCAGGCTCGCCTCGTCCTTGCCTTTGTTCCAGAGCGCGTGGAACGACGCGGCGATCTCGCCGAGAGAGAAGGCGAGGCGGTGGGGCTCGTGGGCCTCGGCGGCGCTCTCGATCAGCCGCGGCCAGCCGGCGAGGAGCCGGATCACGGAGAGCTCGGCCGGATCGTCGACCGCGTCGAGCGGCACGGCGGCCAGCTCGGCCGGACCGACGCCGCTCATCTCTGCCCGGGCGTGACGCAGCACCGACTGTGCTCGCGCATGGGCGTACTGGACATACCAGACCGGGTTGTCGCGCGACTGCTCGACCACCTTGGCGAAGTCGAACTCCAGCGTCTGGTCGTTGCGGCGCGTCAGCATCATGAAGCGGACGATGTCCTTGCCGACCTGCTCGACCACGTCGCGGAGCGTGACGAACGTGCCGGCACGCTTCGACATCTTCACCGGCTCGCCGCGGTCGTAGAGCTGCACGAGCTGGCAGATCTTGACGTCGAGCGCCGCCTGCCCGCCGGTGACGGCGGTCACCGCGGCCTGCATCCGCTTGATATAGCCGCCGTGATCGGCGCCCCAGACATCGATCAGCTCGGTCGAGCCGCGCCGGAACTTGTCGTAGTGATAGGCGATGTCGGCGGCGAAATAGGTCCAGCTGCCGTCGGATTTCTTGAGCGGCCGGTCGACGTCGTCGCCGAACCTCGTCGCTGCGAAGAGTGTCTGCGGGCGCGGCTCCCAATCCTCCGGCAGCTTGCCTTTCGGCGGTTCGAGCACGCCCGTGTAGATCAGCCCGTCGGCTTCCAGCTTCGCCAGCGCGGCATCGACGGCGCCGGAGCGGTGCAGCTCGCGCTCCGAGCTGAATACGGCGTGCCGGACGCCCAGCACCTCCAGATCCTCGCGGATCATCGCCATCATGGCGTCGATCGCGAAGTCGCGCAGCGGCGGCAGCCATTCGGTCTCGGGCAGGCCGAGCCATTTGCCTCCGTCGCGCTCGGCCAGCGCCGCGCCGGCCGCCTTCAGGTAGTCACCCGGGTAGAGACCCTCCGGGATCTCGCCGATCGCCTCGCCCAGCGCCTGACGGTAGCGGAGATGGGCGGACCGGGCGAGAACGTCGACCTGCGCGCCGGCGTCGTTCGTATAGTACTCGCGGCACACCACGTACCCGGCCTTCTCCAGAAGGCTCGCCAGCACGTCGCCGAACACGGCCCCGCGGGCGTGGCCGACATGCATGGGCCCGGTCGGGTTGGCCGAGACGTACTCGACATTGACCTTGCGGCCCTCGCCCATCCGCGAATCGCCGTAGCGCGTGCCGGCACGCAGCACGTCGCGCAGCCGCTCGTGCCAGAACCGGGGCGCGAGGCGAAGATTGACGAAGCCCGGCCCGGCGATCGCGACCTCGGTCACGGCCTCGTGCCGGCGCAGCGTCTCGGCCACCAGTTCGGCCAGAGCGCGCGGCGCCAAGCCGGCCGGCTTCGCCAGCACCATCGCCACGTTGGTCGAGACGTCGCCATGCGCCGCCTCGCGCGGCGGCTCGACCGAGATGCGGCTGACATCAAGACCGCGCGGCAGCCGGCCCTCGGCAGCCAAGGCCTCGACGATGCCGACGATCTCGGTCCGGAAATACTGGAACAGGTTCATGGGAGGGTTCTAACAAGGATCACCGCGGCCGGGTAGGGAGCGGGCGGGGGAGCGGGGCGCCCGGCGAAGATGCGAGACCGCAGTTAGCGCGATGACCTCATCCGCCTCTCGTATACGGCTGGATTCTCGTCACTCCGTCCAATCGTCCACCGAGAGCCCCGGCACGCGCGCGAACTCACGGTGATTTGCCGTCACCAAGGTTGCGCCGCGCCGACGGGCCTGCGCGGCGATCATCGTGTCGTAGGGGCCGATCGGAGCACCTCGGCGTTCGAGGTGGGCGCGGATATCCGCTGCCTCGGCGGCATCGGCTGGGGTGAAGTCCAGAACGTCGAACGGTCCGGTCAGGAATTCGGCAATGCGAGCGCGATTGTGGTCGTCACGGTCGCTCCTTGCCGCGCCGTAGAGCAATTCGTAGAGGACAACAACAGGAATGAGGAGAATTGCGCCGATCCGCATTTCAGCTTCGAGCCGTGATGCAAGACCCGGCTGCCGGCCATTCAGGTAGCCGATGACCGCATTGCTATCGAGTGCGTACATCGCGGTCAGTCGAACGTCAGGGACGTGTCCGGTGCCACGGGGGGTTCGTCCGGCGATTCGGGAAAAGGAACGCTGCGATAGGCTTCGAGCCGGGCTCGCCACGCTTCAACATCGAAGCCGGGTCCCTCGATCGGTTCCAGAACGACCTTGTTGCCGACCCGGCTGACGCGCACCTCCTTTCCAGGCAGACGAAACGCCTTGGGCAGGCGCACGGCTTGGCTCCGGCCGTGCATGAAGAGTTTCGCGGTGCCGGTCATTCGAGAATGTCCCTTTGGTATCTATCAAATAATAGATATCGTTTGACCGTTAGTGCTGTCAATTCGTCCGGAGACGGCGGCAGTCGGGCGCTCTCCTGGCACAGGCCTGCGACTCGTCGCACCCATGGCCTTCACGACCATGGTCAGCTACAGCTTCTGAAGGAAAATGGACATGAACCGACTCTCCCGGGCCGTGCTGCTCGCGGCGATCGTCACGGCGGCCGGGCCGGCCGAAGCGGCGCCCGCGGTCGGCGACATGGCGCCTTCCCTGGTCGCGTCCGAGACCGGCGGCGGGACGTTCGATCTCGCCGCGCTGCGCGGCAAGGTCGTGATCGTGAATTTCTGGGCGACATGGTGCGCGCCCTGCCGCGAGGAGATGCCGGCGCTGGATGCGTTCTACGAGAAGCACCATGCCCAAGGTCTCGAGATGGTCGGCATCAGCGTCGACCGCAGCCGCGACCGCGACGCCGTCGCGAAGGCGCTGCTAGCCGTCCATTACCCGGCCGCGATCCTGGCCGATGCCGACACCAACGGATTCGGCAAGCCGGTGGCGCTGCCCGTGACCTACGTCGTCGATGCCGGTGGCACGGTGCGCTCGATCATGACGCCGGATGCCGACGCGATCACCGCCGACAGCCTCGAACATACGGTCGGCCCGTTACTGTCCGCCGTGCCGAAATGATGGAGTTCCGCATGCGCCGCTTGGGTCTTGCATTTCTCCTGCTGCCGGGTGCCGCGATGTCCGCCGACGCGCCGACGATCACCGTCAGCGATGCATGGTCCCGCGCCACGGTCGGCCCGACGGCGCCGGGTGTTGCCTACCTGACCATCGTGGATGCCGGGCCGGCCGACGCGCTGACCGGCGCCACGACCCCGGTCGCCGCCTCTGCCTCGCTGCACGAGACCCACGCCGGCGGCGGCATGATAGGGATGAGTCCGGCGGCGTCCCTGCCGATTCCCGCCAACGGCACGGTCAAGCTCGCCCCCGGCGGCTACCACATCATGCTGGAGGGGTTGAAGCAGCCCCTGAAAGCGGGCGACCACTTCGCGCTGACGCTCACCTTCGAGCATGCCGCCGCGGTCACGACGACGGTCACGGTCAGGCCGCTCGGCGCGGCCTCGGCGAAATCCGACGACATGGGCGGGATGGACATGGGGCATTAGCCCGTCGTTCCATGGCCTCGCGGCGGCATGTGCCCTTGCCAAGCCGCGCCCGATTGTAGCAGATGAAGGCCGCCCACAAGTCCGGCTATGGCCCGGCTCGCTTTTCCTCGCGCATCAATCGCGCCCCCTATCGTCAGCATCCGATGTTCACCGAGACCACGCGCTCCATCAAGATCACCGTCCGCCCCGCCTTCCTCCCCCAGCAATCGTCGCCGGGGGATAATCATTTCGCCTGGGCCTACAACATCCGCATCGAAAATCTCGGCAGTGAGACGGTGCAGCTGCAGTCGCGCCATTGGCGGATCACGGATGCGCTCGGCCACGTGCAGGAAGTCAAGGGGCCGGGCGTGGTCGGCGAGACCCCGGTGCTGCGTCCCGGCGACTCGTTCGAGTATCAGAGCGGCGTGCCGCTCGAGACGCCGTCAGGAATCATGGCGGGCACCTATCGGATGCGGACCGAGGCGGGCGAGAAGTTCGACGTGACGATCCCCGCCTTCTCCCTCGATTCGCCTCACCAGGCCAAGCACTGATCCGATCATGCCGGAAGACGCTCCCGAAACCCTCCGACCGACCCGCGCCGAGGCCGAGGAGGCCGTGCGCACGCTGCTGCGCTGGGCCGGCGACGACCCGGCCCGCGAAGGCCTGGCGGGCACGCCGGAACGGGTCGCCCGCGCGTACGAGGAATGGTTTGCCGGATACCACGAAGATCCGGAAGAGCTGCTGCAGCGGACCTTCGAGGAGGTCGAGGGCTACGACGAGATGGTCGTGCTCAAGGACATCCGCTTCGAAAGCCATTGCGAGCATCACATGGCGCCGATCATCGGCCGCGCCCATGTCGGCTATCTCCCGGAGAACCGGGTGGTCGGGATCTCGAAGCTGGCCCGGCTGGTCGAGGTCTACTCGCGCCGCTTCACCATCCAGGAGAAGATGACCGCGCAGATCGCCAAGACGCTGGAGGAAGCGCTGAAGCCGAAGGGCGTGGCGGTGGTTGTCGAGGCGGCGCACCAATGCATGACCACGCGCGGCGTCCACAAGCCGGGCGTGATGATGATGACCAGCCGGATGCTGGGCGCCTTCCGCAGCAACGCGGCGACGCGGCGCGAATTCCTGGCGATGATCCAGTCGCCGACGGTCGGCGTCACCGGACCGGTGTGACGCATGGTCGGGTTCGCGGTCTGGCAGGTCGTCCTGGCGGTCGCGATCGTCGCCGTGATGCTCGCCTTCGGCCGTTCGACACGCCGCGACCCTTCCTGATCGTCGAAACGCTCTCCTCGAAATGTTCGACTTCTCCTGGTCCGAGATCGTGGTGATCGGCGTGGTCGCGCTGGTCGCGATCGGGCCGAAGGATCTGCCGAAAGCCTTGCGGACTGCCGGGATCATGGTCCGCCGGGCGCGGTCGCTCGCCCGCGAGTTCCACAACAGCATCGACGAGATGATCCGCGAAGCCGAACTCGACGAAATGCGCAAGCGCATCGACGAGACGGTCAGGCTTCAGCCGGCCGAGCCCACGCCGGTCGCGCCGCCGGAGAACACCACGGAGCCGAAGATTGCTCCGCCCGATCCGCCAGTGCCGATCCAGCCCGAGCCTGCGGAATCCGCGCCGCCGGAACCGGCGCCGACCGCAGCATCCGAGCACAAGGTGGCCGAGGCGCCGCCGCCCGAGCCGCACGTCGCGCCGCCCGAACCATGACGGAGCCCGAAGACGAGGGGCGAATGCCGCTCATCGATCACCTGATCGAGCTCAGGCGACGCCTCATCTACTGCATCGTGTCCGTCGTCGTGGCCTGGGGCGTCTGCTACTGGTTCGGTCAGGATCTCCTCGACTTCCTGATCCGGCCCCTGGCCCAGGCGATGG
>Ga0070731_10005746_pt1 | contig 10134 bp, 8 predicted proteins | sample Coa_R1_2_FD_66448 | JGI IMG/M metagenome (GOLD analysis project Ga0070731, IMG submission 66448) | Surface soil microbial communities from Centralia Pennsylvania, which are recovering from an underground coalmine fire - Coalmine... | ecosystem: Environmental > Terrestrial > Soil > Unclassified ... | reverse complement strand
ATCCCGCGACGCGTAGGGTCCGCCAGAGCAAAAAACACAGGACTTAGGCGATCGTTTGCCTTGTATTTAACGATAAGGTTGTAAACCATATAGTTGAATACTATATCGACGATTTGTGACTGACGCAAGATAAAGATTAGATCGCTAAGGACCGCGTACGGTTGAATGCCGTGTCTGAAGGGTGCTGAGCGAGCGATGCAGTTGCGAGCATCGCCCTCACGAGTGCACTTGCGAGCAATCCGAACAGTGGTGCAGCCAGCACGACCAGAGCGACGACGACCATGCGCTTACGCATCTGAGTGCTATATACCGACGCTTATACAGCGACCGCCGGCCAGACCTCCCTACTGCCTCCTTCTTTCGGGGTCTGCACTGCGGGGCAGGTATCCAGCTTGTAACTTCAACAACTTGCCAAGGGCGCCCGTTGCAACCTGGCACGACGAAGCACAACTGAGCACGACTGACTCCCGCAAATCTCCCGCAAACAGCCGTGCGCAGACCTTCGCCAAGTCGTCCGTTGCTCGAACGAGTTACTGCGTCACGCGGCTAGAGGCCGTGGCAGCACCGGTAAGAGCAACCGCGATGAGGGCAGAATCGTATTCAGCGAGTTAGTGCCGATAGAGGCATGCCTGAAGAAGAGTAGCGCCGGCTTTTCTTTACCTTGATCATCTGTGGTGAGATAGAGCCGGATCTTGTGACCAGCTTTAAAGTGCCGTGCATTCGGTACGACTGGAATCCGGTAGCGCACTTCCTCGCCGACCGGCACTGCTTCAAACGTCTGACAAGGAACCACGGGAGCTCCCGGTTTGCTTGCGGCTTCGTCGACTTTCCGCAAGCCTGCGCGCAGGTATCCGGCCGTGACGTCGACTGCTTTACCGGCCTCGTCCACGTCCTGGAGAATCGCGATGAAGGCCGTATCAGGCGCGGTGCTGATGGCGTCGAGCTGCAACTCGATCGGACCAATGATATCGAGGTCATGCGGCAGTGACGGTGTGTCCCAGACGAGAAAGGATGGGGGATCGGTCTCACTGGCGCGCGGTCGGTTGAGCCCCGATCCCAAATTCATGTAGGTCCGCGAACCGGGTTCGCCTTCGTCCTCGCTGAGCGCTCCGTCGGCTCGGAGCGCAAAATGGTTAAATGCCGCCTCGGCAGGGGGCCACGTCTCCATCGTCTGCCAACCGCTCTCCGACTCCGGAATGATGTAGCGGACGCGCGGGCCCTCGAGGATCCCTGTGTCCTGACCTTTGAGCCAATGATCGAACCAGGCGAGCGCCTCGATGTGCAAACTCTCCCACGGCCACGCGAGGCCGTGTTCGCCCATCATTGCAACCTGCACGTGCTTGCTGTTGATCAGCTTCTCATAGGCGGTAAAGGTGTGCGGCAAATGCAGGGGCACATTCTGCCAATCGCAGCCGAGGTAAACCGGCACCTCAACTCGGTCAAGGAGCGGCAGCAGATTCCGCTCTTCCCACCACTCATCGTGCATAGGGTGCTCAGCGGCGATTGCGCGCCATAGATCGTCCCACGGATGCGGCGCGTGATGCAGCTTGAGTAAGACCTTGAGCCCAGCAATGGCGGCCTCGCCATTGGCGGTCTCGAATTTCTTGTGAATCATTGGCGTCAGGAGCACGTGCCGTACTGCGTCGAGCAGCTTGCTGCGCCAGAGCTTGTTGGTGTGTCCCGAGGTCATCCCGATCATGGCGAGGAAGGGCGTGACGAAGCTACTGCTCATCAGTCCGTGATGAGTCGCGGATTCGTACAGGTCGTAGGTCCCGGCGATTGGCATGATGGCCTTCAGGTGCGGCGGCCGCTCGACGGCGGCCTCCATTTGCGTGCCGGCGAAGTAGCTGATGCCGATCATGCCGACATTGCCGTTGGACCAGGGCTGAGCGGCCGCCCATTCAACGAGGTCGTACATGTCGCGACGCTCTTGTCCGTCAAAAAAACCAAAGGTGCCCCCCGAGCCACTGGTGCCGCGGTTGTTCGCTATGACGTGCACGTAGCCGCGCGGTACGAAGAAGTCGCTTGATCCGGCTTCGATGAAACCTGCCGGAGCGCCTAAGTCCTGGATCTGCCGCGGATAGGGGGATGCGGCGATTAGCACTGGGTACCGGCCCGGTTCGGCAGGCCGATGCACGTCCGCCAAGAGGTTAATTCCGTCGCGCATGGGTACGGGTACGTCATTGTCCCGCGTCATGCTATGCGTCGGCTGCGAAAGGTTACGGTAGTCGCGGCCGGTAGTTTGCGGACCGTTGAGATGGCGTTGTCCCGGTTCGATACCGGACGTGCGAATTTCGGTCATGGCTTCTCTCCAGAGAGTAAATCGAAGGCGAGATTGAGGGCGGCCTTCGCACGTACCCTGCCGTTTTTTCGGCCGGTGGCAAGATCGATGATGGAAAGACCAACAAAGAGGCCGTGGAGCAGGTCAATCCGCACTTGAGTGGGCGAGAGCTTCAGCTTTCCCAGAAGCGTGCCCAGTTCGGTCACGAACCCATCAAGCAGTTCATTGAACAGTGCGCGAACCGCTGGCTCCTGATCGGCAGCCTGGTTGAGGGCTGCCAGTACCCGCGTGTTTTCGCGCCCCGTTGCAACAGTGGCCATCCTGGCTGCAGCTTGCTCCGCGGACTCTATGCCCTTTGTCAAAGACCGCGCGCCGGCGAGTTGGGCTTCGATGGCTGCGCGAGTTACCGCAGCGAGCAGGTCGGCGCGCGTCGGATAGTAATAGGTCAGGTGGCTTTGCCGCAGGCCCGTCTTTGCTGCGACGCGCGGCTGTGTAAGCCCGGCGAGCCCCTGTTCGCGGAGGATCGTGAGTCCAGCGTCAAGTATCATTTTTCTGCGATCCCGCACATTTGTTCCTTGGTAGGTATACCAAACAATATACAGCACGCAGGACGAGTGTCAAGAAGGCTCGAACTTCCGGATGGGGTCGAAGTTCGCAGCGTACGTCGGCCACCAGTGGTTCTTCAGCGGCGATATCCGCAAGCAACGCCTATCAGCGAATCCCCCTCGCACTCGCTCTCGATGCTTCAGATTGCAATTTGGCCTGCGCTTATAAGCGCAATCGAAAACGCCTGGTTTTCCCGATCAAAATCGGCAGGGGGTCGACCTTCTGCGCTTACCATGCGCTTACGGCGGACAGCCTATTTCGACGGCGCTCGGTATCACGCTGATTTGACTGGTGGAAAGAGAGGGACTTGTTTCCCTTTCCTCCCCTCCCCTAAGCCCTTGAATCAGGCCGGTCGCAGAACGGCACCGGATAGGAAATTACCAGTTTTGTGGAACAGTTGTGTACCACGCTGGTGAGGCCGGTATCGGGCCCCCAGCCGACCGATTGGCCCGTAGTACCGGTATTGACCCGTTGCTGCCTAGCCATCGGCACCTCATTTTGAGCTATCGACAGACCGGCTGCTTTGTGGAACGCTAATCGAGGCGGCATTCGTCCGCAGCGGGCCGAACCGGCTCCGATTAACCGCCAAACGCCAGAAGGGTGCGCTTTTTGGAAGGCGCTCGGGCCGGACAAGCGAGCTTCGATGGCGCCGGAATGCGGATCTCCAGGCGCGCAGGTTTGCAGAGAAGCGTGGCTACCTAGTTCCGCAGACGGATTCCGGCCATTGATCAGCGTTGAACAGCCCGAGTTGTCCGTAGAAATCCCAACCGTCCCAGAGATCCCATTGCTCCGCGAGCTTGCCATCCGCTACTCGATAGATCTCGGTTTCGTGGAGCGTAACGGAGCGATTCCGGTTTGGGACCAATGGTTGTACGTGCGGTATAGGACTCAGATCGCGTGCCTGTGTTCCCTTGGAAGTGAACAGCACTGCAACCAGATCGCCCTCCGCGACAATCGATTCCACCTTCTCAGTCCAGTTCGGGAAGTAAGCGCGGTTTTCTCGAAGCCCTTGAAAGAATGCGTCGAAGCCGTGGCTTCCACCAATCGGATTGTGGACGACGAAATCGGCAGCATAGACCTTGCGGGCCGTTGACAGCGCGGCGGCGTCGTTAGCCTCGCTCCACACGTCATGGGTCAACCGAGCCAGCGTCTTGTTTCGCTCTAAACGATTGTGCTCCGCAACCTTCGCGTACTTAAAGCCGGCCACGGCGCCTAGCGCCGCGCATAGAAGGGCAAGAACAGCCTGCTGAATCAGCTTCATAGAAGTCCTCCGTTCGACGTTCTCGGACATTGTGAGGAGGAGTGCCTCCACTCGCCGATGTGTAAGTGGGTCGTTGTTAGTGTACCTAGCCGCACCACCGGCCCTACTTTTGATTCTGAATGTCCGCTACGTAGAGAATTGAGGGTTGTGCTCGAGTGGCCGGAGTTGGGCCGGCCGGCGACCGTCGACTATAACCAACCCGACGACGGTCGCTTCGTGACCCGTTGCTGTCCTTCACGGCTGTCCGCTCTCGGGAAGCCAACCGCGGAGCAACCTAGCCGGCTACTCGGGGAAGTTCATCTTGCGGAGTAACGTCTTGTAGCGGGGGTCACCCTCAAGATTCTTGAAAAGTGGATCCTGCTTAATCACATATAGATCCTCGTCTCGCAATTCATAGGCGCGTTCGAGCCACTCGAAGGCGTGATCCTTTTCGCCTCGAAACGCGTACACGCGGGCAATCTCCGACGGCCACGAAGTCCCGTTTCGCGAGATTGCTTGCGCAAGCTGCGCATTTGACTCGACCTTGCGACCAGCTGCGAAAAGTGTCATTGCGGATCCTTCTAGCTGCCCGTCATCCAGCGTCTCCTTTCGAAACTCTGCCAGTGCCTCATCGTGATGCCCCTCGAGCATCAGGGCCTCGCCGAGGAAATACTGGCCCGAACCAAATTTCGGTGAAAGCTGCAGCCCGCGACGAATCGCCTCCTCCGCTTCAGAGAAATGACCCATATGCAGATAGATATTCCATCCGAGGATCATATAAGGGGTTGGGTTCAAGGGGTCCAGTTCAACGGCCTCGATTGCGAGCTGCCGGGCCTCATCCCATCGACCACGGGCCGCTGTCAACTGAGATGCGAGTAGCAGCCCATTGCTTTCCCTCGGACCTAGCGCGAATGCCTCATGCAGCTCTCGATCCGCGCCAGCCCAGTCCCAGTCGTAGTAGACATGAATAGTCGCCACCTCCACGTGAGGTGCCACGCTTTTGGGGTCGAGTCGCTGCGCGAGTAGCGCAGCCTCGCGGGCTTGTTCGAACGCGACCCGCGAGGGTAACCAGCCCTCGGCCCCTACGGAAATATAGGTCTCCGCGAGCCCCATTGCGGCGGCCGCAAACGTCGGATCCAGCGTTAATGCCCGCTGAAAATCCGCGATGGCCGCATCACAGCTATCGCGTGACTCGCGATTGTGGGACTGCAAGCCACGCAAATAGGCGTCAAGCACCTCCGGTGACTTGGCGGAAGCACGAGGTGCCGTGTCAGCCTCCACGGTAATCTGCAATGCGCGAGCGAGCTCGGCCGCGATGGAGTCTTGCACACGGAGCACGTCGACTACGTCGGAATCGAAACGGTCCGACCAATGTTCCGAACCCGTCCGCGCCTCTATCAATTGCGACGCGACGCGGACGCGCCCTGCCTCCCTGCGCACGCTGCCCTCTAGAAGGTACGCAACGCTGAGCGCGGCTCCGATCGCGGCAGGATCTATGTTCTTGCCCTTGAACTGAAAAGACGATGTGCGACCTACCACCTTCAGGCCCGGCACCTTGGCAAGCCGATCGAGCACTTCTTCGGCAATCCCATCGGCGAAGTATTCCTGGTCCCTCTTCTCGCTGAGATCAAGAAAGGGCAGCACTGCGATGGACTTACCGCTAACAACATTAGTAGCGACTAGCTTCGCCTGTTCCGGCGCGACGGGCTTCGACTGCCAAAGCTTGTTTATGAGGACATAGGCAAAGCTGACCGCCGCGACGGCGAGCGCAATCGTCATGGCGCGCTTACGCCATCGGAACGGAAATTTGCGCCGTGCAGGAGACAGCACAGGAACGGGTGCGGAGAGGGCAGCCGGACTTCTGGCGCCGAATACCTGGCCGCTTATGCCACCCGCGTGATCGCGCACTGACTCGACGACGGCAGGCACAATCTGCTCGATCGGCCTTCCGGACACATCGAGCCATTGGTTGGCGCTCAGGAAGTATTCGAGGTCCGGAGGCAGCTTCGCGACGTTCATGCGGACCGACAAGACCGGGCGCCGTTTCGAACAGGCTCGCTCGACTTCGCGCAGCACATGTGGAGATTCGATGGCGCCCTGTGAGAGCAGGAGCACCAGCATTCGGCACGAGTTGATTGCTTGGACTATCGCCGCGGCGTAAGACTCACCGGCGCGCACGTCGCGCGGTGCAATCCAGCACGGAAGGCCTGCCGCTTCGAGTGCCGCGCACAACCGCTCCGCGACCGCTGCGTCTTGCGAGGCGTAGCTAATGAATACGCGGGTGCCTTCCTTGGGGTCCTCCACTACCGGCGGCGGGGCAGACGGCGGCTGGCCCCCTCCCGATTCGGGTACTTCTCCCGACATTTCCTGCCCTTAGACCCCGCGTTGTCTGCCGCAGGATGCGCCGAGGAAATTCCGCTCGCAACTTGTGACCGATCACCGGTTTCGGGGGCTGCGCAGCCGAACTGCTGTATCGCGAGTGACCGCAATGCGGCAAGCATTTTTGCTCCTCTCTAGGTCCGCAGTTGGCCCGGGTGCCGCCGGTTGGTGGTCGTTGACCGGCAATTCGCCGCTTGGGACCGGTCCTGACCTTGAGCTGCCTGTCACGAATGTCCGGTGTCGAGCAACCCGCTCGCCGTAACGGGTCTTAATGGCGCGGCTATTCCGGCAGATTCATCTTCCGCAGGAACGCATTGTAGCGCGGGTCTGATTCGAGCTTCGCCATGGTAGGGTCTCGCAGAATCCATTTGAGCGTGCCGTCCTTGTGTGCATACGCGCGGTCGAGCCACTTCAGCGCCTCGTCCCGCTCACCTCGATAGGCATATACCTCGGCTATGAAGTACGCGTAGTTTCCGACGTCGCCAGCAATAAATTTTGTCAACGCCGCGTTCGAATCCGCCGCGCGACCCAAGGCGTGATAGGCCAGCGCCAACCCCCAGGGCTGTTCCGTCGGGTTGCTCTCGCGCTTGAACTCGGTAATCGCCGCCGCAGGATCACCGCGATACAGCAACGCGAGTCCCACACTGGTGTGTCCCCAGTCGTAGGCCGGATCAATTTCGAGAAGCTTGCGAGCGGCGGCTAGCATCTCCTCGTAGCGCCCCGAGCACCATTCTGTCCACGCGAGCGTATCGTAAGCGCCGGCCAATAGCGGATCGTAGACAAGCGCTTGTTTGAGCATCTTACGGGCAGCGTCCAGTTGGCCGAGCGCGACAGTCAGATCCGTGGCGATCGTCAGAACGCGCCCGTCGTGGGGCGCGAGAGCGACCGCTTGCTTGAATTCCCGGTCGGCCGCAGCCCACTCCCAATCGTAATCGCTATAAATACCGCCGAGAACCGCATGCGCCAGGCCAAGTTGTGGTTCAACCTTAGAGCGGATTTTGCCTCTTGGCGCGCCAACTCGAACACGCCACTGGGCTCCAAATTGTCGAACGCCTGCTGGTAATAAGTCTGCGCAAGAGCGACCGCCGCGTCGGCGAAGCTCGGGTCCGCATCAAGGGCCTGCCGAAGGTACGTGACGCCGGTCGCCAATCCATCCGCGTCACCCCGCTCGGCTGCGTAGCGTCCGCGAAGGTACAGGTCATAGGCCGTGTCGTTTTTCAGGCGTCGCTCTGACTGGGGACGATCGGCGCCGATCCCTATCTCCAATGAGCGGGACAGGGTCGTCGCGATCTCGGCCTGCATCAGTAGTGCATCGTTGGCCGGCCGGTCATAGGTCTCGGACCATAGGTGAGTGCCGTCGCGCGAATCGATCAGCTGCGCTGTCACTCGCACACGGTCGACCGACCTCCGTACGCTCCCCTCCAGCACATAGGCGGCTCCGAGGCTGGTTCCGATCGTGCGCAAATCGTCGCTCCGGCCCTTGAACTGAAAGGATGAGGTACGGCCAATAACGGTAAGGCCGGGAATCTTCGCTAGTAGATCGAGGATCTCCTCGGCCATGCCATCGGCGAAATACTCCTGATCACGCTTCTCGCTCATGTCTGTGAACGGCAGTACCGCGATCGAGTGCGGCCGCGGGGCGAAGGCAGTGGACGTCGCCGTGTGGTTCGACAGCCAGAACCTATCGACGACGACAACGGTGAGCGCCGCAAAGATAACGAGGGCAATGATCGCGAGCAGGACCGCCTTTGACAGCCGGGTGGCGCGGACCGGCTCCCTGAGTCCCGGTGCGGCACCGGAAACTGCGCCCAGCGGCGACAGCTCCGGGGACAGCAGGCGCTTTATCCGTTCAACGAAGGCCGGGGATGTCTCGCCTCCCGGCAGGCGCGTCCACTGCACCTGTCGAAAGCGGTCCGGCACATCCGCGCGCGAGTCACTCGTGTCATCGATGACGACCGGAACCAGAAACGCTACGCGGTCGGACATATCGGCTGTGCGATCCACGGCCAGCTTCCACTCACGACGGAAGTACCCCTCGCGACGAGCGTCAGAGTGAGCGGAGATGAGGGGCACGAAGAGAGCGCAGTCGTGAATCTCGTGGCGGATCTTTTGATCCCACGCGTCCCCGCCCCGCAGCTCGCTCTGATCGAGAAAAACTGCGATTCCGCCCGCACGCAGGGCCTCGCAAATCTTCTGGGCCGCCTCGGCGTCCTGTGAGGGATAGCTCAGAAACACCGCACGGCCCGGGTCGGTCACGGTGCTCTCATCACGCGGTGGGTCCCTGAGGAAATCGCCTTCGGATGGTCGGCCATTCACGGGCTCTTCGTCATCGTCGCGGTAGGCTACCCTAAGCCGTGAACGGCCGCTTTCCCGCAGCGATTTCGTCTACTCGAGCGGCTCAAATTGGCCGACTGCTGCCGGATTAGCGTCTATTTCCGGTCCTGACCCCTGAGAAACGTCGTGGTCGCTAGATAGCAGCCGCTCAAGAAGCGGACATTACCCCACCGCCGGGTCGATCTTCAGCCAAAGTTAACCATCTACGCTAAGCTGCCGCCACGGAGGCAGTGAGAAGACCTCCGACGGCTTGTCAGGGGTGATCCCGCCGGTGACTGAGCCCTCGCACGCGGTATTTCTAAGCTATGCCTCACAGGACGCCGAGGCTGCCCTAAGAATCTGCGAAGCACTTCGCGCCGCCGGTGTCGAAGTCTGGCTCGATCAGAGCGAGCTGCGGGGCGGCGATGCCTGGGACGAGTCAATCCGCGACCAGATCAAAGCATGCGCTCTATTCATCCCCGTCATTTCCGCGAATGCCCACGCGCGCTTGGAGGGGTACTTCCGACTCGAATGGAAGCTCGCCATTGACCGCTCGCACCGGATCGCATCTAAGCAACCCTTCCTGTTGCCCGTCGTGATCGACGACACGCGGCAGGCAGATGACGCGATTCCCGAGCGATTCCGGGATCTGCAGTGGACGCGCTTACTGGATGGACAGGCGACGCCGGCGTTCGTTGAGCGGGTACAGCGGCTGCTCTCACCGGAGGCATCTCATGCACCCACAACGGTAACGGCATCACCCTCTGGCGCTGTGCCAACATCCGGTGAGTCGGTCTGGCCCTCCTGGCGCTTTAAGGCCGCGCTGCTGGTAACCACTGTCATCCTGGTCGTGGCGCTGGCGTACTTCGTCGTTGATAAGGTCCCGTGGTCCAAGCGCACAACGCCGTCGACCGCCCGCACGGCGACCGCCAAACAGCCTCAGTCGTCCGCTGTACCCGAAAAGTCAGTCGCCGTGCTCCCATTCGCCGATATGAGCGAGACGAAAGACCAGGGCTACTTTGCAGACGGTATGGCGGAGGAGCTCCTGGATATTCTTGCAAAGATACCTCAGCTCACCATTATCGGTCGCACCTCCTCATTTCAGTTCAAGGGCCGCACCGAAGATCTGCGCACTACCGGGGAAAAGCTTGGAGCAAGGTATGTAGTTGAAGGCAGCGTTCGAAAAGCCGGCACTCGAATCCGCGTGACTGCTCAGCTGATAGATACCCAGTCACGGGCCCACCTGTGGTCCGATAGCTACGACAGGGACTACGGGGATGTGCTTACGCTGCAGGATGAAATTGCAACCGCCATT
>Ga0070731_10005744_pt1 | contig 10139 bp, 8 predicted proteins | sample Coa_R1_2_FD_66448 | JGI IMG/M metagenome (GOLD analysis project Ga0070731, IMG submission 66448) | Surface soil microbial communities from Centralia Pennsylvania, which are recovering from an underground coalmine fire - Coalmine... | ecosystem: Environmental > Terrestrial > Soil > Unclassified ... | reverse complement strand
TCCGCGGTGCCGGTAGCGAGAGCCAGCAGTCGCGCGTAAGGCATGCGCCGCGGCCCTAGGATTGAAAGCATCCCCTGCGCATGCGAACCGAAACGATATGGAACGGTCACAACCGATAGATCGGAGAGCTCTTCGCTGCCAAGCTCGTGACCGATTTTGACGCTGGGGGCTTCGGCATTCATCGCATCGGTCACAATTTGGTAGAGCGTCTTCTGCTCTTCGACAATGCGCAAAATCGAACGCAGCTTGCGAAGGTCTTGAAACTCGGGCTGGTCCAGCAGATTCTGCGCACCGGCGGCAGCGATGTTTGGAAGCTCGCTCGAGCGAGCGGAGGCAACTGCCGCGATGACGGCGTTGCGCAAATCGTCCGAAACGCCGGACTCTTGCGCTGCGTGCGCCACTTCGTTCTCGGAGACGTCCCGCAGCTTGCGGTTCGCCAGTCGCGCGTTGAGTGCATTAGAGAAGCGCGTGAGATCGTCGGGCTGCACCTCGGCGCCGAGTTCAAAGAGGCTCTGCGCCGTAACGCCCAAGGACGTCACGACGATCGCAACGCCCGTATGCGGTGAAAGCCAAATCAGCTGGATGTGTTTGAAGACCTGGGCCTCTTGCTGGGGCTTCGTGACGAATGCCAAATTATTGGAAAGCCGGCCGAGCAGCCGAGTGGTGTGATCGATTATCTCGTCGAGCTCGCGTGTCGCGTCCCCCAGCTCGTCGCGAATGCGCCGGTGCTCGTCTTCGGTGAGCTCTTCGGGCTGCATCAGCGAGTCGACGTAGGTGCGGTAGCCGGCGTCGGACGGAACGCGCCCCGCCGACGTATGCGGTTGAACGAGGTAACCGCCGGCTTCGAGCTCCGCCATCTCGTTTCGGACCGTCGCCGAGCTGATTCCCAAGTTATATTTTTGGGTGAGCACCTGCGAGCCCACCGGCTCGGCCGTCGCGACGTACTCATAAACTACCGTCGCGAGGATATAAGCCTTGCGCTTGCCCAGTCCGCTGCCGTCTATCACACCCCTACTGTAGCACTCCCCCGTCGCGAGTGCCAGCGGACGGGTTGCTTTGCGCTCGCTCGATTGCTTGCGAAAGCTCGCCCCAGCTTAGGGCGCCGACCGAGACGTAGGAGACGTTTCCGTTGGGGTCCAGCACCAGCGTAACCGGTATCGCCGAGACCGAGTAGATGCGAAAAACGGTGCCTGCGACGTCTTCGACCAGCGGTAGCGTAATCTTCGAAGCCTGCAGATAGCTCGAGGCCACGTCGGGCAGTTCGTCGGAGATCGTAACGACCGCGATGCTATTGCCGAACGTTTCGCGAGCGCGCACGAATTCGGCAAGCTCCTGGGTGCAAACATGGCACCAAGTCGCCCAAAAATCTACGACGACGACGCGACCGTGAAAATCGGAGAGATACTTCGTTCCCTGCGGCGTCGGAAACACGAAGTTCGGCGGCGGCGCATCGTAATGAATCGTTGCAAGCCCCGTTTCCGAGGCAATCAGTGCTGCGAGGACGAGTGCGGCGAACATCACGGAATTTCTGCTGCGCTGCACTTCGGCAGGCATAGGCCTACCGCCTCGGAACGTCTCGGGCATGAGCACGCCCGCGATTGAAGCGCTCCTCGAGGAGAGCCGGCGCTTCCCGCCTTCTGCGGAGTTCGCCGCCACGGCCAATGCAACAGCCGAGATCTATGCCGATGCCGAGCGCGACTACGTCGAGTTCTGGGCATCGTGGGCGCGCAAACTCGAATGGATCGAGCCGTTCACGGTCGGCTTGGAGTGGAACGAACCGTTCGCGCGATGGTTCGGCGACGGCGTGCTCAACGTCTCCGCAAACTGTCTCGATCGCCACGTCCGCGCCGGTCGCGGCGACAAAGTTGCGTATTACTATGAAGGCGAGCCCGGCGATTGCCGCACGATCACCTATCGCGAGCTACTGGATGCGACGAATCGTTTTGCCAACGGGTTGCGGAAGCTCGGCATTCGCCGCGGCGATCGCGTCGCGATCTACATGCCGATGATTCCGGAGCTCCCGGTCGCGATGCTGGCGTGCGCGCGCATTGGCGCGGCGCACTCCGTAATCTTTGGCGGCTTCTCTTCGGAATCGATCATCGACCGGGTGAACGATGCGCAATGCGTTGCGCTCATCACGGCAGATTATGGCTGGCGGCGCGGCAATAAGATACCACTCAAGCGCAACTGCGATACCGCGATGGAACATACGCCGTCGATCCGTCACTGCATCGTGGCGCGCCGTATCGGTGACGAGGTTTTCATGCGCGAAGGGCGTGACCATTGGTGGGACGAGGTCATCGCCGGAGAGCCGGCCGAGTGCGCACCCGAGCCGATGAACTCCGAAGACCTCCTTTTCCTTCTCTATACCAGCGGAACGACGGCGAAACCGAAGGGTATCAAACATACGACGGGCGGTTTCTTGACGCACGTCGCGATGACGCACAAGCTGGTCTTCGACCTGAAAGAAGATCGTGATATCTACTGGTGCACCGCCGATATCGGCTGGGTGACCGGCCACTCGTATATCGTCTACGGGCCGCTTGCCAACGGCACGACAAGCGTTCTGTACGAAGGCACCCCGGATTTTCCCGACAAGGATCGATTCTGGACAATCGTCGAGCGTTACGGTGTAACGATCCTCTACACCGCGCCGACGGCGATTCGCACGTTCATGAAATGGGGGCCGGAATATCCCGCCAAGCACGATCTTTCGTCGCTCCGTCTGCTGGGAACCGTTGGAGAGCCGATCAATCCGGAAGCCTGGATCTGGTACCTCGAATGGATCGGCGGGAATCGCACGCCGGTGGTCGACACGTGGTGGCAGACTGAAACCGGCGGCATCATGATCGCGCCGCTTCCCGGAGTCACGACGCTCTTACCGGGAAGCGCCACCAAACCGTTGCCCGGCATCGGCGCGGACATCGTCAGCGACGACGGCGAGTCGGTGCCGCTGGGCGGCGGCGGCTACGTGGTGCTGACGCGTCCGTGGCCCGGCATGCTGCGCGGCATCTGGGGAGACGACGAGCGTTACATACAGACCTATTGGTCGAAATTTCCGCATCGTTATTTTGCCGGCGACGGCGGACATCGCGACGCCGAAGGCAACTATTGGTTCATGGGCCGCATCGACGACGTGATGAACGTCAGCGGCCATCGGATTTCGACCACCGAGGTAGAGAGCGCGCTCGTCGACCATCCTGCCGTCGCCGAAGCCGCCGTCTGTGGGAAGCTCGACGAGATGACCGGCCAGGCTATTTACGCCTTCGTTTCGCTCAAAGGCGCGCAAGCCGGATCTGAGGAGCTTGCCGACGAGCTGCGCGACCATGTCGGCGCTAAGCTGGGAAAGTTCACGCGCCCCAAGTACGTTACGTTTACGCAAGAGCTTCCCAAAACGCGCAGCGGCAAGATCATGCGCCGCCTCCTGCGCGACATCGCCGAAGGACGAACCCTCGGCGATACGACGACGCTCGCGGACTCCTCGATCGTCAAGGAACTCCAAGAGCGCGCAAAGGTCGAAGTCACGCAGGAGGACTGAGGCAGGAGTCATCCGACAGCGGCGCATGCGCGTTCAACGATCGGAAGGGAGCGGCGACGAGGCCTTGGCGGCAGCATTTGCAGCGCACGAGCGTTGGGCATTCAGCGAAGCATACCGTCAAAATGCGTCGTTACTCTATTCGGCCGCGTACAACGTGCTCGGCAATGCCGACGAGGCTAAGGATTGCGTTGCCGACGCGATCGCGCGGCTTTGGCGCGCGCGGCATCCCTATTCGCCCGGTCGGGGCAGTTTGCGAAACTTTCTCGTGGTTTGCGTTCGCAACGAAGCGATCTCACGGCGCCGCCGGCACGTTCGCCGAGCGCGCGTGGAGGAACGTCTCGCTGCGCTGGCAAGCGACGCCGAGCCATTCGACGCCGAAGATCCGATCGAACGCGATCGAGTCCGCAGCGCGCTGATCGCGCTTCCGCCCGAACAGCGAACCGCGATCGCATTGGCCTTTTATGGCGGAAAGACGCATACCGAGATCGCGGCCGAGTTGCAAGAACCGCTCGGGACGATCAAGAGCCGGATAAAGCTGGGGTTACGCAAGCTCGCGGCTGCGCTCGGCCACCCAACTGCTCGAGAGCACGACGTCCGATGATGCACGAGCAGGTCGCCGATCTCGCCGAACTGTACGCCTTGGGAGCTCTCGGCGATTCCGATCGTGCCGCCGTGGACGAACACGTGCGCCGGTGTGCGACGTGCGCGCAGCTTCTCGCCGGAGCCGAACGCGACGTGGCGCTCATCGCCTCCATGGAACCGCAGCACGCGGCGCCGAGAGAGCTCGAAGCACGCGTCGAACGAACGCTGCAGAATCGGCCGCAAGCCTGGCCCTATGCTGCGGCCATCGCCGCCGCGGTTGCGATCGGATTGCTGCCGTCGCTCTATATCTTATCGCAGACCAATGCGCTGCACCGCTCGATGCTCGCGCAAGCCGCCGCGACGGAGCGGCTCGCCGGCGCGCCGCATCGGATGGCCCATTTTCGGACGACGCCTGGAATGCCGCCCGCAGAGATCGTCTATGCGCCGGACGGTTCGTGGTATCTCGTATTGGTGCACGGTGCCGCGAAGACGTTGTCGGTCGCCTGGATGCACGACGGCACGAGGACGATGCTTGGCGACGCGGTACCGCAGGGACATCTCGCATCACTCTATCTTCCGAAGAGCCACCGCATGGATCGAATCGCCCTGATGGACGGCGATCGGGTCGTTGCCGAGGCGACGCTCAACTGGCAAAAAACGAGTCTAAGTCATCCAACCGGTCGATTCGCGTAGCGGGAGGAAGCGCCGCGAGGATCGTCGCGCCGTACCGCGTGGAGGCGGCGCGGCCGTCGAGTAACGCAACGAGACCGCGATCTTTGGTGCTGCGGATGAGCCGGCCGAAACCCTGTTTCAATCGCACCGTGGCAGCCGGAATCATGTAGTGCTCGAAGCCGTCGAGACCGCGCTCTTCCAATGCGCGCACGCGAGCCATCACGAGCGGATCGCTCGGCGATGGAAACGGCAAACGGTCGATGATGACGCACGAGAGCGCGTCGCCTGCGACGTCTATTCCTTCCCAAAACGTCGCTGTCGCGAAAAGCACGGCGCCCGGTGTGCGGCGGAACCAATCCAGCAGCTGCGCGCGCGGGAGCTGCCCCTGCAGGCGAACGGGGTAAGCAAGTCGATCGCAGACCAAGGCGTAGACTTCGCGCAGTCGCGCGTAGGACGTGAACAGCACGAACGCTCGGCCACCGGTGCGATCGAGACACTCTTCGACGAGCGGCGCGGCACGGCGCGCAAACTCCGACGACTTCGGATTGAGCTCGGGCGGAGCGACAAAAAGCCGCGCCTGGCGCTCGTAGTCGAACGGCGAGCGGGCGACGAGTTCTTGCGCCTCGTCCATTCCCAGCGTTCGGCGAACGAATTCAAACGAGCTGTTCGTGGCCAGCGTCGCGCTGGTGAGCACGACGCTCTGCGTTCTCGAAAAGAGCCTTTCGCGCAGAAAGTCGGCGATCTCGTGGGGCGCGCAGTTGAGGCGGTACCGGCCGCCGGCTTCTTCGCGCTCGACCCACGCAATCGTTTCGGGCGAGCCGGATTCGACGCGATCGATGACGGACTGATGCGCCAAGACGAGCCGTAATACGAGATCGCGCCGGCGTTCGGCCTCCAATGGATCTTCGACGCCGCGCTTCAATGCCGTGTGCGAATTTGCGAAGACCCAGTTCTCCAAACGATAGAGCGCCGCACGCAGGCTCTCTAGAGCCGGCCATGCGTCTTCATTCGCCGCAACCGGATAGCGATCGACCGGCACGCAGCCGAGCGCCGATTCCAGGCGTGCAACGCCGCGCTCGAACTCGACGTCGAAATCACTCGGCAGTTGGTACGTGCGATGCACTTTGCGCAGCATCCGTAGGATCGATGCGCTCGAAAGCGCGGCGGTCAGTGCATCGGTCGCCCAACGTTCGCACTGATGCGCTTCGTCGAGTACGGCCACGTCGTAGGGCGGCAAGAGCCCTCCGCCGACGGCCAGATCGAGAAAGAACAACGCGTGATTGACGACAACGACGTCGGCGTACTTAGCCTCGTCGCGCTTGGCGAAGAAAAAACAATTGCGGAAGTGCTCGCAGTATTCGCCGACGCACTCATCGGCGTCGGCATCGAGTTGCTCCCACTCGTCGCCGGGCGGCAGGAAACCCAACTCGGCACGGTCGCCGGTTTTCGTTCGAGCAGCCCACTCCCAGATTGCCTGCATCGAGCGCGACGGCGCAACGAGCCGCCCTTCGCGCGTTCGCTCAAGCTTCTGCCTGCAGAGATAGTGGCTCCGGCCTTTGAGCAGCGTCACCCGAAGCGGGATCTGCAGCGCCTCGCGCACGAGCGGAATGTCTTTCTGCACGAGCTGTTCCTGCAACGCGATCGTTCCGGTGGAGAGCACCACTTTTTTCCCGCTGCGAAGGGCCGGGACGAGATACGCCAACGATTTTCCGACGCCGGTACCGGCTTCGACGATCGTGTGCATTCCTTCCATGATGCCGCGCTCCACGAGCTGCGCCATCTGCAGCTGCCCTGCGCGGGGTTCGTAGCCGGGCAGCGCCTTTGAAAATGGCCCGTCATTTCCGAAGACGACCTCGAGCGACGCGGTCACTATGCGCGCTGCTCGGGGTCGAGCGGCGCTTCGTACTCCGTTTCCATCTCACGCCCGGTGCGGGCGTCGACAACAACCGGTGCGACACGACGTGGCGGATAATAGATAACGAATGTGACCGCGAATCCGGCAAGCAATCCGGCAACGTGGGCCTGCCACGAGATTACTGGAACTGCAAACGTAATGATAAGGTTTATTGCGAGTATTCCGATGTTAGCGCGCACCAGGTCCATGCCGGGCTTGCCGAGCTTGAAACCAATCGCGAAGAGCGCCCCAAAGAGTCCGAAGATCGCGCCGCTGGCGCCGACCGTGGCCACCAAAGGACTGCTAAAGTACACGACGCCGAGTCCCGCAGCGACGAGCGAAACGAAATAGACCAGCAGCATCCGCCACGGTCCCATTGCGTACTCGATAAAGCGCCCGAGAAACCACAGTGACATCATATTGACGCCGATATGAAGCAAGCCGCTATGGAGGAACGCGCCGGTGAAAATGCGCCACCACTGACCGTCATGCAGAACAAACGCCGGCACCAGAGCTCCCGCGGCAAGGACCCGTTCGATGCCCGCTCCGTTACCGAAGCCCGAAAGCATCTCCGGACCGCCGACGTAGATCTCCCAAAGGTAGCCGATCACGTTGAGGACGATGAGGAGCCGCGTGATCACGCGATCATGACCGTGCGCGCGAGCTCGAGCGAAATTGCATGCCGCTCGCCATCGATTTCGATGGTCACCGGTCCGCCGAGCGGCGCCTTTTCGAGCACGTGTAACGATACGCCGGGGCGAACGCCGACTTGACCAAGATACCGCAAGATCTCCGGCATCTGTTCGGTCACGCCCGACACCGTAACGCGACTGCCGGGCTCGACTTGCGCCAGTGGAATGCCGTCGCGCACGGGTTCGGTTAAGTCCGCGGGTGGAATCGGGTGGCCGTGCGGACAGGTTTTCGGATCGCCGAGCGCGGCGATTAAACGCTCCTCGACGCGCGGTGTAATTGCATGCTCGAGGATGCAGGCTTCGGCGTAGACTTCGTCCCAGGGCATGCCGAGCACGTCGGTGAGCAAGCGCTCCGCGAGCCGATTGCGCCGGACGACTCCGACGGCGACCTCGAGACCCTGGCGCGTGAGCTTGATGTCGCCGCGCACCTCGTGTTCCACAAAACCGTCATTAACGAGCTTCTTGAGCATCCCCGAGACGGACGCGGGCGCGACGCCCAGTTCGGTTGCAAGTGCCGAGGTGGTGACGCCCGGGCCTTCGCGTTCCAAGCGATAGATCGCCTTCATATACATTTCGAAGGATTCGGCGAAGTGCGAATGCGAGTGACCCGGCATAGGCGTTTTAACTTCGCGGCGCGGCCGGAAGTTCCGCAATCGACGTAGTAACCTGCGCCTCCAGCGCTTCCTTTGCTTGGGCCGAGGCGAAGCTCGCGCGGATCGCGTTACGAACGTAGCGCTCGAGCGCGCCGGCCCCCGCGATGCGCTCCACGAGTGCATATTCGCCGGCGATCGACGTGCCGAAGAGCGTGGGATCATCGCAATCGATCGTCACGACGCAGCCTTCTCGTTCGAAGTCGAGGTAGGGATGCGGATACTGCGGCAACGCCGACCCGGTGAGGTGGTTCGACGTCGGGCAGATTTCCAGCGCAATATTGCGCTCTGCAAGCATCCGCATCGTGCGGGAATCTTCGAGTGCGCGTAAACCGTGGCCGATCCGCTCAACGCCGAGCAGCTCGATCGCGTCGCGCACGCTCGAGGCCTCATCAGCTTCACCGGCGTGCGCAACGCAGTGCAGCCCGGTCGCGCGCGCGAATGCGAACACGTCGGCAAAGAGCGCAGCCGGAAAGCGCGCCTCATCCCCGCCCAGCGAAATACCAATGACGTCTAAATCGGACATACCGGCCACCATTCGAGCAGTTTCCATCGCGCGCTCGGCACCGAAGTTGCGCGTCAAATCCGGCAGTAGCGTGAAGTGCGCGCGTGGTTGCGCCCGGCGCAGTTCGGCAACGATGGTTTTCATCGTCGCGCGAACGTCGAGATCGGGATTGAAGAACGTCCAGACCGACGGCGAAACGAAGAGCTCGCCGTAAACGACGCCTTGCGCGAGCGCATCCTCGACGAACTCGCGCGCCAGCCGCGCGTAATCGTCAGGATGCCGCAGCGACCGGCTCACCGCCGCGAAGATATAGAGAAACTCTTGAAACGTTTCAAACCGATATGGGTCCCTAGCGGAGCCCGTATCATCCTGACCGGAGTCCGTGTCATCCTGAGCGGAGTCGAAGGATGACCCGCCTGTGCCTCCCGGCTTATACCGCAGCGGCACCCCGTGTTTAGCGGCCAGTTCGACAAACGTCTCGGAACGCAAGCAGCCCTCGAGGTGGCAGTGCAAGTGAACCTTCGGTATGCGCGCAGCAAGCGAGTTCGCGCTCATGCGGCTCGTTTTCGGCAAGCAGGGGTGAAACCCGGCGCGTCGTAAGCTAGTCGGTCCTATCGCGGGGTGGAGCAGTCCGGTAGCTCGTCGGGCTCATAACCCGAAGGTCGGTGGTTCAAATCCACCCCCCGCAACCAAACCGGGTCCGGATATTGGAAAATATCCGGATCTTTGTTGTCGGTAGGTTCGCCAAAGTTATCTCGCAAGTCTGCCGTTTGACGATTGTTGACGAGCGAGCGCGTACTAATCCAGCGTCAGGCGTCCGCAGCCGATCTCGTAATCGGCCATGCCGTAGTAAATGTCGAACTCGCGCTCGCCCCGCCGATCGATCCCGGTGGGAAAGACCACGTGGCCGACCGGGCCGTGCAACTCGGCGCCAGACGTTGGGACGAAGAGCGGTTTGGACGAGCGGAAGACAATTCGTTCGATCTGTTGCGCGTCGTGAATGATGACGCCGGCGCAGTACCGCAGCAACGACGCATCGTGCGGATGACTAAGCTCGTCGACGCCATGAATGACTGATAGCCAGCCTTCGTCTATGCGGACGGGCGGGGCGCCCGCGCCGACTTTGATCGTTCCCCACGTTGCCGGAGGCATCGTCAGCCGATGCGTCTCCGCCGCAGTGCACAGCGCGTTGAGATCGTTTCGAACGGCAGCAAGCGGAACGTATCCCACCGAGATTCCTTCACGCTCTTCCAACGGAAGCGCTTTGATCTGTGCGATCGCCTCGTGCGCATCCACGGAGAAGCTCATCGTCGGCCGGTGGTAGAACGCCAACGATTCGACGCCCTCCGGCGAGGCAACCGGCTCGGGAAAGAACGCCGCATCTTTGTCCGCGAACGGCTCGTCGCTTCCTTGGAATTGCATCAACCCGAGGCGATGCCACTGTAAGCCGTCCTCGGAAACTGCGACGGCAACCTCGGGCCCACGCGGACCGAGCGCCACATAGGCCATGACGTAACGATCGATCGCTGCGATGAACGTGACGCGCGGATCCTCGCAGCCGTGCCCCTCGGACCCGTCGCGCAGCTCGTACGGCGCTTCGGGCTCG
>Ga0070731_10005743_pt1 | contig 10142 bp, 6 predicted proteins | sample Coa_R1_2_FD_66448 | JGI IMG/M metagenome (GOLD analysis project Ga0070731, IMG submission 66448) | Surface soil microbial communities from Centralia Pennsylvania, which are recovering from an underground coalmine fire - Coalmine... | ecosystem: Environmental > Terrestrial > Soil > Unclassified ... | reverse complement strand
TGAAGCGGAAAATCGGAGGCCGAAGTCAGCGATGGTCATAGACCGCCGCTACCGCGCGAACGCACATCCGTCTTCGCTTCGCTACAACGCGACAAGCAATGCACACAACAGAAAGGCAAAGGGTCGAGGGAAAAAGAACGCGAACGCACACAACGCCAACAACGCCATCAACGCCATCAACGCATTACAAGAATCAGTTGATGGTTGATAGTTGGTCGCGTCAGGCGGGCCGTATGGCTCGAGTGGTTCTTTGACATGGGAGTTCAGGGTTAAGGCGTTCAGCCGCCTCGCCAGGAGGGTGAAGCGGTGCGGAGGGCCTTTCTGTCGTGCAGGGCAAGGACGGAAGGGACTAAAGGGACCAAAGGCGCCGCTATGCCCCGATAGTTCGAGCGAGTGTACGAAAGTTTGACTCACTCGCTCCCGCTCGCTCGGCCCTCGCGGGCCTCTGGCTTCGGCCAGATTCCTTTCGCCGGTGGGCTCCTTCACTCCCGTTCAGTCGGCCGAAACGGCCTTTGCTGTCGCAAATCCTTTTCGCAGCTTCCCAAACCGCTCAAATCCCAAGCGGCTCAAGTCGATAGTTACACTAATCTCACTAATCTCAATACAGAGATTTTCGGCGAATTTCGGGGTTGTGCGGAGGACGGGCGGGGATTCACAATATTCGCGATGCGATTTTTTTCGGGGCTTGCCGATTTTGAAGGCAGTTATTCACAAAATGGCGGAGTTATTCACGTGACCACGATTGTCCAATGGGGGCGGGTCGGGGCCTGGTGGGATGGATGGGATCTGATGACCCGGCTTTTGTATCACGGGGATTTCGCAGCGAGTGGTTGTGGATCGGCAGGGTTGTTTTCCCATCCGCCTCCGAGGGCTTTGATCAAGGCGACCTGGGCGGTGAGTTGCTGGCCTTCCAATTGAACAAAGGATCGTTCGTTGTCGAGCTCCGCGGATTGGGCGGTGGCCACTTCGAGATAAGTGACGACTCCGGCCTTGTAACGGTTGTTCGCTATTTCGAGTGTGTGTCGCGCCGCCGCGAACGCCGCGCTTTGCGCTTCGAGTTGTGTCGCGAGGAGACGTTGCGCAGCCAATTGATCTTCGACGTCCTGAAATGCGCTTAACACGGTCTGACGGTAGTTGGCGACGGTTTCCTGGAACGAAGCTTTGGCGAGAGCGAGTTCGGCGCGATTCTGGCCGCCGGTGAATATCGGCATGGTCACAGACGGTCCGAAGGACCACATGCGGCTGGGCCAGTCAAACAAGGTGTCGACCCCGACCGATTGGAAGCCGGCGGTGCCGGCCAGAAAAACCTGCGGATAAAAAGCACTCACCGCCACACCGACTTGCGCGTTGGCAGCGGCCATGCGGCGTTCAGCTGAGGCTATGTCCGGCCGTCGCTCGAGCAATTCGCTCGGCAAGCTGACCGGCACTCTCGGGATGACATTCGTCAAGGGGCCGGACGCAAGTTGGAAACCGGTGGCCGGCTGGCCGCAAAGGACCGCCAATGCGTGCAGAGTATCTGCACGTTGCAGATCGATGGCGGGCAATTCCGCCTCCGTGCTGCGCAATTGCGTTTCGGCCTGCGAGACGTCCAGGTCGGAAACGATGCCGCCTTTGCGCCGGTTCTGTGTCAATTCCAGAGAACGTTTGAACGTCTCGATTGTGTCGGCGACAACCCGGCGTTCTTCGTCCAATTCGCGCGTGCTGAAATAGTCTGATGCGACTTCTGCCTGCAACAACAGCCGAGCCGATTCGAGGTCGTCGGCGCTGGCGACAAAACTGGCGTGGGCAGATTCAACCTGGCGGCGCACACGGCCCCAAAGGTCCAACTCCCAATTCAGATCCAGAGGGACATTGAATGTATTGTAGGTAAAAGTTTTACTTTGGGATAATCCATTGGCCGGGGCGTTGAAACTCGCACGCTGGCGGACGAAGTTTGGAGTCGTGGCCACTTGAGGGTAAAACGCGGATCGCGCGACTCCCAACTCGGCCTTTGCTTCATCCAATCGCGCCACGGCAGCCGCCAGATCCTGGTTCTCCGCAGCAGCAAGCGCTTCCAAGCGGTCCAACTCCGGATCGTTGAAGATCTTCCACCACGTACCGCGAGGCAGATTTGCTGAAGGCCGCGCCACTTTCCATTCCCCTGCGTTGTTGGTCGGCGACGAATCACTGAAGGCAGCCGGAAGAGGCTGTGACTTAAGCGCCGCAGGCTGATGATAGTCCGGTCCGACGGAACAACCTGCAACGATGCCGAGGACGACGCCAATCGCCAGTTTGAGACCGGTCCGGCAAACAAACTCAGACGGCTTTTGCACGCCGTGATGGACTTTCATTTCTCCGCCATCCTGGTTGGTTCCGCTACTCGCACGGTTATTCCCGACGCCAGCGAATCGGACGGGTTCATAATGACACGGTCTCCGGCTTTCACACCCTCGAGAACTTCAACGTTCTGGCCGAAGTCGCGCCCCAGGCGTATTGTGCGCATCTCCACTTTGCCGTCTGCGCCCACTACACCCACCTGCATCCCTTCAGCTCGGAACAGCAATGTATTCGCAGGAAGCGTGAGTGTCGGATCGCCAAGAATGTCGTCAAAACGCACCTGCGCGTAGCTGCCAGAAAGAATCTCATTCTTCGGATTGTCCACCTGGAGTTCGGCTAATAATGTGCGCGAATTGGGTTCCATCGCACCGGCTGTGCGAACGACTTTGGCTTCAAATTTTCGTCCGGGCAATTCGTTGATCATCAGTTCCGCCCGCTGCCCGGTCTCGATCTGGTGCGAGAGCGTTTGCGGCACGTGGACGTAGACCCTCAAGGGATTTGTCTGCGCCAACCGGAAAAGAGCATGGCCATTGCCGGCAGTAATCAGTTGGCCAAGGTCCGTGTCACGCGCTGTGATCGTCCCCGCGAACGGCGCCGTCACGCGCGCAAAACTTTTCAAATCCTCCAGCCGATGCAGATTGGCGTGTGCGGCCTCAAGGTCCGCCTTCTTCAACTCGTAATCGGCTTGTTTCTCCGCTGTTTCCTGCTCGCTCACGCTGGCAGTCTTGAGCAATTCCGTCCAGCGCTCCGCCGTGGACTTGGCCAGGGTCAACGCCGCGTCCGCCTGCGCGACCTCGGCTTTGGCCTGTTCGAGCTGCTGATCCAGTTCCGGTGTGTCAATTTCCGCCAAGAGTTGACCGGCTTCTACATGTTGACCGATATCGACGTCCCAGGTTTTGAGATAGCCACTCGCCCGTGCATAAATGGATGCTTCGACATAGGCCTGCACCTCCGCCGGCAATGGAACCCCCAAATCGCTCTTTCCGGGTGTGGGTGAAACCACCGCAACGGATTGAATGGCCATCTCTTTGGTCTCTTTCACCAGCGAACGGCGGGCAAACCAGCGCGGAACCAGGCCGATCACCAGTCCAATGCAAATGAGAACAACCGCAATCACTGCGAAGCGGCCCAATTTGATCGGCGGCGCCGGAGGCAGGTTGGCCGGCTTGGAACTCGCCGGCTCAGGTGTTGAAGTTACGGGTGGCATGGCATTCATAAAGTCCTCAAGTCGTCGTTGGATTCGGTACGGCCAGCGCTGCCGCAGCGGCAGCCGAATCATCCGCCCGGCTACGAGCCGGAGCATGTCGGTGCATAAAGCTGAAGACAACGGGAACGAACAAAAGCGTCGCGATCGTGGCCATGAAAAGGCCTCCGATAACAGCACGGCCCAGCGGAGCATTCTGTTCACCGCCTTCGCCAAGGCCAAGGCTCATCGGCAACATTCCAATCAACATGGCAGCCGCAGTCATCAAGACGGGTCGAATGCGGCTGGCCCCAGCGTCGAGTGCCGCCGCTACCGGATCCATTCCGCGCACCAGATTGTCGCGCGCAAAACTAACAACCAGCACGGAATTTGCCGTAGCCACGCCCAGGCTCATGATAGCACCCATCAGCGCGGGCACACTCAATGTTGTTTGCAGAAGGAATAACGCCCAAATGACACCCGCCAATGCGCCCGGCAATGCCGTGATGATGATGAACGGATCGAGCCAGCTTTGGAAATTCACAACCAGCAGCAAATAAATCAGCACAATCGCCATCACCAGACCCACTCCCAGGCCCAAATAGCTATCGCGCATCGTTTTTACCTGTCCGTGAAGGACGATGGAATTGCCCTTGGTTAATTCTTTCTCCGCCTGAGCAACGAGAGGTTGGAGATCATGCAAAACCCCGCCAAGGTCGCGGCCATCCACGCCGCCGTAAACGTCGATCACCGGTGCGACGTCATAGTGAGTGAACACTGGTGGGATATTGCTTCGCGTCACTGTCGCGAGATTCGCCAGAATTTGCCCGCTCGAACCCGCATTGATCGGCGTCGAATCGAAGGTTTGCACGGAATTCATCGCGTATTCCGGGACTCGCGTATTGATCAGGTACTGGACGCCAAATTTCCGGTCCAACCAGTACGTCGGTTGCACCTGGCCGCTGCCGCTCAGGCTCAGCAACACGGCATTGGCGACAGTCCCCTCGGTCAAACCAAGTTCCGCTGCCTTTGTCCGATCCACCGTAACCTCCAAATGCGGCAAGTCCGCTGGTTGATGCACATGCGCATCCACAGCGCCCGGCACAGCCCGGATCTTATCGACCAGTTCGGCTGCCACGCGGCGGTTGTTCTCCTGATCGCGCCCGACGATCTGAATATCAAACGGCGCGGGCAAACCGAAATTCAAAGTTTGGCTGACAATGTCCGCTGGCAGGAAATAAAACAGGTCGCCCGGAAATTCCTGAGTCAACACTTTGCGCAGGCGATGAACATACTGCTTTGTCGGCGTGTGGCCTTCGTTCAGCGAAACCAGGATATCCGCATCCGCAGGCCCGATCGTGCCGCTCGTGTTGTAGCTCAGATTGATGCTGGAATTGGGGATGCCGATGTTCTGCATAACACCGTGGATTTCGTTGGTGGGAATTTCACGGCGGATCGCGGCATCCACGTCAGCGCATAACCGAATCGTTTCCTCAATGCGCGTCCCCGGCCGCGCGCGAACATGCAATAGAAACTGGCCCGCATCCACGCTCGGAAAGAAATCCTGCCCGAGTTGTGTCACCAGCACCCAGGAGGCGATGCAGAACCCAAGAAATGCGATGCCGAACACAGTGCGCTGTACGAGGCATGCGCTTAACAACCTCCGATACGCTTCGCGGAATCTTTCGAAGCCTTGCTCAAATGCTCGTTGCACACTGATAAATGGCCGTATCCATACCGGTGCACGGCTGTTGTCTTCGTGCCCGCCGTGTGAATAGACGTTTCGATAAAACCACATCACCAACGTCGGCACTAATGTTCGCGAGATGACATAGCTTGCCAACATCGCGAACACCACAGCTTCAGCGAGGGGTACGAACAAAAAGTGCGCGACTCCCGTAAGGAAGAACATCGGCACAAAAACAATGCAAATGCAGAGTGTGGACACAAACGCCGGCAAGGCGATTTCCTGCGCGCCATCGAGAATCGCCTCTTCAAGCCCTTTGCCGCTCACCATGTGCCGGTGAATGTTCTCAATCGCCACGGTCGCGTCGTCCACCAGAATCCCGACCGCCAAAGCGAGACCACCCAAAGTCATCAGGTTAATGGTCTCCCCGAGCGCGCTCAAAATCGCGATCGATGACAGCACTGAAAGCGGAATCGAAAGTGCGATGATCACAGTGCTTCGCCAAGAGCCTAGAAAGAGCAAAATCATTAATGCCGTCAGCGCCGCAGCGATAATGCCCTCACGTAAAACCCCATTCACTGCTGCGCGCACGAAAAGCGATTGATCCGCGAATTCTTTAAAGTGCAAATCCGACGTGACCGAGCTCATGATATGCGGCATCGCTTCTTTGGCGCGCTTGACTACGTCCAGCGTGGAGGCCGTGCCGCTTTTCATGATCGTCAGCAAAGCACCGCGCTCGCCGTCCTGCCGCACAGCGTTTTGCTGCGGGTTGTAACCGTCGTGAACCTGCGCGACATCGCGAAGTTCAATGGTAGCCCCATTGACCACTTTTACCGGGATGTGGTTCAGATCATCGATGGCCGCAACTGGCCCATTAACGCCAATATCGTATTCCGTGGTCCCCACCTTCGCCGTCCCACCGGGTAAAATCACATTCTCCCCGCTTATCGCGTTCACCACATCCTGAGGCGAAAGATTTTTCGCCTTCAACGCCGTCAAATCAAGGTCCACCGAAATAACGCGCGTCTTGCCGCCGTACGGCCACGGAACCAACGCCCCCCGTATCGTAGACAAGCCGATACGCACCTGGTTGGCGGTGACATCGAACATTTGCTGCTCCGACAGCTTCGGACTGCTGAAGCTGTACTGCAAAATCGGAACAGTGGACGCGCTGTATTGGATGATCAGCGGCGGTTGTTGGCCTGGCGGCATGGTACGCAAGACCGTCTGGGCAACGGATGTGATTTGCGCAACGGCGGCGGGAACGGAAGCATTCGGCTGCAGGAAGACCTTGATGACGCCAATGCCGTTGTAGGATGTGGACTCGATGTGTTCGAGGTCATTCACGGCGATGCTCAACGCCCGTTCGTGGTTGTAAATAATCCGCTGCTCCACCTCCTGCGCGCTCAGCCCGGAATACTGCCAGACGATGCTGATAACCGGAATATTGATATTCGGAAAGATATCCGTCGGCGTTCGCAGCAAAATAAACGGGGTGATAATCAAAAGCAGCAACGCGGCCACCACAAATGTGAGTGGCCGGCGCAGAGCCAGACGAACAATCCACATAACAAGTCAGTCAGTTTACAGCAAACGACGGCCACGAAAAGCCAGGATTTCCCTGACTGATCGCGAAAGGGCCGCGGGTTACTAGTAATGGACGGGAATCGGTCTCTTGCCCAATACAAAGTTGCACTGAGATTGATAAGCATTTAATATCAGTTACCGCCAGATTATTATGGAACTACGACATCTCCGATACTTTGTCGCCGTGGCTGAAGAACTGAATTTTCGCCGGGCGGCCGAGCGACTGCGCGTGGCACAACCCGCCTTGAGCGCACAGATCAAGAACCTTGAAGCAGAGCTGGATGTTCGTCTTTTTGAGCGCACGACCCGGTCGGTGCTGCTGACTCCTACCGGCCAGGTCTTTTTGAAGGAGGCGCGGGGAATTCTCGGTGCTACGACCCACGCCGAACAATTGGTTCGTAAAGCGGAACACGGCCTTGTCGGAACTCTGCGAGTGGGAGTCATCACACCTGCGATGGGGCCACAATTGGCCACTGTCCTGCGGCATTTCCATCAGAAATATCCCGGCGTGCAACTCTCCTTATCCGCGCTCACAAGCTCTGAGCAACTTCGACGCTTGCGCGCTGACGAATTGGATGCCGGACTTCTGCGCGCGCCGGCGACCTTCCCCGAACTGGACTTCAGATTTATCGAGCAGGCTCCTCAGGTGCTGGCAGCACCGGTGGGACACCGACTGGCCAGGCGACGCCACCTGGAATGGAAGGATTTTAATGGCGAGGGATTGGTGATGATTCATCCCGATCAACAACACGGCTTCTATGACCCCTTCCTGGCCGCGTGCGCGAAAGCAGGCGCAAAGACCCACGTAGCTCAGTATGCACAGGACGTCCAAGTGAAGCTGTGGCTCATTTCTGCCGGGTTCGGCATTGCTCCCGTAACAGCCACGCTGGCCGAAATGCGACGCCCCGGTGTGGTCTTTCGCTCGCTGCCGCCTGGTTTGCCACCTGTCCAGACAATGCTCGCATGGCGACGGATTGATGTTTCACCCGTCGTGAAAAACTTCCTCGACTGCTTCAGCGCTGTAAAAAACCAAAAATAGTCGCAGTCTGATTATTCCGGCGAAATCTTGATGGTGTACGTGACCGGGGAAAACGCATTACCGATCGCGTCAGCCAGTTCCCGATGTTTCTTTTCGTCGTCCTTGACTACTTTTGCCGTTTGAGCAGCAATCTCTTCCGGCGTGGGATGCCGATTTCCTGGGGGACGGAAGTCCACTTTAATTTCCCTGGTCTCAAAATTCTGCTTTGCAGCTACTGCATTGTCCACTTTAGCGAAAGCCTCGCCGAATGGATTGCTCGGGAATTCCGCAGCCAGATTGATGCCGTGCGCCAGGTCCGCTGCGGAAAAGGTCTTGCTGTCCGCGCCCCAGGTCACCCGATATTGCTGTGCGCTCCCGTTTTTTGCGATCAGTGTCAATCGATTCAAATCCTGCATGAAAGGGACCAAAGTCATCCCTGATTGAATACTGTTGTCTTTAGTGACGTCATCGTTCTCACAATGAGGATAGTGCACGGCTGCCACAGCTTCCGGTTCGCAAGGGCAGAAAGGATAACGCGAACTCCGAATTTCAAAGTCCCCATCCTTCGATGAAATGACTTTATGGCCGCTTGAGGTCTTCATTCGGTTTTTAGCAAGGTCCACGGTGAATGTCCCGAGATCGCCATTGAGCCCCATCGCCTTCAGAAAAGCATACGCCATGATGGTATGTCCCGCCCAATTGGGATGCACTCCGTCCGCACCGCAGACATTGTAATTGGTCCCGTACCTCTCAGGCACAACACTTCTGGCATTCAACATAGGCCAAAACACATCCGCAAACCCGACCTTCTCAGCCTTTGCCAGCGCTACATCGATATTCCGCAACGTGCCGAGGTTCTCATTCAGCTCATCCACCGTAAAACCCTGGGTTTTTTGCCAGCCGGGAACTTTGCCGACGCACCCAGCAGACCCAAGAATCACGCGCACTCCCTTGGCTTTGAAGGCGCGAATGATCTCGTCCTGGTTCGTCTGGTAAGTCTCTCCGATGGAGTTCGTATATGGCCGATACTGGTGGTCATTCATCCCGTAACAGGTTGTAGCCACGGTCGGATTGAACCGCAGGACATCATTCGTCATGCGAGCAAGGAATTCCGGTGCGTGTTCACCGCTCCAGCCATATTGCCTCACGGTAATCTTCAAGTCGGGCACACACATCGTGAGATAGTCCTCGATTATCCGCGAATACATCTTCTGCTCAGTGATGGAATCACCGCAGATTGCCAGCCGGTCTTTGCGCCGCAGAAGCAGCTGCGACGCGTGCGGCGACGGCAACAGAACATAACCGGGCAGGTTGCCGGAGGCCGAGTTCGTATCGTCAGCGGCGGATGCAGCCAGCGTGAAGCCTAGCATTAGCGACAGGATGAATTTGATTCGCATACAATTGAATGGTTTTTTCGACGTGTGCCGCCGGTATGATTTGCCCGATTCATTTCACAACACAATACGAAAAATTTGCGTCATGCCTGGCATTTGGGACAATAAAACGTGCTGCGCGCCGCCTGGACGATTCGCTTGATGGCGGTGCCGCATGTGACGCACGCTTTGCCCGCGCGGTCGTAAACGCGCAGGCGCTCCTCATAAAGGTCCGGCGCGTCGGGGGCGCTGCCAAAATAAAACAATCCATCACGGGCGCCCTCGCCCGAGTAATTGAGCGGAACCGTGCTGCCGAGTTCGATGGCTTCGCTCAACGTCTCGCGAATCGCCTCCCGCAGCCGTGCCACCTGCGCGGCATCCAGACGCCGCGCCGCCAGCCGTGGTGAAATCTTTGCCCGAAACAATGCCTCGCTCGCGTAGATGTTGCCCACGCCGGCAACAACACTCTGGTCAAGCAACTTCACTTTAATCGGCTGCGCGGAACGCCGAAGCGCCTCCGCAAAACATTCAACCGTGAAATCCTCACTCAAAGGTTCCGGACCGAGTTCTCTGATTCCCACCGCGTCAAACGTGAGCCTGCCAAAATAGCGAGTGTCTTCAAAAACGAAATTCTCAGCGCCCAACCCGAGCACAACTGCGGCGTGTTTTGGCAACGCAGCCTTCTTTGGCAAAAGATACATCCGCCCCGTCATTCCGAGGTGGCCCACCAGTGTCATTGGCTCGCGTGATCGGCCGGTGGTCAGTTCGAAGAGCAGATACTTTCCCCGGCGCGTAACATTTACGAAGTGGGCACCAAACAACCGGCGTTCGAATGCTCGCGGCGAGTCCGGTAACACCGTTCGCGCGCGGCGCACTTCTATTACGGCTATCCTGCGACCGCGAATCAGCGGCGCCAGATGCCGCGTCAAAACTTCCACTTCAGGCAGTTCAGGCACGCGCGCAACCTAAGTGAGAAAT
>Ga0070731_10005742_pt1 | contig 10143 bp, 5 predicted proteins | sample Coa_R1_2_FD_66448 | JGI IMG/M metagenome (GOLD analysis project Ga0070731, IMG submission 66448) | Surface soil microbial communities from Centralia Pennsylvania, which are recovering from an underground coalmine fire - Coalmine... | ecosystem: Environmental > Terrestrial > Soil > Unclassified ... | reverse complement strand
GGAACGGTCGAGGAACGAAACTATAGCAGAAAGGCGGGAGGACTCTCATCCAGCATTGGATTGGTTCGCAGCGTTGACACCATGGCGGCGGCTGAATAGACTCGCCCTTCTTCACTCTTCAGGAGACGACAACAAGCGATCATGGGAAAGCGTCCTAGAATTGCGGTAGTGGGCAGTGCGAACGTTGATCTCACGACGTTCACCGATCGATTTCCGAAGCCCGGCGAAACCATCTTCGGGCAAAATTTCGATCTTGGATTTGGCGGCAAGGGCGCTAATCAAGCGGTGGCGGCGCGACTGTCGGGGGCGGAAGTCTTTATGGTCGCGCGAGTGGGAAGCGACCTGTTCGGTCCGGCGATGATTGAGAATTTCCGCAAGCAGGGAATTGATCCGACTTACGTGAAGCAGGTCGAGGGACTGTCGAGCGGGGTGGCTCCCATCTTCGTTGAGCCGAACGGGCAGAACCGGATTCTGGTAGTGAAAGGCGCAAACGACGCTTTGAAGCCGGCCGACGTGGATGCCGCCGCCGAGATGCTGAAGACCGTGGATTGCATCGTGCTGCAGTTCGAGATTCCGGTGGAAACGGTTTATTACACGATTGCATTCGCGCGCCAGAATGGAATTCGGTGCATTCTCAATCCCGCCCCGGCGCAGGACGTGGACATGGCTGCACTGAATGGGCTGGATTACTTCGTGCCGAATGAGAGCGAAGCGGAGACTATTACGGGGTCGCCGGTAAAGAACGCGGATGACGCGAAGCTGTGCGCCGAGAGATTGATTGTGGGCGGAATTCGGCGCGTGATCATTACCCTGGGAGCGAATGGATCGTTGCTGGCGAGCCGCGAGGGCAGCGAGCACGTCGCTCCGTTCGCGGTGAAGAGCATCGATAGCACAGGAGCGGGGGATGCGTTCATTGGAAGCTTCGCTGTGTTTCTGGGAGAGGGGGTGCCAGAGAAAGAAGCGGTGCGGCGGGCGAATCTTTATGCGGGGTTGTCGACAACAGGCGTGGGAACGCAAAAATCGTTCTACGAGCGCGCGCGGTTCGACGCGGAATGGGCGGCTCGCTCATAGACACGAAGTACCTTTGAACCACGAGGGGCACGAAGTCACACGAAGGAAAACCTCCACTTCGCTAAACTTCGTTGTGCACCGTGTGCTCCGCTTTTATCTGCGACTCTGCGAACGTCGGACTTCGAAAGGTGCCTACCTCAAAATCCGGGAAAAAACAAACCTGCGAATGTTAATCTTTCACTAAATCGTTTTCGTGTTGAGATGTGCAAGTTAGCAACTCCTTCCTCCCCTTCCCCCGAACGAAACTTCTTGACTAACCGATGAGCCGGGATTTATAAGCCGAGTCTGCGGTCTGAGGCACAGCCTCCCAAGATCCGGGGCGGGGAGGTTCTATTTTCTCTTTCTGGGGCCGCTGAAAAGGGGCAAAAAAGAATGCCTAGCAACAAGTCGCTCTTCGTCGGGTATTGGTGTGTTCTTTTCATGCTGTTGAGTGCGCTGGCTTTCGGGCAAGCAACAGGGAGCTTTTCGGGTACCGTTTCCGATAAAGCGGGCCTTGTCATCGCGGGAGCGGACGTGAAGATCACGTCGCAGGCTACCGGGCTTCAACGCGAAACCAAGACCGACGACTCCGGACACTATCTCATCCCGCTGCTCCCAGTTGGGTTCTTCACGATTCATGTCGAGGCGCAGGGATTCGCTGCAGCGGAGCAGAAGGATATCCGCCTGCAGGTTGACGAACACCGCGATCTCGATTTCACTCTTCAGCCTGCGTCAGTCAGCACCACCGTCGAAGTGAATGCGACCGAAGTCGCAGTGGAGACGACGACTCCGGCTCTGGGGCAAGTCATCACTTCGGAAGAAGTTGCCGAACTCCCGCTGAACGGTCGAAACTTCGTCCAATTGGCAACTCTTACGCCGGGCACGACGCAGTCCACGAACCCGAACAGCTTCTTCACCAATGGGGCCAGCAGTGAAGCCGCCACGCGCGGAGCGTTCTCGCTCTCAGTGGGCGGTTCCCGTGAACAGGCCACCGACTGGTTGCTAGACGGAAACGATAACAATCAGTTGGATGAAGGCGGCATCGGCATCTTCTCTTCCATCGACGACATCCAGGAATTCAAAGTGCTGACCTACAACTACTCCGCGGAGTATGGCGAGCGTGCGGGGCCGACCGTCCTGGTGACGACTAAGTCGGGCACCAACAAGTACCACGGATCTTTGTTCGAGTTTTTCCGCAACACCAAACTCGACGCGCGCAGCTATTTCGCCAGCGAGAGAGAGAAATTCAATCTGAACCAGTTCGGCGGATCGTTCGGCGGACCCATCAAGAAAGACAAGACATTCTTCTTCGTGGACTATCAGGCGAAGATGCAACGCAAGGGCGTTCCGTTCACGGGATTTGTTCCGACTGCATCCACTCCAGATACGAATGGGAACTATGACTTCAGTGGCTCCCCTACCTTGGCGCCCGGTGCGTTCCTGAATAATCCGTACGGAAACATTCCGTTCCAGTGCCTCCCGGGTACGAGCACGCCCGAACCCGTAAATCCTGCTGATGGCACTCAGACCGTCGGCAGCCCCTGCAACATCATTCCAGCTGGTGACGTCAACTCGGTGGGAGCAGCAGTGCTCGCTCTATATCCCACTGCCAATGCGCCTGCCGGCGCCGTGGGCTACAACTACGTAAACGTGCCGGTGCGTAAAACGAATGAGGGCACCGGGGACATCCGGGTCGATCACAACATTTCCAACAAGGATTCCGTCTTCGGCCGCTTCAGCTACGATCAGGCCACCAATTTCATCCCCGGTGGATCACCTACCTGGACGGAGTCAAATGCTTTCGGCAGCAACCAGTTCATCGACAATCACGGGCGCAACGCGATGATATCGGAGCAGCACGTATTTTCTGCCAATACCATCAATCAAGCCATATTTGGTTTCAACCGCATCTTTAATCACATCCTCTCGTTCGGAACGGGAACTTGCGAGGCTGCCCTGATCGGGATTCCCGGTGCGGACCTCGGTTCCAAGTGCGACTCGATTACTGGATATCCTGCGAGCCTCAATCAGTCGAGCAAGGACTGCATTGGTTGCGGCATGACATCGTTCCTGATGTCGAACTATTTCTCCATTGGCGACCGCGGCTACGCACCATATCAAGGTGGAACCAACGTCTACTCTGTGTCTGACACCCTCGATCTGGTTCGCGGCAAACACAACATCAAGGTGGGTGCGACCTATCGTGCCAACCAGATGAATATCAGAAACAATGCCTTCCAGGACGGCTTTGTCGTCGAGAATGCGGCGTTGACGCACGACGATGCCGCCGACTTGTTGTTGGGAAGCACGGGCATTTTCGCGGCCCACGACCAGACCTTCCTCGGCGGCACCGTTGGCCGCCGTTACAAGTTGTTCCGGCCATTCGTTCAGGATGATTGGCGAGTCACCAAGGATCTGATCGTGAACATTGGCGTGGCGTGGGCTCTCGCAACGCCGCAAACGGAAATCCAAAATCGCCAGTCAAACTTCGACATCGCGACTCTCCAGTGGTATGTACCGAAAGGGAGCCCAGGCCTTACCGGTTGTACTAATTGCGTAACGAGTGACGGGCGCGCCGGAATTCTGATGGATAAGAGTGCCATCGAGCCCCGCATTGGTTTGTCCTGGAAAGCGTTGGGCAGCGATAAGACCGTCGTCCATGCCGGTTACGGTATTCTCCACGATTCATCGTGGAACCAGGGCGGGCAGGGTCTCTGGCAGAATCCGCCGTACTATGCCGAGGTGGACCCCTGCCCGAGCGACTTCTGCCTTGGATACCAGCAAGCCTTTGGCTCGTTGTCGGGCGGCTTCCTAGTTGATGCATCCACGCCCGGGAGCACTCCGGTCGGGGGCGGCAACGCCGTTTTGTCCGCGCCCCAGAACCCCAGCACTTACAGCGGAACAATTCAGTCAATGAATCGCAATTTCCGGCAGGGTCTGGTGCAGCAGTTCAATTTGAATGTTGAGCATCAGTTGCCCGGGAATGTCGTATTGACTGCCGGATATGCCGGCACCCGCAGCACACGTATTCTGATCGGACAATCGAACGAGAATCTGAGTTCCCCCGGCGCATGCGGAAATCCGGGCTACACCATAGGATGCGGTTTCCTGACATATCCGTATGCTCTCCCATTTCAGGCCGTTGATGCCAACAACAGCGTCGGCAGGGCGCGCTACGACTCGCTTGAGATCAAGGCTGAAACCAAGAGCACGCGTCACGGGCTCTATGCACTGCTGGGCTACACCTGGTCGCGGACGTTCGATTCCGGGATGCCAGACGGCTTGGGCACTAGCCCGGGAGCACTTTATTATCCGTTGCCTGGATACCAGAAACTCGATTGGGGCTTGTCGCAGCTGAATCTGAATGACAACTTTACGGCTAGCATTCTCTATGATCTGCCCTTTGGTAAAGGCCGGAGATTCGGCGGCAACTGGAGTAACGCAAGCAATGCCGTCCTAGGAAACTGGCACCTGAATGTCATCGAACATGCCTCTTCAGGTTTCCCCCTCTTCGTCGTCGATGGCGCCGACGAGTCGGGCGTTTTCTTCTCGTACGATGGAACAACCTATCAACGTCCCAATCAGGTGGGTGATCCGAACAAGGCCGGCGACGAAGGCGGGCAGACCGGCTGCCCCACCCAAATCCACACGATCCAGAACTGGTTTAATCCTTGCGCGTTTGCCAAGGCGAAGACGGGCGAACTTGGCACAGCGGCCCGAGCTCCCGTCTATGGCCCGCGCTTCGTTAACACGGATTTCTCCGTGATCAAGGATTTCGCCATCCGCGAGGGTATGGGGCTGCAATTCCGGGCGGAGTTCTTTAATCTTTTCAATCACCCACAGTTCTACCTGGGTGGCGCGAGCAGTCTTAACGTGCAGGACATCAATGCTCCAGCGACGTTCGGAATCATCAACAATACGGTGAACAACGCGCGCCTAATGCAGTTCGGGCTCAGGCTCAACTTCTGAGGTGCGTTCGAAGTATCAACTTCGGGCAGACGGGCAATGCCTGTTCTGCCCTTAGTTTTTGTGGCTCGCGTGGCGCGGGCGCCTGGCCCGCGCGTCCTTCTATACGTCGAACATTGGAGAACAAAATGCAGCTTCGCTCGCGTCGCTGGATTTTTCTTGCTTTCATCTTCTTATTTTCCGTATCCGGTTTTTCTCAGAAGATCAAGATCATTGTCGACCAGGATGCCCGCGGGCCGGGAACCAGCGATCAGCAGGCGATTCTGGTATTCCTGCAATCCGAAAAATTTGACCTCCTCGGTATCACCACGGTCAGCGGCGATCAGTGGGTGAAGGAAGAGACGCAGCACGTCCTGCGTTTGCTGGAGATCTCCGGGCGCACCGACGTTCCCGTGTACCAGGGCGCGACGTTTCCGCTTATCAATTCCAAGGAGGAATCGGAACGTTGGGAAGCGCTGTACGGGAAGTTCGAGTACAAGGGCGCGTGGACCGACAAGTTCAAGGCGAACCGTTCGATCATTTACGAAATGCCGTATCACGATCCTGACGTGGTTCCACCATTGCCGGAGGGGGAGCCGCACCTTGAGGCGCAGCGTGGAACCGCGGCGGAGTTCATTATTCAGATGGTCCACAAGTATCCCGGCGAAGTGGTGTTGTGGGCGGGTGGTCCGCTGACGAATTTTGCGCTGGCGCTCAAGCTCGATCCGGAAGTGGCAACACTGGCGAAGGAATTCGTTCTGATGGGTGGCGGGCTTTATGCCGACAAAGGCGCGATCGACAAGGGCGCGACCAACGCGCGCCGGGAATTTAACTGGTGGTTTGATCCCGAGGCCGCGCGCATTGTGCTGCGCGCTCCTTGGAAGAAGATGACGATTACGCCGATCGATATCTCGGTGAAAACTCGTTACACGACGGAGATGAAGGCGAAGATTGCTAGCGCCAACACGCCGGTGACGCAGTATCTCGACAAGTACTCTTTGCCGGGGTATATGTGGGACGAAATCGCCGGTATTGCGCTGATCGATCCTTCGATCATCACTGGGCAGAAGCAACTTTACATGGATATCGACATCGATCATGGCGCTAGCTATGGCATGACGCTCTTTTGGGATAGCAGCGCGGTAGTTCCCCCGTATGAGCGGTTGGCGAATGTGCAGTTCGACATTGATGCGGAGAAGTTTTACAAGATTTATACGGACCTGATGACGCGGCCGATCGGCAAGAAGTAGTTCAATTTTCTATCGGGTCAATTTCGAATCTCCAAAAAGGGCAATGCTAAAAACAAAACTCTTTGGCGCTGTCGTTATCCTCTCGTTCGTTTCACTGTGCTGGGCGCAGCCCCGTCGCAAGGTCATCATCAACGAAGATTGCTCGGGACCCGGCGGGAGCAATATGCAGACGCTGCTGATGATGATCCAGTCTCCGCAAGTGGAGGTGCTGGGAATCACCGTGGTCAGTGGAGATCAATGGCGCGATGAAGAGGTCGCGCACACGCTCCGCTTGCTCGAGATCATCGGACGAACGGATATTCCGGTCGTGCCGGGCGCAGAATTTCCGCTGGTGCGGACGCGGGAAGAATCCAAAGCCTGGCAGCAGAGCTATGGCAAGGTAGCTTACGCGGGCGCGTGGGATGATCGGTGGTGGCACGAAGCTTCTGTGGTGCCGCCGCTGCAGGAAGGGGCGCCTACGACCAAGCCGTCCAGCGAAAGCGCGGTGAATTTTCTGATCCGCATGGTGCACAAATATCCGCACGAGATCACGATTTACGAAGGCGGCCCGATGACCAATCTCGCGCTCGCCATTTCGCTGGACCCGGGGTTTCCGGAACTGGTGAAGGAACTCATTTTTATGGGAGGAAGCCTGGCCCCGGAGACTGACAATCCGGAATTCGTGAATAATCCGCGGCACGAATTTAATTTCTGGTTCGATCCCGAGGCGGCCGCGATTGTGTTGCGCGCTTCGTGGAAGAAGATCGTTTGTACTCCGACTGACATTTCCGTCAAGACTCACGTGACGGCGGAGATGGTGAAGCAGATCAGAGCCAGCGGTACGCCGGCGGGGAAGTATGTTGAAAAGTTTGCCATGCTGTGGCCGGGCGCCGACATCATGTGGGATGAACTGGCTGCGGCTGCATGGATCGATCCCAGCATTATCACTCGCAGCGAGACCCGTTACATGAGCGTGGGTCTGGACCGTGGCGCGGGGTACGGAGACACTCTGACGTGGGCAACGAGCGAGAATTTTCGGCCGGCTACCCAAAAGGTGGAAATCCAGTTCGAGCTAGATACGAAAAAGTTCTACGACTTGTTCATGCGCCTGATGATGGCGCCCACGCCAACTCATTGAGGGCCGGCCGAGCAGTGGCAGCAAAAAGATGAACGGCATACAATAATCAATTACAGCTTTTCGCCTTTATGTCTCCTATTCCTGACGATCTCACAACCGTAAAAGATGACATGGTGGCTTTCATCGAGGGCCATGGCATGCGCCGCTTCCACGGCTTCGTGGACTATGAAGAGGTGCAGTGCGTAATGTGGGAGATGGGTGGAAACCCGGATGGCTGGAAGGATTTTGTAGAACTCGCCAAGGCCGCCGGAGCCCCGTTTCTGACCATGCATTCCTGGACGCTGGAGCGCGCCGAGCTCGATGAGATGGTACAGCGCCTGACCGACTCCGAGTTCACCGACGGTGACGATGTGGAAGATGCGCGCTGGCTGAAAGCGCATGTCGGCAAAGTGGGATATCTGCAACTGGGGTGGGCGTACCAGGGGTCGATGTTCCTGTGCGAAGTGAGCACGGAGTGGTACGAGCGCTACCAGCACCTGCTCGAAGTCTCGGACGAATTCGGGGGGCTCACCATGGATGAGCCCGATCAGGACGACGAAAACTGAGTTGGGACGGACGGCCTTTCGTGGAGACTGTTACGAAAATCGTGCCGTCCGCTGAAGCGGACTCGTTGGTTCCCCTTCGGCCTTCCCGGCACTCCCGTGCCGGGCTTTCATATCCCGCCGCTTCGCGGCTGAGGCATCGTTTGTCTCACTGAATGTATTCGCCATCGAGTTTCGTGACAGCCTCTATCATTTCTGGCAGCCCGGCGCATTAGCCTTCATACCTGGTTATGTGGCACGGAGGCCTCGTCCGCGCTGCATTGCAGTGTCCGGATTGACCTATGTGGGCGAGGACGCCCGCGCCACGAACAATGCACAGGCTTTGGGTGGAGTAAACTGCTCCATCGTCTATGCGATGGGTTTCCAAGCCGTTCGACCAATCTCTGGTCGGATCCCTAGCTGCGTCCCTGCAGGCTGATTCCTCGATTCGAGGGGGACGCGCTGCCGGTAACGCTCAGATTCTGGCTCCGCTACTCCTGCGCCGCGGAATCACGGACGCCGAGTCAGCGCAGCGTTTTCTCTCACCAAGACTGGCACACCTTCACGTTCCCCAGCAAATGACCGGATTACCTGCTGCAGTTGAACGGCTGCATGCGGCGATCGAACGCAAGGAACCGATCCTAATCTATGGCGACTACGACGTTGATGGCACGATGGCTGTCATCATCCTGAAAACTGCCATTGAACTTTGCGGAGGCGCGGCGGATTTCCACGTTCCGCATCGTCTTCGTGAAGGCTACGACATGCGGGACGATGTAATCGAGCGGGCGGCGGAGGCCGGGGTGCGACTGATTGTCAGCGTGGACATGGGCATTCGAGCGTTTGCTCCCGCGGAAACGGCGCGCCGGCTCGGCGTCGATTTGATCGTGACCGATCATCACTTGCCGGGCCCGAATGGCGTTCCACCGGCGCTCGCTGTTGTGAATCCCAATCAGCAAGGCTGCGCGTATCCGTACAAACAGCTCTGCGGTGCGGGCGTGGCATTCAAGGTGGCCCAAGGGTTGATGGAGCGTCGACTTGATGCCAAAGATCGGGACCGGTTTCTGCTGTCGTTCATGAAAGTCGTGGCGATCGCGACGATTGCGGACGCCGTGCCTTTGACGGGCGAGAATCGGGTCTTTGCATCACTTGGCCTTGAGGCGTTGCGCAGGGCGGTGAATCCGGGTCTGAAAGCGCTGCTGGAGGTGGCGCAGATTTCAGCGAATCGTCCGCCGACCTCTGGGGAGGTCGGTTTTCGTATTGCGCCGCGCATCAATGCGGCTGGGCGAATGGACGTGGCACGCGACGTGATTGAACTGTTCAGCGTGAAAGATCCGGCCCGCGCGCGGGAATTGGCGGCCAAGCTGGATAAGCTCAATACCGACCGGCAGGAGGAAGAACGGAAAATTCTGCGCGCGGTGGAAGAGCGGTTCACGGGCGATCCCACGCTGTGCGATGCCTACTGCATTGTCGTGGATGGTGATGGCTGGCATCGCGGGGTCATCGGGATCACGGCGACACGGATTGTCGAGCGCTACAACCGTCCGACGATCGTGATTGCGCGGGAAGGGGACGAAGCTTTCGGCTCGGGACGGTCGATTCGCGCCTTCCATTTGCTGGAGGCGGTCGAATCGTGCGGCAAGCTGTTTTCGCGGTACGGCGGGCATTCGCATGCGTGCGGATTCGCCATGCCGGCAGCGAACGTGCCCGAGTTGCGTGCGCGGCTGGATGAGTTTGCGCGTGGCAAGCTGACGCCCGCGGACTTCGATCCGGTGCTCGACGTGGATGCTGAACTCGGCTTGGCCGATGTTACGCCGGAGTTGTTTCAAGCGTTGGAGCTTCTCGAACCGTATGGGATGGGGAATCCCGAGCCTGTGTTCGCTGCCCGGGGGGTGCGGCTTACCGCGCCGCCAAGAATTCTGAAAGAGAAGCACGTTAAGCTGAAGCTGAGAGCGGGACAGCCCGTGCCAGTCGTTGAGGACTCATCTGAGATGTCTGCAGCGGCGATCCTGACAACTCCTCGGTGCCATCCAGACGGGGCGGCCATCCGGCGTAGGGAGAAGGTGGCAGCGCTTGCAGAAGGCTATGGTGGTGCGCTGAGAACTGAGAACCGGGACTTGAGAACCAAGGTCGTATTCGACGCGCTAGGCTGGCACATGGCTGAACGTTTGCAGCAAAACCCGCTTCTGGCAGGCGATTCGTTGGACATCGCATTCACCGTAGGAAACAACGACCATCCTGAATACGGAGGGTTGGAACT
>Ga0070731_10005741_pt1 | contig 10143 bp, 9 predicted proteins | sample Coa_R1_2_FD_66448 | JGI IMG/M metagenome (GOLD analysis project Ga0070731, IMG submission 66448) | Surface soil microbial communities from Centralia Pennsylvania, which are recovering from an underground coalmine fire - Coalmine... | ecosystem: Environmental > Terrestrial > Soil > Unclassified ... | reverse complement strand
TACGCACGACGGAGAGAAAAAACTTCTCGCCGTACTGTAATACAAACGCTGTTAGTAGTACCAGAATCAGAATAATCGGGTGAGAGAAATCCGGTGATTCCGGATGATAGCCGAAAAAGCCGGCAAGGGCTAGGAACGTGCTTTGCGACATCGCGAACGCCCATAACGTAAATGCAAATGGTATCGCAAAAAGGTGCCAACGCACATACGGATTCCACTCAAATTGCCTGCCGTCGTTATTTGCATCTGTCGCCGTTTTAGCGACGTAAGCGGCTACAGCCAAGACCAGCACGACCGCAAAGACTGCAGCGAGCAGCCAGCCCGGCGATGCGCCCATGCTCATAGCTATTACCTCCGCTAGGCCGGTAGTAGCTGTGAACAGTGCGATCGCGTCGGTCGGTATAACCGAAACTAACACTCGCAGCGCGTCTGCTGTAGAAGCATCGGGCACCGAAGGCTTGCCGGATGCTTGTTGTTTTGGTCGTCCCGCATCGCTATCGAATGAGTCCGCCTTTATGCCGAGGGCGTCATGCAAGGGCGCGATCGCGTCTGTGGGCACAAAAGCAACCGATGTCCTCAGCTCGCGCGCCACAATATCGGGCACCGGAGGTTCGACGGCGACGGGCTTCAATGGCATAGTCGCCGCAGCGCTTGCTGCAAGGGCCGCAATCATATTGTCCTCCTTTTCGCATCTGCTATATGTCACTGGCGTAGTGCGTTTCGCCAGTGTAGCGGAGAAGTGGCCAGAAGGCCAGCCCACCACTGAGGATACACTTCCGCGCGCGTCCTTAGGGGCTTTGAGAACCGCCACCTCGGTCGGTTTCGCGGACACCTAGTTGATGGCGAGGATTTCCCCAGCCATAACGCGTGCGTACCATGGTCGTCAAGCCCGCTTCTTCAGATGAGCGGATCGGCAAAGCTTAACGCTATTTGCCGAGCCCCTAACGCACGCGCGTATCATAATCGTCAAGCGCTACTTGAGGGCGACCCCGACCTGCTGGCTACTGCAGGCTATCGCGGTGTACGACGTCATCTGCTCGCTCAAAATCCAAAAGCCGCGCGCGCGTACCTGGAACTTGCGCGTCAGGGCCCATCGTCAACGGCAAGAATCTACGCAGCCTATGCTGAGACTATGATCCTTGGTTTTGAGGAACGGCTAGCCGAACAGGCGCAGCGCGTAGCGGAGTTTCTTAGGCTCCTAGACGCAAACACGCCGGAGTATGCCTCATTGCGGGCATGGTCGACGCACACGCTGGCGGCCCTCGCGCGGGAGCTTTACATTCCCACGGCGATTCCCGAAATCGAGCGTCACATCGCCGGCGCTCCGTGGCCCGAAGATTTCTCCGCAAACCTTTTTCAGGCGTTGCGCGGATTAGCTTGGGCAAAAGCCCTACAGGGCGATTATTTCAATGCGTTTCGGCACTTGAAGCGCGCCTCGGATGTGGCGAACACCCAAGCTTGGAAGGTGTTTGCTGCATGTGACCGAGCACAACTGGCGCGATCTTTTGGGGAACATCGCTGGTCGCGAGTGGAGCTCGACGAAGCAGAACAGCTCGCGGCTTCGGTCGACTGGCATGCCACGCTGGCCGAGGAGCGCATGGCCCTGCTATCCCTTGCAGAGCTCTTTGCTGATCTGGATACCACACGCTCCGCGATGTATCTAGCTCGCTATCGTGAACTCGGCCATATCCGATCGCCGCTTTACAATCCGCAGGATTCACGGCGAGACGCCTATGGTCGCTACTATACCGGCGTAGTCGAAATCGCGCTTGGCAACAAAAAGCGAGGACTGACGGAGCTGCGCGAAGCTAGAAAGGTCTTCGAGCGCCTGAGTTACGATTTTCGGGCGGCTAGCTGCCTCGTCAACGAGTTTCAGGCAACAGGCGACCGAGCCCTGATACCGGCGATTCATGAGAAGCTGCGCAATTATCCACACAGCTCACTTACGCGAGAGCTGCAAAGTGAGGACCTCACTCCGCGAGTCCAGCTGCCTCCTATGCAACGTCGTGTTTTCGAAGGCATTTGTCAGGGCAAATCGACTGCCGAAATCGCGCGTGCCCTGGATCGAAGCGAATACACGATCAACAATCACGTAAAAATGATTTATAAAACCTTCGACGTCCGGAGCAGGTCCGCACTCGTCGCTGAGGCACTGCGGCGAGGGTTGATCAAACCGCCCTAGCTGCCATAACTTTACCGAGCCCTCGCACCAACAGTTGGCGTCGCCTCGATGCACACGAAGCCGGTGCTGGAGCAAAGTCGAACCGAAGAACAGTCCCGCTTCGATGCTACTAACAGGTAAGGCCGTATAAGGTCGGCGATTTGCTCAACGGTCTTTCCCGAACGGTCCTTGGCAATCGCCTTCACGTTTCGATAAAGACCGTCAGGGTACGCGGCTGGCACCGTGCCTTTGACATTGTAGATAGTCTCCGTCACGCGCTCAACAGTCGAGGCGCATACAGGCAAATCCTGACCGGCTGACGAGTCTACAGGACCGCTCCATTCAATCGCTAGACTGTCGTCTGGCTTTAGCTCACGCAAGAGCGAGACGGTAACTGTGAACTCCTCGCCAGGAATAACGCAGATGTCGTTCCGTTGCAGTTCATCGTATTCTCTGGGCGTGTAAGAGTGGATTCCCGAGAAATAATCTCCCATCGCGACATGCGATGAACCAATAACGGCAGTTTGAACGATTTGCTTTCGCTGGTCCCCGTCCATCTTTTCGAAACCTGGCCAAACGACGAACAGAGCGACATTTCCCTGGGGCAGCACCGCCGGGTGAACCGCCGCTCCGGGCAAACTCTTCATTAACTGATCGACGATTTGTTGGCGACGATTGCCCACGCGAACCTCGCTTGTGAATCTTACTCCCATACCCGGCATCCTAGTCCCCGTCCGACCGGCGCGCAAGCATTGGCTTTCCTCGAAACGCGCTGGTAAGCCATCCGCTTTATTTCCTGAGGCATGAGGTAACGCCCGACCTCCGCGCTTAGTCCACCGTCTAACTGACAAGCAAGCATGTTCATGTCCTGTCCATTGGTCCGCGCCATTCTCCGCGAGTATCACGCCGGGGGTCCTTTACATTTCCAGATTAATCAACTAGCCTATCTGGGCCAGGCTCTTTTAGCCTGTGTGAACAACTCGAGGACTACCCAGATGACAAAAATCCGTTTACGCCAAGCAATGGTTTTTGGTGGTTTCTTGCTACTCGCCGCTTGCAGCGGTGGAACCGCATATACATCAAACTCGACACCATCAAACATCAAGCCTAACGCTTCTCTAACAGTCAAGGTGAAAAATATCTGGCCCCACGGGACCGTAAGTGTATTTGTGAGGGGTTGTAGCTTTCTTTCTCCGTCAAGCTTCAATCTTGCGTCTGGCCAATCACAAACCATGACGGGGGACCCATCCACCTGCGGCTCCTCTGACGTAACGAATGTGTGGGCATCACAAGGGCTTCCAGAAACGGGCTGCGCGCTGCACATCACTTTTGACCCATTGGCTTACTCTATCATTCTCCAACCGCCCATAAGCGGGAATGATACGACCTGCAGTTACTCCGTTGGGACCGATGGAACCGTGACATTTACCTGGGACCTTTTCGGAAGCGCGAACCGCCGCAAACACGCACACTGATACCTAAGGACATCGGAATAGAGAGGCGCGCTTTGAGACGCCTCTCTATCGCCCGTTCTCAACCGCTCACAACACGACCCTATATTGTGAGTCTGTCTGGACGGCAACGAATATTCTGCCGTCTTTGCCGACGGCAACCGCTGTGGCGCCCACTATAGTTTGGAATCTGAGTCTTACTTCCCGCAATTACCGATTTGGGAGCAACGTTTCCGTGTGCGGAAGCGTTGAACGCGAGCACGTTTGAAACATTCGCGACGTAGATCTTGCCTGCTCTCGACGGCACACGAGTTCGCCGATTGCAGACCCGGGCCGCCCGACGGCTACGAACGCCGCTCGGCTAATTTCCCCTATGGTCCCACTCAAAAAACGCTCCACAAAACCCTGGCAACTTTCAGGGAATCCCTGACGCCTAGAGTGGCGTGCACGGCGAGGATGCTTTAGCGAAATAGCTTGCCGTCAGAAGGATGACGATCAGCGCAGTGGCTCCCCAGCCCAGGATGACACGGTCGCGACGCCTACTAATGCGACCATAAAAGATGCCCCCCAACCCGAATGCGATCACCAACGGTGCTAGTAGCCACCCATGCTGCGGGTACAGATATGGTGAGATGTAGATAGCGGTATAGAAGCCCGCAATTAAGTTGCCGCATACTTTAGCGCCGAACACGCCGATCGCCAGAAGTTCCAGGAATAATGCGCCGATCAAGCATATTGCAGCATCTCGCAATGAAAATACCAGGTGTTTTCGTTTCATTTTACAATCAGAGACCCGGAAAGTGATTGATACAATCGTTGCAGTAATAGAGCCAGGGATCGCCCCCCCGTAGGTGCTGTATAAAATATTGTCGAGCGTGCTATCTAGGGATCCATACCTGTAGCCCCATGCGGGTGCAAGGGATGTACTTGCCTCAAAATTGCACAGCCATATGCTCGCGCCGCCGCTGCAAGTGGTCCAACCCGGCGTGTTAGGAGCTCCGGCTGGCAGGGTCGTTGACAAACCCGAGCTCTGTAGTATCCATTCGAACGCCGTGTTCGAGTTATAATAGCCATATGCAACAGCATTTTTTGGCCACGCATAGTACAGTGCATTCAATTTTGCTTCCCAAGGACACATTCCGCTACAGGTTTTAAAACGAATTGTGGAATTTCGTAGCGAAAGCACCTTGTCTGTAGCGAATTGGTTGTTTAGAAAGGGCCCTATGGCAAAGCCCATTATGGATATAGGTCCGGGGCCAAAAGAGTATGTATGTATAACGCGGCCGTCGTCATCAAACAGAATCCCGAAGGTGTGATACACTTCGGTTCCGGAAATGGCTTGCCAATAACCAATCGCGAGCGTATCGTTCCCGCTAGGATCAGCGAAACTCAGCGGATTGTTATTATTCCATGCGTAGCTCTTCTGCGAAATCGGGTTACTGATTGAACTGAAACCCGTATCTGGACTCATCCACAGGCCGGCTGTGGCATCAAAGGCGCGCACACCTTGAACTGTGTTGAAACCGTCAACAAATCCGTCGAGCCGAGGCATTCCTATAGTTCTGCCGTAGCCTAGCCCGATGGTGCCACCGTACGGTGATCCCAACCAAATGGTTGAGGCGGGCATAGATGGAGCCGCCGTGGGACTAGGCACCGCACAACGGAACGTCGGCGTTCCAAGCCAGCTATCTGTGAGGCCGACGTACGTAGTTCCGGTGGCATTGTGACAGCCTAGGATCGTACCACCCGGGCCTCGATCGTAAAAAGTGAGATCCTTGTATCCGCTATCTCCGGGCAAGATGTCGCCTTGGACGTCTACCTTGATGTCGTCGAGAGTAAGACCACTAGTCTGATTCGTCGTAAACAAAAGTTGATCGCCGTTCCAATGCAGGCGCTCGTCGGCCTCGGAACTAGCAGTTGCATAGGTGCCAATTTTTATGGGGTGCCCGTCCGGTCCCCAAGCGCTGTTCTCATACCACGCGGGGCTCGGGAGCGGACGAACCAGTTGAGTCGATATGAGGTGGTTTTCCGCATCGTAACTATGGTAGGCTGGAACGTTATATTGGTTTGTGCCAATGATGGGTAATGGACCTTGTTGTTGAGTCAGTCGGCCAGCGAAGTCGTATTGCCAAGAGGACACGCATGGATCACTGACGCCGTCGCATGAACTCGATCCGACGATTTGGTTCATTGCAGTTAGCAGCGCGTTCCACGTATAGGTGCCGCTAGATGTGCCATTCACATGTACTGCTAAACCGTTAGCTTGAAAAGGTGTGCTGGGATTACCTAAAGGGCATTGCGGTGATTGGATGAGCTCACCCCGAACGGTGTACGTGTATCCCGTGGTGGGGAAAGTACAAGCAGGGCTGCCGGGCGATGTCACCTGGCTTAGCTCGCTCTCAGCCGTGTAGGCAAGGCCAGTCAAGTTGCCCACTGGCGTGTCTTGCTCGCTAACGAGCCCGGTCGCCGGACTAGTCTGATAGTGGATTGTAGTTTGAGGACTCGGAAGTGCAGCAACGCCGCTCTCGCTACGCCCCGCTAGCCTGCCAGCGTTCGTATACGTATAGCTGAGCGTGGTTTTTCCTTGGTGAATGATATGTGCTACTTGTGTGTCGTTGATCTGCTCGGTCTGGAGAGGTCCATCGTTTCGGTAGGAATAGGTAAACAAACCTGATTGGGTTAGTGCGCCTGAAGCGACGTCTAGGCTCTTCTCAGCACCGTCGGCGTAGCGATTGTGTGTGAGTGTCGCCTGAGCACTTACTGTGTTGCCAGCGTCGGTCGAGAGCTGCAGCGCACCGTTTACATCGTAGCTATATGTCTGAGGTAAAGTGAAACTATTTTGACTGATCTGGATTGCTCTACCGTCAGGATCATAGCTATAATCGCGCTCCGGCGATGATCCGTCATTCGATTTCGCCTCGGAAACTTCGCCGTCGGGCCAATAGTCGAAATTCTCGCACGCTGGTTCGGCCCGGGCGTGCTATTGCAAATTTGGCCAAGCAAACCAGAAATGTTGTCACCGCTTATGGGGGTCGAGTCCCAAATGAAGTTTTCGAAGAAAATCCTAATCCCGTCGGTGGCGAACTGTGCCTGCGTGCGATCAAGTCCATCGTAGGCGGTGCCTTTGGTCGCGACGTAGACATTGTTAACAACCGAACCGGTAGTTACGGGAACGGTCACGCCGGATGTTGCCGATGATGGCAGTAGCTCCTGTATCTTAAAGAGATTTCCGAACGCATTATAGGTGTTCCCCATAAAGCTTTTCTGACTTCCATCCAAATCGTACAAGTATCGCGTGATCCATGGATTCTGGTAGAGGTCCGTGCCGGATTGGTACGGCTGCTTGACTTCGACGAGGCGATCGAGCCCGTCATAGAAGTAGCAGGTCGTACCGCCGAACGGGTATGTGCCATTGCATTTGGTCGCGGCGGTGGAGGCAGCCGGACACGGCGTAGGGGCTGGGCTTGCGTTCGGATTCGTACAGCCGTGGTGGTGCAACTCAGTTGCCACGTCGCCGTCGGCGTCGTAACCATAAGCAGCCGCGTAGGGCGGCGGCGTAGCTCCACTTATCAGTGGCGATGGTGAGGGACAAGGTGGTCCGTTCGGATTATTATTGTCAAATTTATTTTGGACCGGCGTCTCGCTGTAGAAAACACTCTCGTCGAGATTGTAGCAGCGGTACGACTCGACGCCGTCAGGATCGGAAACAGAAGCGACTCGATGCATTCCGTCTGGCGTATAGTTCACTTGCCACACTGCATTATTTGGATAGTTCTTTGTATACGTTCGTACGTTGCCAGCGGTTCCATAGGTAAACGTCTGCATTGCATTACGCGTTGTTCCGTCGGCCTGCACGTATGTGTCGGGCTTAATTTGGTATGGAAGACCCAGATTGCATGAACCTAGCGCGCCGCCGCCGTACGTGATTTGCGTGTGGTAGCTACTGGGTGTATAGGTCGCCGTAAGGCAACCATAAGGTTCGTTCGCGATGTCGAGCGTGTATGTGAACTTCGTGTAATGGCTACTGCTACCCGAGCATGGCGTTGGGCCGGGGCTCGGATTCCAAACGTTGTTGGGGTTATTTGCGGGATCGCAATAGTTCAGCAAATTATTGTGACTGTCGTACTCAAAAAGACTCGTTGGGCGCGTGCTGTTTGGTGGAGCAGTCTGACTCGGCAGCGATACTTCAACCACATTACCGTTGCCATCGTAGGCGAGGTTCGTCGTGAAGCCGCGAGCGTCAGTGATGCCCGTGAGATTATTGTTTGCATCCCAGTTTTACGATGTCGCGAGATTGTTTGAGCCAGTCGCGAGTTGCAATACTTTCGTGACTCGGTTCTTACTGTCGTAGCAGTACTCCCTGTCATGTCCGAATGGTCCGAAACATCCGTTGTAGTGCCACAGCCCAGCGTGATAAGACTAAAATATGTCGTTCCCCATATAGTAAAATCGGTGCTCGCACCATTTTGAATTGGGGAAGGCGAGACATTATCGCCCGGCGTTGGGTTAAGCACACCCCTCGTGTACCAGTCGTTAAGGGTATGAGTCGTACTGTCAAAATCAAAATCAATGCAGGCGCCATCGGTAGGAGGATTCGGGTAAGCATCGATAATAGAGATCGCGGCTCGCGGTCCGCATACCTCAATATTCCCCGATGACTTGGCGTAGGTCTCTGGGACGTTGCCAGCCGCGATAGGGGCACCGTCCAAAAAATGCGTCGGTGCAGTTTCCCCATTTGGCAAGATCGGCGTATTGCGCGGTTTGTCCACTTCAGCAAGATCACCGTTGCTGCCATAGTGATAATTAATCGTCACCCCGTCGGGACGGGTGACACTCATAAGTTCAGTTATCGGGGGACTCGAGCCGCTTACCTGCCCGAAGATAAGCGTAAGTTGGCTGCCATCGGCCTGACGGGTCGCAGTGATCTCTGAGATATTTTCCGGGTTACTCGCATCTGGGCTCCAGGTATACGCAAATTGCACCGAAAAGCTCGCGTTCCGTCCGTAAATCGCGAGGAGGCGGCCATATTGACCGGCGCCGTTGCTGCACGCCGCGTATGGCGCATTAAAGACGTAGCTGACGCCCGATTTTTGCGTCAACTGAAGCTGGCAAGCAACTCCGCCGCTAACCTGAGTTGTGGCAAGCAGGTTGTAGACTCCTGGAGTCTGGGACACGCACGTAGCCGCGATGTCAGTCTCGCAACTATAGTCGTCGCGAGCGCCATCGGCGGTATAGACGCTTACGATGCCCGTGTTAGAGCCAGTGGATGTCCAGCCGAGATGAACATCAAGGTTGTTCGTCCAGCGGTTGCCAAAGACCGACGGTGTCGAGCCATCGGCATTGCTGGCATCATGTCCTGACTGGGAATTGTACGCGCGGCTGAAGCTCAGATACAGGCCGCCACCCGGAATTTCCACATCCTGTTCGAGAAAGAGGAAGTTGAGATTGGCAGCGTTGGCCATGGCGGCCCCGACGCCGGGGATTGTGCGGCTCTCGTATGTCCACCAGGGAACGATCCCAGTCGTCGATGGCGCTGGTGTGACCGTCGTCACGATCCTGCGCTGATTACTCGCGGAACGCGCTGCGGATGAAGCCGGGCTACTGCCAACGCGTCGGGGATTCGTAAGGTCGATCGGACGCGTTGCAGCCTGGGGTTTAAAAACGGCGTTAGCCTTTGGAACGAGGCGTGCGTACCGACTCCGATCAGCGTAGTTCGGTAGTGCGTGTGGCGGCAATGGGGTATGGTGCACAGCATGAATTCCGAGCGTATCGCCAGCGGTCTGGACCCCCAGAAGTGCTCCAGACGCGCTGGCCGGAGCACCCAAAAAGCCCGCACCGGTGCTACCGAGACCGACGCCCACGGCCGAGAGAGTGACGAATGCCACGACGGGAAGACGGCGCATCGCAAGCCTCCGCAAAGTAGCCGAATGGCTGCAACGGTGCTACTCGTGAGCGCCCATCTCCTTCGTCCCCACGACCGCCTAAAAGGAATCCCTACGCACCTCTGATCTGTGCCCAATCGGCTACAACCCCCTGCGGAAGCCCGCTTACGGAGATGGAACGGTCGGGCAAGACTGGATACCAACACGGTGTTAAGAAAAATGCCGATCTATCGAGCGCAATTCCGGTGATTAGCTTCGCGCATCGTCGCGGGTTCGCCGGCGTCATCAATGCCGTGACACGCATCGCAAAAGATTCCGCGACCTACGATCCTGCGGTTGAGCTCGAGCGTGAGTGAGATCGCGCGCGGTATGCTCGTCAGGCGGCTCGCTGGATTTCATGTCGTTGTCGACATCAGGGCCATTGAGGACAACGGGATTCGCATTTGGCTGAGCGACGGCAGCACGATCACGCTCGGCCCTGAAGGCCTAGTCGAAGTGGCCCGCTGAGAAAAGCGGTCTTCGCCGATCGGCGAGACCGTCGTGAGCGCGGCCCATACACAAACGCTACGGTTGTCGTAAGTGTTGCCAGGGGTTCCATTACTGGTGGAGCCTGCCTTCGCGCGGGTTTACGACATCGGATTTTTAAGAG
>Ga0070731_10005740_pt1 | contig 10145 bp, 8 predicted proteins | sample Coa_R1_2_FD_66448 | JGI IMG/M metagenome (GOLD analysis project Ga0070731, IMG submission 66448) | Surface soil microbial communities from Centralia Pennsylvania, which are recovering from an underground coalmine fire - Coalmine... | ecosystem: Environmental > Terrestrial > Soil > Unclassified ... | reverse complement strand
TTCAAAGAGCAGGACGATTATGATGGCTTCAAACTCGCATCAATTGTGAATTTCAGTGTCGACACCACCATTACTAAAGAAGAGTTCTTGCAGGGAGATACCGCTCAGCTTGCCGAAAAGATATATACAGAGACCACTCAGAACTATGAACACAAAATGGACGACCTGAGTAAAAAATCAATTCCCGTTTTCAAAAATATTCTGTTGACGCAGGGAAGACATATTGAAAATGTTGTTGTCCCCTTCACGGACGGGAAAAAATCAATCAATGTTCTTGCCAATTTGCAAAAGACTTTGGATACGCAGGGACGTGAGTTAATGAATGCTGTTGAAAGACAAATCACGCTGGGCATCATTGATGATACGTGGAAAGAGCATTTGCGCGCGATGGATGATCTGAAACAAAGTGTGCAGACTGCTTACCTTGAACAGAAAGATCCACTGGTAATTTACAAGATGGAAGCATTTGAATTGTTCCGCAATATGGATAGTGAAATGAACCGCGAAATCGTGAGCTTCCTTTGTCACTCCGCAATTCCGATTGAAGAAAATAACGCGCCAATCCGTGAAGGCAGAGAACAGAAAACGGATATGAGCAAAATGAAAGTGCGCAAAGACGAAATGGTTACCTCTACGGATAATCATGGTCGCGAAATGGTTAGTGAAGGCCCGGATTATTATGAACCAACTGAACCGGTAAAAAGGGAACCAATAAAGGTTGGTCCAAAAATCGGTCGCAACGATCCTTGTCCATGTGGCAGTGGAAAAAAATATAAAAATTGTCATGGGAAAGAAGCATAAATCTTGAATGGAAAAAATCGTTCCTGCAGTAGCATGACGCAACTCCCCGATTGCTTTGAAAATTATTCTTGTTGCATGGAACGCCCCCAAAGTTGGGATATGGGCTGTATTTCATAAGATCCGCGCAGGTTATGCGCAACTAATCACCTGCTTTTTTCTGCTGCCGGACGAGCCTGTAAAAAATCGCTTGATGCCATTTTCAAAAATAAAATTCATTGAATCTTCAGCCCTGTCTGCCGCCCCCTGGTCGATTAGACTTTATTCCCTTTGTTTACTATTTTTTTGAAATAATAAGAAAGGGTTATTTTGCTGTTCAATTTTTTTTATGCCCGAACATGAAATTTCAAAACAAGCTAAGGCTGTGTATACGCTGTGGACAAACCCGCACCTGAAATGGAAAGAGAAAGTGGTTGAAATTACCATTGAAATTGCAATTATTGTTTTTGCGATCACACTTTCACTGATGGTTGAACGCTGGCGCGAAAACGTGCATGAACGGGGAATTGAAAAGGATTTTTTAATTGATTTGAAAACTGATCTGAGCAGTGACTTAATGCAGGAATCGGATGACAGCACATCTTATGCACTGATGCGTGCAGGATGGAATTATTTTTATTATTGCGGAATCAACGAACAGCTCGCGGAAAAGGACAGTCTGAATAAATACGGATACAAGCTTTTCAATACCACTACTTTTATTTCCAACAACAGTCGTTTTGAAGGCATGAAAAGCAGCGGCCAGTTAAATGTAATTGAAAATAAGAAATTGCTTAATTTAATTCTGGATCTGTATCAATATAAAATAGCGGGGCTTAACTTAACCAATGACGTGATCACTTTTACCAAGCAACATGCTCTGATCCCTTTTGTCCAGGAAAATTTGATTCAAAAAAAAGATGGTTCAAATAATCTTGCTCAATTATTTTTTTTACCGCGAATGCAAAACTATCTCTCATCGGGAGGAGCAGCTGTTGAAGCTGTTGAACGTTATCATGAAGTAATGGAACAAAGCCGAAAAATAATTGCCATGATCAACCAACAATATCCCGAAAAATAATTTGGGTGTTCAAGTTAAAATTTTGATACTTCGGGTATGGAAAATGACAATAAGACAATTCATAACTGAAATTATGTTCAGCAAATATAGCATGCGAAAAAATCAATTTTAAGAAACCCAGATCATATGGGCAGTATGGAAGATGGAGATTATTTCAATAAATTGCCAAAACATTTTTGAGTGACTTAATTTGGTACTAAATCAATATGCGACCCAGCGAAGAAATAAAAAAGCTAATTTTAGAAAAAGCCGAAAAGGACAGCAGGATAAGAGCGGTTTTATTAAATGGATCCCGGGCAAACCCGAAAATTAAACCGGACAGGTTCCAGGATTTTGACATCGTTTATATCGTTACTGAAACCGAAAGTTTCTTATCGGATCATGATTGGATAAGAGTTTTTGGTGAAATTCTCATCATGCAGCTACCTGCTGAAATGGAATTCCCCACGGGACAGAAAAAATCTTCATTCGCTTACCTGGCGCTTTTTAAAGATGGCAACAGAATTGATCTTACATTATTTCCAAAAAATAAATTACAAAGCGAATTCGTTGTAGACAGTTTAACGGTTCTGCTTCTGGATAAAGACAATTTGTTTCCTCGTCTTCAGCCTGCAAGCGATAGTGATTACCTCATAAAGCAACCATCAGAAAAAGAATTTACAGATTGCTGTAACGAATTTTGGTGGGTTTGTACTTATGTTGCAAAAGGATTATGCAGGAGCGAAATAACTTATGCGAAGGAAATGCTTGAAATTCCCGTTCGCAATATGTTTAACAAGATGATTGAATGGCTTGTAGGCGTAGAAAACAATTTTTCCGTTTCTATTGGAAAAAGCGGCAAGTACATGAAAAATTATGCTTCGCCTGAATTGTATGAAAAGAATCTGTGTACATATCCTGATTATAAACCGGCAAATATCTGGCGCTCTCTTTTTCTGATGGCAGAACTATTTGGTGAAATCGCCAGTAAGGTTTCTGTGTTTTTGCATGTCAAGTATAATAAAGAGGAAGAGGATAATGTAAGAAAATATTTGGAACAACTGCATGAAGCGCAGAGAGCCATTAGATAAGGTCATCCATATGATTCTCGTGTTCATTTCTCCCCCCGTATTCATTCCAATTCTGCACACATAAAGCCGTTGCTTTGTAATGTGCGAATTACATCTGCAGCAATGTTGCTATACCCATCAATTCGCAATACCCGATCACAATCCTGCAAGTCAAAATTTATCTTGCTGCCAGGAAAATACAGATGCAATTCCTCAACAAGTTTTTTTGCCTCGTTAATCTTTTTCACATTTGTTTTAAAAACTTCCGCCATCTGATAAGACTTTAAGCTTCATGATAAACAAACATCCACTGCCTGCCGTATTTGTCATTGATCACACCGAAGGTGTCACCCCAGAACGCTTTTTGTAACGGATCTACTATTTTTCCGCCAGCAGACAATTTTTCAAAAAAAGAATTGATTTGTGCTTCACTATCGCAGGCAACACAAAGTGTGGTCGTATTCCCGCTAACCAGTTTGTCTCTGTGCATATCCGAACCCATCACCAATGTGATGCCATTTTTTGTGATGGATGCATGCATAATTTGGTCTTTCATCGCAGGCGGCAGCTTATCCGCCATGGGCGATTCACCCACTGTCTGGATGTATAATTCACCATCGAGGCATGCTGAATAATATGACATTACTTCTTTGCAGTTGCCATTGAAACTTAAATAAGCATTGATATGTGCCATGTAGTTTTATTTTTGTTTTTAATAATAGTCTTTACTCTTTAATGGGCCCAATGTTACCATGCACCTTACATCCTTCTGATCAAAATAAATCTCTACCCAATAACCATTGGTATCCAAGTGCGGGACTTTCAATAATCTCATAAATGTTTCACGGACTCCTGAAATATTTTTCATAAAATCAGCAACAACTTCACTAATGTATGTGCCTTTTCGGATAGTGAAAGATTCCCAACCGAATTTCTCCGCTTCACCATTTTCCAATTCATTCACAGCCGCTTTATAGATAATGTCACCGTTTTGATCCATCCACGAAATTCCATAATAAATTCTTCCTTCGTCAGTCCTGATTTTTTTTCTCAATGTCTCAAACGCCCCCATGACATCACCGGGAAATGAAGTGCACCTACGCAGAGAGAATTCTTACGTCTTCATCGAGGTTGAAAATTTCAGCTGTCATGATTGCCTTTTAAATTCATCACAAACTTAACGTCAATATTCAAATTAATGACTATGTAAAAACGACAATCTAACGGGTTGTTTATGACATCGTGTTTTTGTAATTTTATTCTATGAAAAATATTACCATTCTCGTTCCGGAAACCGCGGTTACTGCCTGCATAGTCGATCCGCGTTACATGTTCACCGCGGTAAATACCTTTTTAAGGAATGCCAATAAACCTCCTCAATTTAAAATACAGCTTGCTGGGCTTTCAAAAAATATAGAAGTGAACGAAGGAACAATTTCCATCAACACCGACACTCATATTAAAGATATAAGAAAAACTGACCTGATAATTATTCCCGCGATCAGTGGTGACATAAAAGCCGCGTTGAAACTCAATAAGGAATTTATTCCCTGGATCATTCAACAATATAAAAACGGTGCAGAAGTGGCGAGTCTTTGTATCGGAGCTTTTTTACTCGCATCAACAGGGCTGCTTGATGGCAAAACCTGTTCAACGCATTGGCTACATGTTGATGAATTCAAGAAAATGTTTCCCGCAGTGAATGTTGCTGATGAGAAGATCATCACCATTCAAAATAGTCTGTATACCAGCGGTGGCGCAACTGCCTATTGGAGCTTGCTTTTGTATCTCGTTGAGAAATATACCAGCCGCGAGATGGCGATCCTGGCTTCAAAATTCTTTCTGCTCGATATCAACCGCAATACTCAGTCGCCCTTTATTATTTTCAGGGGACAAAAGGAACATGATGATTGCGAGATTTTAAGAGCCCAGGAATTTATCGAACATCATTACCAGGATAAGATAACCATTGATCTGCTTAGTGATAAATTCGGAATGGTACGCAGAACTTTTGAAAGAAGATTTAAAAAAGCCACCAACAATACTGTTGTAGAATACATGCAGCGCGTCAAAACCGAAGCCGCAAAAAAACAATTGGAACACGGCAGAAAAACGGTAAACGAAGTGATGTACGATATCGGTTACAATGACGCAAAAGCATTCAGAGATGTATTCAAAAAAATTACCGGTATGTCACCAGTTGATTACCGGAATAAATATAACAAAATGGCGATGGCATAAAATTAAAAGATTTGTCAATGTAAAAGACTTTCTTTTATTTTCAAATTTACCTGTTTACATGTTACGTCATTGATTATGATACCAGCATCGGTTCATCATGTAAGATCATCGGGTTGCCTCGCCTGGAATTTCTTGGTTGTGCGCCTATTTAATGATAATCTTAAATGTTAATATGTTAGGAAAGTCAAGTCAACCAATAATAAGATATCTCATTTTCAACAGGATTTATTTTATCTGAAAATATTCGCTGATTACTGTTTTGTCAGAGTAACGCTGAAACTGGCAGCCTCGTGGACCTGGGTTGAAACGCCGCCCAGGTCTTCAATACTGTCTTTAGCAATTGCAGATGTCATGATTAATGTATTCCCACTAACATGAAATTTGTAGCCAATTGCTGTTGATGGTTGCGGAGCACCACCTGTAAGGTCACCTGATGTTACAAAGCCACCTGCAAAAAAGACCGAATCAGTTCCAATAATTTTGTAAGTACTCGTTCCACCCGATGACGGAACGGTACTTGAAAAGGGAGAGCTTGTCGTATCCACTAAAACATTGTCTTCATAGCTAGACAGAAACAAGGTGGTAGATACCGAATAAGATATACCGGAACTTTTTGCTGTACCGCCGGAAAAATTAACCGTCCCTGCATTGTCGGTCGAAGTATAATTGCTTGTTGTAACGTCCTTAAAATCGTCGCCGCCAATATTATATTCGTCAGATGCTTCAGTTTGAGATGTGAGTGAAGTAAAATTCCAGCTTCCCGAAAGAGCGTTTGCGCTGTTGTTCGGCGTACTGCCATTTTTTTTACATGAAGCAAAAAGGCAAAGTAAAGCGGGAAAAAGCCAAATGATTTTTTTCATAAATTGATTTTGGTTAAGAGTACCTCCAAATTACAAAAATCATTTCGCTTTTGAAACTATAAGATATACAGTAAACAATGCATGATAGATTGACGGATGGTTGTCGTTTTTTTGAAAACTATTTCAGTCCATATTTAATCATGTAACGATGAAACAGCTGCGATTGTTTATTTTCAAGACTTACTTCACGGCCCTGTATAAACGCATTTGATATGATGCTTGTTCGCATATCTAAAATATCGCCTTCGCAAATAACTATGTTCGCATCTTTTCCTGTTTCAATTGAACCTGTGCGATCATCAATACCTAAAATTTTTGCAGCGTTCAATGTAATTGCCTGCAATGCTTGTTCTTTGGTTAGTCCGTACGCAGCGGCAGTTCCGGCGTTGAACATCAAGTTACGGAAACGACTTTCTTCATGCTCATCATTCAACGCAAATAAAACACCCGCTTTTTGTAACTGAGCTGGTGTTTTGTACGGTTGATCAACGTCATCATCTTCCATCGCCGGCAATGAATGTTCTTCGTGCAGAATGACTGCGATATTATTTTGTTTCAGCAAATCGGCAATTAAAAAACTTTCGCTGCCGCCGACGATCACCACATCAAAACCAAATTCCTTTACAAAATCAATGGCAACAAGCATTTGTTTTACCTGGTCGCCATGAACAAAAAGTTTTTGCTTCTTATCAAACAATCCTTTTAATGCTTCAAATTTCAAATTTGTTTCCCTATGCGATGTTTCTTGCAAATAAGCTTCTGCCTGACGGAAGAAATTTTTCAATTCACTTATTTTTTCCAAAGCCTGTTTAGTCGGATCAACTTCATCCTGTTGCCCTCTGCTACCAAATCTTCTCGGTCTGTTGATAAATGTTGGCATATTCAAATGAATGGCGTTATCCATTTTATATGCAGCGTCTTCCCAACTCCACGCGTCGAGTTGTACAACAGAAGAAGAACCACTAATGGTGCCGCCATCCGGGGTAACGCCTGCCAGCAAAATTCCATTTGCGCGGAGTGTACCGATGATCTTTGAATCGGTGTTGTAAGCAACTATGGCACGAATGCTCGGATTCAGGTCACCCAACTCCCGAAAATCGTTTGATCCGCGGACACTCTCTGCGATTTCTTTTAAACCGAGGTCGGTGACAGAAAGTATTAATCCGGGATAAATTTGTTTTCCTCTTGCGTTAATTACCCTTACATCACCCTGCGGAGCAGTAATATTTTGCCCAACCTGAACAATCTTTCCATTGTCGATGACAATTGTCGCGTTTTCCATTACTTGCCCATTTCCCACGTGTACGTTTCCTTCTGTGATGTATGTTTTCCCGGCATATGCCTTGGATGGATAAACGTCATCCTGCGCGAAAACCGCACAGGTAAATAATAAAATGCTTATGGTAAAAAAAATCTTTTTCATTTATTAAATAATTTATTTGTTTGAATTTATTTCAGCATCGCCATCGTCTTCACTTTCATCAATGGTTATTAATCCGTCGTGATGCATATGATCCCCGCAACTCAACAAAACTTCGAAACTTGGGGTTCCGGCTTGGGTCGGTGCTCCGGATTTTTTCTCAGCCAGCATTTTTTGAATTAAACGGTTGCGCTCTTCACTTATATGTTTCCGCAATTTCATGTCGCGTTCGACATCGTAATAAATTGTGCCGTCAATAATATCCGTAAATGGTTTTGCGTAAATGCTCAATGGATTATCACTCCACAAAACAAGGTCAGCATCTTTCCCCACTTTGATGCTACCCACCCTGTCGCTCACATGCAAAGCCTTAGCAGGATTGATGGTAACCATTTTCCAGGCATCGTCTTCACTCATGCCGCCATATTTCACACTCTTGGCTGCTTCCTGGTTTAAGCGTCGCGCCATTTCTGCATCATCAGAATTAATGCAAACATTCAAACCGACTTTTTGCATAATGGTGGCGTTATATGCGATCGCATCCTGTACTTCTGTTTTATACGCCCACCAATCAGAAAATGTTGAGGCATTTGCCCCATGCACTTTCATTTTATCAGCCACCTTATACCCCTCAAGAATATGCGTAAACGTGTTTACACGAAATCCGAATTTGTCCGCCACGCGCATCAGTGCAATTATTTCACTTTGTACATATGAGTGACAAGTGATAAATCTTTTCTTATTTAAAATTTCCACCAATGCATCGAGCTGAAGATCCCTTCTGACAACTGTTCCCGATCCAACCCGTTTATTATTATTTGCTTCAGCGGCTTTCATTTCGTTTTCATAATCCTTTGCGCGTGTAAATGCGTCCATCATCACTTCTTCCACGCCCATGCGGGTATCCGGAAAACGGTTATTATTTTGAGAAGTAGTTCGTTTAACATTTTCGCCCAATGCGAATTTTATAAATGGGTCCCAATTTTTAAATTTCAATCCTTCGTCATCAACGCCCCATCGCAATTTGATTAGTTGAGTTTGTCCCCCGATGCTGTTTGCAGAACCATGAAGGATATGGGCAGAAGTTACACCGCCTGAAAGTTCACGGTATATGCTGATATCTTCCGGATTCAGATTGTCACCAATTCTGACTTCAGATGTTACCGAGTGCGCGCCTTCGTTAATGGAAGCGGCTGCAATGTGCGAATGCTCATCAATGATTCCCGCAGTCAGAAATTTTCCGGTTCCGTCAATTGTTTTGGCAGAAGCGTCAGATAAATTTTTCCCGATTTGAACAATTTTACCATTTTTCACCAACACATCTGTATTTTCTAACCTTGCTTCTTGCTCACTGGTCCAAACGGTTGCATTTTTTATTAGTATATTTTCCTGCTTTGGCAACTCATCCCAGCCATACCCGTCGAAGGGGTAAACTACTTTTCCAACATGCGGCTGATTTTTTTTTCTGACGCTGTCTGTTGACGATGCCGTTGCCTTTGAAAAATTTGCGGTCCAGGTAATTCTGTTGCCAGCTGAATCTTCTCCATTTCCATTCCAAACATCACCGTTAGCAACGCCGCTTAATAAAAATGAAGCGCCGGTTCTTTCGCCTCCCGATCTTCTTCTTTGAGGGGGCACATTTTTTTCAGAGGTATCCCGTAAGGATCGTTTCCGTTCTGCAGGCGCAGAAAAACTTAACGCAATCAGCTTCCCATCATAATTAAATTTCGTTGCCATTGTATCTTTCGCGATCACGCTGGCACTGTTATTATTCTTTACATCAAGAATATAAGTGGACGTTCCGCTGGCGGAAGTAAGCGTTAAATTATAAATTCCTTTTGCGTTGTTCCATTCGTCTTCCTTCACACCGTATTTTTTCCCTTGTACCCAGTTCTGGATGATGACTGTCTTTTCATCAAATATTGGTCCCGTTGTAATGAGAAAATTGGCAAGCTTGCCAGCATCGAGGCTTCCAATTTTGTCATACACGTTTAACAAGATTGCCGGAGTTTTCGTCAATGCGTCAAATGCCTTTGCTTCGCTTAACCCATTATCCAATGCCTTTCGAAGGTTTGCGGTGAACTGTTTTACATCTTTTAAATCAGCGGTCGTGAGGCAGAAATTAATATTTGCTTTTTCAAGTGCTGCTGGATTTGTCGGAGCAAGTTCCCAGTGTTTCATATCGGCCAGAGAAACAAATCGTGCATCATTCGGATCTTCCACATCCATTGGCTGAGGATAATTCAACGACAAAATAAAGGAGGCTTTTGTGGCAGCGATATCATCAATACGTTGATATTCATTCCCCCCTCCTTTAATAATATACTGTACGCCGAATTCGTCTCCAATTCTATCGGCACGCAGATCGTTCCATTTATCATTGGCCTCAAATATTTGCGGCAGGTTTTGGCTGTCAATCCATGCCTGCAAGCTCAGGTTTAATCCTTCCTTTGGGGGTTTGTTTTTGTACCATTGCGCATCCAAGTATGTTTGACGAATCAACGCAATAACTCCCATCAATGAGCCAGGATAACTCTGCGTGGAATTACCTTTATTCAATGAATAATGTGCGGACGCTCTTTCCTTTACTATTACTAAATTTTCTTTCTCATTGGCGAGCGTAACGATCACTCCGGTGCCGCGTGCGATCCCGTCTTTTTCATGGGTCAGCACAGTTCCAAAACCGAGGTCGCGTAACGGTTTTGCTTTGCCATCAT
>Ga0070731_10005738_pt1 | contig 10146 bp, 13 predicted proteins | sample Coa_R1_2_FD_66448 | JGI IMG/M metagenome (GOLD analysis project Ga0070731, IMG submission 66448) | Surface soil microbial communities from Centralia Pennsylvania, which are recovering from an underground coalmine fire - Coalmine... | ecosystem: Environmental > Terrestrial > Soil > Unclassified ... | reverse complement strand
ATTCTGTCTCGAAATGAACTTTCGTCACTAGAAAAGTCTTGTCTATCTCTGCTTGCAGCAATTGTTTCGAACGTTCCAGCTCATTTTTGTACGACTCCAATTCCGCCGCATATTTGGCTTTCAGCCCTTCCAGCTCGCGATTGTATTTCGCTTCCACCTTCTTCAGCCATCTGCTGCCCAGCCATTGAGCTATGCCCGTAGCCGCACCAGCGCTCAGCAGTGTGCTGAGAAGAAACTTTTCGATTCCTTGCCACGAAGACAACATGCGTGAATCTCCCATGCGGAATCTTGGCGGGTCAACGCCAGTCAGCACGATGGGCTGACGCATTGGCGGATTGTATATCCTTTTTGCGTTAGGTATCGGGCTGATAACACATTTTGCGTACCGCGTTCCATTTCGGCGGTGATAAAAAGCTCTTCGGGAGGGCAAAGCCGAATGGGGGCGTCGGCACGAAAAGAATCCGCTGAAGATAACCGAACCCGATTGGGATAACTAATGCGTCCGAAAGGTTCGTTGATTACGCAGCCAGACGGGAAGAATCACTGGTGAATCGTAAGGACTTAGCGACGATGTTAGATGGATGTCTATTACGCAGCGCCGGATGCCAAACGCCGCACCGACCCCTCGGATAGCCTTCCCCCATCCAAACACGGTAGACTTCTAGCAGCACCACCCTTTTGAGAACCAGATGGACCAGCCAATCTTATCGCTTGAGGAAATATTCTCCTTAATCGAGGACGACATTCGCTGGATGGCTGGTGCCTCACAATCCTTCGCTGACATCGCTAAAGGCATGCCTGATGGTGACGAGAAACGCCACATAGAATCTCTTGCTGTCTGTTATCACGAGTGTGAGAAAAACCGTACAGCGCTAATCGAGAAAATGAGGCGCCGCGCAGCTGCTGGCCAGCCACCGTCGGACTGAGGGTTAGCGCGCGTGTATCACAATTATGAAGCGAACTTGCTCCTGTGCAACGATGAAATCGTGAGCGTTATGCGATGCTCTTTTGTGGGTGCCCGTTGGCAAGGTCACGGAACTGGCGCAAACATTTCGCTGACTCGCGAAGGGAGCGCGGGCACCATCTTAACTACAGGATTGTTGTGGAGGACTAGCTGAAGAATTTGCCCAAGAGCTTTGCCGAGCACTTCCCCTGAGCAACCCCCACAGAACGCGCGTCTAGGCCACGCTAAATTGATACTATCCTATCCATGAGCGCGTTGTTTAGAGACGCCCGTTTGAAGATTGATAGAGCTAATAAACACATCGCGGATTTGAAAACCGCTATTATCGCGCTGGAAGATACTTACCGTGCCACAATCGAGCGGCACCCAGATACCACCGCGCAATCGTTGATACACGAGTTCCCAGAGGTCGAAAACGCTCTCGGGAATTTGTCCCTCATTATTGGTGATGTAATCCACAATTTGCGTAGCGCCTTGGATTTCGCATGGTACAACACGATTAGCAGGGACCTCCCCGACAAAATTTCGGATTACACCAAATTCCCCGCGTTTGAAACTAAACAAAGCGTCGAGAGTGCCCTTCATGGGATTGAGGTAGACACCAGATGCAAAAAACTGTTCGATTGCATCGTTTCTGATATACAGCCGTACAAAGGGAGTCAGAATGGTATTATCTGGACCCTTCACGACCTCGATATTTCTGACAAGCATCTCTTGCTTCTCGAACTGACCACGCGCGGCCACGTCCGTGGAGTCACCATAAGAGATAAAGACGGCCAGACTTATCGGGGAAGCTCCATGGCAGTTCAAGCCCCTAGCCCTTACATCATTGACTTCGAGAGCGGCATTCAGATTGAGGACAAAGGAAAACTTTCCGTCGAAATAACTTTGGCGCAAGCAGGTATTTTTAAACCTATCCCAGTAGTGGACTTGCTTTCTGACTTCTCGAAGTTTGCCCTCTATACCGTGCGGCTTTTGGAGAATCTCCGCTGACGCAGCACCCTGCCTCACCCTGAAAATTCAGCGCGCCGGTGCAGCCTTTTCGACGTGATACGGCTGCGTCTGGGATTTCACCAGAGCCGACCCCACGCAGACAAGTATTTGGGCTGGGAATGTTACAAAACGAGAAGCCGCCTGCATTGCAGAGCGCTCGCAAGTGGTTTGTTTCAGGTGGGCGGCACGGGGAAAAGGTTACAAAACAGCTAGATTGTCACCTCACGCGAAGGCGGCCATCAGAGCCTCACGGCAGGATGCATCAGCTTGCTTGTCCGAGACGTGCGTGTAAATCATCGTGTTCGATATATTTTTGTGGGCAGCCTTGCGCTGGATGGCATAGATATCGCTATGCTGTTCAGCCATGATTGAGCAGACGGAATGTCGCAGGATGTGCGGGTGCGCCAGTTCCTCGGGGATGCCAGCGGCAGTTGCATATCGCTTGAACAGCCGCAGGAACTGCATCCGGGTCATTACCCCGCCCTTCTGTGACGGGAACAGCACCTTGGAGCCATCTTCCACTCTCTGCTTAAGCCACGCCTTTAGAGCAACGAACTCATCAAGCGTTGGCTCTCCCTTGTGAGCATCCAAGGTTTGGACGCCTGAGACACTGCCTTTGGCTCGTTCGATGCGGATTGTGCCATCCGTGAGGCTTACGTCGGACAGTTTCAACTGCCGCACCTCGCGACTTCGTAGGGCATGCCGAAACGTAAGCAGGAGCATCGCCCAATCACGAGTGGAATTCGCGCGAGCAGCCTCAAGCACCGCCAGCACCTGTTTTGCATTGAGATATTTCATGGTTTCACTGTCACAACTTCGAGTCCGCGCTTCGTCACTTCAACTCCTTCTTTCTTGATAACAAATAAGCGTCAATGGCGCGGCGAACCAGTTCTGCGATGGGCGCGCCCGTCTTATCGGATAGCGTCTGGAGCTTCTCCAACTGCTGCTCCTTCAGGAACAGGGCTGTCCGCCTCATGAGCATAAAGATTAGCAGATAGGCATACATATGTCTACAGTAGGTTAACGGCTGTATGTTTCCCCTCGTTGCGCAGACTCGCTGGGCGACATGCTGACCGCACGAACACGAATGCCGTAAGATTGCAACAGCTCGCGACTCTAATTGGAAAAGACGAGCTATGAGTAGTGATTCGTCCATCAGAAGACTTTCATCCAAGGCGACCCATAACGCCGTCTGAAACGGGAGCCGATTCTGGTAGGCTCTAATGCAGATTCTTTTATCGGTTGCTTCGATGTTGCCGAATGAAATCTTTCTTCGGATGCCACAGTTAACAACATGACTGCGCAGAATTCCAAGTGGAACGTCCTAGAAGCACTCGAGAAGCTTTCGAAGGCGACAGCTGTGTGCTTTTTCGCTGTGTACGTGCTGGGCTTCATGATTGTCAGCCTACATAACGCATCGTTTGGTTTTTCTGAGCTGAATCCCTTGAAGCCGAAAATCCTGTCCGCCGGCGTCTTGTTTGTTTTCATGACCCTATTGCCAATCGCGTTGGCTAAAGCTGCCTATTCGCACGGCTTGGAACTAACCCCAGAACAGAGTTTTTCTAGAGCAATCGTCGCCACCTTAACCTACTACGTTGAATGCGTGGTAGTGTCGTTCTTACTTGCGCCTCTGTGTCTATTTCGAACGAGTTCCAGCGGAAGCGTCACCCCACAGGTGACGCTGACGACTCCTCAAATATGGGCGGGCGTTCTAACGTTGCTTGGAGCCGTTACTTTGGCGCGATACGCTCTAGACCGTGCCTATGAAAGGTTCCAGTCGCATCCGATGCTGACCGCCTTACTTGCCGGTGTAATTGTATTTGTAGGAGTGGTCGCGGTTCTCTTCGGCGCAGGTATGCATGGTATTTGGGCGGTCACAACGTGGCTGTTTTCAGTTGGCGTCTTGTCGGCGACCATAAACCATGCCGCAAGAGACCCCGAGAAGCGAAAGCAGTTGGGCTTACAGCCCTTGATGTTGGCTATCATCGCAGTAGCTGGCTTTTCAAGCTGGATATACCCGCAATTCAGGCCTGAATGGGGGGGTGGTGCCCCTATCCCAGTTGTGTTGTATTTCAACCGAGACTCGCGAATATTGCCGAGCCGGCAACTTGATGCGGAACTTCTTGACGAATCCGAGGGTGGATTCTATGTTACGCAGCGAGCCCAGAAAACGGCTCTCTTTGTTCCGCGCTCCGTAATTTCAGCGGTCTCTTTCTCTGATAAGGCGCTGGATTCATCACTTCTACTTGAACCATCACCGGCGGAAAAGGCGAAATAACCGTCAGCGGCACGCAATACCAAATTCACATTCCGTAATTTTGACGCGCAGTGATTTGCTAATTGCTGATGTTAATCTTTGTTTGGAACACTCAAGCCATCTTGGACAGGACGAACGAAAATAACTATTATTGCGGCAACCATGAAATCCTTCGGGAAAAGCGTAGTCCCGCTCATTGCATCTGCCTCAGCTGGACTTCTCATAGGAATCTCGTTTTACCTCGCAAGAGAGTCTTTTGGTTATCAATATCGGTGGGGCAGTGAGAGCCACGAAATGCGCGTTGTATATGCACTCCAACTCGGGCTGGTTGGTGGTGTGGCGCTATACGTATTTCTCTTTCGGAAAATTCGCATCGCCTCGGGCTTCTTGTGCGTATTGCTCGTCTTGCTCGTGCCAGCAGCTCTCACGGCTTACTTTCTGCATTCCGCAACTTGGCTCGTCATCATCCCGCTCGGAATAGTTACGCTCGCGTTGCTCGTGGCCGCCATACCGGCGCGGAAGCGGGAAGTTAGCCCTGCGCAGTTTGCGGATGAACTTGAGAAGCATTTGCTCGGCACCGAGGGCGAATGGGATTGGGACGACCTAACCTCCATTCCTTTCACCGACGAGCGTCTCGAACGAATACGCTTTGCGCTTCCAAAGTTCGATTCTCTTGCGGAGGAAAAGGACAAAGATGAACTAAGAGCGATAATTGCGGCTCTCCGGCGCGGCGAGCTACCTGAAGTCGTTGCCCCGACACATGTGACCTACCGCAACGTTTGAATCCGCGTCATCGGGTTGCGTGTGGGCGGCGGCAAATCCCCGAGAGATGCTTTGCTTACCGATTACAGTCAGAGCAATCGCACCCGCCGCGTTATTCCGTGGGAAAGTCGCATTCTGGATGGGTGGTGGCGAATTTCTGTTCGCGAACCGACGCTGTCCAAATAAGGCGGCACTGGAATCTTCAAACTGACCATTGGAGCATGGTAGTGGACAACTGGACAGTTTCAAGAAGCTGCGGGAGTTGGTCACAGCGGGCTTCAAGTGTTGCGGAGCAAAGCGGAAGGTCGTCAAGTACAGCCGCAGCAATTGCATGCTCAGGTTGGCCGACCAACGCTCTACTGCCAGACTAAGTCCTTCGCTAGCTTTTTGCGCTGTGAGAACCCTCCTCAAAAAATTGATATTGGGTTCTAGCCAACGGTGTTCGTACAGATGGCCTTGGAATTCCCAAAGACCGGGAGGACCGCCTCCACCGTTTGGTGTCCATGGAGCAAATATTGGGTTCTCACTTTCCGAATACATTAAGCACGAAACGTACTGCACAGCGGCAATCGCGCGGCCAACTGTGTTTAGTAGCCACCATTCGTTCCACAAATTTTCCATGTCTGGCAGCAAGACCCCGAAGGTCGTCAACTCACCAAACCAACGATATGGCCTTGCTCTTGCTCCTTGAAAGGCGAGCCCACGCTGGTCGTCAATTTCCTGAAGAATCGCTTGTCGCATGAACTCCGACACAACCGCAGTTTGCTCCGGCTTCAGATGCAAGTCGAAAATGTGTCGGTCTGCCAAAACAGGATAGAGATGTTCAACCATAGCGCCGTAATCGCTATGGGTAGCTTGCAGGTCCTCGCGCCAAGCTTCCAAGCAGAACGGGAGAAGGTAAACAAGCAGCGGACCTTGAATGTCTGTATAGCGCAAGTCTTCCATGTAATCGAATAAATCCTTTGCATCTGCTCGCTCGTCGGGAAGCAATCGTACGAGTCGCCGCAAATGCTTATCGTCACGGTCAAAAGCCTCCTGCGTGATTTTCTCGGGCGGGCGTGTGGACCCTAACGCGCGTTGAAGTTTGATTCGGTCGCTCGGTTTAGCAGACATTTCAACCTAAAAGGATAGCGCGACTGGCCGTGCTTGGGGACTCAGTCCGCCAAGTCCTCCCAATGATGCCTTGCCTAAACGCGCGCCGGTGCTACGCTAAATTGACCGCTCAAAGCACGCCGCATTCCTCGGAACGCCAGACGCACCCAGCAACAATCAGCGAGCATATTCATGACTACCAGTTCTCTGGCGCATCCAGCCGCATCAGCACACGTCAGCAATGCTAACCATTCTGTTCGAACCGAAAAGTTAACCAAACCAGTGGCAACAGCCCAAGCCGCCATCCAGCACAAGCCAACGAAAAAGACGCGGCATCGAATTCCACCATTTCAACGCTTTCGGGTCATGCAAAAGTACGCGCTGGGAGAAAACCAAACAGCCATCGCGCGGCAAGAAAAGATAAACAGGGAAACTGTCGGACGGATTGTTAGGAGCGCAGAGATGGAAGCCTTCACCGAAGAAATTCGGGAACGCTGGCGAGGGCTTTGCGATGCAGCAGTGGAATCGGTGCGGCGCTTGATAGCAAGAGATGATAAGCAGGCGGTATTCCGCGTACTCGAATCGAATGGGATTATTGCGCCGCAGGGGCAGGTTCAGAATATCAACGTTCAGACCCCAGCGAGCCCGAACCAAGATGAGCGCGTTAGGAATCTGCGTGCTTGCTTCGCTGATGTAATGATGGAGCGAGCACGCGTGTTCAAGACGCCGATGCCGGAGCTAAATGAGATTGCAGAAAAAAACGGCATTCAGCTCGACTTTGAATTGAATGCTGCCAATGAGGCTGAGCAGGAAGACAAAATCTGAAGGGTCTCCCGCAGCGACTCGGCGTGGTTAACAAGAGATTGAGGGTGACGCGGAAGCGGGTTGGCTTTACCATGCGGCGCACGGGTCGTACGCGCGCGTGCCCACCGATTCAGAGAGCACGGGTGCCCTAGCTCGTGCAACCTTTCCATCTCAATGCAAGGTCCCTGACCGACTCGTATTCTGGAAGCGCCTTCGGAATCAAGATACAGCCCCAGAGCCATGTTCCGAGTACCCCGTATTTTGATATTCGGAATCCAGCGGCACGGAAGGCGTTAGCATTGAGTTCCGCTACGCTCTTCAATTCATCCTTTCGCACGGACCTCTCGTAACTAGGATGGATTGTGGTTATGCAATCATCGGAAACGGCCAAGGTGTACGGAAAAATCAGTTTAAAGAGCACAGTCTCGAACAGCAGAGCGAATATAAGTCCGCCGATAGCCCCAAAACCCAAGTACCACAGATACCAGAGGCGTCCCAACTTTGCGCCATCCGGCCAAATCACCTGAAACAGTATCTGAAAAGCAGCAAAGAAGCCTGCCTCAAACAAGATTCTTAGTGCCCTTCGCTTGCGGTCGTAGCCCGCCATCTCCGATGTGACGATATAGGAATGCATTGCTCCAGCTTTTTACACTAGGACAGGGCGAACTTCTAGCAACTTGCTCTCCCAGAAACTGAGCAACAGGTTATCTGCCCGATTGGCCGGGCTACCAGATGTGCGATTTGTGCCCCTGCGCTCGCGCGTGACGAACTGAAAAAACCTTACCAGCAGCGAGCGGTTCTCCTTAACTGGCTAAATCACGCCGCAGGGATTTTTTTGGCGTACGCGGAACCCGTTAAAATCATTTCCAGCATGGCAACCGCATTGAAAATCACCGACATCGTACGACACGACAACCCCGCTCACTTCTCTTTCTATCGGGCGGGACACGTTTACTACACAGTGGAAGTTGACGGCCAGACGTACGGCTTCCCAATCGCACTCGAAGACGTTGGCAACGCTTCACTCTTCGCTACGATGAAAGCCATCACGCTAATGCGCTGGATTCGGAGAGCGCTAGCAGACGGTACATTCGTAAAGAGCCAAGGCGGGTGAATGAATTATCTATTTTCAGGCTCGTCCAAGCAGGGGATTCGGAAGCTTAGAGTCACCGGGAAGACGGTGGTCTTCCCGCCGGGCGGAGCCACTTTAAATTTCCACCTGCGGATGGTGTCCAAGGCAGGTTTATCCAGAAGTTCGTCAAGGGGCATCACGATTTTGGCATCCACAACATCCCCGCTTCCGTTTACGGAGACGGCGAGATAAAGCTGTCCCCGACGCCGTTCGGCCCTAGCTTTATCAGGATACGGAGGCAGTGGCTGGGAGACATTGCAGACAATTTTCAAAGGCTCGCCCCTATCACCCTCCATAATGTGCCCCGGTTCAATTTTGACCTTCACATCGCCGCTATCCGTGCCTTTGCCACCACCCGGACAAGCCTTCGTAAGGCTGTAATTCATTGCCACGGTTGTCATCGCGGGACCGCTTGTCGGTCGCTCGAACTGCCATTGTCTTATGGCATCGATAGAGGGCTGCACTAGCTCGGGAGGACCGCTAACTTGTTTCACGTCGGCGACTTTTCCCTCCGCGTTGACGGTCACGCACATTACAACGGTCCCCTCAACGCTCTTCTTAATTGCTTCATCGGAATACTTACCGTCAACCATCCTGATGGGTTTGAGGTGGATATCCATCTTGCATCGCTCTTGCGGAGCGGTTGGGTCTTGGGCGAACGCAACCGACGTTACGACGGCAGTCAACAATCCAATGATGCAAGCGCGGAAAAGGATTTCGCGCAAAGGTGGCGTTATGAAACGACAATTCACAAAGCGTCCTTACCAGAATTGTACTTTACACCTAATCGTCGCGAGTGAGTTGGCGTGCTCTAGATAACGAACTGTAAACACTCGAGCCCGCAGCTAGCGTGGCTCCTCATGTCGGCTGGACGTGATACGCAGCCCGAGAAGTTTGATGACAACAATGCGCAATCCCATCCCGGCTGCGGTACTGTGAGAATTGATGTTTTCGCATCGGAGGAGCACACGTGAAGAAGCTGCGCAAGCAACCCGTTAAATCACCGGAGCCTACGCGCGTTCCAGAAGACTTCGAGCCGCAAGTGATAAACGAGACCGACGAGGGCGGCTGCACCATTATCGTCCCCGCTCGACCACCGCAAAAACAGAAGAATCAGCAGTGATGAAGGTCGCGTGTGGACGAACGGGGACAAATCCGTGCTCGCTGTGAATCGCCGATGATTAAGAAGGCGCTAGGTTACGGCTTCTATCGAGAGTTGAGGATACAATTGTAGTGCTTTGCGGCATGGGAATGAAATGCGACCGAAGACGGAAAGTGATTTTCGCGAACCAACAGAACTAGAGCGGGCATTGTTGGCACGGCTCCTTGAAGCCGACTTTCCCGGCAGGAGCGAACTAGTCCCTCTCGTAGGAAGCGTTCGCGTCAGAACTATTGACGAGGACGGCGGCCTTGAACTCAAAACCCAAGGCGAGGGAATAGCACCGGTCGTCCAAAGGGTGCCAGTAGAGGCCGAGGGGAGAGACGAAGACGGCGTGATAATCCATATGTTGTTGCACGTCATTGATGGAAGGCCGAGCGAGCTGGAGTTCTTCAGAGAAGATGCGGCCACGGTCAAACGACTACCGCTTCCTTCAGCCTTTGATTTAATCGTACTCCCATCAATGCCGACCGGCGGATGGCTGCGGCATAAATCCTAATGAACCGCGTTGCCGGACGCGAACGCTAACAAACTCCATCTCCCCACGCTGCCTGCCACAGCACAATCCCGCCACTTCGAATCCGTAGCCGCACTTAGGGGACAAGATTGTTGACCAAGCCTCGGGCGGGCAGACGCGATGTGAGGAGATTGTGTTAACAATGGATGTCTTCATCCCCAAAGCTAAAACGCACACCTTCAGTTGGTGCCTCTCTGAAAACACGACACGCTAGACATGCTAGAACCGCGTTGATTGTGGGTAACAGCATCAATTCAAGCCCGCTAGGCGACCCCCTTCCTAGCGTCCGCAAGACGATTGAAATATGCAATGTTTTCCTCAGTTCTAGCGCCTCTAGCATCCCGATGGTGAGTTGACGCTGCACCATATGAACCATGCCGGTCGAGCGCGACTTGTGTCCGGCAGGTCGCGTGATGTGGTGAGCGCACAATCCTTTCACTTGAATTACGGAAATTGTATTCTGCCT
>Ga0070731_10005737_pt1 | contig 10147 bp, 8 predicted proteins | sample Coa_R1_2_FD_66448 | JGI IMG/M metagenome (GOLD analysis project Ga0070731, IMG submission 66448) | Surface soil microbial communities from Centralia Pennsylvania, which are recovering from an underground coalmine fire - Coalmine... | ecosystem: Environmental > Terrestrial > Soil > Unclassified ... | reverse complement strand
GCAGCAGGCCCTCAAGGCCGGTGTGCTCGACGCGATCGAGATCCAGTTGCGGCCGGTGCTCCTCGGCCAGGGCCGACGGATGTTCGACGAGCTTCCACCGCAGCACGTCGAGCTCGAGCTCGTCCGCGCGCTGCAGGCGCCTACTACCGTCCACCTGCGCTACGAGGTTGTCCGGCGATGAGCGATACCATCCGCACCGCGCCCTCTTAGCTCAGTTGGTAGAGCACCTCCATGGTAAGGAGGGGGTCGACGGTTCGAGTCCGTCAGAGGGCTTCGAAAAGCCCCGCATAGCGGGGCTTTTTCTAGAGCGCGACTTGCACGATCTGCTCGTCGCTCGACTTTGGAGCACCTTATGGAGCTCCCAGTTTGGAAGGCTTCGAGATTGGCGTCACGCGTGACAACACAGGGCTGTGCGAGTGCTCAGGAATGTCCCGACGCGCCCTAGTAAGTTGCGGTCGCACCACGTAGGTTCGTGACCTATCCCATCGCGCTGGTCGGTGCGGACCGCGTTGACCGTCGCCGGGGAAAAGGGGTCCAGAGATGGCGCTAGATCAGAAGCGGGCACGTTGGTTCGGCGTGCTCTACCTCATCACGTTCGTCACGTCGATCCCGGCGCTGCTGCTCTACGAGCCGGTGCTCAGACATCCCGTGGGTTACATCGCGGGTGCGGGGCACGACAAACAGGTTCTCCTCGGAGCCCTGCTGGAGCTCCTGCTCATCATCGCGAACATCGGCACTGCTGTCGTGATCGTTCCGATCATGAGACGGAGGTTCGAGGAGCTGGCGATTGGCTACGTGACGGCGCGGATCTTCGAGTGCACGTTCATCCTCGTCGGCATCGTCGCCATGCTCGGCATCATCACGCTGCGGAATCAGGTTGCGGGCGCCTCTGAAGGAACGGTCGCGTACACCCTCGCAGCGATAAAGGACTGGACGTTCCTCCTCGGCCCGGGCTGGATGGTCGGCTGGGGGAACGGGCTGATTCTCGGCTACCTGATGTACCGCACGGGCCTCGTGCCGCGCCAAGCGGCCTGGCTCGGCCTCATCGGCGGGCCCCTGATCATCATCACCGGGACAGCCATCCTGTTCGGCGGCAACCACCCAAGCAATACGTTGCACTCGCTGCAGGGGATCGCGACCATCCCCGAGTTCGCATGGGAACTCTTCCTCGGCGTCTACTGCATGATCTGGGGGTTCAGGCGCGATGCCCCGATCCTCCAAGCCGACGCCAGCGATCGCGATCGCGCGGTGACGGTTCCGGTCGCAGCACGCGCCTAGAGGCGGTTCATTCGGGGAGGCGACACCTCGGTCGCCTCCCCGCTCGTCTCGCCGTGCGCGGCCTTCGGTCGTGTTCCTCACGGGTCCCGCCACCTGGCGTTTTTCTCGCCTTCGCGCCGGGAGTTACTGCGCTGCGTACGCCGTTGTCGGTTCGTCGTGGGCCGGGAATCGGAATCCCTTGGCAAAGAGCCAGATGGGGAGGATGAGCTCGAATACGCCGCCTGGAATGAGAGCAGCGAGGCCAACGCCGTGCGTGACGGTGGTGACGTTGAAGATCGCGAGGATGGTGCCGAGCAGCAGTACGGGATAGCCGATCAGGCCGAGAACGGCGATCGGGCGTGGGACGAGCTGAGACCGGTAAAGCAGATAGGCCAGGGCTATCCCGCCCAGGCTTGTGAGCAGGTAGATGAGCACGAAGGCGATGCTGTGCTGCGCCTTGAGGAGCGGGCCGAGATGCTGCGAGGCGGACGCGTTGATCGAGCCGTTACGCAGGCCGTCTCCGAGTCTGATCGCGAGCAGCGGGACCGCGACGTAGACGAGCGCGGCGGCAAGCTCGGCGATACGGAAAGCGATGAAGGCCAGGGCAAGCGGTTCACTCGTTCGTTTCAGCACCGGGAACAGGAGCACCGCGATCGCCACGGTCGCCGGGCCTTCGACGAGCGCCAAGACAGCGCCTGCGGCGAGAGTATTGGTGTGTGCGGCTGCGCCGGTCAAGAAATCCGGGCGGTTGAGGACGCCGACGATCAACTTGTCCGCCGTGCTGAACGTGACAGTAGCCAGGAGAAAGAGCACGCCAACAATGATGGCCGTGCCCAGCACCCTTGTGGGGGCGCTTTCTGTTCACTCCGACGGGTCCGATGCGTATCTTTCTGACCGATGCCTTCTGTCACCGAGGTACCGATCACTGGCTCGGTCGTCTCCTGGGCGATTGAGCAGGCGGGAACATCGGTCTCAGACGTTGCAGCGAGGCTCGGCCTAGACGCAGCGTTAGTTCAAGCGTGGATAGACGGAGCGGAGCGACCGGGGAAAACCCAGTTCCGTCGTTTGGCGCAGGCATTAGGTCGCCCCGAATCAGTCTTCTTCCTTGAGTCGCCGCCGGCTGAGCGGTCCCTTCCGCCAAGTTTCCGTCACCCGCCGGGCGCAGCTGGCAGTCGCCAGCTTCTGAAGAAGGAAGCGGTATCTCTAAAGAGGGCATCCCGAGCGCAACGCATTGCCGTGTGGGTGGCCGAAAAGGAAGGGCTCCAAGGGCCTGAGTTACCGGCGATTGCGAGCAACGTTCCGGCTGAACGTGCGGCTGAGACTGCCCTCCAGTACTTCAACTGGTCAGCATCGGCTCAGGCGGCGACAGCGAGTCCATCGGAGCTCGTCTCCACACTACGCGACCGTTTCGAATCGATTGGGATTCTCGTGCTTCATCTGCCGTTGACGGAGAGCGGGAGTAGAGGCTTCTCGCTCTATCACGCGGTCAGGCCGCTGATCGCTGTGAACACGGCCTACAACCCGGAGGCACGCGCCTTTACGTACCTCCACGAGTTCGGGCACTTGCTGCGGCGAACCGATGCCCTATGCACCCTTGCTCTCGACACAGCGTTGGAGCGATGGTGTGAGGAGTTCGCATCTGCGTTCCTGCTTCCGACGAGCGTCTTCCTCGATTACGTGGAAAGCACGTTTCCGAACGAGCCGGTACGAACAGTGCAGCAGGTCGGTCGCATTGCTCGTCACTTCCGCGTGAGCCTCCGCGCCGTTGCCGTCCGACTAGAGAGGCTCGGTCGAGCCGAGGCAGGCCTATACGACCATGTCAACGAAGTTGCCGAGTTCCGTGGCCGTGGTGGTGGCGGAGGCGGCGAGACCACCGCCGAGAAACGGTTCCGCGAGTTCGGACCTGGCTACTCGCGCCTGCTGATTGACGCTGAGCGCCGTGGAATCGTGAAGTCCGACGACTTGCTGGAGTACCTGAACGTCTCCAACAGCCAGCTTCGCGACCTTCGCTTGCTGGCCGCAACGGGCAACTAGGCGCAAGCAACCGTGTACGTCATCGACGCGACCGCGCTGAATGCCGTGCAATCCATAGGTAATCCAGGTGCAGCGTTCAACGAGCTCACGAACCTAGTGCAAGGTGGTGAACTGGTCTACTGCCGCGAAGTGCGCGATGAGCTACGGCGGATTGCCTTGGATGAGCCGCCCCACATGTGGGTGCAGGCAAACTGGATCGCCGTCAAAGACGCCGGTCCGCCCCTCGCACACATTCAATGGGCCGCTCGGGTTCATAGAGAGCTCATTGATCCTGACGCGGACTACGAGTTGCCAGGGCTTTACGTGCTTGCGCAGGCGCACTACCTGCAATCGAGTGGCGATGCTGTCGCCGTCGTGACCGAGGAATACGGCGAGCTTGCGACTCGTGCTGCGTTGGGAGAGGTTTGTTTGCAGGCCGGATTCGATTGCATCGACCTACGCGCTTGTTTCACGCGGTGCGGGGGCGCACTCGCCGCTCTCGTTGCACCGGCAGCGCCGCCTCCTCCTCAACCCCCTGCGCAGCCCGTTCAAGCCCCGCCGCCCGTCGGGCCTGCGGCCTGACTAGATCCAGCGAACCTCGCTGACGCGAGAGTCCATGTAGTACGAAACGGTGGGAGTGGGGCGACCTTCTTTCTCCGCGATCCCCCGAACGAGAGACTCGACAAAGATCAGAAGTGCACGTGCCGGTTCGGCGAGGAGACGCTCTCCGGCAACATCGACGATCGTGTATGTCCGTCCGTCCCGCATTTCGTGCATGTCCTCCTCGGGAACTGACGCGGCGAGGTAGTCCGCGAGTCGCGTGCCGTCGGCGTCTTGCTGGTGGAGAAACGTGAACCCCAGCGGATATGAGTCGCCTCCCCCCGCACCTGGGACGAGGGTTCCACCGATAACGGCGCTGTTGACGCAACAAATGAGCTCAGGCCTAAGTTCCGTTGCCGTTTCGTTCCAATGACGCTTGAGGGTGTCGATGTTCATCCCAACGTCGTAGGCGAGTACCGCGAAGATCGGGTGAGTGCTTCCGTCTGCATGTCGTCGCGCCGGTTCCAGGTTGAGGAGCGCCTCCTTCTTCGCCGCGCAGTCGGTGATGTCGTCTTGCCGGAGAGTTGTTTTCACTTCGACAACCACGACTACGCTCTCGATGGGGTGAAGGAGGTGCGTCGTCTGCGCCAGGACCGTCGGCTCATCTACCTGGTCAAAGACGACGAGGTCGGATTGTTTGCTGTAGCGGTCGCGGGTGTCTATCAGAAGCCCTGTGCCTACTCCTAGCCGTCGAGGAAAGAACGCCTGGAGCACGCTCGCTAACGCAACTTCATTAGCCCGGCCCCGTTCGCCTTCGTGACGGACCAGCCTGGAGAAGACTTCGACCTCGGCCTGAAGCCGCTGTAGAACGCCTGACCAGTACTGAGCAACGACAGACATGGCAGGTCGGAGAGGCTTAGCGGTACCGCGTGTAGGGGTAGACGCGGGCGCGAAGGTCGTTCTCAGTCCAGCCGCGCTTCCGCATGACGGCGAGCGTATGCGTAACTTGCGGCGCGTTGAGTCGGGGAAGCGTCCGGCGAATCCATTGGCCGGTGAATCGTGCCGGCATCCCGTCCTTGGACTTGGACGCTCCATGCGTAGTCCCGCTGCGTAGCGCGTGGACGACCTGGTTTTCAAGAGCGAACTCTGCCGCCTCGATGGGATGAAGAGCAGTGCTCGCTGCGCGGCGGACCTTCTTGACAGGCTTTGGTGTGACAGCCCAAGTCACCGTGCCGACGGGGTGTGCCGCCCTTCGGACGGTCCTCCGAGCTTTCTTCAAAGGCTTGGGAGCGAAGAGCCGCCAGAGGATTCCCATGGAGGAATCTTGATCTGCTCCTGGCTCCTGGTCAAAGCCAGCCAGCCTGCGAAGTTGGAGGTCAGTCTCCGGCGCTGCTCCGCGTGCCGAATGGCCGTGCCGGGTCAGCCGCCCGCCGGCATGTCAGACTTGACGTAATCACGCCTTCTCGTGCATCGAGCGAGGATAGGGGCTTGTGCGACGCCTGTCATGTCGGCGGCCCTACGCGGGTAGTGGGGGCTCCGGCGCGAGGACGGGCCCCGGTGTCGTCATCGCGGTCGCGGACGTGACGTTGCCCAGGCAGAAGCGCAGGTCAGGCTCGACTTCGACGTCGAAACGCTGCCGGGCGGAGCGCCGAGCCGTTGAGGGCAATGAACGCGCGCTCCTGATGCCCGACGTCGCCGTGTTGAGCTTCTGTCGTTGGTTCTAAGCTTCCTCGGTGGCGTCGTTGACTGCGGTTGAAGCCGATTCCCGTCCACCTGGTTTTCCGGAATGGATCACTCCAGCTCTGCAAACGAAGACGGGACGGGATCCGCTTGCTCTGATGACGATCACCCAGGACCGGGTCATGCCGATCCTTGTGCCGGGCGTTCTCGCGCTTTCGAATCGTGCCCGGTACTTCACGTTCCTGCCGTTTCTGCTGGATGAATTCGAACGACGCGGCCTGCCGCCGACCAACGACCTGCTCTCGGAGTTCATCAAGCTCAGGGAGTTCGAGCTCGCCTGTGCGGTTCAGCTCTGCCCGCGTGGTCACGGGTCGATCGGTGCTATTGGGACGATGGCGGCCCAGGGGTCCCTCGCAGAAGACGGAGACAGGATCGCGCGGCGCGAGTCGGTTGAGAGCTATCTCGGCGGCTACGGGCTGAACTACCGGTCTCCGTTGGTTGATCTCGGCGTCGTCATCCCCAAAGGCACGCCGTACGGATCGGATGAGGGTGGCAAACCGACGCCCGTCGACGTTCTGCAGCGCGATGAGCGTGCCCGTGGCCTCGCGGATGCGTATCGAGTCGCAATCCAAAAGACCGCCTACTACAAGGATTGGTTCATTGGCGAGAAGGGCATCCCGGTCGATGTTCTCGTCGACTTCGCGGAGCACGGTTGTCTTTGTCGGTTGGACGAGGCTGCGACTGAGCAGGGGCTGATTCGTGAGCTGCTCTTCGCGACACAAGCCGGCGAGCAGCAGGAGTTCGTGCACCGCGACGTTGAACAGCGACGTCGGAGCTTCGCGCTTTTTCTTCACACCGTGGGCCGAGAACCGGAAGCTGTCGACAACAACGACATCTTCAGGGAGTCGGTGTGGGATGAGTTCATCGCAAAGCCGGAACGCGGAGGCGTTTTCGGGGAGACGCTCGCTCAGTGGGCGGCGCTGACCGCAAAGGACTACTGGCAGGATGGTTTGTCGTCGATCTTTGCGGATTTGTGCCGCTTGGGCCGCAGCGAGCCCAAACCGGATGGGCTCGATCGAGAAGAGCTCGAGCAACTCATTCGCGGGCCGCTGCTAGGGGCCGGCACCATCAGCGTTGAGGAGCGGCGCATTAGGTACACGAACAGCCTTCCCACCCGCGCTCTTCTTGCAACGATCGGAGCGTCGGCAGGCGACCTTCCCCTGACAGCGTTTTCGAATTGCGCTATCGAGGAGGCGACCGGCGCCTCAGGCCTGCTGCTCATCCTCGCTCTTCTCACACGTCTTCCAGACCCTGATGTATGTCCAGCTGGCTGGCGAGACATCGGGCTACGGGGTTCCGAACGGCAGCCTTCCCTGCTCGGGTTCGCGCGCCTGTTCTCACTCCATCTCGATGAAGATCCAAAAGTCGGCGACACGTTCTCATGGCTTGTCCACCACTTCGTGATCGGAGCCCACGAGCAGGTCGCTTACAGCAAGCTTCCTGACTTCACCTTCCGCTTCAGGTGGGAGAACGGTTTGCTCCGCTTCTACCCCATCGGCGGTGGAAGGTTCGAGATCGCTGACATTCGCCGCACGGCGATGTCGCGACTAAGCGAGGACATGGGGATGTGGGAGAGGAGCGAGAGCCCTCAGCTGACGAAGGTCGGTACGACGTTTGTGAAGGACGTGCTCGCATGAGTTTGCGCGTCGCGCGGGAGTTCGTAGGCCAGTCGGGCGGCTGGGAGTGTTTCTTCGCGACGACCTACACGTTCGAACTCGAACTCTTCGACGCGTACCTCTTCCGCCGACTCGGTGACGCGCCCGTCAACGCCACGGTGCTATGCGACTTCCACCGCCTCACTCGGCGGCTTGCAGATATCGCGCCTGAGGATGCTCGCCTCATGCAGCGAGCGAACCGCGATTACCTGCTGCGCGGTATTCATTTCGGCGGCGCGTTTCACCCGAAGACGTACTTCTTCGGCGGTCGGAAACGGGGCGTTCTACTCGTTGGTTCGGGGAATCTCTCGCTGCGCGGAATAGAACAGGGCCGCGAGGTTTTCTCGCGTTTCGAGTCAACCCGACCCGACCAGCTGGCGACGATCAGGGCCTGGCGCGATTGGGTCGATCAACTCGTCCAGCGATCAGGCGACACCACATTGCGCCATCGCTGGCTCGATCTCCTCAAGCGCACAGAAGCATGGCTTCCAGGAGCATCTGGGCCGTCCGCGTTCGTCTCGAATCTCAGCACCGCCGTCATCGATCAGCTCGAGTCACACGTCAAGGGGAGCGTCGAGGAACTTCACGTACTTGCTCCGTTCTACGACCGGGACGCACGAGCTCTTGCCGAACTCATCAAACGATTCACGCCGCGTGAGCTCCACATCTATCTCGGAGCAGGAACAAGCGTTCACGGGCCTTCGCTGGCCTCCCTTGTGAAGAAGAAGGCAAGCGGCCTCTCGGAGATCCACGCGTACCAGCCCTCCGAGTTCGTGCACGCCAAGCTCATCGGTGTCATCACCCGCGAGGGAAGCTGGCTCCTGACTGGTTCTGCGAACCTCTCACAGGCAGCGCTCACCGCTTCGCTCGAGTCTTCTCCTTGGGCGAACGTCGAAGCGGGGATCATCATCGAGGCGCCGGCCGGTGCAGTCCGCGCCGCCTTTGTGCCGCCTGAGACCGGCTTACGTTCAGTGAGCGTCGGCGAGGCGAGCAAGCTCGAGTTTCGCGACGACGAGCAGCCACTCGGCCTGCCGCTCAGACTCTTTTCGGCTCGCCCGGGCAGCGACGGTTGCGTCGTAGCCAGCTTTGATGGGGCGACGGATCTCCCACTCTTCTTGACTACCGGACTCGAACCAGCGCCGCTCGACAAGGGAAAGACGACGATTCCGCTCGCAAGACCCGAAGGCGGGACGTTGGTCTGGATCGTCAGCTCAGATGGGAGCAGCCTTTCGAACGGCGTCCTTCTCGATGATCCTGCCCTGCTTCGCAACTGGCTTGAGGAACGGTCATCTGGAAGCGACCGCCCGAGCGGTCTTGAGGGCTCGGATGTCTCGTCGCCGCTCGTGCAGTTTCTGCTCTGGCTGAATGACCAGTGCATCTTCGATATCGACGACACCCGTGCGGGCGCAAATGCTCGGCGCCTTGTCAGCGAGGAAGACAGCGCAGCTCCAGGCGACTGGAGTTTCCTGGAGGAGCTCGCGCGCGACGAGCTCCGTCTCGACCCGCGCGTCGATCGCTACCGGCACGCTGGAAGTGGCTTGGGACTCGAAGACGAGGTGTATTTGCTTCTGCATCTGATGCTCGACAAGACGCCCGCCCACAATCAGCTCCGCCTCACCCGCGGCTCTCTGTCGGCTGACTCCGATGCAAATGCCAAACCGGGCGTGCCGTGGAGTCCAGACAAGAAGGTCGAGGTCCGCGTCTTCAACGTCCTTAGCCGCTGGTGCGGAGCGCTGGCAGACCCACGTTTCATTTGGATCGAGAGGACCGCGCCTGTTCGTAACTACGCGGCGCTGCTTGGGGCGCTTGCACGCTGCTGGGAAGAAGCGTTCCTTCCCACCCCGAAGATTCTTGCTCTTCTCCAAACGCTCTTTGAAGGCTTCATCCGCAGCGAGCGCGCTCCGGGATACCTCGGAACTCTCGATGACGACGATCGGAAGGCGGCTCTCGATCGGCTACCTGACGAGGCGCGCGCAGTCGGAGCGGCTCTTTGCTACGCCGTCCTTCGTGAGCAGGCCGATTGGGGAGCCTCCGTATTCACCTTCCAGCCGTTCCTCGTCACTGGACTCGAGCTCGATGTGTTCTCCGTCAACGATTCCGTCCCTGATCTTGTGAAACGGCTAGTGGGAGAAGTCGTCGAGGCGTCCACGATCGATGCACGATTACGGTGGGCGGCGACGTATCTCGACGATCCGCATTGGTGTCGCAAGCAAGAGCAAGACTTGAACATCCCTCACGTCGGGCTGACTCATGACGGTTTCAACCACCGGTTCGGCATTACCCTCGCCGTTGACGGCTCGTCGCTCGACGATCCCCGCCTGGTCTCTCTCGCACGGCAAGCACTCGCCTACAGACGAGTCGAAGGAGCTGTGATCGACGTCGGAACCGCACGAATCTCTGTCCACCTCGGCGATCCTGTCTTTGCTCTCGTCAAGGGTGCGGATGAAGAGCTCACAACCCGCGATAGCGTTGACGCGCAGCGACTAGCCGAGCTCGAGCAGCGAGGAATCGGGTTCGGAGCGGTTCTTCAACCAGCCGCCTAATTGGAGGGGTAGGGGGTCGAAGTTAGGCGATTGGTCGCGGGCTTACCCCGCGTTAGGGCCCCGCGCATTCCGTACGGTTCGTAGAGAATCGGCGCCCGCGTGGATCATGCCGTGCGGTTGGGCCGATAGGCGCGGCCATGATGGACGTTCAACAGGTGGCGTTAGCGCGCCTGCGGGCGGCGCCGTGGAACGCGAACCGGGTGTCGGGGGCGGTGCGGGCGAAGATCCGCCGTTCGATCGAGGAGTTCGGCGTGGTCGAGAACCTCATCGCCCGCCCCCACCCCGAAAACCCGGAGGTATTCGAGGTTATCTCCGGTAATCATCGGCTGGAGATCTTGCGCGACCTCGGCCACACCGCGGCTCCGGTGGTCGTGGTCGAGCTCGACGACGCGTACGCGC
>Ga0070731_10005736_pt1 | contig 10148 bp, 9 predicted proteins | sample Coa_R1_2_FD_66448 | JGI IMG/M metagenome (GOLD analysis project Ga0070731, IMG submission 66448) | Surface soil microbial communities from Centralia Pennsylvania, which are recovering from an underground coalmine fire - Coalmine... | ecosystem: Environmental > Terrestrial > Soil > Unclassified ... | reverse complement strand
CTTGCGCCGCGTCCGCCTCGCCGTCGAGGAGGTCCTTGATCCGGTCCGGCGAGTCAGGGTCGGCGCCGGCCTGGCGGACCATTTCACGCAATGGCCAGAATGTAATGCCCTCCCCGTAAGGGAGGCAGCGACCGGTGAGTACGTTCACCTCTTTGCCCAGCCGCCGCGCAAACTCGTGAACAAGCCGTGTCTTGCCCAGGCCTGCGTCGCCGATGACGGTCACGAATATCGTCAGCTGCTCTTGGGTAGCCTGAGCCCAGGCAGCCTCGAGTTGCCGCATCTCCTCGTTCCGGCCGACCAGAGGCGCATCCAGGCGAAGTGCCAGCGAGCGCATGGCCTCGTGCGCCGAGCGCAGGACGAACCGATCAGGACCGGCACCCTCCGTTTCGATGGCCGCCGCGGCGAGTTCTTGCGTCGGACGGCTGATGAGGATCTGTTCAGCCTCTGCCGCCTCCGCAAGCGCGATCGCCTGTGCCTCCGCACCTCCTGTGAACCTGAGCTGTCCCCCGTGCCCTCCCACCAGTGCCTCTGCGGTCGCGACGCCGAAGCGGCCCTCCACGTTGACGCCGTACCGTCGCATCAACAGGCCCGCTTCGGCGACGAGCACACGCCGCGCCTCCAAACTTGCCCGCGCGGCCCGCAAGGCATCATCCTCGTGCACCGAGGCGGCACCGAATACTCCCGCCAGGCGCTCCCCCGCACTGATGGCCAGCTTTCCTCCGTGCCGTTCCAGGATCGGTGTCAGGCGAGCAACCAAATGCTCGTTCACGGCCTCGTAAGCCTCCGGGTCCAGCACCACGCCCGAGCTAGATGCGACACGCAACACGATGTAGAGCACGGTCACCGGTCTTCGGGCGAGTGGCGCCACCGCCGTAGTTGACTCTGGCGAGAGCAACGGGTCATGGCGCAGGATCGCCGCCTGGAGGTTACGGAGCAGCGGTGTTGCGTCTAGCCCGAGTTCTTCTTGCAGAACGCTCCGGAACTTGCGGTAAACCTCAAGCGCTTCGGTCTGCCGACCGTCGCGGTAGAGGGCGAGCATGAGCTGACCGCGGAGACGCTCTCGGACGGGATGCTCACTGACCAGCTGCCGTAGCTCGGCGATAAGTATGCTGGCCGAGCCGAGGGCCAGGTCAGCCTCGATCCGCTCCTCCAGACACGTCAAATGTAGCTCTTCCAGCCGTGCGATCTCGGCCTGCGCAAATGGTTCATAACGAAAATCAGCCAGCGCTGGACCCTGCCACAAGGACAGCGCCTGGCTCAACGTTCGGGCCGCCTGCACCGCGGCCCCTGCTGCGAGAGCTTCACGGCCTTCCGAGACCAGTTGCTCGAACTGGCTGGCGTCCAGCTCTTGGGAAAAGACCCGCAGTAGATAACCCGGCGCTTGAGTAATGAGTCGACCTGGAGGAAGAGTCCGTCGCACGCGTGAGATCGCCGCCTGAAGGGCGTTCGCGGTACTAGGCGGGGCGTCTTCACCCCACAGCTCTACTAGGAGCTGCTCGCTCGGCACGACCTCGTTCGGGTGCAACACCAGACCAGCAAGCACGGCGCGCTGGCGGAGGCCGACAATCGTGATGCGCCGACCGCCCTCTTCGACCTGGAACGGGCCGAGGATGCGGATGCGCATCGTCCCTCCCAACGCTGTCGGCGGTAGTCAGCGCGTAGTGCCCATTGTCAGACGCGGCAGCAACCAAGACAAGACATATATGCCCGGACCGGAACGACTGCGACGCCTGCAGCTCCGTACCGAAGTCCCATGGGTCGCGGCGGTCCCAAAAGTCTGCCAAGCACATTTGCGATCGAGAGATACGGTCGAGGACTCAATGCGATCCCAGACGACCGTCGAACCTGTGCTCGGCGAAGGAAAGGAAATATCGGTACTGCTGGACGATCTAACCGGAAGAACCGCGGAATCTGCCGGCCGTTTTGGATAACTATCCGCCGCACGATTATTACTCAGCGATTGCCTTTTTCTGCTTGAGCGGGTTGGGGTTAGCTGGGGCTAGCTGGCGCCGAGGCGAGAGTGGCCCGGCCGACGCCGTCCCAGGGGTGAGCGGCATCACGTAACCCGGCAAGAGATCGATATCGAGTCCAGGTGCGCGCCTGTCCGGTTCCGGGGCTCGACGGAAAGCCTTCCGGTCCCGAGCTGTCAGCGGCCTGTCAGCGGCCAAAGCTCATTGTCGGATCATGCGGCATCTTCCCCAGGACAGCGCAAGCGCTTCAGAAACAAGGGTCGCGTTCCCGGGCACCTACGCGAAAGGACGGTTAGCCGATGCGTAATGATCCGCAGGTCATTGACCTGGTGACACGCGCCAGGAACGGCGAGCGGTCCGCCTGGGAGGCGCTCGTCGAGCGGTACTCCCCGCTGGTCTGGTCGATATGCCGCCGATGGCAGCTGGACCGTACCGACGCCGAGGACGTCGGCCAGGCCGTTTGGCTCCGTCTACTGGAACACCTGGACTACTTGCGCGATCCGGCCGCGCTACCCGGCTGGCTCGCCACCACCACCAAGCGGGAGTGCTACCAGGTGCAGGACGCTGCGTACCGGTCCGCGCACCGGCAGGCCTTCGGCGAGTCGGTGCTTGACCTCGAGGACCTGCCGGATAGGCAGAGCCCGACGGCAGAGGAGGAGCTGATAGTGGCCGAGCGCCACGCCGCCCTGCGCGAGGCATTCGGGGACCTGCCTCTAGACTGCCAGCGGCTGCTTGCCCTGCTCATCGCTGACCCGCCGGTTCCGTACGCCGAGATCAGCTCGAGGCTGGGCATCGCGGTCGGAAGCATCGGCCCCTACCGTAGCCGCAGCCTGGACAGGCTGCGGCGCCACCCGGCCATCGCCGCCTTGATGGACACCGAGGCCGCAGGCTCTCCTCGAGGTTTATCTTCGTTGGCTGTTGCAGCGGCGTCGGATCAGACGGGCTCGATGGCGCTCATCGCCGTCACTGATCTAGCGGCATCGAATCCTGCCGTGGGTCTGGTATGCCACGATCGTGGCCTGACGCGATCGCCGCGGCCTCCCCATAGACGGCTTCGACGCGCAGATCGCCACCATCTGCCGGACCCGCGGCGCGGCGCTGGCCACGCGCAACGCCAAAGACTTCCGGGAAACCGGAATCGACGTCATCGATCCGTGGCAGGAAGGCTGACCCGTCGATCACCCAATGTCATCGACAGTCTGAAGGGCAACCGCGCCAGTAGCCGCCGCCATGCGCGGGGTCGTGCTGTCGGCTGGCACGATCGGGTTGCCGCGCAGCTGGTATTCCGGCCGGGCCGTGGCGTAACCGAACAAACTGCCCGGGTTGCCTGTGGGGGTTCTCGATCGGGGTGCGGTCGGCGGGCTTGCCGTCGGAGCTGAGGATGATGCCGAGCGCGGCGTGGACCAGGAGAACCGCGGCAAACGGGGGCGGCAGCTTCAGCTCGACATCTGCGGTCAGCTCATGGACTCGGTCTACCGCTACGACCGCTGGTGTGGGCACATCCCTCGCGCCGGGTGGGACGGGCCACCTCGCAGACCGATTGGGTCTGCGACCACTGGGATCAGCCCGACGAGGGCATCTGGGAGACCCCCGGCGGCCCCAAGAAGTTCCTGTACTCGCAGCTCATGTGCTGGGTGGCGATCGAACGGGCGATCCTGCTGGCCACTTCTCGGCGTGCTCGTTCTGGTACATCGAGGCGCTCGCCCGCGCCGGGCGCCTCGACGAGGCGCGGCTGGCGTTCCAGAAGATGGCCACCCAAGCCAACCACGTAGGCCTGTATGCCGAGCAGATCAGCCGCGCCGGACAGCAGCAAGGGAACTTCCCCAGGCGCTGACCCACCTGGCGCTGATTTGCTCCGCGTTCGCCTCGACCGTGACCTCGGCGCGTGAATCACCGGGATCTGGCGATTGACCGCTCACCCGCCCGGCGGCGAGGCTCGGTCGCGAAAGGCTCGCACGGCCACGAGGGTACGCACGGCAATACTCGAAGATCCACGCCCCCGGTGAACACGGCCAGGTTCACCTATGAGTAAGGAGGAAACAGGTGGTATCCCAGATGGAATCACAAGATACCGACGCACATGAGGAGCTTCTCCTGGAGTTGACGTCGAAGAACACGACGAGAAGCATCAAAGACTTCTCGCCCGAAGGCATCAGGCTCGAGTCCAATCTCGAGGGAGAGGCTAAGGGTGTGTACGACGCCACGTTCTACGCGACGATCACCATGCTGGTAAAGCCAGATCGAACCATTGACTACGAAGTACGGCAGATCCACACCACCAGCGACGGCGACACCGTCCTCGTGTACTACAAGGGGACGAGCATCATCGAGAGCCCCACCCACAATAAGTTCGTGGGCGAAACCACGTTCCAGACCTCATCAACGAAGCTCGCATGGCTGAACGGAATGAAAGCCCGGCACGAAGGAGAGTACAACCCGGTCGCGGGTGAGAATGATTTTCGGGTGTACGGGAAAAGGTAGCTTATCGCTCAGAGCGATACGGCACTAAAGCGCCGGCGGATGGACCGCGAAGGTGATACCGGTGGCCAGCATCAGGGAAGGCCTGGGAATCTTCGCACGTGAACTTGAAGCGGTGATCAGGGATCTGCCGGAGGGAAGGCCAAGTGGCGGTGGCGTGTAGAGGCAACGCCACTTAGCGTAGTTTGATCTTGTGTCGACGCGTCGCGGGCGTGGTCCGGCATGATCGCTGGTCGTGAGGCACGATGGCGTGGTGGCCGCTGGTGGCCGTCTGACGGACTGGATCTCGCTGGGGGTGCTGGCCTCCTCGGTGCCATGGGCGAGCCGGTAACCGAGCCCAGTCTTGGCCGCACCGGATTCGCCGACCAGCACGATCTTCGCCGGAAGCGCCCGCAGGCATTTCGGAACGCTAGCGCCGTCTGACGCCGCTAGGCGTCCCGGACAGATTGGTAGCTGAGGTAGGCGATGCCGTCCTCAAGGGTCTGGGTGTCAGGAGGCGCGTGGGTTTCTTGTCGCTGGTCTCGCCGAACAGGTGCTCGCCGACCCCGAGGGCGACCGGGAAGATCTTCAGCCGCAGCTCGTCGACTAGGTCGTGCTCGATCAGCGTGCGTACGAGCTGAAAGCTGCCGACGATGACGATGTGCCCGTCTATGTGCTGCTTCAGCATCGAGACCTCGTCAAGCACGTCGCCCTTGAGGGCTGTCGAGTTGTTCCAGGCGGGATTGGCGAGGTCGCGGACACGACGTACTTGAGCAGCCTGTCCGCCAGCTCGCCGCTGCGAGATGGCCACCGCGCGGCGAGCCACTCGTAGCTTCGCCGACCCAGAAGGAAGGCCCGGCGGCCAGCGCCTCGTCGAGCGCGAGCTTGGCCAGCTGCGGGCTATTTCCGATCAGGCCGGCCCAGCCGCCGCCCCTGAAGCCTTCGTCACCGGCCAGGTCTTGGATGACTCCGTCGAGCGTGACGTTCTCGCTCACGACGATCTTTCCCATTTCGGTTCGGCACCGAGCCGAAGCAGCGGGAACCAGACGCTGGCGGCACGCCCTGCGAGCCCGCCGTGCCTCACGGACCAGCCGGTCTCGTTCGCCGGCACGCCGGGCGTCATCCTGGACAGCTTTCATGAGGTAATCGCGGATGATCATGGTGTGCTCCTCCTTCTGATTGGTGTTGTCAGCGATCGCCGCCGCAGGCGGCGTGGGCGGTATGAGTCGGTGCGCTGTTCGCTCCTTTCGTTCCTGACCTGATCACCACGTCTCCTGCGGCAGCCGCATCGGCCGCCGGGTCCGGCTCAGGCAGTTCGTGCGCTGGCTTTCACGGTCGGCCGGGGAGCAGGAACCCCAGCGCCAGGCCGATCCCGGCCAGCGGCGCGGATCCAGAACGGCGGACGCCAAGCGCCCGGCCGGTGCGGACGATTCCATCGTCAGCCTCCAGGGTCGTTCGCGGCTGCCGCGGCACGATCCGGCGCTCGGATCGTCCCGGCGGCCGGTGATGCATACACCGCGGCACCGGGAAACTGGGCGCCCGCGAGCCGCCCAGTCCGCCTCCCGGTCGGTGTATATACCGGGCGGGGGTGCGACGCGGTGCGGCAGGAAGGAGCACGGGATGGTGACAGGCGATCTGCTCTCACGGGCGCGGGCCGGGGATGGCGAGGCGTTCCGGGAGCTGGCCGAGTACCACCGGCGGGAGCTGCAGGTGCACTGCTACCGGATGCTCGGATCCTTCCAGGACGCCGAGGACGCCGTCCAGGAGACGATGCTGGCCGCCTGGCAAGGCATCGGCGGGTTCACCGAGGAACGCGCCTCGCTGCGCACCTGGCTGTACACGATCGCCACTAACCGGTGCCTCAACGCGCGCCGCTCAGCGAGCCGGCGCCCGGCCAGGGAGTGGGATATGTCGCAGTTCGGACCGCCCGTGCCGACGCCGCGCGACGAGGCCGTCTGGCTGCAGCCGTTTCCTGACGCGTTCCTCGAGGGCGCGGTCGTGCTGGCCGGGCCGGAGGCCCGCTACGAGCAGGCCGAAGCCATCTCGCTGGCCTTCGTGGCCGCCCTGCAGTTGCTGCCGCCGCGCCAGGTCGCCGTCCTGGTCCTGCGGGACGTCCTCGGATTCCGCGCCAGCGAGGTGGCCGGGATGCTGGAGGTGACCGTCCAATCGGTCAACAGCGCACTCAAACGAGCCCGCGCCAGCCTGCAGCGCCGGCAGCAGGCAGCCGCCGGCCACCCGCCGCCGCCGTCCGCCGGCTCGCCCGCCGAGGACGCGATCGTGGCCAGGTTCGCCCGCGCGTGGGAGACGGCCGACCTCGACGCGCTGGTGGCCCTGCTGACCGGCGACGTCTTCATCGCGATGCCGCCGGTGCCCTTCGGATACGAGGGCCGTGACGCCGTGGCCCGCTACTGCGCCCGCCTGTTCGCCGCCGGCCGCAGGTACGACCTCGTCCCGGTGCGGGCCAACGGCCAGCCCGCGTTCGCGCTATACCTGCGCGGCCCGGCCGGAATCCGCCACGCGACCGGCTTCTGGGTGCTCACCCTGGCCGGCGACCGGATCTGCGCCATGACCCGCTTCGAGGCCAGCGTGCTGCCCTGGTTCGGGCTGCCGCGCTCACTCCCGAGCCGGTAGCGATTGTGATTCGCCTAAATCTAGCGCGAGGTTGGCGGACGGGCCTGCCCCGACTGGTCCTGCTCTTGCAGGCAGGGAATGCGGTCAGCTTCTTCGGCTATGGGCTGATCCTCCCGTTCGAGATCATCTACCTGCACCAGTTCCGCGGCTTCGCGACGGCCACCGCCGGTTTGGTGCTTGGGGCGATCCTGGGCACGGCCGCCCTCGTGACACCTCCCTCGGGAGCCCTGCTCGATCACTTTCCCCCCAAGCCGGTCCTGATCGCCGGCAATCTTACGAGCGCGCTCGGCTATGCCGGCTTTGCGTTCGTCGACCGGCCGTGGCAGGCGTTCGCTTGCGCGGTTGTCGGCGGTGCGGGGATCGGCGCGGCCCGCGTCGCGAACCAGACGCTGCTCATTACCCTGGTAACGCCAGAGCAACGTGCTGCCTCGTTCGCGCTCGGGCGCGTCGGGTTGAACCTCGGCCTCGGTAGCGGCGCGACGGTCGCGGGCTTCATCGTCGCGTCGGCACAGCACCTGCGATCGTTTCAGGCGCTCTACCTGTTCGACGCGATCACCTACGCCGCGCTCGCGCTGATCGTGCTGGCGATCGTGCCGAACCGGCGCGCCGCGGCGGCGGCGCGCGCTGGCGCCGCGGAACGCGGATTCCGGGCGGTCGCCCGCGATCGCAGGTTCCTGATCGTCCTGGCCGTGAACGTCGTCCTCATCATCGTCGGCTACACGCTGTTCTCGAACATCCTGCCGCCGTTTGTGAAAGCGCATACCCGCGTCGGACCCGGTGCGATCGGGATCATCTTCCTCTTCAACACGTCCTTCATAGTGATCGCGCAGCTCCCCGCGACGCGCGTCGTCAAGCGGATACGCCGGGCACAGGCATTCGCCGCGGCGAGCGCGCTCTGGGCGATTGCGCTCCTCGGCGTCTTGCCGGCGACGCTGATCCACTCGGAGCTCGGGGCGGCCGCGCTCTTGGCCGGCGTCGCAACCGTGTTCGCGGTCGGCGAGTGCGTCCACGCCGTCGTCTTCGGCCCACTCGTCGCCGACCTCGCTCCCCCGCATCTCCTCGGCCGCTACATCTCGCTGTTCAGCCTGACGTCGACCGGAGGCCTCGCGCTCGGGCCGGCCATCGGTGGCGCGGTGCTCGCGATCTCACCCGACGCCGTCTGGTGGGGCGGCGCCCTCGTCGCCGCAGTGATCGCAGCGGGCTTTCTCCTCTCTGGCGATCGCATCCCCGAGCCGTTGGCGTGGAAGCAGGTGTCCCCGACGTCGAAGAAGGACCTCGCGCGGCGACGCAAGCGACTAATTGATGCCGGGATGCGAACCTGGTACGGCAGCCGGATCAGGCAGTCATAGGTGAGCTGCGCCGCGTCTCTGGACAGATGATTCGCGGATCATCGCGGCGATTGCCAGCCATGACGGCAGGCAGGCCCCGATGGGCCGCCGCCGCGGTGACGATGAGCTCTCGTGCCCAAGCCGGGACCCGGCCCCGCCCACCTGGGGAGATCTCCCTGACCGCGTGCGAACCACTCCTTCATCAGCACCGGCACTTCACTCGGCCACGACACCACCAGAACTGGCGCTGCGGATCCGCTTACGTGGCTCAGACTCGCGCGGTGTCCTTGCTGAATCGCCAGACCGCGCCCGCAGCGAAGATCGCCAGCCACGCGATGACGTTGACGACCCAGGTCCAGTCCACGCCGCTGCCGAGCAGCGGCGCGTGCACCAGCTGGTTAAGCCCGTACTCAGGAGACCATTTGGCGATGTCCTGTATGGTCTGCGGGAGCAGGCTGATCGGGATGAATAGGCCGCCCACGAACGCGAACAGCGACATGATCAGGCCGAGAAGCTGCGGGACGGCATCGGCGGGCACCAGGAAACCGATGAACAGCCCGAACGCAGCGAAAAGCAGCGAGCCGATCCAGACGCACAGGGCGCTGACGACCCACAGGTAGACGGGCATCGAGGCCTTGTGAGTCAGGATGCCGCCGACCACGTTCACGACCGTAATCGGGACGAGCCCGAGAACCAGCGCGGTCGCCACCTTCATGCCGATGTAGGCGGCAGGCGATAGCGGCGTCAGCCGGAGCTGCCTGCTCCAGCCCTGGGCGCGCTCGATGGACACCCCCGCGCCTGTGTAGGTCGTCGAGAATATGGCGCCGTAAAGCGCGAGACTGACCAGAACCCACGCCGCGTAGTTCCCGTGGCCGTAGTTGCCTGTCGTGTTAACTTTGTTCAGCCCGAAGGCGAAGAAGAAGACGACCGGGACGATGACCGTGATGATGACGGCGCGCGGGTTCCGCCGCAGTCGGCGGATCTCCAGACTCAGCGCGGTCAGGTTGAAGCCGCCGAGGACCGGGGGCCGCCGGCCGCTCAGATCTGGCACTGACGTTGTGGTCATCCGATAGCTCCAGTGTTCACCCTGTCTGGCTCGGCGTCGTCGCCGGTCAGTGCGAGGAAAGCGTCCTCGATGCCGCGAGCGGTGATTTCAAGGTCTCTGGCTGAGGTGCGCGTCAGCAGGTACCTGGCCACCGCGTCGCTGTCGTTCGCGTGGATCAGGACGGTCTCGCCGCGGATCTCCACGCTGTCCGCGCCGGGAATGGCGCGGAGCTCAGCCTCGCTGGCCTCGGCCAGGGTGACCCGCACGGTGCGGCCAGCCGACATCGCCTTGATCTCGGACGCGGTGCCGTCGGCGATTTTCTGCCCGTGCCGCAGCAGGATGATCCGGTCGGCATAGGCGTCTGCTTCCTCCAGGTAGTGCGTGGCGAACAGCACCGTCCTGCCCTGCTCGGCATCCTTGCGGATCGACGCCCAGAAGCTGCGCCGCCCTTCGACGTCCATCCCCGTGGTCGGCTCGTCCAGGACAAGCAGTTCGGGGTCGGAGACCAGTGCCATGGCGAATCTGAGCCGCTGCTGCTCGCCGCCTGAGCACTTTCCCACCCGGCGGTCCGCGATCTGCGTGATTCCCGCCCGGTCCAGCACCTCGGCGGTCGGCTTGCTCTGTATGAACAGGCTGGCGGTGTACTGCACGGTCTCCTTGACGGTCAGGTCCTTCAGCAGCCCGCCCGTCTGCATCACCGCCGAGACCAGGCCGCGG
>Ga0070731_10005735_pt1 | contig 10148 bp, 6 predicted proteins | sample Coa_R1_2_FD_66448 | JGI IMG/M metagenome (GOLD analysis project Ga0070731, IMG submission 66448) | Surface soil microbial communities from Centralia Pennsylvania, which are recovering from an underground coalmine fire - Coalmine... | ecosystem: Environmental > Terrestrial > Soil > Unclassified ... | reverse complement strand
GAGGTCGGCCGGAGCTCCCGCACATAGCGGCGCATGCCCGCCGACTCCAGCTGGAAGATGCCGGTCGTCTCGCCCGAGGCGAGCAGCTCGAACGTCGTCGCGTCGTCCAAGGGGATGCGGTCGAGATCGATCGAGATGCCCCGGTTGGCCTGGATCAGCTCGACCGCCTGGCGCAGGATGGTCAGGTTGGAGAGGCCCAGGAAGTCGAACTTGAGCAGGCCCAGGGCTTCCACCGCGTGCATCTCGAACTGGGTCATCAGGCCGTCCGAGTTGGTCGCCTTCTGGAGGGGCATCAGCTCGGTCAAGGGCTCCCGGCTGATCACCACGCCGGCGGCGTGGGTCGAGGCGTTGCGGGCCACGCCCTCGAGATGCTCGGCCAGGTCGAGCAGCCGGCCGACCTGTGGATCGACGGCCATCTCGCGCAGGGCCGGCGTCGACTGGAGCGCCTCGTCGAGGCGGATGCCGAGCTGGTTGGGGATCGCCTTGGCGATCCGGTCGACCTCGCCGTAGCTCATGCCCAGGACCCGGCCGACGTCGCGCACCGCGGCCCGGGCGAGCATCGTGCCGAAGGTGATGATCTGGGCGACGTGGTCCTGGCCGTACTTGCGGCCGACGTAGGCGATCACTTCCTCGCGCCGCCCATCCTCGAAGTCAACGTCGATGTCGGGCATCGTCACCCGGTCCGGGTTGAGGAAGCGCTCGAAGGGCAGCTCGTAGAGGATCGGGTCGACCGGGGTGATCCCCAGGGTGTAGGTCACGATCGAGCCCGGGGCGCTGCCCCGGCAGGTCGTCTGGATGCCGTGTTCGCGGGCGAACCGGACGAAGTCGGCCACGATCAGGAAGTAGCCGGCGTAGCCCATCGACGTGATCACGCCCAGCTCATAGTCGAGGCGGGCCTGGAGGGCCGGCGTCGCCCCGCCGTAGCGCCGCTCCAGGCCCCGCTCGCACTCGCTCCGGAGCCAGCTCTCGACGGTCTCGCCGTCGGGCACCGGGAAGTGCGGGATGCGGGTCTGGCCGAGGGGCAGCTCGATCCCGCCGGCCATCTCCGCGATGCGCCGGGTGTTCAGGATCGCCTGCGGCTGGTCCGGGAAGAGGGCCGCCATCTGGGCGGCCGACTTGAGCCAGAAATCATTGGTCTCGAACTTCATCCGGCCGGGCGTGTCGAGGTTGTTGCCGGTCCCCACGCAGAGGAGCACGTCGTGGGCTTCGGACTGGTCCTGGCGGACGTAGTGCAGGTCGTTGGTGACGACGAGCGGCAGGCCGGCCTCCGGGGCGAGGCGCAGGAGCTGCTCGTTCAGCCGGCGCTGCTCGGGCAAGCCATGGTCCTGGAGCTCGAGATAGAAGCGTTCCGGGCCGAAGATGTCGCCGTACTCGCCGGCCAGGTTGCGGGCAAGCTCCCAGTCGTCGGTCTCCAGGGCCCGTGGGATCTCGCCGCCGAGGCAGGCCGACAAGCCGATCAGGCCCTCGCTGTGCCGGGCGAGGTGCTCCCGATCGATCCGGGGCTTGTAGTAATAGCCGTCGATGTGGGCGTCGGTGATCAGCCGGCACAGGTTGCGGTAGCCGACCAGGTTCTCGGCCAGCAGGATCAGGTGGAACGGCTGGGCGTCGGCCTTGCCCTCCTTGTCGGCCATCGACCGCCGGGCGACGTAGGTCTCCACGCCGATGATCGGCCGGATGCCCTTGGCGGTGGCCGCCTGGTAGAACGCCACCGCGCCGTACAGCGCGCCATGGTCGGTCAGGGCGAGCGAGTCGAAGCCGAGCTGGGCAGCACCGTCAACGAGCTCGTTGATCCGGCCCAGGCCGTCGAGCAGGCTGAACTCGCTATGGGTGTGGAGATGGGTGAAATCGTTCGGGGCGAGGGTCGTCACGGAGCGTCAATGGTAGCCGGGACGCCGGCCTCGAACAGGCGCCCGGACCGGTCAGCGCCTGATCGGCCGGACGAACAGGACTCCGGCAGCCACCAGCAGGGCGATCCCGGCGACGAACGCCCAGATGCCCCAGCCGGCGTCCGCGTTGATCCGGCCGACCAGGATGAGGACCGCCGAAACGATCGCCATCAGGGTCAGGAACGGGTGAGCCTTGACACGCGGCGGCATCTGCTTCCTCCTTCAACCACGGAATGCATCGATGAATCGCACCCGCGCGCCGAGGTGGAGCGCGGCGTTCGTGTACATCCGGCCGGCCAGCCAGGTCAGGCCGATGATCGAGGCCACGGTCAGGACGATGGCCAGTCCGACCTGCCAGGAGCGCACATCGCTGGCCGCCATCCGGACGGCCATCAGGATGGGGGCGAACGGCGGCAGCAACGAGCCGACCGTGGCCAGGGGGCCGGACGGATCGGGCAGCGCGGCGTACATCAGGAGATAGCCGGCGATCTGGAAGACCGAGATCGGGGCGATCGCGCTCTGGACCTCCTCCTGGCGCGAGACCAGCGAGGCGACCGCGGCATAGGCCGTCGCGTAGAACAGGAAGCCGAGGACGAACCACACGATGTCGCCCAGGACGCCGGCCGGCCCCAGGGCCGGAATGGCCGCGACGTTGGTGATGTGCACCGCGACCAGCGCGGCCCCACCGACGATCGTCAGCTGCAGGAGGCCGACGAGCCCGATCCCGATGACCTTGCCGGCGAGGAGCCTGCTCGGCGGGATCGTGGCCAGCAGAATCTCCATGATCCTGGTCGCCTTCTCCTCGACCACGCCCTGGGCCACCTGGCTGCCGTAGATCCCGAGTGCGATCCAGAGCAGGATGCCGACCGCCAGGCCGGCGAAGAAGTTCTGGTTGTCCTTGTGACTGGGAGGCGCGAGCAGCTGGACCGGGACCGGGGCCATGGCCGAGGTGATGGCCGCGGGCGACAGGCCGGCGTCGTACAGGCGTTCCGCCTCGGTGGCCAGCGACAGGGCGGACTCGACATCGGCTGGGATCGCCGCCTTTGCGACGGCTGTCGGCGCGGTCGCCGATCCGGTCACGAGCACGTCGAGGGTGCCCGCCGTGACCTGGGCCGTCCCGGCGCCGAGGTCGGCGATGTCGCTGACGATCACGTCCGTGCCATAGGCTGCGGCCGTGGCCCGGAACGTGCCCTCGAGCGCCTGGGACCCGCCGCTGAAGCCGATCCGGACGGGCGTGGTCTTGGCGGCCAGCAGCGACGCGGCCACGATGCCCACCACCACGAAGACGGTCATCACCGTCGTGCCACCCAGGAAGACCCTCGAGCGCAGGCGCATCAGGGCCTCGCGGCGCGCGACGAGGACGGTCGTCGGCAGGCCGCCGGTTCGTCTCGGGCCGGGAGGCTCAGTGCTCATGCCGCCCGCTCCTCGATGGCGGTCCGGAAGATCTCGCCCAGGGTCGGTTCGACGCGCTCGAACTCGCGCACGGGCCCGGTGGCCAGCGCCGCCCGGAGCAGGGCCTGGTCGTCGACGCCGGGATCCAGCTCGAACAGCCGCCGGGTGCCGTCGAGCTGCACCTGCCGGACGCCGGGCAATCCGGGTTGCCAGGCAGCCGGAGCGCCGGGGGCGTCGATCCAGCGCCGCTCCTGGCCGCCGGTGCGGAGCTCGGCGACCGTGCCACTGGCGATCATCCGGCCGCGATCGACGATCCCGACGCGATCGCACAGGCGCTCGACGAGCTCGAGCTCATGGCTCGAGAAGATGACCGGGACGCCGGCGTCGGCCTGCTCGCGGAGGACCTCGGCCATCACGTCGACCGCGACCGGGTCCAGCCCGGCGAACGGCTCGTCGAGCACCAGCACGTCCGGCCCGAAGACGAGGGCCGCCGCCAGCTGGACGCGCTGCTGGTTGCCCAGGCTGAGGGCCTGGAGCTCCGCATCGCCGCGGTCGGCAAGGCCGAAGCGCTCGAGCCAGGTCCGGGCCGCCGCCCGGGCTTGTGCACCTGGCAGGCCGTGGAGCTGGCCGAGGTAGGCGAGCTGCTCCGCCACGTGCATCTTGGGATACAGGCCGCGTTCCTCGGGCATGTAGCCGAACCGGCGCCGCGCCTCGAACGTCAGTGGGCCGCCCAGCCAGCGCACGCTGCCGGAGTCCGGCGCGAGGACGCCCAGCACGATTCGCATCGTCGTCGTCTTGCCGGCCCCGTTGCGCCCGACGAACCCGAACAGCTCCCCCGCCCGGACATCCAGCGAGAGGTCGTCCACGGCGACCAGGTCGCCGTAGCGTTTCGAGACGTGGTCGACCTCGAGGACCCGTGCTGCGGCCATGGTGCCTCCGGGGCGTTTCCAATCATCGTAATCCGATGGCCCGTCCAGGCCCTCCCGGGCCGATCTGTGGTTAGACTCGGCCGATGGATACCCGTCGCGATGCAGCCACCACGGATTCCCTGGGCGCGGCGATCCGGGCCGTCTTGCCGTCCCTCGAGCGTTTCGTCGAGTTCGAGGGGCAGGATCCGGCCCGGCACCGATCTCGCTGGCGCCCCGCCCTCGAGCGGCGACTGCCGGCCACCGGCATCGGCCGTGACGCGACCCTGGCTGAGCTCGCCGACCTGATCGTCACGAACGGGCTGCGCGTCGGCCATCCGGGCTTCTCCGGCTGGGTGACGACCGGCCCCTCGGACGTCGCCGCCGCGGCGGACCTGGCCCAGGCGGTGGCCGTCCCGCAGCGCTGGTGGACGACCGCCGGCAACTTCGTCGACCACCTGGCGATGCGCTGGCTGATCGAGCTGCTCGGCTTTCCGGCCGCCTCGGTCGGCACGTTCACCAGCGGTGGTTCGACGGCCAACCTGGTTGGCATCGGCGCGGCCCGCCAGCACGCCGGCGAGCGCCTCGGCCTGCGGCCGTCGCTGGATGGGATCGCCGGGATGGTGGAGCCCCGGGTGTACGCCAGCACCGAGACCCACCACGTGGTCGGCCGAGCCCTGGGCGTGCTCGGGATGGGCCGTCGCAACCTGCGCTCGATCCCCCTCGATCGAGCGGGCACGATCGACCTCGACCTGCTCCAGGCCGCGCTCGACGAGGACGGAGCCGCCGGCCGGACCCAGGTCGCGGTCGTGGGCTGCGCCGGTGACGTCAACGGCGGCCGGGTCGATCCCCTGGCCGAGCTCGCCCGGATCGCCCATGAGCGCGGGATCTGGCTGCATGTCGACGGCGCGTACGGCGGTTTCGGTCTGCTCGACGAGCGCGTCCGGGAGCGCTATGGCGACGTGGCCACCTACGACTCGTTCGCGATCGATCCCCACAAGTGGATGGCCGCCCCGGTCGGGACCGGCGCCGCGATCGTCCGCGACGAAGGAATTCTGGGCCGGGCGTTCACGATCGAGACGGGCGACTACGACAGCGAGCGCCAGGTCGCGTCGTCGGCGGGCGACGCCGATCTCGGCTCGCCGTTCGACGAGCTCGGCCTCGGGACGCCTGACTGGGGCGTCGACTTCTCGACCCCGGCCCGGGGCCTGGCCGTGTGGGCGATCCTGCGTGAGATCGGCGCCGACGGGCTGCGGGAACGGATCGTCCGGCATGACGACTGCGCCCGCCACGTCGCCGCGCGAGCCGTGGCGGCGCCCGAGCTGGAGCTCCTCGCCGAGCCCGTCCTGTCGATCTGCTGCTTCCGGTTCCGGCCGGCCGGCTGGACCGACGAGGCGCGAATCGACGCCCTCAACGAGGCCATCGTCCATGGCACCCGGGCCCGTGGCCGGGTCGTCACCTCGAGCACGCGGGTCGACGGCCGGCTCGCGATCCGACCCTGCTTCATCAATCCGCGGAGCACCCTGGCCGATGCCGATGCGCTCGTCGAGGAGGTCCTCACTGTGGGCCGCGAGCTGGCCGTCTCCGGGTCCTAGTACGCGGCTGTGCAATTGCCCCGAATCCGCACCGGGCCGCGTGTTCCGTGGGACCTACCCTGACCTTCGGGTGAGGACGCCCCTGAGCGTGGAGTGGGATAAACGATGCCTACCACTCGCTCCGTGGGGAGTCCGCGATCCAAGCCCAGTCCTTGCCCAGCGGCGTCGGCGGCGAAGAGCAGATCGGAGCCGGCTCGATTCGGCTCGTCCGCCTGCGCCTCACGCTGGCCCTGCTGGCCATGGCGATCCTGCCCTTGGCCATCGGGGCGCCCCTCCTGGCCACGGCCCTCGACGGCCAGCGGACCACCGAGCAGGCGCGCGTCCAGCGCGACGCAGCGACGGCGGCGGGCGCCATCTCGGCCAGCCTCGATGCCCTCGAGACGTCCCTGACCCGGGCATCCTCGGCCAGCGTCGTGGCCGGCATCGCCCGGGGCGACAAGTCCGCGATCAGCAAGGCGCGCTCGGTCCTTGATCCGGTGGCCGGCGACACGTCCGACGCCGTGGTCGACCTCGAGGTCGTCTCGGAGGGTGGCACGATCCTGTTCCGCGAGGTCGGCACGAAGGTCGTCGGCGCTCCGGGCTCGATCAGCGGCGATCCCCTGCTCGACGCCACGAGCTCGGCCGGGCCAGGCGATGTCACCCTCGGCGATCCCTCGACCAGCGCCGACGGGTCGACGATCGTGGGCATGGCGGCCCCGCTGGCCGGCGCCACGAGCGACGCACCGCCGGTCGGGATGCTCCGCCTCGACATCTCCCTCTCGACCCTCGTCCAGACGGCAGGCGGCTCGTTCGCGGCGGGCAGCTCACTGACCCTCACCAATCCGGCCGGCGCGCCGATCACGGCGGTCCAGGTGCCCGGGTCCGGCGGCAACACCTACCCGGCCACGGCCCCGGTGCCCAGCCACCCTGACTGGCACGTCCGGCTGGTGGCCCCAGTGGCCTTTGGTCCGCCGTCGATCCCCCTGTTCGCCCTGCTGGCGCTGGCGATCATCGTCCTGCTCGCCCTCGTGGTGTGGATGGCCAAGCAGATCCTGCGGCCGGCCGAGCAGCTCGAGTCGTCGCGTGTCCGGCTCCACGACCTGTACCAGATGGCCCGGGTGGACTCGCTCCGGGACACGATCACCGGGCTGGGCAACCACCGCGCCTTCCAGGAGGAATCGGACCGCCAGATCGATGCCTCGCGGCGTTACGGCGCGCCGCTGGCCGTGGTGGCCATCAACCTCGACGACTTCAAGGCCATCAACGACCGCCTGGGGCACGAGGGCGGGGACGGCGTCCTGGCCAGCTTCGCCAGCCTGATCCAGGGCACCGTCCGCTCGCCCGACCGGGCCTTCCGGACCGGCGCCGACGGCTTCGCGATCCTGCTGCCCCACACCGACGCCGACGGCGGCGAGATCTTCGCCCGGCGGCTGCTCGCCGCGGCCCTCGAGCCGCTGCGCGGTTCAGCCGGCCGGGAGGGGATCTCATTCTCGGCCGGCGTGTCGGCCTGCCCGGCGCTGGCAACGGACCGCCGTCACCTGATCGCCCAGGCCGAAGCCGCGATGGCCTCGGCCAAGCGCCATGGCCGGACGGCGGTCGAGACCTTCGACCCGGCCCGCCACCGGGCACCCGGCGTGCTGACCTCGGCGGCCGAGGCCTCGGCCGCGGTGGCCGACACGGTGACCAACAAGCTGATCCGGCCCGTCTTCCAGCCGATCGTGGACCTGCGCAGCGGCAAGGTGATCGGCTACGAGGGCCTGGTCCGGCCGCTGGCCGCGTCGGGCTTCCCCGACCCGAGCGCCATGTTCATCGCCGCGGAGCGGGCCGGCCGGACCGTCGAGCTCGACTACGCCTGCATCGAAGCAGTGGCCGTCGGCTCGGCCGACCTGCCCAAGGACGCAATGATCACGATCAACGTCTCGCCGCGGACCCTGGAGCTGCCCGACTTCAGCCCGCCACTCCTGGTCCGCACCCTGCACCGCGCGGGTCTCGAGCCGGACCGGGTCGTGATCGAGATCACCGAGCGCGAGTCGATCGAGGAGATGGAGCGCCTGAAGCGCAACGTGGCCGCCTGCCGGGCGGCCGGCTTCCGGGTCGCCGCCGACGACGTCGGGGCCGGCAATGCCGGTCTCCGACTGCTCAGCCAGATCCAGTTCGACATCGTCAAGATCGATCTGTCCCTGGTCCAGGATGGGGCGCTGTTCGAGACCTCGCTGGCCGTCGTCGGCTCGCTCCAGGAGCTCGCGCGGCGGTGGGGCGCCTGGGTGATCGCCGAGGGGATCGAGACGCCCGAGCAGCTGCGGGTCGTCCGCCAGCTGGAGATCAGCGCCGGCCAGGGCTATCTCCTGGGCCGGCCCAACTCGACCGAGGACCTGCGCAAGCTGGATGCGACGACGGTCGACCTGTCGGCTCTCCTCGGTCGCGACAACTGGCTGCAGGACCTGGCCCGCTCGGCGCCCGGGCTGGGCGCCGCCCACTCGAGCTGACCGGCCCCACTCGGGCGGTTGCCCTTGGCGCCAATCGCGGTCAGGATTCCGGGGTGCAACCCCGCCTCGTTCGAGCCGCCGGCCTGGCTGCCCTGCTGCTCATCGCCAGCGCCTGCGCGCCGGCCCAGCCCAGCGGTCCCGCCGGCTCGATCGCACCGTCCCTGCCACCCGTCGACGCCAGTGTGCTGCCCTCGATCGGTCCGTCGGTCGCACCGTCGGCCGGCGTGCCGCACTGCAGCCGGCAGCTCAAGGTGGGCCTCGTCGCCGAACCCGGCAGCCTGACCGACAACGGCTACAACCAGTCCTCGGTCGCCGGCCTGGCGGCCGCAGCGGCCAGTGCCCCGGACTGCTTCAGCACCGACGGCGTCGCGCCCAAGTCGATCGATGACGCCGCCGGCGACATCAAGGGCTACGCCGAGGCCGGCTACGACGTCGTGATCGGCGTCGGCCAGCAGCTGGGCGATTCGCTGGGCGATGTCGCCGCGCTCAACCCCGGGGTGAAGTTCATCGACGTCGACGGCGCACCCGGCCCGACCCACGATGCGAGCTGGTCGGTCAACGGCCAGAGCCTGTTCTTCGCCGAGGACCAGCAGGGCTACCTGGCCGGAACGCTGGCGGCGCTGCTCAGCAAGACCCATACCGTGGGCGTCGTTGGCGGCCTGCTCCTCGTGCCCCAAGTGGAGAGCTCGGTCGAGGGCTTCCTGCATGGCGCGGTGGCCGCCCTGCCGGGGACGACCGCCGAGTTCGCGTACACGACCTCGTTCGAGGATCCGGCCCAGGGCAGCGCCGCGGCGACCGCGATGATCGCGAAGGGCGCCGACGTCATCTTCTCGACCGGCAGCGCCACCGGCGACGCGGCCCTCCTCGCCGCCTGCAAGGCCGGTGTCCTGGCGATCGGCTCCGACACGGACCAGGCGCTCAGCCTGCCCAAGGCCGCCCCGTGTCTCGTGTCGAGCGCGATGAAGAACGTGGCCGGGGCCTTGACCGAGGCGCTCCTGCGCCTCGCCGGGGGCAGCTTCACGGCCGGCTTCCACACCGACGACGCGTCGACCGGCGGCGTCTTCCTGGCGCCCGGCCACGAGCTGGCCGGCGACATCAGCCCGGCGATCCAGGCCCGGCTCGATGCGACCCTGCAAGGCCTGGCCGACGGCTCGATCCAGCCCAAGGTCGTGATCGACGGCAAGACGCCCTAGCCGGGATCACGCCGGGCGCCCAGCGCGCTGGCGCCGGTCGGGTTACGGGAAGCGGGCGACCGCTTCGACCAGGAGGTCAACGAACCGCTCCCGGTCGATCCCCAGTCCAACCTCGGCGTTCGCCGGCCGGCCCGAAAGTCCCGCCGGATCGGCCACGGTGCGACCGCGGCTGAGCTCACTCGTGGTCTCGATGTCGACCCGCCAGGTCTCGGTCCGGACCAGGCCCGGCAGGGCCACGTGGGCGACAGCCACGGCGTCGTGGATCGGCGAGCCGTCCCAGCCGTAGCGCTCGCGGTGGAAGCGGCCGAAGAACTCGAGCAGGTCGGCGAAGACCCGCCCGGTGCGGGTGCCCAGGGCGGCCATCCGGGCCGCATCGGCGCCGCTCACGATCGCCTGGTGGGTGACGTCCAGGCCGATCATCGTCAGCGGCCGGCCGGCATCGAAGACGATGGCCGCCGCCTCCGGGTCGGCCCAGATGTTGAACTCGGCCGAGGCGGTGACGTTGCCTTCGCCGACCGAGCCGCCCATCAGGCAGATCCGGGCGATCCGCTCGAGCAGGCGCGGGTAGGTCCGGATCAGCAGGGCAATGTTGGTCAGCGGCCCGGTGGGCACCAGGGTGACCGGGCCGGGGGCCGCTTCGATCACCTGCCGGATCAGCTCGATCGCGTGTTCCGGCCGGGCCCCGACCGTCGCCTCGGGCAGGTCGGCCCCG
>Ga0070731_10005734_pt1 | contig 10148 bp, 8 predicted proteins | sample Coa_R1_2_FD_66448 | JGI IMG/M metagenome (GOLD analysis project Ga0070731, IMG submission 66448) | Surface soil microbial communities from Centralia Pennsylvania, which are recovering from an underground coalmine fire - Coalmine... | ecosystem: Environmental > Terrestrial > Soil > Unclassified ... | reverse complement strand
AATTCGTGATCGATACTTTGGCGCCGGGCTTCAGGAGATTATCGATGATTCGGTCTGGCACGTGTGGGTAACGTGACTCGTATTCTGTTCTGTTTGTGATCGAAATCCAGTTCTGATTGGTGGGATAGACCATCCGTTTTTCGGTGTCGCCATGAGCTGCATTGTAGAATGTGCAGTTGGTCGTGGGGAGGTTGATTACGAGCACGCCAGATTGTTTGTTCACAGGCCCGTCGTACATGCTCGAATAGATCTCCCAATCGACGTGTTTTCTGTACTTCGTCTCGGTCCCCACGAGGATGATCGTCACAGTTGAATCCCTGAGATACTCGTCGCGAATGATTCGACGGATGGAATCGTCGTCTAGATCTTCATCGATATCGCCGGTGTCTACGGAGCAGTCCACGAATAAATCGAATTGGCGATTGAATTCCAACAGGCTCTCCTTGTAAAGCTGATCATTCGCGTGGTGATAGGTGATGAAGACCTTGTGTTTTTGGTTTGGCACGAGAGCGATCCTCCTAAAGGCCCATATAGAATCGAGGCTAACAGAAAACCAAAATACGCCGCAACCTCAATAGCCCAGCAATTCGTCGGCGCCACCACCAGCGGGCGCGGAATTATGTTCGGCGTTCATAGTGGTAGTAAGCCCTTCACGGGAACTTTGCAAATTGGCGCGTTCGCCTTGCCCCGCGTGAACCGCGCCCGAGCGAGCAATGTTCCGAAAATGCTCGCTTTGCTTACCCGATATGATGTTGAGTCGGCAATGATTTGCGAACCGGAAAGTTTCAATGCGTGAGCTGTTTCGAATCGTTGAAGTATTTGAACAGGTCTTGACAGCCCCGCCAAGAAACATTCACAGTGAGAGTTGTGATGCGGCGTACCCCAATCTCCCCCGATCTGGGGTTTCCGAGTTCCCAGAACCCATCGGAAAAGCCACCCAACCTCGGACCCTTAGGGCAGCGGCTCGGTGCCGATGACGAACGCTCCTGCCAGGGGCGCTCTTCCCGCTTTGCCGAACTTGATGCCCAGATCCGAGCCGAATCGGAGCGACACCAGAACCGGCCCCACCCGAGGCCGAAGCCGCGCCGCCGATCCGCCCCACACCTGCCGGCAGTTTTGCGCAAGAAAATCACCCACTTTGCCTTCGCACTAAGGCGCGAGCACTCTCCGCTCTTTATATCCGATCCCAAGTTGAAAGACCGGGCTGCTCGTTTATTCCGGTCTCAGCTTCCGCCATGGGGGAAACGTGGCGCGCGTGGATATGACGATGTTACCACCGCCATTCAGTTACTCTGCAGGTTTCGGCGGCACTACGGGCGTCAGTATCCAGACGAGAAGCCCCCTCAGACCGGAAAGCGAGTATGGAAAAAGATTTCTCCGGAGGTTATCCCCAACTACGGCGCTATGACCGAACAGGAACAACGCGACGCGCGCGAGGATCTCAGGATACGCGTGCGCGATCGCCTGAATAAGCAAAGGCGCCGCGCCGGACGGAAAACAGGGCCCGCGAATTCTCCACCTGTGCATCCAAGCCAATCCGTGTGATTCTGCGGAATAGGTGAATTGTCTCGACGAAATGGGTGCATTGAAGAAAATTCAAGCTTGCATCAACATCTGTGTGGAACGCTGGCTTGTCCGGCGCCTCATTCCGCGGGTCACCAACCCGCGCACGCACAGCGATGGACAGCTGGAGCGGATCGCGCAATCCATCCGCGAGTTTGGATTCGTAAATCCCGTGTTGGTCGGGCCAGATGAGGTGATCATCGCCGGCCACGCCCGCTTGTTGGCAGCCCATAAGCTCGGCATGGCCGAGGTTCCAGTCATCGTGCTACGCAACTTATCCGAGACCCAGCGGCGGGCGCTGGCTATCACCGACAACCAGCTTGCCCTGGGGGCAGAATGGGACGAGGATCTGCTGCGGTTGGAGTTGGCAGCCCTGCAGAAAGAAGACTTCAACCTCGACATGATCGGCTTGGACGATGAGGAACTCGCACGCCTGCTGGAGGCGGCGGATGTCTCCGAGGGACTGCTGGACGAGGATGCGGTGCCAGGGATCCCCGTCACTCCGACCTGCCGGCCTGGCGATTTATGGCTTTTGGGCAATCGGCGCCGCCAACACCGGATCCTTTGCGCGGACGCAACGAATGCAGAAGCGGTGTCGCGCCTATTAGGTAAACACAAGCCGTTCTTGATGGTCACTGACCCTCCGTATGGCATCGGACTCGACTCCGAATGGCGCGATCGGGCCGGCCTGAACCGTTACGGGCCTGCCGAAGGCAGCTATTTGAAACATCGGACAGAAGGCCACACCAACACTTCGATCTCCTCGGACACGCGCTCGGACTGGTCGGGAGCTTTTGAACTGGTGCCGAGCCTTGAAGTAGCTTACGTTTGGCACGCTTCCATCTTTACGCGCGAAGTTCTGGGTGGTCTCCTGCGGATCGGTTTTCTGTATCCGCAGCAAATCATCTGGAATAAAGGCCGGCCAGTGCTCACCAGAACGCACTACTGGTACCAGCACGAACCGTGCTGGTATGTCCGCAAAAAGAACGCGCCTTGGTTCGGCAAGGCCGGCGAGAACTCGACAGTTTGGGATTCACCATCGCCGAAGTTCATCATGGGCGGCTCCGATGAAGAAAAATTCGATCATCCCACTCAGAAACCTGTCGCGTTGATGCGGCGCCCGTTGCTCAACCACACCAAGCGCGGCGAATTGGTGTATGAGCCGTTTCTTGGTAGCGGCACTACACTCGCGGCCGCGGAACTGACTGAACGCATCTGCTTCGGTTTAGAGATTGACCCGAAGTACATGGACACGGTTATCACCCGCTGGCAGAATTTGACGGGCCGGATGGCCACTCTGGAAGGTGACGGGCGTACATTCGAACAGATAGCTGGGGAGCGCCAAGCCGCATGAAACGCTCGTACACGACACAAGTGGACGGGGTTGGAACACAGGCTGCTGCGGGTTTTGGCCACCGTTGCGCCACGTTTGGCCCAGGTTCGCGCGTGTGGCGCGGGTTGGCTTGTCAGCCAAGGTTGCCAGGACGCGGCGTCAGGCAGGCCAGAAGCAGAAAAGCCCGCCGCAGGCGAACTGGGCGGGCGTAAGGAGTTGTGGGCTGAATGCTACTTCTTGATGCGGTAGGTCCGTTGACCGTCCTCGGGTTTGAAGGACTCGACGGTGTATCCGGACTTCTTCATCGCGCCGGCCATGAAACCGCGCACGGTGTGGGACTGCCAGCCCATCTTGGCCATGATCTCAGCGAGCGTGGCACCTTTAGCGCGTTCCAGAAGCGCGACCACGGTGGCCGTCTTACTGCCGTCGCGCGGCGCGACCGGCGTCTTTCCGCGCTTTTTGCCTCTGGGCGCGCACTTGGGTCGGCCTGCCTTCTTGGTACCCCTAGCCGGCGTTCGCGAAACACGGTGCTTCGGGGCCGCAGGCGTGGCGTCCGACGTCGCCGACACGCCAAGGCCCTGAAGCGGGTGCCCGACTGATCGTTACTCAGATCAGAATCGCCTCGGTGTCACTCTCCAATGAACGATATGAGAAGATGTCACCAATGAAGAATCTGGAACGCAAAGTCGCTGTTGTCACCGGCGGAACCTTCGGTGTTGGCCACGGGATCGCGAGTGTCCTCGCTCAGGCCGGGGCGCGGGTGTTCATCACCGGCCGGTCGGCGCAAGATGGTGTAGCCGACGACGAGCAGATTACGGCTATTCGATGCGACCACCGCGTGGATGCAGAGGTGACGGTGGCGTTCGAGCAGATCACTCGGGATACGGGCAAGGTTGACATTCTCGTCAACAATGTGTGGGGCGGGTACGAACGCATGGTCGAAGACGGGATATTCACGTGGACTAAGCCGTTCTGGGAGCAGCCGCTGTGCCGCTGGGACGCCATGTTCAGCGCCGGCGTGCGCGCCCATTACTACGCAAGCCAGCTTGCGGCAAAGTTCATGGTCGTCAGCCAGCGCGGGCTAATCGTCAACATCTCCTTCTGGGCGGCTCAGAAGCACATCGCGAATGTGGCCTACGGGGTATCGAAGGCCGCAACGGATAAGATGACCGTAGATATGGCAGTGGAATTGCGGCCATATGGAGTCTGTGCGGTATCCCTGTATCCGGGATTGGTGAGGACAGAGAAGGTCATGGAGGCGGCAGCTTGGCTCGACCTCACCAATTCAGAGTCCCCCGAATTCATTGGACGGGCCGTGGCGGCGCTTGCGGCAGATCCCGAAGTTATGCGGCACACCGGAAGGGTGCTGGTGGCTGCGAGCGTTGCGATGGAGTACGGCTTCACAGACATTGATGGTAAGATTCCTCGCCCCTTAACTCTGGCCGATGTCTGAATCGAAGCTCTACAAACTTGCACGTCGAACGACGGCGTTGTGGTTGCATATCGGTAAGATATTCGGGCACTACAATGGTGCGCAGTCGCGGCCGCAAGCCGTTGCAGTACTCCCATCGTGGTGATTAGGTGCCTACGGGAGCAGTGGCAGCATCCGAGCAAGGTGCAGATCTTCGCCGCCGCACGTGTTAATTGCGCCGAGAACATCGGGGCGAGCGGCAGCGGCCGGCTGCTTGACCCCATTTGCAATAATGGACACTGTACCGAAATGGGCAGTGCGGCCGCCACAAAAACCAATCATCTTCTTCGCGAGGCAACGAGACTAAACGGCGCGCGTCGCGTCTATCCAGTCAACGTATGCGACTGACTCATGCCATTACATTCGCCGCCATGACCGCGCAGCTAGCCTGCGCCGGAATGACCGACCGGGACCGCGAGCACTTACTTGTGCACTTCCAAATGACCACGCAGTGGCTAGCCGACGAAGTGCGCGGCCTTTCCCCTGCTCAGTTGGAATACCGCAGCACGCCCGATCGCTGGACGATCCGCGAGTGCGTCTCACACTTAGCAGTAGCCGAACCCGATTATTGGCACGAACTCAATGCGGCTGTGAAAGCCTCGCCCGATATGGCCAATAAGAAGTCGGCCATCACCGACGCCGATATTCTCTGGTACGGCATCGATCGTGTCGTGCACACCAAGACCGGCGGCGGTCACGAAAAAGTCGAGACTTACAAGAATCTGGATGAAGCCCTTTCCCGCTTCAAGGCTCTCCGCATCACCATGATCGACTACATTAAGACAACGGATGACGATCTGCGCACACATAGTTTTGGGTCCTATGGTTCGTCCAGCGATTCCTGGCAGTGGATGCTCGAAATCTCGACACATTCTGAACGGCACATCCAGCAGATCCGCGAGATCAAAGCCGATCCGAATTTTCCGAAGCGCTAAACCGTGAGGGCTGTCACTGGCGGCGATTGTCGAGAACTCTGTGCCTGGAGCCTCATGTCGTCAACTTATCGCTAGCGGTCCTCTGGCCGTGGACCCGCCGGATTCAGCTTCCGATCTCAAAACGACAGGCTGACGAAATCAGGAACCTTGACATGCCAGCGGGTGTCCAGTAGAACAGTGATTCGAATACGCTGGTCCGATCCGGAACCAGACAGCCCGACGACGTTGATCCCTTGGCCATGGGCGGCGGTGATCACTGCAACGCTGTTCCTGAACTTCCCATTCTGGGGTTACAGCTTGGAATTGGGGGCGATCTACACACTGCCGGTTAATGCCGGCGTAATCGCCATCGTAGCGCTGCTGATCACCGCGTTGTTTTTCGCCGGACCGGCCTTGGCGTCCCACGCGGCACAGCGGCCGCTATTCGATGTCGTTGCCTGCTCAATCGGGTCGATTCCCGCTTACTGCCTACGCATCTGTTGTGTATGGTTCTTGGTGCGGTGGGTTGCGGGGGTGATTGCTTGGCCGGCGTTGTACGTCGTGGGGAATATCCCGCCCTATGAGCGGTGGGCGATTCTATTTGCTCTCCTGGGACTCCTCTTTATCACCGGCCTGCAGAGTTTTCAAACCAGCGCAAAGCTGGCGCTCTTCTCCTGCAAACTCGGGCTTGCGGTCCTCGCAGCCGCTCTGATTCGCGTTCATCATGGGTGGCCGGCAATCTATGCGGGATTTCCAAACAACACAGTCTATTCGCCAGTCTCAATAGTTTGGCATGGTTTGTCCGAACTGGCACTCGGGTTGGCGCCAGTGCTCTTTCTGGCCGCCGACTTTGGCTATCGAATGCGAGGGCGGAAGCAGGCCGCGATGGCTGCCGTTATGGGAGTAGCTATGCCCCTCTGGGGAACCCTGCTGATTGCCAGCGCGATTTCTGTGGCGACCTATGCCTCTCCTTACTACACTCCCAGTTTGAACCCCGACGTGGGCATGGCTCTTGTGTCTAAAGCGGCTCAGAGCGCCCTTCCGGGGCGGATTATGATCATCACGATGACGGCGTTTGGGGCTGTCCGCTTCGGAGCGAGGGCTATCGCGACAGCCGTCGCAACGCCTGTTCACGGGCGCTGGTTCGTAAGAGTCGTGTTCGGATGCCTGTCCGGAGTCATCGCCTGGTGCTGTGTTGGAGATTGGAATCCGATCCAAACAACCTCGGGCAGCGTGACAGATGTATGCCTCGCCGCGGCAGCCGCTGTGGTCACGGCAGACTTCGTCAGCGGAAAACGCCGGCCTGAACCCGTACCTAAAATCGACTGGATCGGCTTCACCGCTCTGCTAGCGGGCTTCGCCACGGCTTATATCGTGCAGTTCTGGATCTTGCAGGCGAATGCCGAGGCAGGGCTGCTGCCCTTATACGCTGTAGCCTTTGCCGTCTGCACGCTCGGCCGCCGCTTTCATTCCCTTCTTCCTTGACGATACCGAGGTGGTAACGCTGATTCTCGGCAATGCTTTGGTGGCGTTTCTATTGCTTCAAGTATTCGTGCTTGGCGCGCGGCACGTTCGTGAAGACCTCGGCGCCCACTGGGTACACTGGGCCGGATCTACTTGGTCCGTATCCGTTCGTAGCGCAGCCCCACCGATCCATTCGAGTAGGACTTGCATTCTGTCAGCTTGAAATCGCGCTGCGGGAACTTGCCCGGGAAACCGGGGATGCCGTCACCTAACAGAACGGGACCAAGGCCGATGAAGAGTTCGTCCACCAAATCCTCTTGCAGGAAACTGCGGCACAACTGGCCCCCGCCGCCCAGGTAGATGTCTTTCCCTTTGCGGCGTTTTAGCTTTCTCACGAAGGCTGTCAGAGATCCGCTCACCACTTCGAATCCGTCGCGTTTGCCCGGCTTCCATCGCCGAGAGACTACGTAGTTCGCCATGCCGGGCGTCTCGGGCATCTCTCCACTCTCGCGCATTTTCACCCAACCAGAGGCCGTCTTCCGGCCCATGATGGTGGTGTCGATCTTGGCGAAGAAGTCTGCCATCAGCGCTTCGCCTTCTTTGTCTATCACCAGATAATCCATGGCGCCGTTCCGCCGCGCAATATAGCCGTCGATGCTGATTCCGAATCCCAGGATGACTTTCCGTGGCATGTCGCGATTGTAATCGGACCGTTTACTTACCGTCAAGGAAAGACGCCCGCACGGCCGGAACGATGTCCACGCTTATCGGTAGGTAAAAGACGACTAATTCACGACGGCGAATGGCGCCGGCTGCCCTGTGCAAGAACGCCCAGCCGTGTCAGGTGCGTGGCGGTGCGCGATCATCGAAGGATGCGGCCGATTGCCGAAGACCCGATCCAGAGCCTCGCTTTGCTGCCTCTCGATGGGGGCGAGGAAACCGAGCGCCAGTGGCTGCAAGACTCCATTCGCTGGCTGAAGAACATGCCGCGAGACAGGCGCACGGAAGGCTTGCGCCGGTTGGCGGTGGACATGGAAAAACTCCCGGATACCAGACGGCGCTTCCAGCAGATCTGGACGAGAGCCTGTCCCGCCCGACTCCTTTCCGAGGCGGGATTGCCGGAAGCCACCTCGTTGCCGCGAGAATTGGTGGCGCGTCTGACCCGCCGCGTCCTGCCGCACGTGGAAGATGAGCTCGACCTGTACGCGGTTTTGCACACAATGGATCTGAATGCCGCGGATGCGCGTTGGGTGGCGGGTCTGGATGATGCGACGGCGGCGGCATGGGGAGTGCTGTTGGGAAATTCCGAACCACATGTCCTGGCCGCCCTTCGGATGCTGGCGGTTCGGGCGGCATCCATCGGGCTGTTGCGCGGAATCTTGCAGGCCATGTCGCAGCGATGCGCCACAGAGTCCCCGGTGATGAACCTAGTGGATGCCGCCGAGCGTTTCGCTCAATCGCCTGATGTCGCGGCGCGCGATGCGCTGCGAATATGCGTGCTGGAGTGTCAAGCAGCCGCCGTTATGGCATTCGCACGCCTGGAGCAATCGGGAGGCGTTTCTTCCGACCTGGTGTTTCGTCTGGATCTGCAGTTGGCGCAGATGCAGAGAATGGAAGTGCTGTTACGCCTGCACGCCGGCGAACTCGATCCGCGCCGGTTTGCCGCCATGCTGGCCGGCAGCTTCGCCGAGGAGCGCGGGTTGCATAACCTGGTGCGGAGCAGCGTGAACCGGGTGGCGCGCCAGATCGTGACGCATACCGGCAGGAGCGGCGAGCACTACATCGCCGATTCGCCGAAGGAATGGTGGAGGATGGGGTACGGGGCGCTCGGCGCGGGCGCCATTACGGCATTTACCGCCCTATTCAAGTATGTCTTGGCCGCGATGGCCCTGGCGCCCTTGTGGATCGGCATCGCGCACAGCCTGAACTATGCGGCCAGCTTTGTGTTGATGCAGTTTCTGGGCTGGATGCTGGCTTCCAAGATGCCCTCCATGACGGCCGCCGCTCTCAGCGCCGCCATGGAGAGGGACGATGGGATGCGTTTGGAAATCGAGCTGGTGAGCGCCATCACCCGCACGCAAACAATCGTGACCATTGCCAACCTGCTGGGGGCTATTCCCGCCGCGATAGTGATCGATACGCTGATGCAGTGGACCATCGGCAACCCGTTTCTGACGACGGAGGCGGCCCTGCACGGCGTACAATCGCTGCACCCGTGGCACTCCTGGACGATTCTGTTTGCGGCGTTGACTGGCGCTTTCCTGTGGGTCTCCAGCCTGGCGGCTGGATGGACGGCCAACTGGTTGGCGCTGCACCGGCTGCCGGTGGCCATAGCGCAGAGCCGAAGATTACGGCGGTCGTTCGGCAACGAAGGCGCGCTGGAATTGGCGCGTATAGTGGAACATCACTGCAGCGGCGTGATCGGGTATACCTGTCTGGGGGTGCTGTTGGGATTGATTCCGTTTGTAAGCGTCTTCGCGGGGATACCGTTGGAGGTCCGGCACATCACGCTGGCCGGCGCATCGTTGGCTTATGCGGCAAGCTCGCTGGCGTGGACCGGCGCGTTGCCCTGGAACGAACTGGCCTGGGCAATGGCCGGGCTGGCCGCCACAGGAGTGATGAACTTTGGGGTGTCTTTCGCATTGGGCTTGTGGCTGGCAATTCGCGCTCGCAACCTGGATACCAACGGCCGCCGAAGGTTCGTTTCGGCGTTGTGGAGGGAACTGCGGCGAGACCCGGCGCGATTCATATGGCGCTTCCCACCACGAGATGGTTCGGCTCAGTGAACTCGTAAACAACGACGGAACGGTATATCCCGTGTCGTATCTGGCTTAGAAAAGCGTTCTCGAAACACGGCGTTGTGTACCGATATCGGTATCGGTCTTGGCCGTTTTTCTATGCAGCAGCACCGTAAGTTGTTCGTACCCGCCCCGCCAGTCGGAACTTCGCCAAGTGTGCGGCTTGGAGACTACACGGCCAAGTGGATTACTTCCGGTATAAACCGACGATGCGGACAGAGCGGCCACGTGGTATTCTCGTCACCTTGGTGAGATCATGAGAAAGCCTCCCCTCAAGCCTGATGCCCAAGGCCAAACTGGCACGAAGCTGCTGGTCGCCATGACCGGCAAGGCAAGCGCCGCGAAGGCCGCGGAAGGCGACGAGCCCGTGTACGCCTATATCGCGAGCTTGCCGCAGCCGCAGCGCAGTATCGCCGAGCGTGTCGATGCTCTGGCTGCCAATACGTTGCCAAACCTCCAACGTGCAGTGAAGTGGGGGATGGCGTACTACGGTGTGGGCGGAGGCTGGTGCTTTTCGTCTGGTGCTTTCGTCGGTCACGTGAAACTGATGTTCATACGCGGCACGGAGATCAAGCCTGAACCGCCTGTGACGCCGATTGGGATGG
>Ga0070731_10005733_pt1 | contig 10149 bp, 11 predicted proteins | sample Coa_R1_2_FD_66448 | JGI IMG/M metagenome (GOLD analysis project Ga0070731, IMG submission 66448) | Surface soil microbial communities from Centralia Pennsylvania, which are recovering from an underground coalmine fire - Coalmine... | ecosystem: Environmental > Terrestrial > Soil > Unclassified ... | reverse complement strand
CTCGGCGGTCATCGGTCTTGCTTCGCGACGCGGTCGGCTTCGAGACAGCGCTCGTCGGCCTGCCGTTGCCCCTCGCGGAATTCGGCCCAGAAGCGTCGGCGATGCTCGACCACGCGACTCGTCTGTCCCTCGCGTGTTGTCGCAGCCTCCTCGACCTCCGCACGCCCTTTTACGTCCCACCGCCACGGCCGCCCCCAGTCGCGTATCCCTGCACGACGCAGATGATCCCACACCCTCATGAGCGCTTGCCGCGCGGTGTCTGCATTCATCGAAGGGCCCTCGGTGCTCGTCAGTTAGCCGCTCAGCCGCACGAAGCCGGGTGGTCGCCATCCGGCATCATAGCAAGCCGTTCCAGATAGCAGGTGCCTACGGACCCGAGAATCCCAGACTCCTACGTGCGTGTCCCTACGTGCCTGGTGCGCCTTTCGGATCGTCGGCAGGTGGCGAGTCCGTAGAACTAAGCACGTAGGTTCCCGCCCGCAGCAATCCGCATTTTGCTTGCCGTTGGCATCCGTTACCGTGCTCTCGGCAAGGAGGGAGAAGCTCATGTTGCACTACGCACTGGTGTTCTTCGTGATCGCACTGATCGCCGCGTTCCTAGGGTTCAATGGGGTCGCTGGACTCTCCGCGCAGTTCGGCTGGCTGTTCGCCGTCATCGCAGTCGTCCTCCTGGCGGTTGGCCTGCTGACCGGACGAACACCAAGGGTCTCACCGTAGAGTCACGGCGCGAGCTGCCGGAGGTCCTACGACGCGGCCGGCAGCGAGACAGCCTTGCGACGGCGGTGTGACGGTCGTATCGGCAGGCATGAATGCGCACGAGTTCGAGGCCGCCGGGCTCTACGATCCGAAGGCGCCGCACGCGGCGGAGCGGCTCGAGCTACTCGAGTGGCTCGCCGGACGCGGCGCCTCGCTCGAGCAGATGCTCGCGGCGGATCGCGCGGAACTCCTCACCGGGCTCGCGGGCGACCTCGCTCTGCGCCCGGGCCCGCGGCTCACGGCGCGCGAGATCGCGGCGCGCTACACGCTCGAGCTCGACTATGTGCTGAAGCTTAGCCTCGCCATCGGCCTTCCGCCGCCGTCGCCGGACATGCCCGTCTACACGGAAGACGACGCCCGGATGTTCGCCGCGTCGATCGGCGGGGCGACGCTCTTCGGCGAGTCGGGGGCACTCCGATTCACCCGGGTCGTCGGCTCCTCGCTCGCGCGCATCGCCGAGGCCGCGGTGTCGCTCTTCCAGGTGAACGTCGAACGCCCGCTGAGAGAGTCCGGCGAGACCGAGCTCGGGCTCGCGCAGCAGAATCTCCGCGGGATCGAGTCGCTCGAGATTGTGCGCAGCATGCTGCAGATGCTCTTCAGCGCGCACGTCGAGACGGCGATCCGCCGCTTCCGCGAGGCGCGGCCGCGACGCGCCGACACGGCGAGGATGGCCGTCGGCTTCGTCGACCTGGTCGGGTTCACGACGCTCTCGCACCACGTCTCTGCAGTCGAGCTCGCGGCGGTGGTCGAGCGCTTCGAGGAGGCGGCGTACGACATCGCCTCGGCGCGCGACGGGCGCGTCGTGAAGCTCGTCGGCTACGAGGTCATGTTCGTCACACGCGATCCCGTTGCGGCGTGCGACATCGCGCTCTCGCTGGTCGAGCGCTTCGCCGGTGACGCGAGCGTCACACCGCGCGGCGGGCTTGCCTTCGGGGAGCTCCTCGTGCGCGGCGGCGACTACTACGGGCCGGTCGTGAACCTCGCGGCGCGCGTCGCGCAGATCGCCGTGCCGAACGAGCTGCTCGTCACGAGCGAGGTCGCGCAGGCCGCGTCGGGTCGGGCGTTGCGCTTCGGGCCGGCGGGGAAGCGCATGTTGAAGGGTTTCGACGAGCCGGTCGACCTGCTCACCGTCGCGCGGGGCGCGAACACCCCGTAGATCGTTGCGGCTGTCATGCCTTCCCCAGGCCCGCCCACCCCGCTCAAGTGGTACTTCCGCCCGGTGTGGGTCTTGGTCTTGCTTTTCGTGGTGCTCGGTCCTCTTGGGCTGCCGTTTCTCTGGAAGAGCCCACGGTTCTCGCGCCCGCTGAAGGCCGTGCTCACAGTGCTGGTCATCGCCTACATGGCGCTCTTCATAGACGAGACGATCCGAGTCTATCGAGCGGTGACGAGCGAGATCGACGTGCTCGGGACCGTCGGAAACTTCTGAGCATCCGGCCGCGCCCGCAGCGCGGTCTCCGCCGCAGCCGCGAGCGTGCTACCCGACTCACTGTTCGAGCGCCTTGTCGAGGGCGTCCATCTCCCGGCCGAAGCCGGCCCAGTCGCCAGCGCGGAGCGCGTCGAGCGCGGCGCGGTAGTGGGCGCGCGCCGTCTTGGCTGCCGCCGTCTCCGACGGGGCCGCGGTCGCCGGTCGCTCGGTCACTTGCGGTGGCGCTGCACCGGGTTTGAACACCGCCGAGAGGGCGGCCTCGAGCGTTGGCTCCATCGCCAGCCGATCGTTGTAGGCGACGATCACGCGCTTCAGTTCCGGGATCTGCCCCTGCTCCGAGCGCAGGTAGAGCGGCTCGACGTACACCAGCGAATCCTCGACCGGGATCACCAACAGGTTCCCGCGGATCACTTTCGAGCCCATCTGGTTCCACAGCGAGAGCTGCTGGGAGATCGTGGTGTCCTGGTCGATGCGCGCCTCGATCTGCTGCGGCCCGTAGATGAGCCGCTCCTTCGGGAACTCGTACTCCACGAGCTCGCCGTACTGGGGCGGATCGCAACGCGCGGCCAGCCAAGCGACCATGTTGCTGCGGTTGGACGGCGTCATCGGCTGCATGAGGATGAACTCCTCGCGCGTGCCGCCCGGCAGCTTCATGATGACGTAGTAGGGCTCGACCACCGAGCGCGCTCCGCCGGTGTTCTCGGTCGGGAGACTCCAGAGATCTTCCTTGTTGTAGAACACGTCGGGGTTGGTCATGTGGTAGGTGCGATATATCCCCGCCTGGACGAGGAAGAGGTCTTCCGGATATCGCACGTGGCGCTGGATATCCCCGGGCATGTCGGCGAACGGCCGAAAGAGCCCCGGGAAGATCCGTGCGTAGGCCGCGAGCACGGGCTCCTTCTCGTCCATGGCGTAGAAGGTGACCGTCCCGTCGTAGGCGTCGATCACGACCTTCACGGAGTTGCGGATGTAATTGAAGCCGGCCCCTCGCACCGGCTCCGAATAGGGGAAGGTCTCGGCGGTGGTGTACGCGTCCTGGATCCAGTAGAGCCGGCCGCCCGACACGACCACGTAGGGATCGTGGTCGAGGAGCAGGAACGGCGCGATCGTCGAGATGCGCTCGGCGATCGAACGATGGAAGAGGATGCGGCTCTCTGCCCCGAGGTTCCCGGAGATCAACAGGTTCACGTCGCGGAAGCGCCAGGCGAAGACCGCGCGGCGGAGCCACGACCCGAGCTCGACACCGTCTTTTCCGGCATACGAGTTCGAAACGTTTTGCTCGCCTTTCGGGTAGTCGAACTCCTCGGCCGCCGCATTCACGATCACGTAGTCGTCGCTCTTCTCGCCAAAGTAGATGCGGGGCTCGGCGAGCTCGAGGCCGACCGGCGAGCGCGGCGGGATGTCCTTCACGAAGAAGCGCGGCAGGCCCTCGCCCTCGACCTCCGAAACCGGGCTCATCACCACGCCGAAGCCGTGCGTGAATTGCAGGCGCTGGTTCACCCATGTCCGCGCGTTCGGCGGCAGGAGCGACGGCGAGATCTCCCGCGCCGCGAGCATCACCTGGCGCCGGCCACTCGCGAATTCGTACCGGTCGACGTCGACGTCGTGGAAGGCGTAGTAGAGGCGGATCAGCTGCAGCTGGCGGTAGCTGTCTAGCAGCGGCTGGGGGTCCCACAGCCGGATGTTCGCGAAGGTCGCCTGGTTGCGTTCGACGGCCGCCTCGTCGAGCGTCTGCGCCGACGGGAACGGCCGCGGTTGAATCGCCTCGAGGCCGTACGCACGGCGGGTCATGGCGATGTTCTTCTCGAGGTACGGCCGCTCCAGGCGGAGCTCGTCGGGGCGCACCCGCAGGCGCTGAAAGACGTCGGGCAGGATCGACGAGGCGATCGCCGCACCGAACACCAGGACCACGGCTGCGACCGGCAGCCGCCAGCCCTGCGCGCGCAGGTTGGCCGCCGCGAGCCCGGCGCCCACGAGGGCCGCGGCCACGAGGATCCACTGGAACGGCAGCTTCACGTGGGCGACCGTGTAGCCAGCGCCGAACACCGCCCCGTACGGCTCGAGGAGTAGCTCGTAGCGGCCGATCCAGTACCCGGCGGCCTTGAGGAGCAGAAAGAGCGCGAGCAGGAGCGAGAGCAGGCTGAGCGCCGCCGGCGGCATCAGATGGCCGGGCCGGCGAAAGTCGAGCGCGCCATGAAGCCACAGGACCACGACGGCGAGCAGAGCGGCGAGAACCACCAGCACCATCGCCCCGCCGATCAGCGTCTGGTAGGCCGGCAACGCGAAGAGGAAGAAGCCGACGTCGCGATCGAAGTATGGATCCTTGACCCCGACGGGACCACCGTGGAGCCAGAGCAGGTAGGTCTGCCAGCTCGCCATCTGAGCGACTGCGACCAACACCGCGATCACCGCGGCGGCGGCGAGCACCATGGCGCGCCACGGCAGGCGGTCGGCGACCGGGGCGAGCAGCTCGGGGAGCGTGGCCGGGCCATTGCCGGTGCGCCGGAACACGACGCGCACCACGCCCGAGGTGCGTGTGTGGCGGACGACGGCGAGCCCGACCGCCGCGACGAACACGTAGCAAGCCGCGAACGCAAGTGTGAAGCACGCGAGCTTCGCGACCAGGGCGGTGCGGAATACCACCAGGACTCCGAGGCGACTGAACCAGAGGGCGTCGACGAAGAGTCCGCTGCCGATCCCGAGCAGCGCGATCGCGACGACGACCGCGATCGCGCCGGCGATGAGGGCGAGCCTAGCCACGAGCTTTCGCCCTCGTCGCTATATCGTGCACCGTTTCACGTACCACCTCGGGCGGGCACAGTCGGATGAACAGCCAGAGTCCGGAAAGCACCACGACCACGTCGTCCATCTCGCCGATCACGGGAATGAAGTCGGGGATGATGTCGAGCGGCGAGACCACGTAGACGAGCGTCAGCACGAGCAGCGCCTTGGGGAGGATCGACACCCGCCCGTCGCGGAAGAGCCGCCAGTAGAGCCGCGCGAAATTCGGCAGGTGAAGGACCAGCTGGAGGAATCGTCCGGTGAAAAGGTAGCGTGGAAGCGACGTGATCGACGGGGCCACGGGACCGCGGTCAGTCCTTGCCCGTGAGATAATCCCCGAGCAGGCCGACGGAGTGCTCCGCCTCGTGGCAGTCGACGCAGAGATTCTCCCAGTTGCTGCCGTCCGGTGGATTGTTCTCGTGATGGCCGTCCTTGTGGTGCACGGTGAGCAAGTGCAGGCTGGACGCGTCAAACTCCCGCGCACACTTGGCGCAGATCCAGCCGTGGAGGGCGAGCGAGCGCTCGCGGTACCCTTCGCGCCGGGCTCGGGCCGTGGTCTTCGCCTCCCGAACGAGCGAGTCGACGTCGACGGGATGCCGGCCGCGATGCCGTGACGGACGGAAGCTGCGGGTTGCCATTGCCCGACGATAGCGGGGCCGGGGGCGCCGCGGAAGCGCCCGATCATCGTGCGCGACCCGCGCTGACGAAGAATGGCCGCGGGTCGACCGGCTCGCCGTTCCACCATCCGCCGCTCGGCGGGCGCACCATGATCTGGAAGTGGAGGTGCGGCTCGCGGCGGTCGGCGTCGCCGGTCGTGCCGACGTAGCCGATCACCTGTCCACGGGCGAGCCGTGTGCCCTTCGCGATGCCGTCGCGATACCGGTCGAGATGCGCGTAGTAGTAGACGAAGCGCTCGGTCTCGTCGGTGGCGTAGATCGTGAGGCCGCCCTTTCGGTTGCGGCGGAGGCGGAGGACGCGGCCCGCGTCGGCGGAGAGCACCGGCGTGCCGCGCGGCGCCAGGATGTCGAGGGCGCCGTGGATGCCGCCGCCGGCGCGCGGCGCGCGGAACGTATCCGGCACCTCGCTGGGCGATACCCCGGCCACGGGCACCATCAGCTGGCGCGCGCGCAGCGCCTCGTCACTCGGCGTCTCGCGCCGGAGGAGAGCGCAGCCGGTGACGACGCAGGCGACTGCGACGAGCGCGCACGCTACATCTACGACGCTAAGCGCGGCTGCGGCCGTGCGACGGTTGCGCGGCTGCCCCAATTCGAGCATAAGAACCTCGTCCTTTTGTTTGCGCGTGACCCGCTCTGTCGCCTCCCTCGGACGATCTCGGCTTCTCGCTCAGGCAACCGCGACAAAATCACAACGGCCCCGCAGGGGCAGGAGAATGCCATGGGCAAGAAGCTTTTCGTCGGGAACTTATCCTTCGACACCACCAGTGCGGAACTCGAGACGCTGTTCTCGGAAGTGGGAACGTGCGAATCGGCGACGGTCGTCACCGACCGCGACACGGGCCGCTCGCGAGGCTTCGGCTTCGTCGAGATGAGCACGTCGACCGAGGCGGGGCAGGCCATCTCGACCCTGAACGGACGCGAGATCGGCGGCCGGAATATCAACGTCAACGAGGCGAAGCCGCGCGAGGGCGGGAGCAACGGCGGACGTCCCCGCAGCGGCGGCGGATTCTCGCGCCGTAGTTACTGAGCGCGTAACCCCGACACGGCTGGACGGAACGGGGGTTCGTCCGGCCGCGTCCCCCGCGGACGGCATCCATTGAGTACCTGGGAAGCGATGGAGACCGGGGTTCTCACTGCTCGCAAAGCGGTGCTGATCGCGGTTCAGCGGCCGGACGTCGACGACGCGGAGTTCGGCGAATCGCTGGCCGAGCTCCGGCGTCTCGCGAAGACCCTCGGGCTCGCGATCGCCGGCACGTGTACGCAGCGGCGTGCGACGTTCCATGCCGGCACCTACCTCGGCTCCGGAAAGATCGAGGAGCTGACGAGCCTCGTCGCGGGGGCCACGGCGGACACGGTCCTCGTGGATCACGAGATCACTCCGTCCCAGGCGCGCAACCTCGAGAAGGCGACGCACGCGGTCGTGATGGACCGGACGGCGGTGATCCTCGAGATTTTCCACCGGCACGCGCGGTCGCGGGCCGCCAGGGCGCAGGTGGAGATCGTTCGCCTCCAGTACCTGGCCCCGCGGCTGCGCGAGCGGGCGGCCGGGAAGGACCGGCAGCGGGGCGGCATCGGCGGCAAGGGAGCGGGCGAGTCGACCCTCGAGCTCGACCGCCGGAAGATCCGCGACCGGGTCGCCGAGCTGACCGCCGAGCTGGCGTCGCTCGAGCAGGAGCGGTGGACGCAGCGCGCGCGGCGGCGCGACCTCGCCCGCGTCGCGCTGGTCGGCTACACCAATGCCGGTAAGTCGACCTTGATGCGCGGGCTCACCGGCAGCGAGGTCTACGTCGCCGACAAGCTCTTCGCGACGCTCGACACGACCGTGCGGACGCTCGTGCCGGAAACGCATCCGCGGATCCTCGTGTCCGACACGGTCGGGTTCATCAAGAGGCTGCCGCACGGCCTCGTGGCCTCGTTCAAGAGCACCCTTGCCGAGGCGCTCGAGGCGTCTCTCCTGGCGCACGTCGTCGACGCGTCGGACCCCGGTTTCGAGCGGCAGCTCGAGGTCACCGCCGAGGTGCTCGACGAGATCGGCGCCGGCGACGTGCCCCGCCTGCTCGTGTTCAACAAGATCGACCGGGTCGGGGATGCGGCCGCCCCGGCGGCGCTGCTGGCGCGCTGGCCCGAGGCGGTCGTCATGTCAGCGAAGTCCGCGTCCGACGTAGCGCGGCTGCACGCGAAGCTCGCGGCCTTCTTCGCGCGCGATCTGGTCGAGGCGGAGCTGCGTGTGCCCTGGGACCGTCAGCAGCTCCGCGGCGAGATCTTCGCGGCTTGCGAGGTGATCGAGGAGCGTGCCGACACCGACGGCGCCGTGTTCCGCGTGCGGGCGCACCGCGACACGATCGCGCGGCTCGGCGGCGGCTGAAGCGTCGTAGGCCACGGCGTCAGGATGGTGACGGTCGCTTCTTTGCGGAGGCGGACGACTCGACTGCGAAGGCGTCTGCCTCGTTGGAACAGGTCGACATCTCCCGCCCGGCATCGCGGACACACCGCCGTCTCTGTGCTGACCGTCGCTCACAGCTCGAACGGCGGTAATCCAACATCGCGAGCGTGCTCGACGCCGGCGTGCCACAGGACGGCCATCCACAGGTACCAACCTACCGGCATGGGCACCATCGCAATTCCACGCGGGCGCCATAAGTATCGATTGCCTCGCTCGAGCATCTCGGATGGCATGACCGCAGTAGACGCGAGCAACGCGCACAGCGTGCGAGCGGTTTCGATGCCCGAAGCGCGTATATCTGACCAATCACGCGTGGCATCGCGTTGTGCGACATACCCCGTGAACTGATCCGGGTTGGCAAAGTCGATCCTCCCGCCGTCCGTATCCACCCATCCCGCGGTTCGCATGATCTGTGGCCATCGCGCGCCCGCCATCAACTCACCGAGCGCCAGCAATGTGAACTGCTCCCATCCAGCGACGTGACCGACGACTTGAGCGACTGTCGTTCCATCGCACAGAATCCGGCCGGCGTCCGAGGCCGTCATTGTCGTCAGCGCGCCGATTTGCGCCGTGACCAACCTGCAATGTGCGTCGGCGAGCTTCCGACGACGAACCGTGGGATCGCTGGCGGCGAGCCTCCCAAATTCGTCGATGATGTCTACCGCGTTCACGGCGTCGTGGACCACCCAGTGTTGAACAGCGTGATATGGATGATGTACCCGCCCTTCGCTTCTTCCACGACGAGATTCACGCGCGGCCCGTCGCCGATCGCACGGTCGAGCAACGCGAGCGTCGGTCGGTCGTGCATCAGCGCCAGCACGGAGCGTCGCACAACTCGTAGCTCCGCGGGTGGCCAGCGGAGGAGCACATCTTGATCCTGGGAAGGGAGGTCCGGCCATCGCCGCTTCGCGGCTTCGACCATTCCGGCATTGATTCCCGGCCCGTCCGGAATTTTCTCCCACACCGAGACACAATTGTCTGGTACTTCTGCCCCGCTTCCGATGGCGCCGCAGAAGACGTTCACACCAGCCACACGGAACAGGTTCCCCGTAACCGATATGTCAACACTCATCGCGATCCTCCTTTTCGGATTGAGACCCGTGCATTGTGCATTGACTCGCAGTGCCGTCGGTCGTGATCGAAACCATTCCGAGGGCATAGACCAGCGCATTGAGCTCGTCGCGCGTGCGGAGTGCCGCCTCGGCCGACCCAGCTTCACGGCAGAAGTCGAGCCGGCGTGCTTCTTCCGCCAGTGCGACGACGAGAAGCGGGCGAAGTTCTTGCTGGCGACAGACGCGGATCGCATCTGCGAGGTGAGTTCGCCACGCGGCCGGACGGCCCGCGATGCCTGCGATACGGGCGCGGATCAACGAAGTCAGCGTCAGGTAGAGCGTGCCGCCGTACGGTGCGAGCGCATCGTACCATCGCTCCGCTTCCGCACCGCGTCCGAGGTTGGCCCATCCCCCGGCGAGCGCCTGCGTGACGATGAACCAGTTCAAGCCTGCGCCCTCGGGCGGTTGGAGACTTTCGACCTGCGCGAGGAGGTCGGCCGCGCTCGGCGCGCCCGATTCCGACGCGACGTACGCGATGCCGGCGAGCATCGAGCGGGCGGCGGCCGCCATCCCGTCGTATAGCTTCGCGTCGCCCGCGCTGTCTCCTCTGTGACGGCCCGTCCATAGGTCGCTTCGTGTCCGTGCCCACACCAGCAGACCCTGTCGCATGCTTCCCGGGATCGATCCGAGGTGCGGTGTGGCCAGGCCGGCCTCCTCGTCGACTCGTGCCCAATCCCCGCGGAAGGCGGCACATATGGCACGAAGCGCGCGGACGTCGACGAGAACGGCGGGCTCGCCGAGCCGCTCCGCGGCGCGCAGCGCGTCGTCCGAAAGCTCGACCGCGGTCACGACGTCGTTCGTCAAGAAGTGTAGGAATGCGAGCTCATCGACCAGCGCGGTACGATCGCGCAGTGTCCGGGCGGTGATCCTATCGTCGACCCGGTCCCGCATCAGCCTTCGGGAGCTTTCAAAGTCAGCCGTCGCGTTCAGATGCCAATTGTGAAGCACTTGACG
>Ga0070731_10005732_pt1 | contig 10150 bp, 10 predicted proteins | sample Coa_R1_2_FD_66448 | JGI IMG/M metagenome (GOLD analysis project Ga0070731, IMG submission 66448) | Surface soil microbial communities from Centralia Pennsylvania, which are recovering from an underground coalmine fire - Coalmine... | ecosystem: Environmental > Terrestrial > Soil > Unclassified ... | reverse complement strand
CCCTTGTGGTCGTATTTCGGAACGCAGATGTGGGCCAGGTCAACTTGCGCCTCGCCGCTGGCGGATTTTTCAAAGGTGACGACCAGGATGGAGTCGGGATCCGCCTTCTTCCACTCTGAGGAGCGCCATGTTTGCACGATCATCCGATTCGGAATCAGCACGAGATTCTTTCCGAGAATCATGCCGCCGAATGCGGACCATTTTCCACCGACTTTGGGGCTAATTTTGGCTGGCATGCCCGTGGCGGCAGTATGTTTAGCAGAGTCCATGAAGAGCGCGTAGAGTTTGGCTGGCGTTGCATTTTGAAAAATCGAGCCGGAATGGATGACGGGCGTCATAAGGCTCCTCCATAAATATGCCAGTCCGATTACAGACGATCCAGCAGATGGCCCATTTTCGTTCGTTTGGTTTCTAGATATGCGCGCGAGACGCGCGAAGTGCGTGGCCGGCACGGCACCCGCTCCACGACGCGGACTCCGGCCTTCTCGAGTTGTTGCACTTTGTCCGGATTGTTTGAAAGCAGGCGCACGCGTTCCGCGCCGAGCAGCTTCAGGGCCGCCGCAGAAAACGCATAATCCCTTGAATCGGCTGCAAAACCAAGCTCTTCATTGGCTTCCACTGTGTCCATGCCGCTGTCCTGCAATTCGTAGGCGCGCAGCTTGTTCATGAGGCCGATGCCGCGTCCTTCCTGCGGCAAATAAAGAAGAATGCCGGAAGGGGACGCGGAAATGCGCCGCAGCGAAAGTTCAAGCTGTGCGCGGCAATCGCAGCGTTCCGACGATAAGACATCCCCGGTGAGGCACTGCGAATGGATGCGGACGATTGGCGTCTCCCCACGAATTCGCCCATGGACGAGCGCGACAGCGCTTTCCTGTTCGCTCTGACCCTCGATGCCGAGGATTTCAAACGGGCCGAATCGCGTCGGCAACTTGGCGCGAGCGACGATACGGATGGTTTCTTTGGCACCCTTTCGCGGGGTGCGCACTCGTTGTTTTGTTTTGCGTGGCATGAAAGACCCCGTATTATATCAGGCGATAGCCGCAAGCGGCGCTTTACATCAGGCGGGCGATTGGCTAACGTAACCGCAGCGGGCAAGGTCCATGAAAACGCTTACTTTCAGCGGAGATTTGCTGCTCACGCTCCTGCTCCATGTTGGCGCGGCGGCGTCGATTTGCGCCTGGCTCGCGCGCTCGGCTACCTTCCGAAAAGTACTCTTCACCGAACTCAGAGATTCCGATCAGAAATTGAAGCTTATGCTATTTGTCACGCCTCCGCTTGCATTTGGCGTGATCCTTCGTATCTTAGGGGCGCCGTATCGAGCTGCGGACTTGATGCTCGAAGGGTCGTTCCTGCTCGGATTGCTCGGCGGGCGCGTAGTTGGCCCGCTCGGCGGGTCGATCATCAGCCTGCCGGGGTTTGTGCACCATGAATGGCTTTCGATGCCCGTCGCTGCCACGGCAGGGCTAGTAGGCGGATTGATCCGCCAATTCATGCCGAATACCGAGGAGATTTGGCGGCTTGGGCCTTACACATTCATGAGCACGCCCCGCTGGCTCGTGCGGCTCTTCCGAGGGAAAAAAGTAACCTGGGAAATGTTGCCCCTTGGCGCCTGCGTCGTTCTGGAGCTGGCCCGCCAGGCGCTCGGGCATGCCACCAAGCCGCAGTGGCTTTTTTATATAAACGCCGGCAAGAGCTGGGGATTGGCTCTGGTTCTGCTGTCCACGGTAATGGCCGTCGCCGTTCCGATGAAAATTTGGAGCAACACGCGCCTCGAAATGAATCTCGAACAGCACCGCCAGTTGCTGCTCAAGGCGCGCATGGATGCGCTGACCGCGCAAATCAATCCCCACTTTCTGTTCAATACGCTTAACACGGTGTCGTCGCTCATTCGCTACGATCCGGACACGGCGCGCGGGGTGGTCATCAAGCTGAGCAATATTTTGCGGCGTCTTTTGCGGAAGCACGAGACGTTCGTCCCCCTTCAGGAGGAACTCGATTTTATCGACGACTATCTCGATATTGAAGTCGCGCGGTTCGGCCGCGACAACCTTGTGATTCACACGCAGATTGACGAGCACACTCTCGACGCCTTCGTTCCGAGCATGCTTTTGCAGCCGATTGTCGAAAATGCGCTGAAGCACGGCCTCGCCGCCAAACTCGGCGGCGGCGAGCTCACCATCCGCACCGAAGCCCTGGACGGCCGACTGATCATCGCGATCGAAGATAACGGCGTGGGAATTCCCAAGGAACGGATGGCCCAAGTGTTCGAGGACGGAATCGGCATCAGCAATGTTCACGAACGCCTGCGTGTTCTTTACGGCGCGGATTTCCGCATGGATATCACCAGCCGCGAGGGAGAGGGAACCCGGATCCGCATTGAGATCCCGGAGCTTGTGCCTACCGCTTCCGAGCATTCGGTGATGCTCCCAGGCTCGAAGATTTAGGCCGCCAGAAATTGAATTTCGACCGTACAAACAGGCGCATTTTTTTCTTTTCTTCAACATTTTGACGATTGCGAACGGTGATGCGAATTTCAGTGTTGATTTTTTGGGTCTTCCGCGATAGCATTGCGGCTAGATTTCAGTCTCTTTAGTTCAAGGAGCATCGACCATGGAATGGACAACCCCGCAACACGAAGAGATCTGCTTGAGCTGTGAAATTAGCTCGTACGCGAACGCTGAACTCAATTCCTGAGTTCGCATGCGCGTTACGATCCTCGGCTCTGCGGCCGGGGGTGGTTTCCCCCAGTGGAATTGCGCTTGCCCTAATTGCTCTCGCCTGAGAGCGGGCGAGGTGCGTTATCAAGCGCGTTCACAGGCTGAGGTGGTTGTGTCTTCTCTCGAGGGGAGGTACTTTCTTCTTAACGCCTCCCCTGACCTTCGCACTCAAATTCTCTCAGCGCCATTTCTAAATCCTGCACGCCCGCCGCGTCATACCCCCATTGCCGGGGTCATCCTTACAAGTGCCGATGTCGATTCCGTGATTGGACTGGTTCATCTGCGCGAATTCCAGCCCTTGCAAATTTATGCCGCGCCGTCGATCCGGCGGATTTTGCTTGAAGACAATCACATTTTCCGCGTGCTGGATCGCGCAAATCCTCCTGCCAAATGGAACGACGTTACGACCAATACTTGGTTTCCACTGGGGACCGACGACCCTTCAAGTGAGGATTCCACGATTCGCTGCCTCCTGGCTCCTCTTGGCGGCGCGTATCCTGACTATGTGAGCGAAGATTTGCGACGTACGCTTCCTCCGTGTGACGCAGTCACTGGGATTGTGCTCGCCCAAGGCAGCAAGCAGGTTTTTTTCGCCCCCACTATTCCCGCGGTTTCGGAAGAATGGAAGAACTGGGCGCGGTTAAGCGATCTTTGTCTCCTCGACGGAACATTTTGGAGTGAGAACGAATTAATTTCCGCGGGAGTGGGGTCAAAGCCGGCGAGCGAAATTGGGCACGTTCCGCTCAGCGAACCAGACGGTCTGCTCGCGCAACGTGACTTTGCCAAGCGTGGCCGGCGGGTCCTGATCCACATCAACAACACGAATCCAATCCTGGATGAAGGAAGCCCGGAACACCGCGAAGTGCGAGACGCAGGCTGGGAAATTGCGTATGATGGGATGAGCTTCGAAGTGTAATTTTGCCAGGAGAAACTCCTTGCTCTCGGAATCAGAGTTCATCGCCGGCTTTCAGGCCATTGGTAAGGAGCGCTATCACCACAAGCACCCATTTCACCTGTTGATGCACGAGGGCAAGCTTACGCGCGCCCAACTTCAATCCTGGGCCCTCAATCGCTACTACTACCAGAGCAGAATTCCGATCAAAGATGCGGCCATTCTACAGCGGACGGACGATCCGGATTTCCGGCGCGCCTGGCGCAAACGCATCATCGATCACGATGGCGACGGCACACATCCCGGAGGGATCGAAAAATGGCTTCGGCTGGTCGAGGCGTCGGGCTTGTCGCGCGAGGAAGCCATCCGCGGCGAGAGCATCTTGCCGGCTACGCGCTTTGCCGTGCAGGCGTACATCGAGTTTGTTTCCACCCGCCCATTCCCTGAAGCGGTGGCCTCGTCGCTTACGGAACTTTTTTCCGGCAAACTTATTGCCTTGCGCATCGATGCTCTCCGCAAACACTATCCCTGGCTCTCCAGCGGCCTCGACTATTTCACCGGCCGCCTAAGCCAGGCGCCGGAGGACGCCGAATTCGCTCTCGCCTGGGTCGTGAAGCACGCGCGTACGCGAGAAGAACAAGATAAGGCCCACGCTGCCCTTCGCGCTAAGTGTGACATTCTCTGGGCACAGCTCGATGCGTTGTACTATGCCTACGTCGAGCCGGGCTGGCCGCCACCCGGAGCCTTCAGGCCAAATGGCGCAAGCGAAAAAGGCCACCACCGTGACGCCTGAACTCCAAAGCCGTCCGTGCCTCGCCGTGGGTTGCCGCCTAAACGAAAAGGGGCAGCCATCGCGCGTTCTGCATATGCCCGAGCGGGCGCTGCGATTGAGCGGCCCAAGTCTCGAAATCCTTGAACGCTGCGACGGCCGCCGCACGGTTCAGGAGATTATCTCGGAATTGCAAAAACTCTACTCCAAGGCAGAGCCGAAGAAAATCGAAACGGACATTCTCGGCTACCTAGCGCTCCTGCACGACCAGCGTGCGCTCGACTTCGCTTCCGAGCCGGCCGAGAGGAGCGCGGACGCAATATGACTCCCGCGGCCCCGACGCCGCTCGCCCTGATCGCCGAGCTAACCCACCGGTGTCCTTTGCATTGTGTCTACTGCTCGAATCCCCTTGAACTGAAGCCTCGAGCAGACGAACTTTCCACCGAGGATTGGTCGCGTGTGTTCCGCGAAGCTGCCGAAGCGGGGGTCCTCCAGGTTGATTTTACCGGCGGCGAGCCGTTGGCCCGCCCGGATATTGTGGAACTTGTCCGCAACGCCCGCGGAGCTGGACTTTATGTCAACCTCATCACCTCCGGGATCCCCTTGGACGAGGGGAGGCTCGACGAGATCGTCCAAGCAGGTCTCGATCACATTCAATTGAGTTTTCAAGGCGCAACAGAAGAGTCCGCCAATGAATTCTCCGGCACAAAAGCGCACGCGCAGAAGCTTCGCGTCCTGGAGTGGCTCAAGAGGCGCCGCGTGGCCTTGACGCTAAATTTCGTCATTCACCGCCGCAACCTCGACAAACTTGCGGAAATGTTGGCACTCGCCGAATCCTCCAGCGCTGGCCGGATCGAATTTGCAAACGTGCAGTATTACGGTTGGGCGTTTGCCAATCGCGAATATCTTCTTCCCACGCGCGAACAGTTGGATCGCTCCGTCGAATTTCTGAAGCGAGCCGGGGAACGCCTGCGCGGCAAAATTCAAGTCGAATTCGTTGTGCCCGATTATTATGCGAAGTATCCGAAGGCGTGCATGGGGGGATGGGGAAGAAAGCTGATGCTCGTTACGCCGACCGGCGAGGCCCTTCCGTGCCATGCGGCTCAGGTCATTCCCGGCCTGCATTTCGACAATTTGAAGGACCGCAGCCTGAGTGAGATTTGGGAGAAATCAGAAGCGTTTCAGAAATTCCGGGGCGAAGAATGGATGCCCGAACCCTGCAAGAGTTGCGACCGCCGCGAGCGCGACTTCGGCGGTTGCCGTTGCCAGGCGTTACTTCTGACCGGCGATGCGACGGCGACCGACCCGGTTTGTATCCTTGCGCCGCAGCGCCCCAAAGTGGACGCTATTCTTGCAGCGGTGAATGGGCCTTCCGCGGAATCCCTTGTAAAACCAATGTGGCTCTATCGTCCCAATCCCGCCTGAGGTTCCGTCGAGCCTGGCGCTCCCCCTAGCCGCATGGCGACACGGAACACAAAGAACAGGCTCCCTAGCAGGCAGATCGATCCAAATGCAGTGAGCGCGTGCGGCGCGCCGATCCTCTTCGCCACGCCGCCGGCGACCAAGGCGCCGAGCGGCTGGACACCCATGAACATCGTGGCGTACACCGCCATGATGCGGCTGCGCAGCTCGTCGGGCACGCGGCCCTGCACAATGGTATTGGTAGCCGCCAGTTGCGACGTGGCAGAAAAACCGACGATCAGCAGCATTGCCGACGACAACCAGAAAATGCGCGACTGTGAAAACATAATGAGTCCCAAAGCGCACGCCATGGAGGTTGCAGCGATCCATTCCACGAGGCCTTTATAGTCTGTCCGCGCGGCAAAGTGCAGCGCGCCAATCACGGCTCCGACCCCTGCGAAGCTCATCAGCAGCCCCAGCCGCCCCGGCCCGCCATGAAGGATGTCACGGGCAAAGATCGGCAGGAAAACGGAATACTGCAAACCAAACATGCTCATCAAGCTCACGAGCAGCAGCGCGGAGCGAATCGGCCGGTCGCTCATCGCGAAGCGGAATCCCTGAAGGAAGTTTCGCAGCGGGGAACCCTTGCCCGTACGGACCTCGATCTTCTCGATCCGCATCATCAGCAGCGCAATGATCACAGCCAGAAAACTCACGCCATTCAAGAAAAAACACCAGCCCTCGCCGAGCCACGCGACAGCGAAGCCGGCAATGGCCGGACCCACAACGCGCGCCCCGTTGAAAATGGACGAATTCAGTGCGATCGCGTTGGGCAGGTCTTCCTTGCCCACCATTTGAACGAGAAACGCCTGGCGGATCGGCACATCGAATGCGTTCACGATGCCGGCAAAAAACGCAATCAGAACGATTTCCCAGACACGAACGACGTCGAGCAGCGTCAGCGCTGCCAGCACGAACGCCAGGATCAAAGCCGCGGCTTGTGTCCAGATCACTCCCCGGTGGCGATTGTACCGGTCTCCCACATATCCGCCGAGAGAGGCCAGGAAGAGAATTGGGATTTGACTGGCGAATCCGAAAATACCGAGCAGCGCCGGCGAGTTCGTCATCTTGTAGACGAGCCAGAGTTGCGCGGTCGACTGCATCCAAGTGCCGATGAGTGAGACCAACTGGCCAGCAAAGAAGAGCTGAAAATTGCGGTGTTTTAGGGCGCGAAAGCGAATGGACACGGCCAGGATGTTCCCACACTTGATCGGCGCAAACAATCGGTAGTGAATTTCCGAGTACTTACGAGCATACGATCACCAAGAGGGCCAAACCCACACGACGGGGAAGAAATTGCATTACGTCGTTTCGCCCAATTCGTTTGAGGTTCATCAGACATGCGCCGCGGCCAAGGCTCCGATGACCTGACGATAATACGCCTCGTATAACGGAATCACGTCATTGGCGCAGTATTTTTTCTTGGCGTTGATGCGCGCGGTTTGCCCCATGGCGCGCCCGCGATCCGCCTGTGACAAGATTTCCAGGGCATACCTTGCGCCAATGGCCACTTCGCGCGGCGTAAAAAGGTAGCCGTCGACTCCTTGTTCGAGGACTTCCGGCAAGCCGCCCACATTTGTCGCCACGACCGGGACTTCACAGGCCATGGCTTCCAGCGCCGCGAGGCCAAACGATTCCATATCCGAAGGCAGCAAGAACAAATCGGCCTCTGAGAGGAGCCGGTAGACGCGGTCCTGCTTCCCGAGGAAATGGACGTCGCGCCCGAGCTTCTTCTTGCGGACCAGGTATTCGGCGGCGCCGCGGTCGGGGCCGTCCCCGATGAGGACGAGCTTGGCGCGTATTTTCTCGCGCACCAGGGCGAAGATTTCGACCACGTCTGTGATGCGCTTGACCGGCCGGAAATTCGACAGGTGCATGAGGATGGGCTCACCGTTGGGCGCCCATTCCGCGCGTAGGGTTGGATTCGGAGTGCGGTTATACAGATCGCAGTTCACGAAATTGGGGATCACTTCGATGGGGTGCTTGGTGTCGAATTCCTCGATGGTGCGCTGCTTCAGATAGTGCGATATGGCCGTGACGCCGTCGGATTGTTCAATCGAAAACTTGGTGATCGGCAGAAAACTCCGGTCGTTCCCAACCAGGGTAATGTCAGTGCCATGGAGCGTGGTGATGAAGGGCAAGCGTTTCGGCGCAGCCATCATGCGCGCCAGCAGGGCGCTGACAGAGTGGGGAATCGCATAATGAACATGCAGAAGATCAAGGCCTTCCGCTTCTGCCACCTGCATCATTTTTACGGCAAGGGAAAGCGCATAGGGCGCGTGATCGAACAGCGGGTAACTTGAAATTTCCACTTCATGGAATTGGATGCGCTCGTTGGCTTCCGTCAGCCGGATGGGAGGGGCGTAGCTGATGAAATGGATTTCATGGCCCCGCGCGGCGAGCTCCATTCCCAGTTCGGTGGCGACCACTCCGGAGCCGCCATAAGTTGGGTAACATGTGATTCCAATCTTCATCTCGATCGGGGCAAAGTGCCCTCGGGCTCCTCACTATGGAACTACGGGAATGACGGCCTTGCAATATTCCCACTTCGTGGAAGTCTAACAAACACAGTCGCAAACAGGGCAGAGAATCTGTTGCGCAAGCCTGGGCACAATGCTAGATTCCCCGGCCTCGGATACACCCCTGGGAATTCGCCTGTTGGACGCAAAGCAAGGCTCCGGGGTGACAAAATTGTTGCAAGGGAAGGGACAGGGCGCAGATACCGGTCAGGGGCGCGCCAACACCATGAAGCCGCGAGGGAAACTATCAAAAGCCGACCTGGCGCGTGCCGCCGAGCGCGTGCGCCATAGCGCTCCGATCAACCACTTTGGATTCCAGCTAGTTAAGGCTGAGCGCGGCAGAGCGGTGTTCCGAATGCCGGTGCTGGATATTCATAAGCAGGTACACAGGGTGGTCCACGGCGGGGTTCTGGCAATGCTGGCTGACACGGCGGGAGGCTTCGCGGCTTTCCTGGCGGCCCCGCCAGCCGCGCGCGTCGTGACGATCGAAATGAAAATAAATTTTCTAGAGCCCGTCGAACACGGTGAAATCAAGGCCGACGCGCGCGTCCTGCGGCAGGGAAGAACCACCAGCGTTGTGGATTGCGACGTGACTGATCACGACGGTCGCCTGGTGAGCAAGGCCCTCATGACGTTCTCTGTCTACTTGCCAAAATAGCAAGTCCGCGGCCGTCTAGATAGGATGCGGCTCTTTATAGCGCCGGCCTCTCGCCGGCAGTTTATCTGATCTCTAAATTTAAGAAAGCCGGCGGGACGCCGGCGCTACAAAAACCTAGGCGGGCATCATTGCACGGTGGGTTGGAGCGATCTGAATTCCTTGCAAGACACCCGCTTTATACCGCCAGAGCAGATTTAACCAGGCTTGTCAATTTGAGAAAAGTTACTGCCCGTTGGTGCCGCCGATCGCAGCCTCCGGACCGTCCTTGTAGAGATACTTTATATATTGTTTATAAATCAGCAGATTGGGGCTGCCCGTTCGCGTCAGCTTAATGCAATCCCGGTCGTACCATTCCACCGTGCCGTGCAAATTCTCTCCATCGGTCATGACGATAACTACGGGGGTGCGGGCCTGCATCTGCTTGATCCAATAGAAGTTTTCCGCGTGTGTCTGTTCCGGAGGCGCCGGCTTCTTGTGCGGCTGCGGCCCGGAAGTGGTGGAGTGCGAACGGCTCGAACTGGGATGAGGCTCTTTCATTTCCGTCAGAGTAGGGCGAAACAGCTTGCGATTCACGATAACAGCTCCTTCAATTATAAATTTCAAATACAAAGGCGAGGCTTCTCACCAGCTATGATGCACCGTAGACGAGTCAGGGTACGTTTGCGTTACCGAGAAATAGATTTTTTCTTGCCCATCGTGGGGCGGGTCAACGAAATGGCCACTGCGTCCAGGCCCAATGACCGGTTGATGTTCCGTCGCGTCCGGGCGTGCAGCACGTCAAATCCGACGACGGCTTTGCGAATCCACGCCACGTCTATTCTCTTACTGAGTGTTTCGAGCTCCCGGCGTAACGCTGGATTTCGCAACACCTTCTTCGTGGAAGAACTGGACAAATCAAGCAGGTCCGTGAGCAGACTATAAAACACTTCCAGAATATTTTCAAACGCGATTTCCTGGCTCTTGGCCAGAGCGGCGGTTGCGGCGAATAAATCTGTGGCGCCGTGCAGTTCCACGGAGCGTTCAAGAATGGTCAAAGCATCGCGGCGCAGCTTTGCGGTAGCTTCGAGATCTAATCCGATTACGGCGCCCGGACATCCCTCGGCGTATTCTGCGGCGAGCTTCCGCTCCTCCGGT
>Ga0070731_10005731_pt1 | contig 10151 bp, 6 predicted proteins | sample Coa_R1_2_FD_66448 | JGI IMG/M metagenome (GOLD analysis project Ga0070731, IMG submission 66448) | Surface soil microbial communities from Centralia Pennsylvania, which are recovering from an underground coalmine fire - Coalmine... | ecosystem: Environmental > Terrestrial > Soil > Unclassified ... | reverse complement strand
GCTTTCTTTCCTAAACAAACCTGGTGGCCGCCCATCTGGAATGGTTATGAATTTTATGAAAAAAAGAGCATGCTCGCTTTTTGGTCTGAACTGGACAAGCAAGGCTATGATCATGCTTTTGAAATTGCACAAGCTCTCAAACAAAAAGATACATCTTTTCTCCTCCCCGAAAGTGACGTGAATGATCTCGCTTTTATTCTTTTGGGAAAGAAAATGAAAATTCAGTCAATTGATATTTTTAAATACAACGTGTCAGAACATCCTGAAAGCTCAATGGCATATGAAGGTCTCGCCGAAGGATATGATGACGCAGGTGCAAAAAATTTGGCTCTTGAAAATTTCAAGAAAGTGATTAAACTCAATCCAAACAACAATTATGCAGCGGATCGAATCAAAAAGCTCGAAAGTGAAAAAAAATAAAATCAACTTGTCCAAATTTAATAAACCAACATTCACTCTTAAAAATGTTTTATGCTAAAGTTAAAATACAGTATTACAGCAGTTATAATTTTTATGTGCGCTACTGCATTGGCGCAAACAAAGACTCCCGTACGACATTTTGATAAAATAATAGTGAGCCCGCACATACAAGTCACATTTGTTGAGGGAAATGAAGAAAATGTAGTTATTGAAAAATGCGGCGTGCCGTTGGATAAAATACATATTGAAGTGAATGGCAAAACCCTGCGCATTTATTTAGATGGCGCCAAAGAGATCACTAAAAATGAAGATGGATATACAGGAAAGCACTCTATCTATCAAGGGACTATTGTAATGGCTTCCATAAATTATAAAACCCTGCATAAGCTTTCCATTCGGGGCAATGAAACCCAGGTTTGCAAAAGCCTTATACAAGGCAATAAGTTCAGGTTAAAAATTTATGGCGACCCGCATGTTTTTTTAAACGAAGTAAATCTTGGACAACTTCAGGCTGCGATTTATGGTGACTGCGAATTAGAAATTAAAGCAGGTTCAATTGCCGATCAGAAGTACACTGTTTATGGACAAAGTAAAATTAATAGCGTTGCCATTGAAAACAATACAACTAAAATAACCGCATATGGTGAAGGAGATTTTCGGGTGAATGTTTCGGATGAAATAAAAATTATTGCCTTCGGAGAAGCTTCTCTTGCATACAAAGGAAATCCAAAAATAAACAAGTGGTTCCACTTTGGAGAAATGCAAATCAGTAAAATTGATTAGTGGAACAGTCCTTGGTTGCTTGATAGACAAAATACTTTTTTAGCAAATCCTCTCTATATGCAGATCAGGGTTTAAAGAACTATTTTATAATGGTTCTTTATTTACAAAATTTCAAAAATGTGAAGTTCAAAAATTTGAAAAAGCATAAAGATCATTGATTAAAGACTTCGCTAATATTCCCCTTCTCGCTACAAATGATGAGCTGTTAAAGATATTTCTTTAGCGGCTTTTTGTCTTATAAAAAATATTTCGCCCGTTAACGTACAACATCTGTATCAAAATCGTGCAATTCAATTTATTGAATTTTGATAATTCATTATGCAACAATCCAAAATGATTTTGGTCTTTTTGTTGTTGTAGAAAACAATCATCATACATCAGAAATCCCTTTTATGCTCAAGAAGTATTTCGTTACTACCGTGCGTCATTTATGGCGGTTCCGTTTGTTTACAGCGTTGAATATTTTTGGAATGGCTGTAAGCATCAGCGCCTGTTGGATAATTTTCAGGATCGCCGATTATGAATTTAGTTACGACAGACATCTTCCCCACAAAGAAAAAATCTATCGTGTTGTAAGTGGTTATAAATTTGATGAAAAAGAATCTTATAACGGCGGTGTATCAGCGCCTATTTACCAGGTTGCGCGCAAAGAAATGGAAGGAGTTGATCATGTAGTGCCGGCAACGGTGATTTATGTCACTGCAGCTGAAGTGAACGACTCAAAAAACAAACCGGTACTATTTAACGATCCCACCAGTATTGTTGTTACTGACACTTCTTATTTTGCAATGCTTCCTTACCACTGGCTTGCAGGCAACAAGTTAACCGCATTTAATTCTCCCGAAAATGTAGTGCTCACGGAGAGCAGGGCGCAAAAATATTTTCCGGGAAAAAAGCCGGAAGACATTATCAATCGCACGCTCACTTATTATTCCTGGGATACGTTGCGAAGAACAGTTGCAGGAATTGTTTCCGATTTAAGAGAGCCGACCGAATTCACCGCAAAGGAATTTTGCGCACTGCAAACCAAACCTTATGAATTGGTGGAGTGGACGAACACCAATGGCGACGATAAATTGTATCTGCAATTAAAAGACGGAGCAAAGCCGGAACAAATATTAACTCAGATCACCAATATCGTTTCACAAAAAGAAAGAGAGTATTATGCAAAAACTCCGAAGCAATTTATATTCGACCGTTGGTTTCAATTGATGGCATTAAAAGATTCTCATTTCTCAACTTATATCGAAGAGTATGCAGTTCGCAAAGCGAGTAAGCCTGTTTTATACGGCTTGATAGGCATCGGTTTGTTTTTATTGATCCTTGCTTGCATTAATTATATCAACATGAGCATTGCGGGCATGCCGCAGCGTGCAAAAGAAATAGGAGTGCGCAAAACTTTAGGCAGCAGTCACGCTCAGTTGATATTTCAGTTTTTAAGCGAAACTTTATTCACCACTTTTCTCGCTGCAATTTTCGCACAGGCTCTTGGCTGGCTCGGATTCCGGTTATTGAAAGATATTATACCGCCTGGCGTAACACCATTGGGCGAAAGTTTACAGTTGGTTGCATTTGTAGTTGCGGTATCGGTAGTGATTTCTCTGTTGGCGGGAATTTATCCCGGATGGCTCATTGCAAAAGTGAAAACGGTTAACGTGTTCCGTAATTCTTCTGTGGTAAAAAATAATCAAAAATTCAGTTTGCAAAAAGCGCTTATTGTTTTTCAGTTCGCCATTGCGCTTGTTTTTATCACGAGTGCACTAATCGTAGGAAATCAGTTGCAATATGTTCTTGCAACGGATATGGGTTTTAATAAAGATGCAGTTGTGCTTGTAGATATCCCGTGGAAATATTTGGAAAATAAGAATTATAAAGACAAACAATTTACTCTTTACGAAGAATTTAAAAAATTAAGCGGAGTGCAAAATGTATCGCTTGGATCGCCGCCTATGTCGGAGGCCTATTCTTCATCGCAATACGATTACGATCGCCAGGGCAAAGAACCAATAAGCAGGCAAGTATTTAAAAAGAAAGTTGATACTGCGTATCTTAGTTTGTATGGTATAAAATTATTGGCCGGCCGAAACTTATATCCTTCCGATACAACAAATGAGTTGGTAATAAATGAAACGGCAATGCACGCGTTTGGATTTGCTTCGCCGGCCGATGCGATCGGAAAATATATCGGACAAAAAAATCAAAAATACCCGATAGTAGGAGTTGTGAAAGATTTCCATTTACAAAATTTTTATAAAACCATTGACCCGATGGCGCTCGAAAGTCAAAAAGATAATCTCTATACATTCAATATCAAACTCGCAAGCAGAGACCCATCGCAATGGCAGGCAGCATTAAAGAGCATTGAAAAAAAATGGTACCAGTTTTATCCGGCAGAAAGTTTTTCCTACAAATTTTATGACGAAGAATTGGAAAACATGTACGTGCAGGAAAGACATTTATCTAAATTGATCAACCTCGCAACAAGCATCGCTATTTTTATCAGTTGCTTAGGATTATTTGGACTCGCCGTACTTACTGCTTTTCAACGAACAAAGGAAATAGGAATAAGAAAAGTGCTGGGCGCTTCTGTGCTTGGTATTGTTCAATTGCTATCTAAAGAATATTTATTGCTGGTTTTAATTGCCATGCTTATTGCCGCGCCTGTATCGTGGTGGGTAATGAATAAATGGTTGCAGGATTTTGCTTATCGCATACCCATCGAATGGTGGATGTTTGTTTTGGCGGGAATCATTGCATTGGTTATTGCATTATTAACCGTAAGTTTTCATGCATTAAAAGCGGCAAAAGCAAACCCAGTGAAGAGTTTGAGAACGGAATGATTTGTTTTGGGTGACGAATTCGGTAACAGTAAAAAATTTGCGGAATTAAGTAATTTGATCTCATAACCCGGAGCTCGGGGGTTCAACTCCATCTCTCGCTACGATAATGATTAGGCTGTTTAGATTTTTTATTTGAGCGTCTTTTATTTTTTAGTTTTTGCAATTATATTTTCGACCGTTAACGTACAACATCTGTATCGAAACCGTGCATTTCGCTTTCCTGATTTTTAGCCAATTCATTATGCAACAATCAAAAATGTTTTTGGCCTTTTTGTTGTTGATAAAGTATACAATTACTTTTTATGCTAAAAAATTATATCAAAACAGCTTGGCGAAATTTAATCCGAAACAAGGTATTTTCTGTTATAAATATATCTGGACTTGCAATCGGGCTCACCTGTAGCCTCCTTATTTTTCTTTGGGTAAACGATGAAAAAAGCGTGGATGGTTTTCATGCCAATGAAAAATTTTTGTACCAAGTTTATGAACGAACTTATTTTGATGGCAAAGTAGAAGCCGATTACCCAACACAGGGTTTACTGGCTGAAGAATTAAAAAGAGCAATTCCTGAAATACAGTATGCAAGCGGCTTTGAATACGCTTCAGCACCTGGTTCTCAAAGCACTTTCGAAGTAGGCGATAAGATAAATAAAATGGATGGAATGTTTGCAGACGAAGATTTTTTTTCCATGTTCAGTTACCCCTTATTAAATGGAAAGCCTGATGCAGCATTGAATTCTCCGGATGTCATTGCTATATCGAGGAAAATGGCAAACGAGTTTTTCGGAAGCCCCGAACAGGCAATAGGTAAAACAATACGTTTCGAAAACCAGGAGAACCTTAAGGTATCTGCGGTGTTTGAAAACATTCCTTCAAATTCATCCCAGCAATTTGATTTTTTGAGAAGCTGGATAGATTTTGTAAAACAAAACGATTGGGTGCATAATTGGGGAAACACAGATCCTTCAACCTATATACAACTCCGAAAAGATGCAAATCCTGCTAAAGTGGAAACTGAGATCAAAGATTTTATTTTCAGGTATCAGAAAAAAAATAAAGGATTTTATTCTGAGCTGGCAATGCAACCATACCAGGAAAAATATCTTCACTCCACATTTAAAAATGGGTACATTGATGGAGGCCGTATTGAATATGTTCGTTTTTTTACAATTATAGCACTGTTTCTTTTGTTGATAGCCTGCATTAATTTCATGAACCTTGCAACAGCACAATCTGCAAAACGTGCTAAGGAAGTGGGGTTGCGGAAGGTTGTCGGAGCAATGCGGTTATCATTAATCTTTCAGTTCATCGGAGAAGCAATGGTTATTGCGTTTCTTTCAATTGCCATAGCCTTTATCGTAGCAGTTTTATTGTTACCTGCATTTAATAGTTTCACGCAAAAACAGTTATCCATTCCGGTTACCCATCCTCTTTTTTGGCTGGCGGCGGTAGGATTGATGATCATTACAGGCTTAGTTGCCGGCAGCTACCCTGCGCTTTTTCTTTCTTCACTTTCCGCGGTAAAAGTTTTAAAAGGCACACTCAAATTCAATTGGAAATCCGCTTTTTTCCGTCAGGCATTGGTTGTTTTCCAGTTTACACTCTCTATCGTATTAATCGTAAGCATGATCGTAATTTATCGCCAGATGAATTATATACAAACGAAAAATATCGGTTACAACCGGGATAATCTTTTATATATTCCAATTGCAGGCAATCTTTCAAAAAAATATGATTTATTTAAACAAGAAGCTGCGAATATTCCAGGAGTTGCGAGCATTTCAAAGATGAGAAATTCACCCACTGTGATCTTCCATCACACCGGTAGTATAAGTTGGCCGGGAAAAGACCCAAATCTTACAGTATTATTTGCTGATGGAGTGGTGGGCTATGATTTTGTAAAAACGATGAAAATACAATTAAAAGAAGGACGTGATTTTTCAAAGGATATTGCCACTGATTCCGTTGGTTTTTTATTGAATGAAACGGCGGTAAATAAAATTGGATTTAAAAACCCTGTGCGGCAAACGATGATATGGGGAAATCACCCCGGTCGGGTGCTCGGCGTGATAAAGGATTTTCATTTTAATTCAATGCACCAGGCTATTGAGCCACTAATAATAAGGCTTGATGAAAACTGGACATGGGGAACGATACTTGTTCGTACAAAACCAGGTAACCCTAAAGAAATTATTGCGGGTTTAAAAAAAATATGTGAACAGCTAAATCCGGATTTTCCGTTTGCATATCAGTTCTCCGACGAGGAATTTGCAAAACTTTATAAGAGTGAACAACTGGTCAGCAGCCTTTCAGACATCTTTGCATTTTTAGCCATTTTAATTTCATGTCTTGGTCTTTTTGGATTAGCCATGTTCACTGCTGAGCAGCGCACGAAAGAAATCAGCGTTCGCAAAGTGCTCGGCGCTTCGGTGCAAAATATTATTTCATTGTTATCGGTTAATTTTTTAAAACCTGTTGCCATCGCGCTTTTAATATCAATTCCCATATCATGGTATGCAATGAGTAAATGGCTCGACGATTTTGCTTATAGAATACCGATAAGCTGGTGGATATTTTTAAGCGCAGGAACCATTGCCATATTGATTGCATTACTTACAATCAGTTTTCAGGCTATCAAAGCAGCAATGGCAAACCCGGTTAAGAGTTTGAGAACGGAATGATTTGTTTTAAGTGCTCATTCAGGTAACAAAAAATGATTTGCCGCAATCAGACAATTGCATTTCATAACCCCGGGGCCGGGGTTCAACGCGCCTCCTCTCTCTCTATGAGTTTAATTTCGGACCAGGTAAAAAGGGCAGCGCAGAAATTAGAGAATGCCATAAAATCATTGATTAATGAGTTCGCTGATTTTCCTCTTCCCGGGTACAACTTTATACAGCCGTTAAAGATTTTTTTTAGCGGCTTTTGTTTTATAAAAAAAAATTTGTTCAATAATGCACACCTGGTGTATCAAAACCGTGCATTTCATTTTAGGGATTTTTAGCTAAATCATTAAGCAACAATTGAAAATAATTCTGGTCTTTATGTTGTTGAGCAATAGATAATTTTTTTATATGCTTAAAAATTATTTCAAAACCGCATGGCGGAATCTGGTGAAGAGTAAAGTCTTTTCAATCATTAATATTCTTGGACTGACAATCGGTATTACAGTTTGCATGATGATTTATCTATTCATCATGAATGAATTTAGTTTTGACCGGTTTCATAAACAAACTGGCAGCATTTATCGCGTAATGCGTGGATTTGAAAGTGACGGCAAATTGGGCAGGGTTGCTTATTTATCCGGACTCCATGCGCCTGCATTATTGAATGATTTCAAAGGGCAGATTATAAGCGCTGTTCGAGTTGGCGAGAATGATAATCTTTATACCGTTGGCGCAAAATCCTTTCACGAAAAAAAAGAACTGGATGTTGACACAGGTTTTTTCAGCCTCTTTTCATTTCCATTGCTAAAAGGTACTCCGGAAACAGTATTGAAAAACCTGAATAGTGTTGTGCTGACTGAAACTACCGCCAGGAAATATTTTGGCAGTGTCAATAATGCGATGGGGAAAATTGTTGTGCTGAACAAAGAAACGCCGCTTAAAGTTACAGGTATTGCCAAAGATGTCCCATCCAATTCTCATTTATATTTTGATCTTGTTACTCCGCTTGAAAGATTCAAAGATGCGGGCTGGATGACAAGATGGATCAATAATGGTGTGTATACTTATGTGCAACTTGCGCCAAATGTAACGCAGGGACAGATCGAAAGGCAACTACCGGCTTTCGTGGAAAAATATTTAGGCAGTGATTTGCGCAAATACGGTTATAAATGGTCCTTATCATTAACCCCTTTGCAAGACGTTTATTTCGACAGCACCAGTCTTGACAGCATAAAGCATGGTGACAAAATGGTTGTATACATTTTTCTTTCCATTGCCATTTTAATATTGCTCATCGCCTGCATCAACTTCATGAACCTTTCGACCATTCGTGCTGCGGAACGCTCAAAGGAAGTTGGCTTGCGCAAAGTGTTGGGCGCATTGCGCAATAATCTTGTCTGGCAATTCATCGGCGAATCCGTTTTGCTCACAACGATCTCATGTATACTTGCCATTAGTTTATTATTGGCTGTAATGCCATGGTATAACGAATTGTTGGGATATACATTAAATGTATCCTGGAATGCCTGGCCTGTCTATTTATTTTTTGGCGGCATTATTTTGGTCGTGGGATTTTTAGCGGGCAGTTATCCGGCATTTATCTTATCTGCATTCTCACCTATACAGGCCTTAAAAGGAAAATTGAAATTAGGCAAAGGCGGCGCATCTTTCAGGCAGGTTTTAGTGGTTGTTCAATTCAGCATATCCGTGTTTTTAATTGTGGGAACCATCATCATTACCAAACAAATGAGTTATGTAAAAAACAAACAGTTGGGTTACAACAAGGAGCAAACACTGATCATTCCGATTGATAATGGTGATATCTACAAAAATCTTAATTCTTTTAAAACGGAATTGCAAACGCAAACCGCGGTGCAGTCGGTTTCCGGAATGAGCGGCGTGCCCGGTGGTTTTTTTGACGGACAAACCTTTGATGTGGAGGGACAGGCAGAAAAATGGGATGCCAATACCGAATTCGCAGACTTCGAATTTGTAAAAACATTGGGTTTAAGCATTATTGCCGGCAGAGACTTCTCTTCTCAGTTTCCAACCGATACAACGCAAGCAGTATTGATAAACAAAACGGCTGCAGTTAAACTTGGATGGACGCCTCAGCAGGCAATCGGCAAATGGATAAGGAACGCCACCGGAGACAACAATAAAAGAAGAATTATTGGCGTGGTTGCTGATTTCAATTTTCAGTCTTTAAAACAAAATATCAATGCGCTGGTCATTTCACCGGCAGATGACAGAAGACAAATAGCAGTCAGATTAAAGCCAGGCAATGTACAGGCAGATATTGCTTTGGTTAAGAATGCGTACAACAAAGCAGCGCCGGCATATCCTTTTGAATACAAATTTTTAGACGAGCAGTTTAATGACATGTATCAGAAAGATATTCGTCAGCAAACTATTCTGTCCGTATTCGCAGGCCTGGCTATTTTTGTGGCCTGTCTTGGTTTGTTTGGACTTGCATCTTTTACGACAACAAAGCGCCTGAAAGAAATCGGGGTCAGAAAAGTGCTGGGTTCTTCCGTAGAAAGTATCGTTGTCTTATTGTCAAAAGATTTATTAAACCCTGTTTTGATTGCAACCTGTATTGCATTGCCTGCGGGTTATTGGACAATGAATAAATGGCTGCAAAATTTTGCTTACAAAACAGATTTGAAATGGTGGATTTTTGTATTAGCCGCGCTAATAACCCTGGGAATCGCATTGATTACTGTAAGCACCAAGGCAATTAAGGCAGCCGTAGCAAATCCGGTGAAGAGTTTGAGAACGGAATAAGAGAATTTGAAAATGTGAAGATGTGGAACTGTGAAAATGAATACAGCTGACAGCAATGAATAAACGAAAATAAAGAATCCGCCATCACCAAATCGCTAAATCAGCAATCAACCTGTATGTTCAGAAACTATTTCAGAACCGCATTCAGAAATCTTGCCAGAAACAAGGTATATTCTTTTATCAACATTGCAGGATTGAGTTTTGGCCTGGCCTGTGCAATGTTAATTATGCTGTATATCCAGGATGAGGTAAGCTACGACCGCTTTCACAGAAATGTAAGTCAGATTTATCGTATAGATAAGCAACAAAAGAAAAATGACGGGAGCCTTCATTCCGGGAGCTGGACGGGATATTTTCCGGGGCCCCGTTTTGCGGCGCGCATTCCAGAGATACAAAGTTATGTTCGCTTCCAGCCGGGTTTTGCTGATGTTAAGACAGGTAGTGATATCCAGTCACAATCAATAAGCATTACCGATAGAAACTTTTTTTCGGTATTCAATTTTCCTTTACTGAGCGGCAATGCCGCAACCGTACTGGCGCAACCGAATTCAGTGGTGATCACGGAAGACATGGCTAAGAAATATTTCGGGAATCTGAATGCGGTGGGGAAAACCATATCAATAAATAACCAGGGAACGTTTGAGCCGTATATTGT
>Ga0070731_10005729_pt1 | contig 10151 bp, 2 predicted proteins | sample Coa_R1_2_FD_66448 | JGI IMG/M metagenome (GOLD analysis project Ga0070731, IMG submission 66448) | Surface soil microbial communities from Centralia Pennsylvania, which are recovering from an underground coalmine fire - Coalmine... | ecosystem: Environmental > Terrestrial > Soil > Unclassified ... | reverse complement strand
GCCAAAATTCAATCTCGTTCGGTGGTGATGTCGGTGCGGCCGCTGGCGAGGTGCCCAATCAAATCGGTGGAGTCCTTGCCACGTGGAAACTCTTTACGTGGCTGCCGCGCCCAACGCAGAGGGGGACAAAAACGCGCGGTCCCTTGCCAAGCTCGAAAAGCTGCTTAATTTTTACCGGCCCGGTGCATTGGTGCTTCAGGACGTGGAGGCCAAAGGCTCGCGGCGCGCTCCCAGGATTAAAACGCTTAACCGAAAAATCAAAACTGCGGCGGAGAAGCGTAAGATTGAGGTGAAACTCATTTCAGGAGAACAAATGCGGAGCTTGCTGCTCGGTAATCCGAAAGGGACAAAATATGAAATGGCTGAAATGCTCGCGACGCAATTTCCAGACGAGCTTGCATCGCGTTTGCCGCCGAAACGCAAAACGTGGGAAAGTGAAGATGGCCGCATGGATGTTTTTGATGCAATGGCTCTGGCGCTGGCGTACTTACGGATAAATTGACTGGCATTTTGCTGTCGCGTAGCCTCTTTTCAGAGCCGGATGCAATCGCGCTTCTTACTCGGTTAGCAAGGTTCCGCTGGTGATCAGCGGCGAGGGTCTGAGGTTCACGAGGCCAGTGTCGGAAGTGGGTGACCCAGGTATTGAAGCGTTCCTGTGCGTTAATTGACGCTCAATTTGCACGGTTCCTGGTCTCGAATCGCTTCGTGGACGAACCGGAACATCTCACCGTATGGACGGCAAGAGCCACTCTTTTGCCCGTTCCCGTACGACAGCGATGTCACATTTGGGATTCAACCGGATCGCCGCAAAATCAGACCCATTTGGCCCACAAATTAACTTCGCGCCGCCTCCCACTGCCTCAGCGATATGAGAACAGAGTTGTTTTGCCCCGAACATCAAAGGGTGCAAATCGTCAAATCTCCTACCCATCTCTGGGTATGATGCAGGAAGTAACTTGTCCATAGCTCTAATCTTGTACAACCAGGGATTGCCATATTCAAATCCAACAACGAACCTTTTGTCGCCGACATCACAACAGCCGAACACATTCAATTCCTCTAGCTTCTGTGATACGGTATGGGCGAGCCATTCACTGCAAGCATCGAGCGACTGTTCTTCGGAGTTCGGCATATCTACATCGAATACCACCTCGAATAATGATGGCTCTACATGAACTGAGTATTCGCTAAGACCTTGTTCCTTAGCCTTAGCGTTCATCCTACGCGAAAGGCTGGCGCGGTCGCCATGCGGAAATTCTTTGGAGGGAAACCACATTTCGGAAGTTACGGATGGCCTGAGTACACCGTTTATCTTCTTAGCTCGTGTTTTTAGTCCTGCAATCTGAATTTGTTTGAAGTCATAAATTACTTCTGCCTCGTTTAATCGGCTTTCCCGCATCTTACTGAGCAAGTGTTCAACATCGGTATACTTATATCTTGAAACTACGCCCGCAGCAGACATTCTCACACTGCCACCAGTCTGCTGATCGGGTATGAGCATTGTTGGAATTCGGATAAGATCAATTGCCGCTTTGCTTTCTTCATGGGTAAAAAATTGGAAATATAGGTTCATATTACGGCGCGCCTTCCATTTCTAAGTCAATGCCGATATCAACATTGTCTTCGATTTCAGCGGTTTCCAATGTGGCCATTGCAGATCGAGCGGCCGTTGCCCGCACATAAATGGGAGCTAATTCTTCCAACGCATCCACATCAGCCACTGTCAAATAGTCGAGCAGTTCCTTGGGAGTAGTAATGATCGCAGCAGCTACTAGTTTCCACTCTAGCAGATCAATGTCCTGGTAGAACAAGATGCCATTTACATTTCTTACGAGTATCGTTTCACCGTTTGGCGTCTTCAACAAAGCCGAAGGAGGTTGCCATTGAGTGTCAGGGGAAAAACCTAACGTTTTATACTGAAATGTATCCAGAGCAATTTTGGCCACTCCCTTTGAGACGCCACTAAATGAAATCGGCTTGATTTCCAAAAAATGCATTTCGGATGGGTAGCTGTTAAAGATGTCCGGTTTCAGGATACGAGTTACTCCCTGTTGCTGAAGTCCAAACTGGATGAATCTTGCTTGGCCTGCATGTGTAGCGAGATATTCGTCATCAATCGCTTGTTCTGCATCGTAGCCTAAAAATTGTTCAAATGATGAATAGAATCCAGTTGGGTCTATGAGGTTGATAGGATTATCCTCCGCGTAGACGTATTTATGCAGGCTCGACGGATCTTCGTTGTTTCCCTCAAAAGAATCCATCGTCCAGAATCTTCCCGTGTTTTGGTCCAGGTATCTGGCCCGGAGATAGTAAAAGCCAAGATCGGGATCGAATTGCTCGCCGCAGTATAAATAAACCGTCTGCGGCGCGCCGTTGGAAGCGATGAGCGTCCCAAAGGCGTCGTGCGTGAACGCATTGACAAAGTTTCCTCCCGCGTCCGTCAGCATCCGCGTCGAGCCGTGGCCGTCATAAACGAAGTAATTCGTCGAGGGTTGGGAACTAACGGCGCGCTGGCTGATCAGGTCCAGGCCGTAATTATAAACCTTGGCGAGGGCCGGCGTGCCGGTGGAGGTCCATTCTTCCAGCACCTGCGCGTAGCCGCTCGGATTGCGGTCGTCCACGAGGTAATAGATGTTTGTGCCGTTGACGGTTTTCTCCACCCGAATGCCGTCGCCGTTGTAGGCCAGATAGACCAGGCTGTTGTAGTTGGTCAGATGGTTTTGGGCATCGTAATAATACGGCCCCGACGCCGTGCCGGCATTGGTGCTCCGAAGCGTGTTGCCATTGCTGTCGTAGGCATTCGTCGTGAGCCAATCGTTCGTGTTGTAGGCCAGCATCTGGTTGACGGGGCCAAGGCCGACGGAAACGTTCGTTCGCACGGTCCGGTTGCCGACGGCATCGTAGAGGTAGCCCAGGATGCCGGTCGGGGCGGTGCCCGTCACGGTTTCATTGGTCAAGCGGTACAGCGGATCGTAAGTCCACGTGTAACTGCGATTGGCGGAATGATTGGTTTCCAGAAGCGCCGTTCGGTTGCCGGTCAGCCCGAGGGTGTAGGTGAAACTGGCGATGGTTATGCCGTTGGTCTTCCAAACCGAGTTGGTCAACCGGTTTAACGAATCGTACTGGTAGAGATTCGTCACACCGTTAGCGTACTGCATCGCCTGCAAATTGCCAGCTAAATCGAAAGCGTAGGTCGCTGCCGCGCTGTCGTTGGCCAGCACACTGGTCAGCCGGTTCAAAGCGTCGTACTGGTAAACATTCGCCACCCCGTTGGCCGTGCTCGACCAGAGGTTTGTTAGGTTGCCATCGGCATCGTAAGCGTAATTGAGCGACACGATCGGGCCGCCGCTCCAATTTTCCGTTTTTAATTGCAGCCGGTCGCGATTGTCATAGCTGTAAGTGGCTATACCACTTGGGTCGGTCATGGTTTGCCGCTGACCCGTCAGTGTATAGGTATAACTGACGGTGTAACCGTTGACCGAGGCCCGATTGATCAACCGGTTCAAAGCGTCATACTGGTTGGTAATAACGACATTATTGAAGTTGGTATCGTAAATGAGATTTCCTGCCAAGTCATAACCAAGACCTTCACCTTGACCGCCGGGCATGGTGTGTGAAATGCGCCGGCCCATACCGTCGTAAGCGAATAGGTTGGTCCGGTTCAGTGCATCAATCTGTGCCGTCTCGTTGCCTGCCGCGTCGTATTGGTAGTGAGTCACCTGGTTAAGCGCATTCGTCACTGAGGTCAATCGGCCTGCGCCGTCATAGCCGAACAGAGTGGCGATCTGGTTCTGATTCGTCTGGGCCACCCGCCGGCCATCGGCATCATAAACGACGGAATTGGTCGTGCCGTCGGGGTACAGCGTCCGGATTTGGCGGTTCAAGGCGTCAAATACGTTGGTGGTGATGTGGCTATTGGCGTCCATGAAGGTGATTTGGTTGCCATTGGCGTCGTAGGTGTAGCTGGAAATATTTTGAATGCCACTTATGCCTACAGCGTTCGTCACGGCCAGCCGTCGTCCAGCCGCATCGTAAGCGAATGCGGTGATGGTGCCACGCGGGTCAACGGTTTGCGCCACCCGACCGACACCGTCATAACGTGTGGTATTGGTGGTGTTGTCGGGATAAATGGTTAGATATAGCCGGTTCAGCCCATCATAGGCATAGGTTGTCACCCGACCAAGCTGGTCGGCGCTGGCAATTCGGTTGCCATTGGCATCGTAGCCATTGGTTTCGGTTGAGCCATCTGGATAGGCGGTCTGGATGAGCCTCCCCTGACTATCGTACAAATAGCTGGTCGTGCGGCCCAAGGGGTCAATGGTGGCCTGCTGCTGGCCGATGGCGTTGTAAACCACGGTATTGGTACCGCCATCGGGATTGACGGTCTGCACCACGCGGTTCATGGCATCATAGACGTAGGTCGTGGTGGCGGGAATCCATGAGCTTCCAACTTTGCGCCAGACAGTGGAATTGGTCCGGTTATCATTGGCGTCGTAACCAAAACTATTTGTACTCAAGATGGTCACGCCATCCGACGCAAACGTCTCTGTGCCGATCAAATTGTCCGAACCATCGTAGCTGTTCGTTGTGAGCGTGCCGAGTGGATCGCGCGAACCGAGCATCAGGCTGCCACTGTAGAAATTCACTGTCGCATTTGTCAGGGCGTCCGTGGTACTGGTCAGATTGCCGCTGCCGTCGTAGGTATTGATGGTGATATGCCCCAAGGCATCGGTGCTGGTCAACAGATATGCATACGTCGGATCGTAGGTGAATCCGTTCGTATGACCGAGCGGATCGGTGGAAGCAACCATCACGTTTAGATTGGTGTTATAGACATAGCTGTTGGTGGCGTAGGGCTGGGTGCCGAGGTACGTGACTTCGCTGGTCTTATTGTTGTTGATGTCATAGGCCATCGTCGTGACCTGGCCGAGGGCATTGGTCTGGACGAGAATGTTGCCGCGCAAATCATAGACGTAGGTATTGGTGTTCCCCAGGCGGTCAACCACCGTTTCCATGTTGTTGGTCTCGTTATGGATGAAGTGGGTGGTGTTGCCGTTGGCATCTGTCACGGCGGTTAGTTTACCGTTGTCATCGTAGAAGTTTTCGGCCACCTGCGTGCCATCGCCATTAACGATGGCGGTGATGTAATGCGGGAAGTTGGCGTTGGTGTAGGCGAAGGAATTGGTAACATAGGTAACGGCGTTACGGTCCACCAGTCGTTCGACGGCTATGAGATTGTCCTGGTCGTCGTATTGATAAACCACCGCCGGCGGACCGCTGGGATTGTTACCGTTCAACCCGTTGGGGTCGCTAATGGAAGAAATCAGACCATCGGCGTTGCGTTGAAACACAACCTGATTGTAAGCACCGCTGGCATAGCGGTGCACGATTGAATTGGGATTGATGGTGATGGTATCACCGGAGCGCTCCTGGATTTGTGAGAGGTAAGGTGTACCGTAGGCGTGGACGTAATATCCGTCGGCTTCATTGACCGACAGGAAGTGCGTTCTCAAGTCCTGACGACTGATGGTATATTGGGTGCCGTCCTGCATCGTAAGGACGAATCCAGGGAAGTCGAAGCTTTGCCATGGGGTCTCCGGGTCGGCGTCCCAATAATAGAGGTCGCTATTGCCTACCACTCCGCCTACAATTGTTTCAAGCCGATTATCCACTCCTGACGGCAGCCCTAACTTGGCCGTGACGCCCGGTTCAGGCTGCCATGTCGCGTTATAAGTGCCCGTCCCTCCCCCAACGGCCTGAAGTTGAAAATAGAAAGTCGTCCGCTGGCCGTTGGGCAAGGTCAGTGTCACATCCCAATTGCCACCAGTGCGTTCACTGAATGTATTGCCGTCCAAGTCGGTGGTGTTCTGGCGCGTTTCATCCAAGACCACGTCCATATCGCTGAGCGAATAAGTCCAGCCGTATCCGAAGTCGCCCTTGTCGGGATTGAGTGAACTGTAAGTGCGGGTGACGGTCAGGGGGATGCCGTTGACCGGAATGACCAGGTCCTGCTGGCTGAAACTGAACTGGCCGAGCTTAAGATTGGAGTCCAAAATGAACTGGGCGTCAGTGCTGGCCACCTGGTAGCCGCCGTTGACGGTGAGTTTGAAATCATAGACGCCGTTCTGGAGCGTGGTCAGGTCGCAATTGGTTACCAGAATGCCGGAGGTACTGGTAGTACCAATTGCGCCAGTGGATGCCGGTGTTAAATTCCGAAGCAAGGTGGTTCCATCCTGGGAGTAAACACCCAACTGCCAGACCACATTGCTGCCCAGCGAATGATTAGCCCGGCCGTAAAGGATGAATAATCCGTCACGAATGGTGACGATGTTTGTGGGATTGAAAGATATGGTGCCATTTGCGTTGGAAATACTGTCCAAACTGGCGGTGAGTGTTCCTTGCAAGCCGTTGGTCGTCACGTTAATTTGAATTTCCTGGGAGGTGTTAACCTGGCCAAAGATGTCCGTGGCCTGGGCGGTGAAACCGCAACCGCAAGGATTGACAACAGCCTGCCAGGAATTTGTGTACAACCCGTTGGCGCCGGTGGTCACCTCTCCAATAAATGCCTGGCCCTGGTAAAAGTCCACTTTGGCGATGTTTTGATAGGGCGTAACTTGAGCAACAATGGGAACGGTGCTGCCGGCGTTGGTCGTATAACCACTTGGCGGGCTAATAATGCTCACCGTCGGCTGGGCGCTGGCATAGATGTTAATAAGCACCTGGGCCCATGCCGTGCCGCCCTGACCATCGGAAATTTCATAACGAAAACCGTCGGTTCCATCCTTGCCCGTTGGCGGAGTGTAACTCACGGCACTGCCGCCATTAATGATGGCAACACTTCCAGCGGTGTTGTTGGTGTCCAGCGAGACAATGGTCAGAGCATTGCCGTCAGGATCATAATCATTGGTCAGGACGTAAAGGACGTTGCCAACGCTGTCGGCCAGATTGGTGAATTGATCGTTCACCGCAACGGGCGGATGATTGTTCGGGGCCGAAGCCAGCACGTGGATGGTCACCGGCGCGCTAATAGCAGTACGTTGGGCGGTATCCTCGGCGACAGCGGTGATCGTATAATCGCCGGCGGAAAGGTAGGGTGAGTTCAAGAGGTAAAGGTTTGTCGAGGAATTCAGAACCGTGGAATTCGAGGCCACACCCCAAATGACAAGGCCGTTGGTGGTGGAAGCCTGGAACGTGACGGAGGCAACGGTAGCACTGCCGGTTTCGACCAAGGCGGTAACGGGAATGACCGCCGGCGCCCAGAAAATCCCGTTCTGCAAGGGATAACCGATTTGGACGGCCGGCCCGGTTCCTGGCGGGAAGGCGCTGCCGAGCAGGGTCAACACGTACGGGCTGAAACCCGAATCATTGGTGAAGCTGAACGACCCAACCGCCACCACGTTGGAGGAAGCGTTGAAAGTGATAGAAATATTGGTTGAACTGCCGGCTGACAAAGTCGTTGAAACGAAGGGGCATGAGAAAATAGTGTTGGACACCTGGACGCCACCTAAATGAAGCGTCTGGTTACCTGTATTGGTGATTGTCAATGTTTGTGAAACCGGCGTCGCATTGGTGGTGATCGGCCCGAAAATGAGGGTGCCACCATTGGGCACATTCGTTCCATTGAGCAGGACTTGCATTTCGGCGAAGTCACTGGGTAAACAATTGAGTTGCAATGTATAAGCGCTCTGCCAATAATAACCGCCATTAATTTGTTGCGCATCGTATGCCGTTGTGATCTCGACAATATAATTGCCGGTGTATGGCAATCGTTCAGTTAGCTCGGTTAGTCCGGGATAGGCACTCGAAGTCATGTCGATGATGTTGAATGAAGAGTCCATCAATACCAAAACGGCACTGCATGGCCAATCGGAGCCGCCTGTATCTGGAATGACGTCGATATCGACGGGCGTTCCCTCAGAACCACTAAAGAAGGCGTAGTTCGCCGGGCGCGGGTCGTTGTCGGATAACACGGTGTCAAGGCTGTTAGTTACGTCCAACAAGCCGCTTATTTCCGGACCCCCACACAGAAGGACGTAACCCCAGTCAATGACTGCGGGAGCTGAAGTTACAGATAGACCGATATTGGTTGTTGAAGCCACAATGAAGTCCCTGCCTACGTTTGGGCCACAATACATAAATTGGGCCACACCTTTGGCGTCCGTGAGCGCGTAATTTGTTTGAATGCCATTAACACCCGTCACCGTGAATAGGATGTCGGTGTTGGCCAGGGGGGAGCCGCTGGTATTGATGAGCGTTGCGGTAAAAGTTTGCGGCGCGTTGGTGGGGAAGACCCCGGCGTAAGCCGGTGTGAGCGTCAACTGCGGCTGGCCGGCGGTTACAACAATCTGCGTTGTGCTAGTCGCCTGCCCGTCCGAAGCGGAGGCCTGCAAGACATAGGTGCCAGTGGGACTGAAACTGACGGCATCGCTGGCGCTGAAATTCGTGCCGGAGGCCGTCTGGTTGGTCCTGGTCCAAGTGAAGCTAACATTACCCGGTCCGCTTATCTGGGACCACGAAACGGCCAGATAATTCGATGGCCAGCCGTCGTCGGTGACGGTGACAGTCAAGGTCGCATTAGTGCCGGTCAGGACTTGGTTGGTCCCCGCGTTGACAACCGGTAGCTGGTTGCGAATCATTGCAATCGTAACATTGGAGGAAGAGGTAAATTGTCCGTCGTAGGCAGTCAGGGCCAGGACATAGATTCCAGGCTCCGTGAAACGGGCGATGGTATTGGTCGCATTTGGATTGTCAAAAGTGACTGGAGCCGGCCCGCTCACCTGCGCCCAAAGATTGCTGGTTGGGGCGAACAGCTGGCCATCGTCACTGACCGAACCATTGAGCTGTACCCAATTGGGGATATCGTTGCTGACACCGGCGGGCATGAAATTCATTTGTTCTGTCCAAGCGAGGTATCCATTCGCTAGCAGCAGACTTTTCTCAAAAGCATTTCCATTCCAGTGCAGCCGACTAAGGATTTCGTTACCCTCGGTGCCTTCCACCATGGCAATATCTCCAACCATACCACGAAAGTCTGAGGCCGACACTGTCCAGAGCCAACCATATGAACCGTCGGCGCTTATCGCCAGGAATAGATTCTCGTTGGGTGGAATGATTCGAATAGCTTGTAGCTGAAGTTCAACCGGATAGTTCACCACCACTCCATTGGTATCGATGGCATAGATAGAGTAACTCCCGCCGTCAGTAGTACTCCAACCCACCAAGATACGCCCCGCCCAAGGGCCATACTTTGCTGAATCATTCGGTATGGTTGTGAGCGCCCCATCATCATAACTGTAACTACCCTGGAGTTGGGCGACAAGATTGCTTTGGCCCTGTGAGTTGATTCGCCAAACTTCTCCCCCCATAGTTACGGCGATCAGGTTGCCGCCCCAAACGCCCGTACGATCTACATACGCGGTGACAACACCACCTCCGTTATTGGTAAGATTGATCCAATAATTTAAATCTGTCATGGTGAAGCCATTGGTGATTCGCCAGATTTTGCTTGGTCCAGTAACATTGCCGTTCACATCCCCCACGAAGATGTCCCCGATGTTAAAGTCACCCAAGGTATCTCTGACGGTGCACATCAGGACTTCGTCATCAGCGATCACTGTGGAGAGGTTTGTCGCAAACGTGGTCTCGGCACCATTGGTGGACACAAGTTTAAACACATATGGTATGGGATCCCCGTATTCACCTGACAAATCCGCCGAATTCACAATCACAGCGTTCGAGGGAGCATAGTAGTCCACCCCAATAATTTGGTCGCTCGATCCGTTCGTAATCACGGGAATCGGGTTGACCAAGGCATTCGTTAATTCAAGAGCGGGCCAGATATTTGTTTGGGGCTGACCGGCATTCACAGTTGGAGGCAAATTGGATACCAGAATCGTGACCGTTGTGGTGTCCGTGCTGGTGTATTGCCCATCAGTCGCCAGTAGCTGGAGGATGTTGGTTCCCACTTGACTGAAGGTTGCCGTGGTCACGGCCTGGGTGGAATTGCCGAAAGTATTTGTCCCGGGACCACTTAATCTGGACCACACCACCGCGAGGTAATTGCTGGGCAAACCGTCGTCGGAAGCAAAGCCGTCAAGTTGCACCGTCGGCAGGTTGGTCGTCTGATCAGGTCCCGCATAGACATAAGGCGA
>Ga0070731_10005728_pt1 | contig 10152 bp, 5 predicted proteins | sample Coa_R1_2_FD_66448 | JGI IMG/M metagenome (GOLD analysis project Ga0070731, IMG submission 66448) | Surface soil microbial communities from Centralia Pennsylvania, which are recovering from an underground coalmine fire - Coalmine... | ecosystem: Environmental > Terrestrial > Soil > Unclassified ... | reverse complement strand
TGGACACCCCGCACCCACAGCGTGTAGCTGCACCATACGATCATCAGGATCACCATCACGGTGGTCACGTACATGATCCGCAGCGCTTTTTCGCTCGACTCGGGAATGCCCTTGATGTTTTCCCACCAGAAGTAGAGCGTAACCAGCACGGCAAATGCGGCGGCAGTTGCGTTCACCGGCAGAACCAGATTGAAGTGCGCGAAGCGCAACAATTCGTTCAGCAGACCAACCAGGTACAAGCCCGCTGACACGCCGCTAATCGGACCGGTGAGAATGTAATCGAACATCAACGCCGACACGGAAAACTTCGCGAGCGTCGAGCCCATTCCTTCTTTCACCACGCGATACACGCCGCCGCGCACGAACATCCCGCAGCTTTCGTAGTAGAGCTGCTGGACCGCGAAGGCGAAAAGCATGATGGCGAGGATGAACCAGGGAGCTGTCTTGCCGATGAAGTGTTCCGCTATTGCGCCCGCGTAGAAAGCCGACGATCCTAAGTCATTGAGGACAACGGCTGCCGCCCGCCAGTACGAAATGAAGGCCAGCATGGCCGTGGTGGCCACCAGGACCTTGGCGGCTGGCTTAACGGCATTTGCGAGTGAAGAAGAATCGGTACTCTTTGAAGCCATGAGTTCCCATACGACCAAAAATTTAAGGTGACAAGAACATTAGAGGAAGGGCATAAGTGCGCCATAAGGAAGATATCAAGATTTCGTAAAGACAATTTGGAAGCCTCAATCTGTCAATCAGATACGGCCCCTAAAAAATTCGTAAATTTCGGGCTTGAAAGTTGTCATATCGGCGGAAAATGCCTACGGTGAAATCAGTGAAAGAATTTGTACCTCATCGCCTGCTTCGCAATCGCCACCTGATGACCATGGTGCCGGCCTTTTTGCGGCGGCGCTTTCCGCGGCTGCCGCCGGCTCAGCCAAGGCTATTTGACGTCGAGCGGGGAACCCAATTGTCCGGGCAGTGTCACTGGCATGCGCAACCGCGCAACCATCCGACTCTCCTGTTGGTGCACGGCTTGGAAGGATCTAGCGACTCAGCGTACATCCTCGGCTGCGCGGAGAAAGGCTGGGCGGCGGGCTTCAACGTCGTACGACTGAATCAGAGGAATTGCGGCGGGACAGAGCGGCTCGGTTCCACGCTTTATCATTCTGGGCGCAGCGATGATTTTCGTGCCGTTGTGATGGAACTGATCGAGCGGGACGAGGTGCCGGAGATTTTTGCTGCTGGATTCTCGATGGGCGGGAACTTGGTTCTAAAAATGGCGGGGGATTTCGGGGATTCCGCACCGGAGCAACTCCGCGGAATCGTGGCCATCAATCCAGCGCTCGACCTTGCGTCCTGCGCCGACGCCCTGGGAGCGCCGCGGAATTTCATCTACAACAGGCATTTTGTGCGGCGATTGAAGCGCAGCATGCGGTATAAGGCGGCCCTTTTTCCTGAGATATACCTGACCGACGGCACCGCTAAGAGTTTGCGCCGCGTCCGCAGCGTGCGTGAATTCGACGAAAAAATCACCGCCCCGTTCTGCGGATTCGCGGGCGCGGATGATTACTACGCGCGATCGAGCGCCATGCGCGTGATCGCGGCCATCCAAAAGCCAACGCTCATCCTCACTGCGCAGGACGATCCGTTCGTCCCCTTTTCCAGCTTTGGCATCGCCGCGATTCGGGAGAACCCAAACGTGCGGCTGGTGGCGCCGAAGCACGGCGGGCACTGCGCCTTCATTTCACGGGCAGACGGTCCGGAGCGCTTCTGGGCGGAAGCGCGACTGGTGGAATTCTGCCGGGGAAATTCGAACCTTTAGAGACTCGTAGCACCCCGCCATTCTTTACACCACCAACCGTTTGAAATTCGCTTCGGACCATGACATCCTCGTTGGTAGCGGCGTCCCGGCGTCGAGCGGCGCGCGGGCGCAGAGAGACGGCCTCAGTCCTTGGTGGGCGGTGATGGCAAGGCTGATCGACACCTGCTGCCGAGTAGAAGTGCACGTATCTCATTAAGAACAAAGGAACGCCGCTAGTTCTACCCGTCACGAAACTGGCGCGGGCCCTCGGAGGAAGCATGTTGCGGGTCGGATTCGTCGGATGGCGAGGAATGGTCGGCAGCGTTCTTTTGCAGCGGATGCGGGAGGAAGGCGACTTCTCCGGCATCGAGCCGATGTTTTTCTCAACGTCCAATGTCGGCGGTGCAGCTCCGAGCGAAGCTGGCGGCGCAACGCTCCATGACGCGAGAAACCTAAAGAGCCTTGCAAACTGCGACGCCCTGGTCAGTTGCCAGGGTGGCGAATACACCACTGAGGTCTACGCGCCCCTCCGCAAAAGCGGTTGGAAAGGATATTGGATTGACGCCGCGTCAACGCTGCGCATGAGCGACGATGCCGTAATCATCCTTGATCCTGTGAACGCGGACGTAATTCAGGAGGGCCTTTCGCGAGGGTTGCGGACCTTCGCCGGCGGCAACTGCACCGTCAGCTTGATGCTGATGGCGGTGAGTGGGCTCTTCAAGGCTGGCTTGGTCGAGTGGATGACCACGATGACCTACCAGGCTGCATCCGGCGCCGGCGCGGCAAAAGTACTCGAACTCGTGAAGCAGATGGAATGCCTCACCGATCCTACTCGCCAATCGCCATCCGAGAATGCCCTTGAGGTTGACCGCATGGTGATCGAGCGGCAGCGCGCGGGTTCGCTGCCCGTTACGGAATTCGGCGTTCCGCTGGCCGGTAGCCTAATCCCCTGGATCGATAAGGAGATGCCCGGCGGCCAGACCAAGGAAGAATGGAAAGGCATGGCCGAAACCAATAAGATCCTGGGACTCGATCCGTCCGTGCCGGTTGATGGAATCTGCGTCCGGATCGCCACGATGCGCTGCCACAGCCAGGCTGTGTGCATCAAGCTGAAGAAGGACATACCGCTTCGCGAAATTGAGCAGATTCTCGCTGCCGCAAACCCTTGGGTGCGCGTGATTCCTAACACCAAAGACTCCAGCTTGCGCTGCTTAACCCCAACAGCCGTTTCCGGCACACTCAACGTCCCCATCGGCCGCCTTCACAAGTTGAATATGGGACCGGAATACCTGGGCGCGTTCACAGTGGGCGATCAGTTGCTCTGGGGCGCCGCGGAGCCTCTGCGTCGCATGCTTGGCATCCTTCGGCAGCACCTCGGCTCATAAACCCACCGCTGGTGTATAATCCGCGGCCTCAATGTAACAACCGGACCGGGACCCACGTATAAGCGAGGAGGAGGTATCCATGCACCGAAAGATTTTCCTTACTTTGTGTGCCGCGGCGCTGTTTGCGCTGCCAAGTTTTGCGCAGACTGCCAACCTGAACGGCACCTGGAAACTCGACAACGCCAAGAGCAGCTTCGGCCAGTTTCCGCCGCCTGCGAGCGAAACGGACGTGATCAACATAGACGGCTCGAATTTCAAGCAGCAAGTGACCAGCGCCAGCCAGCAGGGAACCCAGACCTACACGCGCGCCTGCACGATCGACGGCCAGGAAAAAACGCTTTCACCCGACGATCCGAACGCGCACATCGGCCGCGTCACTCTCTCGAAGATTAAATGCGAATGGCAGGGGTCTTCGCTCGTCGTGACCGAAACCGCGAGTCTGCAAGGATCGGACCTCACCGACCGTCTGACGTTCAGCGCTTCCGACGACCGCAAGACGATGACGATGGACTCGCACATCACTTCGGCGACAATCAACGGAGATCGCAAACTGGTGTATGACGCCGCAGAATCGTCAGAGGGCACGGCGGCTCCTTCAAACAACACGCCACCCGCCGGAATGACGGCCTCTACCTCAAGCTCCCACCCTAGCCTCAGCGGGGTGTGGAAGCTCAACGCAGCGAAGAGCGATTTCGGGCAGGGACAGGCGCCAGCCAGCCAAATCGACACGATCGAGGACAATGAGCCTTCCGTAAAAATCGTCGAGGATCAAAAAGGCGGTTTCATGGGCGATATGAACATCACGACCACGCTGAGCACCGACGGCACACCCACCACCTCAACTGGAATGGGAGGCGCGAAAGTGACCAGCACAGCTCATTGGGAGGGTGGCGCGCTGGTAGCCAACTCGAAGACGAGTTTTCAGGGCAACGACGTAACCATCAAAGATACGTACACGCCGAGTGCAGATGGGAAGACGCTCACTGAAGTAGCTCACATCGAATCTAGCATGGGCAACTTCGATACGACGAGCGTCTTCGACAAACAATAGTCCGAAAATCAAACGTGGGAGAGACGAGTGACACAAGCTGAACGGCTCGCTAATCTGCGTTTCAAACGCGAGCCTTGCTTCAGTTGCTAAATCGAATTCACCGCACCAAGCCTACTTCGGGCGGGCGCGCAATACCTCAACGAAGGGGAATAAATTCGTCTCGCTGTCTCGACCAATGCGAGTACAGTCGTTGCCTTCTCCCCTTTTCGCCACGCCACGTGCACATCGATTTTGGCATTAGGTTCGTCGAGCGGAACAGCAACCACTTCACTACCCTGCGCCGGGCGGCAAGAGAGTTCATCCGGCATGATAAAAATTCCCTTGTGACAAGTAAGCAGGACAATTTGAGTATCACTGTGAGGCACGGGATCGAGAGACACGTGGACAGTGTTGGGTCTAACACCCGCCTCGGCATAGAGCTCGAGCGTTTTGTCGTACAGCCCGGTTGATCCTCCTCGATTGGGAAGGAGAAGCGTCTCGGCTGCAAGGTCCTTGATCTTTAGCGCCTTGCGCTTCGCTAGGGGATTGGTCCTGCTCAAGTGAACCACAAAGTTTTCCTGGAACAATACTTCAGTGATCAAATGAGCGGAATCGACAAAGGGACGCAGAAACGCGACATCAATATCACCGTCAATCAAAGCCTTGTTTTGCCAGCTTGAAAACATATCGCGGTATTGCAAATCGACGGCGGGAAATTGCTTGGAGTGCTCGACAAGGATCCGGCTGATGGGCTCGCCGAGGCCCATGCCGATGCCGATCTTGACCAGGCCTGCCTCGCCGCACTTGGCCAAGCGTACGCAATCCGTCACATGCGCGCTTTGAGTTACGAGAATCTTGGCCTCGCGCAAAAGCGCTCTGCCAGCGTCGGTCAATATAACGTTACGGCGATCGCGGACAAAGAGCTGGACGCCGAATTCCTCCTCCAGTTGCCGAACCTGGCGGCTAAGAGGAGGTACCGTGATATGCAAATACTGAGCGGCCTTTGAAAAACTCAGGCGCTCGGCGACAGCGATAAAGTACCGAAGCTGGCGGAGTTCCATGGGGCCCCACACCCCTTCATAAAGAGCTTCGCAGGTTATATTCCGAATCGGTAACAGAAGCAATCAAAATAAGAAATGGACAACTGTCGCAATCCTGATATTAGTGTGCCATTCGGTAGCGATCTAGTTTTGTGCCCCAGGCGGGTGGGCTTCATCGGCGTGAACTGATAGACATTCAATCAAATCGGGCAACGTGTTGGACAAATAGCTGAATTGTTTACGGATTCCCGGTGGGCTATAGGGTTTGAAAACGATCCTAGTGACCGACGATCATCAAGGGGGGAAGCCAATGAGGGCACGATCCGAAGGCCGTAGGGGTGTGTTTTCCGTGTTGGTCTGCGTATTGGCGCTGCTGGCTTGCGTTTCGCTCGCATGGGCGCAGTCGGCTGGCACCGGCGCGATCACTGGTACTGTGACCGACGCCCAGGGCGGCGCTGTGGCCGGCGCGACCGTGACCGCTACCAGTCTCGCAACGAACCAGTCACGCACCGCGACTACCGGCCCCGCTGGTGATTACAAGTTCTCCTTATTGCCGCCTGGCAACTATAAAATGAAATTTACGGCGACCGGTTTCAAGACCGCCGAGATTGGAAGTCTTACGGTCACCACCACCGAGACGGCAACTGCGAATCAGGCCCTGGAAGTGGGAGCGGTTACGCAAACTGTCACGGTGGAAAGCTCTGTCGAGACTCTACAGACCGAAAGTTCGACCCTCGGGACCACGGTTAGCGGAACCCAGATCACCGCGCTTCCCATGGCCAACGGAAACTACACAGAGATTCTCAGCCTTAGCGCCGGCACCAACGCAAGCGTCGACAACGCAACGTCGTTGGGCAAGGGCACACAAGATATCAGTGCCAACGGCGTGGACCCCGGCTCGAACAATTTTCAAATGGATGGTGTCGCAGTCAACAATATCGCCAACTCGGGTAGCTCGAACGACGGGACAATCTATACCGGGATTCCAGTTCCCAGCCCCGACGCCATTGCGGAATTCAAGGTCCAAACTTCAACCTACGACGCCAGCTACGGGCGCAACCCCGGCGCGAACGTTAACGTCAGCACCAAGTCCGGCACAAACGACTTTCACGGTTCGGCCTTCGAGTTTTTCCGCAATTCCGTTCTCAACGCGGACGATTTCTTCTACGTCAAGACACCGCAGCATCCGCATGAGGTCTTTGATCAAAATCAGTTCGGTGGCACAATTGGTGGTCCGATCAAGAAAGACAAGTTCTTCTTCTTCTTTAGCTATCGGGGGACTCGCTCAAAGAACGCCGTGGCGCCTCAAGGCGGCGACTTCGGCGCAGCGCTTTTCAACGAACCTGCTCTTGGTAACGGCCACGCCGCAAACACAATCGACAAATACTTCAACGTTGCCAGCCCGGAGGGACCGAATGGCCGCGGCTCTTGCCCCACCCCAGCCGCTCTAGGAGTCGCCGCGAATACTCCGGACACGAACAGCATCACAAACTGCAGCGCTCAAGCTCAGGCATTCGCGAATGATATGGGCATCGGCACCATCGTTGGCCTTAGAATGTTCCAGCTGACTACTGGCACGGCGAAACACCCGACTGCCGGAGGAGTGCCGAACAACTACTACATACCAAGTCCCGTTTCGGATCCACAGTTTTGCAATGACGCGACGGGCGTCTGCAATTTCAGCATTCCGGCCATTTACACGGAGAACCAATACGTGGCGAATGGCGATTACATCTTCAATAGCAAGAACACCCTCAGCACCAAATACTTCTACACGCACAATCCGTACACCACGTTCTTAGGGCAGGGGGGCGGAAATTTGCCCGGCACGCCGGAAGGCGTTCTTTTCGGCAATCACGCCGCTGTAGCCAAGCTGACGACGCTCGTCACCAGCAACTTCGTGAACGAAGCTCGCGTATCGTTCCAGCAAAACGTGAACGGCGCCACCGTCGGTGTGCCGCCAGGTGGTTGCCCGGACGCGGACAAACTACCGGCTCCGTTTGGATGCGGCTCTCCAAACGAACTCGGAATGCAGTCTGAAGTTCCCAATTTCTACGAGCCGCCGTCATTCCTCAACGTGGGGACTGGGTATGGATTGTTCGGTGGTCTCCTGCCTGACAAAGGTCCGACCAATCAACTCCAAGCTGCAGACCAGATTTCCTGGTCACACGGCAAACACAGTATTCGCGCGGGCTTCGAATACGAGTGGACGAATTGGCCCCTAGAAGATCCCGGCTTGCAGCAGGGACTCATTCTTATCCTCGGTGACAGCGCATTCACTGGTACCGCCAGCAACGCTACTGGCCTGTTTGACTTGGGATGTTTGTTCTGCGTGAAGTCCACTTCCGGTTCGCCTAACACTGAGGGAGTTCTCCATTTCTACCAGCTCAACAATACGAACGCATATGTGCTCGATGATTGGAAAGTAAGCTCAAGATTGACGATCAACGCGGGACTCCGCTGGGAGTACGATGGCCAACTCACCGACAAGTACGGGCACCTGACTCAGGTCTGGCTCGACCGCATGGCGTCGAATTCCACGATCGCGGCGTGCACGACCCCGCCACCCAGCACTGCAACTTGCGCTGCTGCCGGTGTTCAGCAGTATGTGGTTCCCAGCAACTTCTTGAATGCGAAGTACGGACTACCGCCGGATGGTGTGGGATTTGCTCGGAACACTAGCACCTTGGAGGGTCATGCGCCCTACACGAATTTCGCTCCCCGATTCGGGGTCGCGTGGCAGCCGCTCGGCAACGGAAAGCTGGTCATCCGCGGCGGCGCGGGCATCTTCTACGACCGCATCGGATTGGATCGCGTGGTTCACGCGTTCGAGCAAGGGTATCCTTATGCCGAAACGTACGACTTTGGTTCCGGCAGCCCTCGGGGTGCCGTTTCGTCATTGGCGGTACCCTTTGCTCCGGTAGGGTTGGTGTGCGTGCCCTCGGATCCAGGTTGCAATCCGCCCGCCGGCCAAGTTAGTAATGGGCTTGGTTTCGCGCCACGGTACGCCAATCCAGCGACGGCAAACCAATCCGTCAATGCCTGCTTCAACGCCCCCCCATACGGTTTCGGCAGCCCGTTCTGTGCGCTAACCAATGGGTTCCAGATAAACTCTGGCTTGAACACACCGCTCCTCTCGCGGGCTATCCACACGCCCCTGGTGCAGGAATACAGCCTAGGCTTCCAGTACGAATTTGCGCCCCGTTGGGTGCTGGAACTGGGCTATGTAGGATCCAAAGGAATCAACATCACGGATTACAATCACAATCAGAACGGGGCGCAGATCATCACTCCTGCTACCGATACTTACGGGATATGCCAGCCAGCAGGAACTGACGGGTCCGCCACGCCGGTGTGCAACACGGTCAACAACGCTTCGTTCCGAACCCCAGTTTTGGGCTACGAGCCGATTGGTCTGCAAGAATCGGATTTCAACGGCAGTTCGAACTACAACAGCCTGCAAGCAACGGTGCGGCATCAGTTTGGAAACGGCCTCTCTATGCAGGCAGCGTACACATGGGACAAAAATATGTCCGACGTGTTCTTTGGCAATTCAGCCAACATTAACGATGCTCTCGCTCTTAAGACGAAGCCTTCACCGAACGGGCCACCACACGGGCAGTGGGGTCCAGTCTCGTTCGACCGCTTCCAACGCTTCGTTGTGAACTACAGCTACGACCTGCCGATCGGGAAAGGCATGTCTGGATTCGCGGGCAAGGCTATCGGCGGCTGGAACGTATCAGGGGTCACAATCGCGCAAAGCGGTAATCCCCTCACGTTCATCGGTGGGGGCAGCGGAGGAGCGTACGGTACGAATCAGCAGCTGAGTTTCCAGGGCGTCACGACTGCGGAGATTTGCCCTGGCGTTGGCAACGGGCAGCTCAAGGCTGCTGGCGGTGCGGGATCACACGTCCTCGGCGGCACTGGCTATTTCAACACTGCGGCTTTTGCCTGTCAGGCGCCGCTGGTGCCGTTCGGTGACCCCGGATTTGGCCCCCCCGGCCCATTCCAGATCGCTCCGGCGACGGACTATGGGAACTCTGCGGTTGGCATCGTAACGGGCCCGGGACAGTTCAATTGGGACATTTCGATCGTCAAAAACACCCAGATCACCGAGCGGGTCAGGATGCAGTTCCGCAGCGATTTCTACAACGCGTTCAATCATCCACAGTTCGCGCCTCCGCAGGGTGCGAACTTCGGAACCGTGGGTTTCGAAAATGTCGGGAACTTTACCGCCACTCCCACGGGTAATTTCATAACAGCCACGAGCGTGAATCCGAGACTAATTCAGTTCGGTGTTCACTTCTTCTTCTAGACGGCAACCCGCGGCGAAGTTGCCGCGGTTGAAGAAATCGCATCAGGTGGGTTGGGCTAGCTAGCCCAGCCCACCGATGCAAAGAGCGCATCACCCCACCACCCAGGGAGTTTGGCGCGGAGATTAAAACCTCAATCCCCGTGCCTTTGCTCCCTCTTCTCGATGCAGGTTGCACCCGCTACAGGCCTGCACGCTATCGCTGCTGGCCTCGGATTCGACGGCGGATTGGGAAAAATCGATATCTAGATTCTTGGGACAATAAGTGCGTCCACTTTGAAACAAATCCGGCGCAAGCGCGAGGCGCTAAGTCTCGTAGGTGCAGGCCCGCGCCCTTGAATGACACGAATACGTGCTCCCCTTATTCACTGCAAATGTATCGAGTGTGGAGCGTTGTTTGCGTCAATCTAGATACGCTTAATGACATGCTGAGGGGGCCGTGGTTCGCTTATTCGCGCAAAACGGTACGTAGAAGGGAACTGTCAACCTGAAGGCAGCCGTTATACTTGATGAAGCCCATTTTTTTGAATTTATTCATGAAGAGATTGACCCTCGAGCGCGTGGTCCCGATCGTTTCCGCCAAGGTTTCT
>Ga0070731_10005727_pt1 | contig 10153 bp, 7 predicted proteins | sample Coa_R1_2_FD_66448 | JGI IMG/M metagenome (GOLD analysis project Ga0070731, IMG submission 66448) | Surface soil microbial communities from Centralia Pennsylvania, which are recovering from an underground coalmine fire - Coalmine... | ecosystem: Environmental > Terrestrial > Soil > Unclassified ... | reverse complement strand
TTTGCCGACGCGTACAACAACCGTGGAAATGTGCTGCTGGTCCTGAAGCGTTCCGAGGACGCGCTGGCGAACTTTGATAGGGCGATCGCTCTGAAGCCAGACTCAGCGGAGGCGCACAGCAACCGCGGGAATGTGCTGCTGGACCTGAAGCGTTCCGCGGACGCGCTAGCGAGCTACGATAGGGCAATCGCGCTGAAGCCAGACTTAGCGGAAACGTACAACAACCGTGGAAATGTGCTGCTGGTCCTGAAGCGTCCCGAGGACGCGCTAGCGAGCTACGATAGGGCGATCGCGCTGAAGCCCGATCATGCGGATGCGTACAACAACCGCGGGAATGCGCTGAAGGATCTGAAGCGTCTCGAAGAAGCCCTCGCGAGCTACGACAGGGCGATCGCGCTAAAGCCCGATCACGCGGATGCGTACATCAACCGCGGAAATGTGCTGCTGGTCCTGAAGCGTCCCGAGGACGCGCTAGCGAGCTACGATAGGGCGATCGCACTGAAGCCCGATCATGACCATGCTTTCAACGGGATCGTCAATTGTGTCAACAGGCTCTGTGACTGGCGTCGCACAACGGATGTTGCCGGCGAAGTCATCGCACACGTCTCGGAAAAGAAGTCAATCATTTCTCCACTCACGCTGCTTGGCTATTCTGGTGATCCGTTGTTGCAACTGCAATGCGCTAAGAACTTTGTCGCTGAGAAGGTTCAATTGCTCCCGCACCCATTGTGGACCAGCGCGACGTGGCATCACGACAAGGTGCGGATCGCCTATCTGTCGGCAGATTTCCGCCGGCACCCGGTGGCGTATCTGATAGCGGAGCTTTTCGAGCGGCACGACCGCTCGCGATTCGAGATCATCAGCGTGTCATTCGGTGTGGATGACAAGAGCGAGATGCGCAAGCGGCTTATCGCGGCATTTGATCAGTTTTACGATGTTCGCAGAAAGAGCGATGAGGAAGTCGCCAAGCTTCTTCACGATCTACATGTCGACATTGCGATTGATCTCAACGGACACACGCAGAATTCGCGGTCCGGCATTCTTGCGTATCATCCGGCGCCAATCCAAGCAAGCTATCTCGGCTTTCCCGGCACGATGGGGGCCGAGTTCATCGACTACATCATCGCCGACAAGACGGTGGCGCCGTTCGAGCACCAGCCGTTTTATACGGAGAAGATCGTCCACCTGCCGGAATGCTATCAGGTCAACGACACTAAGCGGAACATTGCCGAGCGGACGCCAACGCGGCAGGAAGTCGGACTTCCGGAGAAAGGCTTCATCTTCTGCTGCTTCAACAACAACTGGAAGATCGCGCCCGACCGGTTCAGCGTCTGGATGGGACTCTTGCATGCGGTTGAAGGTAGCGTGTTGTGGTTGTTACGCAGCAACGAGAGTGCAGAGCGGAACCTGCGCATGGAAGCGCAAGCCCGTGGGATCGATCAGTCACGACTCATTTTTGCTGGCCGTGTACCGCTCGATGAGCACCTGGCGCGCTACCGTGTGGCCAACCTGTTTCTCGACACGCTGCCTTACAACGCCCACACCACGGCGAGCGACGCGCTATGGGCGGGCCTTCCGGTGGTAACGCAGCTGGGTGAAGCGTTTGCGGGGCGGGTGGCGGCGAGCCTGCTGAATGCAATCGGGCTGTCGGAGCTAGTGACGCACAGCCTTGAGGACTACGTGGCGCTGGCGCTGCGGCTGGCGAAGCATCCCACGCTTCTCGAAGGATATCGCAATCGACTGGCCGCAAACCGGCTGACGCATCCTCTGTTCGACACCGACCGCTTCCGACGCCACATCGAGGCGGCCTATCTCCAGATGTGGGAGATATGGCAGCAGGGCGAGCAGCCGAGAAGCTTTGCAGTTAAGGCGAAGATTCCAATACCGACCAACTGATAAGGTCTTGAGGAAGCTGCAATGCAGGTTCGCGACAAAGTCGAGTTCTTGGTCGCCCGCTACCTCAGCAAGCTGTGGGCAGCACGCTCCTTTTAAAGGGCCTTGAAGCCGAAGTGGTGGTTATTCTCGATGCTGGCAGCCTGAATTTCCGAAACCTGTACGTTGCAATGACTCGTGGCTCAAAGCGCCTCATCGCGTGTGCGCATAATGCCGTCCTCAAGCCCGCGTGGTAGAATTCGCGTGGCGCCAACGCTTGAATCTTGCCAGCTTTATACTCCGCGCGCGCGGCGTCGATTTGGGCCTGCATGTTCGCTATAATAGCGGGTAGCTTTCGCACCGCGCCGGCATCTGTGTTGGCTGATCGGACGTAAGGCGGCGGGAACCGCCATTCGGGCATGATATCCTGCCTTCCCCTGGAATAGGTGACGAGCGACGCGGCGCGATTTCATCGGAGGCTTCCCAAAAATTTCCGTAGTAGAAACTGTAGCACAAATTTGTAGATTTTGACGAAAAATCAGTACCTTATAAAAAGGTCAATCACTCGCATCACGGTTCAAGTCCGGCCGTCCGCACCAAGACTCCAGGGGATGCTATTGAGCGAATATGAGCGCTGGGAAACCCGCTTCGCGGTGCCCGAATACGCATTCGGCAAGGAGCCGAACTATTTTCTTGCTTCCTGCAAACCGATCCTGCCGCGGTCTGGCCGGGCTCTGGCGGTCGCCGACGGCGAAGGACGCAATGGCGTCTGGTTGGCGGAACAAGGCCTCGACGTCTTGTCGATCGATTTCTCGCCGTCGGCGCAAAAGAAAGCGCGCACGCTGGCGCGCGAGCGGGGGGTCGAGGTTACGTTCCAGCAAGCCGACGTGCACCGCTGGAATTATCCGCAAGCCGCCTTCGACGTGGTGGTGGAAATCTTCGCGCAATTCAGTTCGCCCGCCGACCGGGCCGTGAAGTGGGCCGGTATGCGCGGTGCGCTCAAACCCGGCGGGCTCCTGATCATTCAGGGCTACACGCCCAAGCAATTGGACTACGGCACCGGCGGGCCCAAGCAGATCGAAAACCTTTATACCCGGGCCACGATCGAAAGCGCGTTTGGCGATTTCCGCGACGTGACGATCGTCGAGGAGGAGCGCGAGATTCACGAAGGCACCTCGCACGGCGGCATGTCGGCTATGATTGGGTTCACCGGGCGAAAGCCGTAAGGCTTTCGGCGGAGCTGTTTGCCGGGCAGGTCAGTTACCCTGCGCCTGCGCCGCTCTCGAAACTCTCGACGAAGACGAGACCGATGCCGCGGGTGAGCGCGCCGGCAGTGAGCGCGGCAGCGCCAAGGCCCAGTAGCATGCCGCCCGGCACGATCCACATCAGCGTCGTGGAGGTCGCGGTGCCGATGCCGGTCGGCACCACGCCGCCGATCAGGCTGACGATCAAGGAGCGCGTGCGCTCGCGCTCAAACGGCGCCTGATAAAGCTCGCTCAGCTGCTTGACCATGCGCAGATTAATCGCGGCGACGGCGCCGATATTGGCGACCGGCAGCGGCACAAGCCCGCCCAAGGCGGCGTAATTCTTGTGGCGGTCGACGATTTTCTTCGCCAGCGCGCGGCGCTTTGCAGCCAGCGAGCCGCTCAGCGCTTCGCCGGCGATATCGTTGGCGATCGGCGCTGAGGAGACCGCGAGCGCTGGCTCGGCCTCTGTCCTTCTGAGCGGCGCCGCGAAATTGCTCCCCGGCACCTCGTCTTCCCCGACGGCGCTCGCGGCGGTGGCGCGCAATTCGCTGAGCGGCCGGGTGATGGCTTTGGGAAGCGGTTTGCGGGTCATGCTGCGGCCTGTTGCGCGCCGAGAACGTGATCGATCTCTTCGGCGATTGCGGCAATTTCCTTCGCTGCCGGACCTTTCCAACTGATCAGACTTGGCGTTGCCCCCCACAGAGCGGCTTCCGGATAAGCCACCCGGTTTGCCATTTCGTTTTCCAGCACCGGCAGGCCGGCAGCGGTCAGTTCGGACCGGATGTGCTTGGCGATGATGGAATCGCGCGTGGTCTGGGTCAGCACGCAGCGAAACAGCGGCTGCCGCCCGTCGCCGCGGGCGGTCAGGATGCTCACCGTATCGAGCATGCGGTCGACATCGAACGGCGACGGTTTTACCGGGACGAGCAGAAAATCGGCGGCCGCGAGGCAATCGAGCGTGGTGCTGGAGCGAAAGCCCGGCGTGTCGATGATCACGAGCCCGCTGCCCGCTTCGAGCCGCCGCGCCGTGCTTGAGGCATTTTCGCTTGCGTCCTCGACCACGCTGACGCCGCCGAGCGCGCGCTCGCGCGCGGCAAGCCGCATGATCGAACGCTGCGGATCGGCGTCGATCAGGCTCGGATGCCGGCCGCGCAAGTGCCAATAGACCGCGAGGCAGCTCGCCAGCGTGCTTTTGCCGCTGCCACCTTTCATGGTGGCCACCGTGATGATCATGCCCGCCACCTCCACGGCCCTACCAATGAGTGCGAAGCACACGCGAATCAGCACAAAAATGTTATCGGATTCGTGACGGACTGCCTATCGCTATGGCGCGCAGGAAAGATAGGTCAGGACGACCGCACCGAGACGGGCACCGGACGACGCGTCGCTTTGATGAGCGGCCGGCGCACGCGATAACGCGGCAAATAGTGGCGCACCAGACCGAAGCCGCCGAGCAGCAAACTCGTCCATACCGCCACGCTGAAATACAGCGACATCCACGGGATTTCGTTGTGCCAGCGCGCGAAGCTGTGGGTGACGATCCAGCGCGTGGCGAGATCGTGCAGGCCGGAGAACAATCCGAAATAGTGCGCGCCGTCCGCGAGTTGCGCCTGCCAGCGCGCGACATACATCGGCACGTCGACGTTCGTCATAAACAGGACATAGCCGGCAGTACCGACGGCTGTCGCGACAATGGCGAATTGAGCAAGGCCGCGAAAGCTGAAGGCGAGCCGGATGAGCGCCATGACGATCAGCGCGAAGGTGGCGGTCCATAGCGAATTTTCCAGAACGTTGCCCAGGAAATTCGTCGAGATGACCGCGTACCAAGAGCAGCATTCCGCAAGCGCGATCAGCGGCACGATCAGTTTGGAAATATTCTTTGCAGTATCCGAATGCGTGATCTTTGCAAGCTCGCGCAGCACGATGGCCCATTGGACGGCGAAGCATAGCTCGGCGATTGTGGCGACGGAACGCCCGATCAAGATGCTCGAAAGCCAGGTGTCGAACAGACAAATTCTCTGGACATCGGCTCGCGGCAAAATCGAGCGGAAGGCGCAGCCGAATACATAAGCCGCGCTGAGCAGCGCCAGCGGCTCGATGGCAAAGGCCCGATTACGGCTGGTGAGCGTCTCGCTCCGGTAGGAGGCATGCAGGGTCAGCAGGAGGACGACGTTTAGAGCGCTGACGGCGAGCAAAAAACTCCACCACACGGCAACTGGATTCGACCAGGACACCCAACCAAGGCTCATCGGTTCACTCGACGACAGCGTCATCTCGCCCTCACGAGAATGTAACACCATCGACACATTTGGCCAGAGCCGAATGGCCATTCAGCCCGGTCAAGCCCTTCCAGCGCAAGGCAGAATGCGCCGTGGCGAGGCCAATTTACCCGGCCTTAATGCGATTTTCCTACGTTCTTGAATTGTACCGCTTTGCCGCGCCAGCGGGGGTGGGGGGAATGCGATGGTCGTTATCGGAAATTTTCGTAACCGCGCCGAGTTGCGAAAAAAGCCGCGGCGGCAATTCCATTACAACGCAAAAATCCTGAAAGACAAAAATACTCCAGCGCTAGCCTGCACCATTTCCGATGTTTCGGAGAGCGGCGCACGGCTCCATCTTGCGAGCGAGATCGAACTGCCCGACACTTTTTGGCTGCTGCTGACCGCCAACGGCGAAGCGCGTAGACATTGTCGCGTAATCTGGCGTGACGGATTAGCCGTCGGGGTCAAATTTCCGGAAAACCGCTAAAGCATGATCCCGAAAAGTGGGAACCGGTTTTCGGTGGAGCGGATTTGACATTCGCTACCCACCCAGCCGCGAACTCGTGAAGCGAATGTCAAATCCAAAAGCTCCACTAGAACTGATATTTGCTGGTGTTCCTTTGATTCCAACATTCGCATAAGAGCCCGTCGACTGGGATGCGAAGGTTAGAATCGGACCGCCAGTTATCGTCTGGTGCGCAAAATACGCAAGTGCCACCCTGCCATATTTGCGGCGCAGGAAGCTGCAAACTGAGTGCCGGGAATTCGCGCGATCTTTGCGCGAGTGGGCGCATGTGATGGGACTTCGTGACAACATCGGCAAGCCGTGGCCGCAATCGGCCGTTCGCCGCAGCTTGGCCGTTGCCGGGCGCGCGCGCCGGCCGTTCGGCGGGCGACACCGCGTATTGTTGTGTTTGGCATTCGTCGCGCTTGCCGGGTGCGCCAACGGAGCGGGTTCATTCCTGGTCGATCCGGGCCGCTACAGCGTCTATCATTGCAACGACCTTGCCGCGCATTGGAAGGTTTTGATCGCACGCGAGAACGAATTGCGCGAACTCATGGCGCGCGCGAGCCAGGGTGGCGACGGCGGCGCCGTGATCGGATCGCTCGCCTACCGGACCGATTACGATGCCGTGCTCAGCGAAGAAAGACTGCTGCAGCGCACGGCGGCGGAGAAAAACTGCAACTTCACGCCCCAATTTCAGAGCGATCAGATTATCCGCTGATCGGGGATCGAGTCTTTGTTAGAGCGGCCGCAAAACCATTCCGACCGCAATCGCGACGCCGGCTGCGGCAAGAAGCACAAGCGCGGCGGCGCTGCCGGCGGTTGCCTTGCCGCCCCCGAATGAGGCGGCATAGAACGCTTTGAGTATATTGTTGGAGGACGCCGCGATCAGGATCGCGGCCGCGAGTTCGACACCTGGCACGCCGGACACGCCGCCCTGCGCGAGGTTCAGGACGAAGGGATCGATATCGGTGACGCCGACAATGGCGGCGAGTCCGTAGATGCCGGAAATCCCAAACTGCGACTTGGCGAGGGCAGAAACAATGGACACCGCAACGAACAAGGCAGCGAAGACGGCGGCGGCCCCGAGCTCGAGCGGATTGCCGGTGACGGCAGGCTGCATTGCGCTTTGCGCCGGCGCGTCTTGCGGCGACTTGCCCCACCAATATTGCAGGGCACAGATCGCGAAGCCGCCGAGCGACAGCGCGCACAAAGGCAGCGCCAGTATGCGCGCCAACTCGACATTGAAGATCGCGACGACCGCCAAAATGCGCAGATACATGATCGCGGTGGCAAGCGTGATGCCGGCTTGCGCTTGGCGTTTGCGCGCGGCATCGGCTTTGGCTTGTCGCGCCAGAACGACCGTCGTTACCGTCGACGAATACATGCCGCCGAGTGCGGCCATCCACAGGCCGTGCGCCGCGGCGGCCCAATAGCGCTGCGCCAGATAGCTCACATAGGAGAACGTGCAGACGACGATGAGCGCGAGCCAAACTTGCCGCGGCGTAATGGCCGTCAGCGTCGTCACCGGATGGTCCGGCAGCAGCGGCAGAACGATCCCGGTCAAGATCAGAAATTCGCCGGCGGTGACGATTTCCCTTATCTCGACGCGCCGCGCCAGCGCGTGCAGTTGGGCGCGGCCGGTGAGAAGGAGAACCGCGGCCACGGTGATCGTCACGGCGACCCAAGGCGGCAGCGCCAAGGCGGCGGCGCCAAGCATGTAGGCAAGAACATTGAGCAAGGGCACGACCAGGCCGACATTGGAGTCGCTGTCTTCCACCTCAGCGCTCGCCGAGTTCTTGTTCTCGCCGACATGATCGTTCACATGGGCGCTGTAATAGACCACGAGCCAGGCGCCCAAGACGAGAAGGCCGGCGGTGAAGGGAATGAAGCGGACGGGATCGAACAGATAGAGCGCGCCGCCCGCCAGTGCGAGCAACGGAAAGGTGCGGATGCCGCCAGGCCGCCGTTCGTCGGTGTGCGCGAAGAATTCTTCAAAGGCGAGCCCGAGAAAGAAGCTCAGGCCAAGTAGCAGCGCAACGCTCGTCGGTAACGGTGCTGTGATCATGTGATGATGCGACGGGCCGGCTTGCAGTGAACGCTCGCCGAGCGGCGGCAGATGGTCGCCGTGTGCGAACTATAATGGATGACCCAAGGAATAACGAGTCGGCCAAGCAAGACCACGAGCTTGGCTTTCTCGCGCATTTGTTGTCGGTTGAACGGCCGGTATGGCAAGCGCATCGCGTCGTGAGATTCTGCGCAAGTTGCGAACAAAACGAGACCGTGATTCAGTCGAAACCGGATCCTCATTGATTCGCAGCCCAGATTGGACACATGCCCGCGGCGCGCTTGGACAAGCTCAATCCGCAACAGCGCCGCGCTGTCGAATATGGCGGCATGCCGCTTGCCGAATGCGGCCCGCTTCTCATCATTGCCGGCGCGGGCTCCGGCAAGACCACGACGCTGGCGCATCGCGTTGTCCATCTGATCGAACATGGTGCCGATCCGCACCGGATCATGCTGTTGACCTTTTCGCGCCGCGCCGCGGCGGAAATGACGCGTCGGGTCGATCGCATTCTCGCCGACGGGACGCGCGCGTTATCGTCGAGCCTGTCCGGTTCAATCACGGAAGCGATCGGGTGGGCCGGCACATTTCATGCGATCGGCGCGCGGCTTTTGCGCGAATACGCCGACGATATCGGGCTCGCGCGCGCCTTCACGATTCACGATCGCGAGGATTCCGCCGATCTGATGAATTTGATCAGGCACGAACTCGGTTACTCCAAAACCAAGGAGCGGTTTCCCGCCAAAGCAACCTGCCTCGCCATTTATTCCCGCGTCGTGAACAGCGAGACGCCGCTCGAGGACGTGCTCGGCTCCTGTTTTCCGTGGTGCGCCGCGTGGCATGACGAATTGCGCCGGCTGTTCGCCCAATATGTCGAGGCAAAGCAGTCGCAGAACGTGCTCGATTACGACGATCTGCTGCTCTATTGGGCGCACATGATGCAGGAGCCGTCGATCGCGGAGCATGTGGCGCAGCGGTTCGATCATGTGCTGGTCGATGAATATCAAGATACCAATCGGCTGCAGGCGTCGGTGCTGTTGGCGCTGAAACCGAGCGGCAAGGGCGTCACCGTCGTCGGCGATGACGCGCAAGCGATTTATTCGTTCCGCGCCGCCACGGTGCGCAACATTCTCGACTTTCCCGGCCATTTCACGCCGCCGGCCGAGGTCGTGACCTTGGAGCAGAATTATCGCTCGACGCGGCCGATCCTTAAGGCGGCAAATGCGGTGATCGATTTGGCGGAAGAGCGTTTCACCAAGAACTTGTGGTCGGAGCGCAACTCCGCCGAACGCCCGCGGATGGTGGGCGTGCGCGACGAAGCGGATCAGGCGCTTTACGTGGTCGAAAAGGTGTTGGAGAACCGCGAGGCGGGGCTCGCGCTCAAGGCGCAGGCGGTGCTGTTCCGCGCCTCGCACCATAGCGGTGCGCTCGAAGTCGAGTTGACCCGCCGCAACATTCCGTTCGTAAAATTCGGCGGACTGAAGTTTCTCGAAGCCGCGCACATCAAGGACGTGCTTGCGCTGCTGCGTTTTTCCGAAAACCCGCGCGATCGGGTTGCCGGATTCCGCGTCATCCAGCTTCTGCCCGGCATCGGTCCCGCGACTGCGGCGAAGACACTCGACCGCGTGGCCGCGGTCACCGATCCGGTGGAAGGCCTCAACGGAATGAAGGTGCCGCCGGCGGCGGCCGAAGACTGGCCGATATTCGTCGACGCAATTCGTTTGGTGCGCTCCGGCGCGGCGGGTTGGCCCGCCGAGCTCGATCTGGTTCGCCACTGGTACGAGCCGCATCTCGATCGCATCCACGAGGATGCGAGCCTGCGACAGGCGGATCTTCATCAGCTCGTCCAGATCGCCGCGACTTATCCGAGCCGGCAGCGCTTTCTCACCGAGCTGACGCTCGATCCGCCTGACGCCACCAGCGACCGCGCCGGCGCGCCGTTGCTCGACGAAGACTATCTCATCCTCTCGACCATTCACTCGGCCAAGGGGCAGGAATGGAAGTCGGTGTTCATCTTGAACGCGGTCGACGGCTGTTTGCCCTCCGATCTTGCGACCGGGACGAGCGCCGAGATCGAAGAGGAGCGGCGGCTCTTTTACGTCGCCATGACGCGAGCCCGGGACCACCTCCACGTGATCGTGCCGCAGCGTTTTTTTGTGCACGGCCAGCGCATGAACGGCGACCGCCACCTCTATGCATCGCG
>Ga0070731_10005726_pt1 | contig 10154 bp, 6 predicted proteins | sample Coa_R1_2_FD_66448 | JGI IMG/M metagenome (GOLD analysis project Ga0070731, IMG submission 66448) | Surface soil microbial communities from Centralia Pennsylvania, which are recovering from an underground coalmine fire - Coalmine... | ecosystem: Environmental > Terrestrial > Soil > Unclassified ... | reverse complement strand
AAGAGCAGAAAGTTCTCCGACAAGAAGGTCTTCCTCGCCATTCTGCGGTGCGATGTGCCATACGAGGTCAAGATCGTACGTTCCCCGGCCCAGCGCTACATCACGCACGAGACAGAATTCAGATTTGAGAGCAAATACGAAACGGCGATGGAAAGCCGGGTTGGGCAGCCGCCGATATCCATCATGGCTGCCGACGAACAGATCGAAGGTCTTGCCCGAAATCCAGGCCTCCGCCTGTATCTTCGGGAGTCGCTGCCAACTGAATGGACCTTTGGGATCAGTCTGATCGCGGCCGGCGATCAGCAAAGTATTGTGTGCCCGAGTGCCACGAAAGCGGTCGCGGTCCGATCCTTCTCCCACATATTGATACGTCCCCGGATCGATGAGCACTTCTTCACCGCCGACGCTGGCGGTGAGGCTGAGAGCGTCGGCGTGACCGTGTCCTGCACTATCTGCACCTTGCGGACCAGAATCGATCACAAACTGCCATTGCGGATCGCTCCCTGACATCACATAGAGCCCGGTTGCCGGAAAAGCAAACGAATCACGCGAAACTGGCGCCTCGGGCAGGTTTTGGAATTCCTCGATGCCGCCTTCCCCGAGAAGCCAAAGGGTCTCCTCGCGTGGTCCGCCGGCAATTTTCTTGAAATCGCCGCGCTGGTAAAGAACCGCGCCCGTCGCCAAAGGATCGAGCAGGTGAGCAGCCCGGTTGCGTGAGGGGTCGAACAAGCGCCCACCATCATCGTCGCCGAGCCGAGGAACCGCGCCGCCACGAGCGAGGGTAGCGAGCGCTTCCAGCATGCGCCGCATGCCGCTGTCGAATTCTGGAGGAAGCGGAATGTGGTTTAAAGACGCGAGGACAGCCGAGTGCAAAAAGAAATCCAGGGCGTAGACGTGGTAGTAAGTCGATTGCTCGAAGTGCCATCCGTCTTCACGGATTTGCCGCGCGGCTTGTTGCAGGATGATCTCCCACCCGCGCTTTTGCCAGCGCTCCGAGGAAGAAATCTCAGGGCAAAGCAGTCCAATAAAAAACAGCGCGACGGCCTCGCCGAGAAGATGCGTGTTGGGAGAAAAATAAGTGGACAGATAGGTTTCGATGTGGCGGCCGGAAATTGCCAAACTCCACAGCCACGACCGTCGAAACGCCATGGGCAGAGCGGGCGAATCGGCCAGCAGAAAATAAACCCATATCCACGACAGGCTGCGAAAGGCTACCTCCAAACTGCTGGCCCAGTTGATCCCGATGGGGTAGGGATTCTTCACGTGCCAGTGTTCCCACTGCCGAAATAATTCCGCAGCAAATTTCTGATCGCCAGTCAGGCGATAGGCTTTGGCCAACGTGAGCAGATGCTGGTGACGATTCAGCTCCCAAGTGATCTTGCTGTCGCCCACCTCGGCAAAATTCAGGTAATCGATTTGAAACCAGGGCTTGAACGGCGCGCGCTTGCCGTGGACGCGGTCGGAGTGCCAATCGATTTCCGCGCCATAGTCGAGCCCTTCATAGCCGAGCAAATCAAAGCGATGCTCCGAGATGCGTTCGGCACGTTGAATGGTCTGGCGCGCCGTGTCCGGAAAAAGCTGGCGCAACTTCGAACAGAGTTCTGGAACCTGCTCCGGAGCGAAAAAGAATTGCCGCGCCGGACCCGCGACGTGCGAGCGAAAGTGGGGCTTCACTCCCGCTCCGGCTTTGAAACGCCAGTAATCCACGCGAGCAATCGTTTGCTGACGCAGACGATCGGTGAGCTCGGCGTAGCTCATCGTCCTCAGCCGGGCGGAGAGACGTTTCCAGTCTGCAGCTTGCCTCATTCGATTCCCCGCTGTCGCAGGAGTTCGGTATAAAGCTGGTCGGTGTTTTCGATCATGCGTTGAAAACTGAATTCCGAGATGACATATTCACGGCCCCGGTTGCCGAGGTTCACCGCAAAAGCCGGATCGCGAAGCAACCGAAGCAAGGCCTCGGACAAAGAGGAAGGGTCGTCCGGCGGTACCAGCAATCCGTTCTTGCCATCCTGAATGATCTCGGCATTGCCGCCGACGTGGCTGGCGACTGTGGGCAAGCCGGCGGCCAGATATTCCAGAACGGCATTCGGCAATCCTTCAGCTCTCGAGGGAAGGACGGCAATATCGCAACAAGCCAGCAAGTGCGGAACATCGTCCCGGCGACCCAGAAAAAGAAACCTATTCTGCAACTGTAGACGCGTGACTTGCTGCTCGAAATTCTGGCGCTGTTCTCCATCACCGGCGAGCACGAAACGCGCGGCGGGAAACTCGCGAACAACCGCTCTGGCAGCGGCGATCAAGCAGGAATGACCTTTCACATCGCTATGCATGTTACCCACCAGCACGATCCACTTCTCCTGCTCGGCATTTGCTGAGAGCCACGAGCGATCCCGCGTCCTGGCGCTGAACCGCTCCAAATCGACGCCGTTATAGATGACGCGAACCTTGCCGGCGGCGATGTAATTCTCAGCCATCACGGCGTCACGGACTGCATTCGCATTAGTAAGCACGGCCGTCGAAAGATTCTGCAAGCGGCGCACCCATCCCCGGCGGCGGGTGCGGTACAAGGCGAGATGAGCCAGATCGCGCTGGCTCGAAATAATCACAGGCGCTCGAGCCAGCAGCGCGGCAGGAATACCGAGCACGTTCGCATAGAGATCGTGGGTGTGAACAATCTGGAATCCGCCGCGCCGCAGGAACAGCGACAGGCGAAGCATCTGGTAAATTCCGCCTGGAGAATCAAAACCGCCTTTGGGATAGAACTCTCGCAGGTCGACCGCAGATCCGGTCAGCTTTTCAAGAAGTGGGCCTCGGGCCCGCAGGCATCCCAATGTGACTTCGTAAAGAGCTGGATCGAGCCTGATCGCCAATTCGACCGCTTGGGTCTCGGTGCCGCCCACATTCAGCGAATCCAGCAGGAAAAATACCTTGCGCCGCCGATGCGCCGGAGATGAAGTGGTGACATGCCGGGCATCCGAATCAGCGCTTAAAACCGGGGAATGGGACTGATCCGATGGAGGCATGCCACCTCAATACTAGCGGCAAATACCATGCCCTGCACAGGGGGCAAATGTGATCCGAGTGGGCAGCAGGAGCACGCTTTGGATCCGAGAAAACACATCTTTGAAGCTGAAAATCTGATGTAGGCGTGGAGAATCTGAGGCCCACGCAATCCTATTCGTTGGGAAGACTCCAGGGCGTGACCGCAAATGGTGCTCGTGGGATGGACGCATTCGTTCGCAGCCATCGGCGGCGCGGTATAAAGCGATAACGAATCAAGGTCCAGATCGCGGCCCAGCCATCCGAGTGCCGAATTTTCTTTCCCTCCACTGCCGAGCGTGGATTGTACGAGATTGGCACTTCGGCGATCTTCTCGCCCATCCGGCAGAGCTTGGCTGTAACTTCTGGACAAAATTCGAAACGGCGGCACTCTAATTCCATCTGCGCCATGACGGAACGCCGAAAAACTTTATAGCAAGTCGCCTCATCATGGATTCGTGCGCGGTACAAGAAATTGGCGAGATGGGTCAGCAGTTTCGCACCCAGGAAGAAGCGAATACCTCGCTCGGGACGATCCGGCCTTACGCCATAGACAACATTGGCCCTTCCCTCCAGCAACGGACGCAACAAGGCCGGATAATCTTGCGGGTCGTACTCGAGATCGGAATCCTGGATGAGCACGTATTCTCCACGGGCGTAACCGAGAGCGGTGCGGATGGAAGCTCCCTTTCCGTAGTTCCGGTCATGGAAGACGATGGCGAGGTCGTTGCGCGGCGGCAAGGCTCGCAGCTTGTCGCGCGTGCCGTCGGTTGAGCCGTCGTCGACAATGATGATTTCCTTCTTGACTGGAGACGCCAGCACGGCCTGCAGCAGCTCTTCCAGGTGCGCTGCCTCGTTGTAGACCGGCACAATGACCGACACGCATCCGTCCCAGCGATCGATCGCCGGCTGCTCGTTCAGCCGGGGTAGGGATTGCACAGATTGCACTTGGGAGGCTCCAACTAAAGCATACTGGGGATCAGCTCAATAGGAAAGACCTCTTCCCTCGTGCGCAACAGTTTGCAGCACTTCGAGGCCAGTGGCCGACCCGGCTTCCTTGGGGCCGCAGTATTAGCCTTTATCCTTATTAACTTACAGTACAATAGGGAAAAAGCTGACGGACTCGCATTTGCGTATCGAAGAAGCAGCCGACAATTGATATACACTGGTTATCAAGTTAATTTTTCGATCTGCAGCCGGGCTGCGGTTTCATGCGTATGTCCCTCCAGACAGACATGTAGTCTTTAGAATTCCGTGCTAGACATCGAATTTACAAGCATTCCAAATTATCGAACGGGAGGTTTACGCTCTTGTCTTCTTCCACCAGTCACCTGATTGCGCCGCACGGCGGCGAACTCGTCAATCTCATCGCCAGCCCGGAAAAAGCGGCCGAACTGAAATCCCACTCGCGCGAGTGGCCGTCCTGGGATCTGACGGCGCGTCAGATTTGTGACCTGGAGTTGTTGATGAGCGGAGGCTTTTCTCCGCTGCGCGGCTTCATGACGAAAGCCGACTACGAGGGCGTGTGCCACAACATGAGATTGTCGAGCGGCGTCCTGTGGCCAATGCCCATCACCCTGGATGTAACTGAGGAATTCGCCAAGAAGCTCGCGCCGGGCAGCAAGGTGGCGCTGCGCGATCCCGAAGGCGTGATGCTGGCCGTTTTGCACGTAGAGGAAATCTGGCAGCCCGACCGCGCTGCCGAAGCCAAAGCCGTTTTCAAAAGCACGAGCAAGGCGCATCCCGGTGCAGACTATACGATGAACAAGGCGAACCCCTGGTACGTTGGGGGAAGCGTAGAAGGATTGCAGGCTCCTTCGCATTATGACTTCCGCACCCTGCGCTTTACTCCCGCGGAATTGCGCGCGGAGTTTGCGCGATTGGGATGGCGTCGCGTGGTTGCGTTTCAGACGCGCAACCCAATGCACCGCGCGCACGTGGAGCTCACCTTCCGCGCCGCCAAACAGGTTGAAGCCAATTTGTTGATTCAACCCGTCGTGGGCATGACCAAGCCCGGAGACGTCGACTACTACACGCGGGTGCGCTGCTACCAGTTGCTCGGCTCCAAATATCCCCAAGGCACGCAGAAGCTTGCCCTATTGCCGCTGGCCATGCGCATGGGTGGTCCCCGCGAAGCCATGTGGCACGCGCTGATCCGCAAAAATCACGGCTGCACACACTTCATTGTCGGCCGCGATCACGCGGGCCCGGGCAAGGATACTGACGGCAAACCTTTTTACGGCCCTTATGAGGCGCAGGAAGTTTTCAAAAAGCACGAGTCCGATATCGGTGTCACCATGGTGCCGTTCAACATGATGGTGTACCTGGAGGACGAAGACCGCTATGTGCCCGACGATGAGGTAAAGAAAACAGATCGCGTCCTGAACATCTCAGGCACGGAACTTCGGCAGCGGCTCAATGAGGGGCGTGACATTCCCGAATGGTTCACCTATCCGGAAGTCGTGCGCGAACTGCGGCGCAGTTTCCCTCCACGCAGCAAACAAGGCGTCACCATCTTCTTCACCGGCCTTTCGGGCTCGGGAAAGTCGACGATCGCCAATGTGCTGCTGACAAAATTCCTGGAAGTTGGCGGGCGTCCGGTGACGTTGCTCGATGGCGACCTGGTCCGCAAGAATCTTTCCTCGGAGTTAGGATTTTCCAAAGAGCATCGCGACATCAACATCCGCAGGATCGGCTATGTTGCCTCAGAGATCACTAAAAACGGCGGCATCGCCATCTGTGCACCCATCGCTCCTTATGATGCGACGCGCAAACACGTGCGTCAGGCGATTGAGCCGTTTGGCGGGTTCATCCTGGTCCACATCGCGACCTCGGTGGATGTTTGCGAGCAGCGCGACCGCAAGGGCCTGTACGCCAAGGCGCGCGCGGGAATCCTGAAAGAATTCACAGGAATCTCCGATCCTTACGAAGTTCCGGCAGATGCTGAGGTGACCATCAACACCGGTGAACTCACTCCAGAAGAGGCGGCGCAGGAAATTATTCTGCATCTGGAGCGCGAAGGCTTCATCGGAGTCAACGGAGCTTCTGCGTAACCTCAGGCGAGATACACATGCCATTGGTGGCGGGCAAAATTCTGGTTGGCTTTGTGGTTGGGATCCTGATCGGACTGAGCGGGGTCGGGGGCGGCGTTTTGCTGCTCCCGGTCCTGATCTTCGGCTTGCGAGTGCCCGCGCTGATGGCCGTTGGTTCCGATGCCCTCTTTAATTTCTTCACCAAAATCCCCGCCAGCCTTTTGCACTTGAAGAAGGGCACTGTCAGGCGGAAAGTCGTAGTGGCATTGGCAGTCGGCAGTGTTCCCGGCTCCATCTGCGGAGTCAACACATTGATGTACATCCGCCACGTCTATGGTGACGGGGTCAATCATTTCATCAAGACCGCCGTGGGCGCGTTGCTCATCGTGATTCCCCTGCTATTGCTGTTTCAGCGTCGCATTGAAGAACGGGTCGCGAATCGTCCACCGACGATGCAAGGGTTCGCCGGAATGGTCGTGATCGGCGCTGTTGCTGGTTTGTTAGTGGGCATGACATCGGTGGGCTCGGGCAGCATCATTATGATGCTGTTGCTGCTGTTCTATAGTTTTCCGCCTAAGATCAATGTCGGCACTGATATTGTCCATGCCGTAATACTGACCGGCGTCACCGGATTTCTTCATTTTCGGTTCGGAAATGTCGATCCGCGTCTCGTTGTGACGCTGTTGATCGGCTCTATTCCCGGAGGGCTCATTGGCTCTCACCTGGCAACCCGCATTCCGATGCTCTGGCTCCGTCGGATTTTGTGCGCGCTTCTGCTGATAACCGGTGCCCGCATGCTCTGGCCAGCATAGCTGTACTCAGACAGCAATCGTTCGCGGGCTATTCGTGGATCAGCTTCATTTCTTTCAGAGCCTGGCGAACCACATCCGCATGAATCAGGGCAGCACCGACAGCAGCACCCAGGGTATTCGTCATGATGTCAGTGGTTCCAGAGAAGCGTCGGGGGATGTAGTACTGCAGCGTCTCAATCACGAGACTCAGGCTTCCGCAGGCGATCGTACTCCTGAGAATTGCCTTCCAGTGACTTCTCGTCCACGAAAAATAAGCACACGCAATTAGCCCGAGCGGAGCAAATCCCGCGATATTCTCCACCACATCCTTTGCATACTTCCGGTTAGGGTGGAATTCCTTGGTCATAGGGCGCAGGAGGGCTTTATGCGGGACTGAGAAAATTGCCGGTATTTTCAGGACAAGTCCAGAAGACACATCGTCACGAACTTTACGACCCTTTCCCTCTGCGAACCCGTAAAGGGCAATGACGCCGCTCTCATGAACGTCATTTGGGTTCGTCCACTCTCGATAGTGCCGGAGCGCATCCTCAGCAGTCACCTCTTTGGAATAGACAGCGAGGCCCTGCAGTTCTCCCACCCATGTCTCATACATCGTCGGCGAAGTCCCAAGAACAATCTGGCCTGACAGGTCACTGCGCGAAAGCTTGAACCGAGGAAAGGAACCCGCCGTTTTGCCGTCCAGGTAGACTGCGGTCCCTTTCGGCCCCGACGATATGGTCACCAGGGCGAGCTTCCCAGGACGGAAGATGTGGTCAGCATAAAAATCTATTGCCTGGGGTGTATCAGACTGTATGGCGGCATCGTGGGTCACGATCAATCGCTCGCCACTTTGCCCTACGATGAGGCACATTGGACGCCCGTAGTAAAAGGCCAAGATCGGGGCTGCGCTCCAGTTGGCGGGCCGAACCAGGAATTCAAGACTGTAGGATTCCGTAACCTGGCTTTCTGCCGGCTGTACGTATCCGTTGCTCACGACCAGGCCGTGGTTCTCGAACTTGAGGCCTCGGACTCCTGGCAACCAAGTGACGCCGTTCTGCGCAAAGAAATCGAACGGCCAAAGGGTTGCGACCAAAACAGCAGCCATCGCCGCAATGAATAACGCTTTCGTTCTCTTCCGTTCCCCGGGTATTGCGGATTGTTCGATAGGGGGCAACACCAATGTGCATTTGAAGCGATTTTTTTCAGTTTAACATCTAAGCTCAACTCAGCGACTCGGTCAATCGCTTCCCCAACTCACTGAAAAACCGTCGAGTGGTCTGTGAGCTACGCAGAAATTCTGTTGTCCCCGTCCATCCTGATTCCCAAACATCGCCCTCGCTCTTGAAGGTGGAACTACCAGACGCCAGTGGTTTCTGACCAACAGGTATCTATGCCCAAAAGTTGGCGAGTTCTAGAGTGCTCGGAAGCCTTAAAACACAGTCCTTCCAATTTCGGTGTCGAGGTTGTGCATCATGATTATTCCAGTGGAGTTGGCAGTCAATTCGATTCGCACGACGCAACGGTCAACGGTTCCAACATTCACTCTCCCGCTTCTGCTCGTCATCCTAAGTGTTGCTTCCCAGAGGTTGTACGCTTCGACTTACGATGGACCGGCGGCGTTGCCACAAGTCCTGATTTCAACCGCAATGACGAATACGCCAGCTCCCGGGATTACGACAAGGGTGAACAGCGGAGGCAACCTCCAGGCTGCTCTGAACAACGTCAAATGTGGAGACACGATCCAGTTGGAAGCTGGAGCCACTTTTGCCGGACAATTCACATTTCCATACAAGAACTGCGATGACGAACACTGGATCATCGTTCGCACTAGTAGCGATGATTCCCTATTGCCTGCGCAGGGCTCTCGGCTGACGCCTTGCTACGCAGGCGTTTCTTCGTTGCCAGGGCGTCCTGCTTTCAACTGCGCTTGGACCAGAAATGTGCTGGCCAAGCTGGTAATGAATCGAGGTGGAATGAGCGGCCCAATAGTGTTTGCTTCCGGTGCAAATCACTACCGCCTGATCGGGTTGGAAGTGACGAGGGTCGTGGGGATTGGCTTAGTGTATGCCCTCGCTTCACCCACTCCCGGCACTGTCACCAGCAAGATCATTTATGACAGAAATTGGTTCCACGGCACCACCCATGATGAAACCACGCGCGGAATCCAGTTGGGGGGAAGCACCCACGTTGCCGTAATCGATTCCTTCTTTACAGATTTCCATTGCATCTATTCCACGGGTTCCTGCACCGATGCTCAAGCCATCAATGGCGGGATCAACACTCATCCCATGGGACCTTACAAGATCGACGACAATTTTCTGGAGGCTTCCGGCGAAAACATCCTGTTTGGCGGAGGCTCCGCTACGCAGACGCCTGCCGATATCGAAATCACGCACAATTACATGTTCAAGCCCCTTATATGGATGAAAGGACAGCCCGGATATGTGGGCGGATCCAATGGACGCCCGTTTATCGTGAAAAATCTGTTTGAGCTAAAAAATGCGAAACGGGTTCTGCTCGACAGCAACGTCATGGAGAACACGTGGGGTGGTTTCTCGCAAGCGGGATTCGCGATTCTCCTGACGCCGAAGGGCAACGGCTCATGTCCCGTCTGCCAGGTTACAGATGTGACCATACGCTACAACTATGTCGCCCACATGGGTTCGGGAATGGTGATCAGTAATGGTCTTGCCGATGATGGTGAGGTTCCGCTCGATGGCGGACGCTACAGCATTCACGATGTAATTTTTGATGACATCAATGGGACGAAATTCGATGGCACGAATGTCTTCGCGCAAGTTTCAACCCGTCCCGGTTCCCCAGTACTGCACGATGTGACCATCAACCATGTCACTGCTTTCCCCTCCGCAACGTCATTTCTCATCGGGGATGTACTCACAGCAGATCCCAAGATGAAAAATTTCGTGTTCACGAACAGCATCATTAGCACGGGACGCTATCCGGTATGGTCTACCGGGACCGGAGGAACGAGCAACTGCGCTACTCATGATTCCCCACTGATCACGTTTAACGCGTGCTTTAGTACTTACATCTTCTCTCACAACGCGCTTGTGGCGTCGCCAAGTGAATATCCATCCTCGACTTGGCCAACGGCCAATTTCTTCCCGACATCTGAGTCGGTTGTGGATTTCGTGAACTATATCGGAGGCAATTTCGCTCTGCTCTCGACGAGCCCTTACAAGGATGCTGGTACGGACGGCAAAGATCTGGGAGCCAATGTGCCTGTTGTCAACGCCGTATTGACGAATGTTGTAAAGTAGCGCGAGCGCCG
>Ga0070731_10005725_pt1 | contig 10156 bp, 6 predicted proteins | sample Coa_R1_2_FD_66448 | JGI IMG/M metagenome (GOLD analysis project Ga0070731, IMG submission 66448) | Surface soil microbial communities from Centralia Pennsylvania, which are recovering from an underground coalmine fire - Coalmine... | ecosystem: Environmental > Terrestrial > Soil > Unclassified ... | reverse complement strand
GCTTCGAGGTTCGAGTCGAGCGCCATATCGAGCAGCAGATCGACCACGTCGACTCCGCGCGCGCGCGCCACGTCGGCGATGGTGCGTTCCTCCAGCGACGGATCGGCAGGCCAACGCGAGATCCAGATGCGCTCGTCGCAGTGGGCGAACGGGCCGGCCATCTCTGAATTGAACGTCTCCTTGAGCGTCTGGCGAAAGCTCGTGTCGCGATAGATCCGTGCCTTTCCGGCACGGTCGGCGGCCGACACCGGCTGAAACATCGGCAGGCTTTCGAAGGGGAACGGCTGTGCGAAGTCGAAATCGAAGTTCAGCGGCCGGCAGCTCACTTGCGGAACCACGGGGAGTCCGCGTTTGACCAGGTCGATCGACCGTTCCAGCAGCATGCGGCCGGAGCCTGGACCGAGCATACCGGCCAGCAGCGCCGTCCACGTCAGGGTGCGGCCGGTGCTCTCTGCCAGGCTGGCGAACTCGTCGAAAAACAGGCCGGGGCCGACGGTGGCTTGCACGATGCCCTGCCCCGCCTCGCGCAGCGCGTCGGCGAGCGCCTGGATTTCGGCGAACTCGGCGACACGGCTGGGTACCGGCTTGCCGGCGTAGCCGACGTGGGTCGGTGCCTTCGAGGTCGCGAACCCGACGGCGCCGGCGTCGATCGCCTCGCGCACGATGGCACGCATCTGCGCCACTTCGTCGGTGGTGGCGGCGCGCTCGGTAGCCGCTTCGCCCATCACGTAGAGACGGACGGGTGTGTGCCCGATGAGCACGGCGGCGTTGATCGCCATGCCGCGGCGCTCGATCACATCGAGATACTGGGGAAAGGTTTCGAACGGCCAATCGTCACCGAGCCCCGCCTCCAGCGCGCCGAGGCTCATGCCCTCGACCTTTTCGAGCGTGCGTAGGATCAAACCGCGATGCGCGGCCCGGGTCGGTGCCACGCCGAAGCCGCAGTTACCCATCATCACCGTGGTCACGCCGTGCCACGGCGAGATGGTCAGCATGCGGTCCCACATCACCTGCGCATCGTAATGCGTGTGGATGTCGACGAAGCCCGGGGCGACGACGCAGCCGCTGGCATCGAGCGTCTCGGCAGCAGTCCCGGGGACCTTGCCGAGGGCAGTGACCTTGCCGGCGCGGATGCCGACATCGCCCGCCTGGCCGGGTGCTCCGGTGCCATCGATTATGGTGCCGCCGACGATCTTGAGATCGTACTCCATGGGTTCCTCCTGACGACCTCACCCCGGCCCTCTCCTTGGTGAGGTGGTGAGGAGAGAGAGGAGGCTGGCTTTTTCTGTGTCGATTGCCGCGCCTTACCTAGCACGAAGAAGGCTACGTTCCAGCGTCTGTTGGCTGCGTCGATCCTTGCGTGCTCGAAGTGACATCTACCGCAACGCCGCGGCCAACGCTCGCACCTGCTCCGCCTGGCCGTCGGCGTATGCCAACGGCGCGAGGATCAGGTGCTCGACGCCGGCGGCGGCGAACTGGGTGGCGGCGGTACGACAGTCGTCGGCGGTGCCGGCGATGCAGTAGCGCGCCGCGGCGCTGCGCATGTCGCGGTTGTACATGGCGCCGAGAATGACGCCGGCGCGCTCCAACGCTGCGTTGCGATTCGCGTTGACGGCGGCGAAGGTCATCAGCGCGGCAGTAATGGGTGCCTCACCACGTCCCATTGCGCGCGCGCGCTCACGGATCTCCGCCATGCGCTTGGTGAAGCCGTCGGGACGCAACAGATAGCCGACGTAGCCGTCGCCGTAACGCGCCGTGCGCCGCACCGCCGCCTCGGTCCGTCCGCCGACCCAGATGGGCGGGCCGCCGGGCTGTGCCGGCGACGGCTTCAGCCGCACGTGATCGAAGCGGAAGAATTTCCCTGTATGCTGCGCCTCACCGTCATGCCAGAGCCTGCGCAGTACCGTGACTGCTTCGTTGCAGCGCGCGCCGCGTTCGCTGACCGGCACACCGCAGGCCTGAAACTCGCCGGGAAACTCGCCGCCGACGCCGATACCGAAGACTACCCGCCCGCCGCTGACGAAATCCAACGACGACACCATCTTCGCCACCACGGTCGGGTGGCGCAGCGGCAGCAGGTAGACGCAGGTGCCGAGCCGCACGCGCCGCGTGTGCGCGGCAAAGATGGCGAGGATCTGCAGCGGGTCGATGATCGGGGCCGGAAAAGCGACGTGATCTCCAGCCCACAGCGAGTCGAAACCCAATGCTTCCGCCTCGGCGGCGAGCGCGCCAAGTGTCGGGGCGTCGGTGAGCCCGCTCAAGAGGAGGCCGATCTGCATCTTGGGTGCTGCCTTGAGTCTGGCGTGAAGAAGATCACGAAAACACGAAAGTACGAAAGCACGGAGTGGAATTTTCTCGGGTCTCTTTCCCCGGCCCTCTAACTTTCGTGTTTTCGTACTTTCGTACTTTCGTGGTTTGTCTCCGCATCTCGCGCTGCGCCGCGGAAGATGTTTTCGGCCATCAGCGACTCCTGCGCGTCGGCCCGCTCGTTGAAGATGTTTGCCTTCACCTGACACGCCGGCGCGTCGGTCGGTGCTCCGCGTGCCGCCCAGTCGGCGAGGTGGGACGCGAGTCGCAGGTTACCGGCGGCGGCCAACTCGCGGGCGCGGGCGATCAACTTCGCCGGCCCACCGGCGAGCGCGACGATCTCGCGGGCTTGCTCGTCGTATGAGGCTGGCATCAGCATCGCCGGGTTCAGGTCCCACCAGCCGCCAAAGTAACGCAGGACATTGCGCACGATGAACTCGGGATGGTCATACACCGGACGCAAATAGGGGCGCGACTCCAGTGCCGCGGGCGGTTGCACCGCCAGGACGATTTCATCGTAAGGGACGCCGCGGTTCAGCAGGGCCAACGTCTGGTCCACCAGCGAGCGCAGGTAGGCGCTGGTTTCGCTGAGCGCCTCGCGGATGCGCGTGGCGCCACGCATGGGTCCGCCGTGGCCGGGACACAAGGCCTCCGGCGCCGGCTCGAGGGCGGCCATCGCCGCCAGCGCGTCCGCCCAGTCCCACGGGTAGCGCTGTACCTTCTGCGGGTTGCCGGCGTTGGGCGCGGCGTAGATGAACAGGTCACCGGTACACAACACGCGGCGCTCGGGACAATAGACCCAGGCGTGGTCGTCGGTCTCGCCGCGGGCGTGGCGGATGTCGAAGGTCAACCCGCCGACGCGAACGGACAGCGTGTCACGGAAGGTGGTGTCGGGCGGCCGGTAGTCGAGCTGCGCGAAGTCCACCGGCAGGCCGAACTGCCGCTGATTGATCACCGAGTTGTAGCCCGCGGTCTGACGGTAGCGCTCGAAGCGCTCCAGGACCGCTTCGTGGGCGATCACCGTCGGCGGGGCATCGCCGCGTTGCTGCGCTTCCTCGAGCCACGAGCGCAACCCGAACGCATGGTCGAGGTGCCCGTGCGTGTAGACGACCGTATGCAACCGTGCGGTGGTGTGCCGGCGGATCTTCTGTCTGAGGTAGTCGCCCAGCTGTGCGGTTCCCGAATCGACGAGCACGACGCCGTCATCGGTCTCGAACGCCGTGAGTCCGGAGAACTGCGACGCAAACCAGGTGCGGGGGGCCACCTCGACGGGGCCGCCGCTCCAGAAGAACTTCGCCTCGTCGGGGTCGCCGTTCTGGTACAACGCAAACTTCTCGGTGGGATTCATTGCGCTCTCCCGCCCGCCGGCCAGCGCGATGCGGCGCTGCCGTCAGTGCATGCTCTCCGGTGTTCCATCGGGTGGCGGGCCGGACACCGCCGACGCGTGGTGATGCACCAGCCACCAACGTCCATCCTTGCGCTGAAATACATTGGTGGCCTGCAGACGCGCGTTGACGGTCTCCGTGCCGTGGGTGCTTTCCAGGTTCTCGGTGCACACGACCCATGCCAGGTCACCGACGGCCTCGGCGTGCGCGTCGATAATCGTGAACCGCATGACCTCGGAGTTGACGAAGATGCGCTGCCAGCTGGCCATCACCGGCCCCCAGCCAAGCAGCAGATGCCACCCCGGGTGCGTGCAGGTAATGGATGCGTTTTGCAGCCACACCACTTCCATGCGCGCCAGATCGAGGCTCTCGAAGGCAAGGTAGAAGGCCGCGTTGGCCTTGAGGACAGCGTCGCGGTCGTTCATGTCGCCTCTGTGTGTACCACTCCTCGACGCCTCCGCCTACACAGCACGCGTCGGCGCGGCCCCGGCGCCTCTGACCAACGTGGCCTTACGGCCAGAACAAGCGTCGCGCCGCGGCACGCAGCTCGTCGCGGAAGTCCGGGTGCGCCAACTCAATCAACGCCTGGGCGCGCTCGCGCTGTGAGAGGCCTTGCAAGTTGGCGACGCCGTGCTCGGTGACCACGTAGTCGACGAAGGTGCGCGGCACGGTGACGACGGTACCGGGTGGCAGCTCGGCGACGATGCGTGAGACCGTGCCGTGGCACGCCGTTGACGGCAGCACGTGGATTGCCCGGCCACCGGGTGCATACACCGCACCCATGGTCCACGACAGCTGGCCGCCCGGGCCGGTATACATCGCCGGGCCAATGGACTCCGACGCTGCTTGTCCGGTGAGATCCATCATCGAGGCTTGGTTGACGGCGACCAGATTCTTGATGCTGGAAATGCGCGGCAGATTGTTGACCCACTCGATCTCGTGCAGCTCGATGCGCGGGTTGTCGGCGCAGAAGTCGAAGTCGCTGCCGGGGACCACGAACGAGCCGGTGGCGACGCCGGGCCGATGGATCTTGAAGCGGCCGCTGGCGACGCCGCGTTTCACCAGCTCGACCGCGGAGGCGACGAGGATTTCCGAATCGATGCCGAGATCGTTCTTTTCGAGGAGATAGCTCCCCATCGTCGACGACAGCGTCCCCGTGCCGATCTGGATGGTGTCGCCGTCGTTCACCAGCGTGGAGACGTATGCACCCACGACCTCGGTGATCTCGATACGCTCCGGGCTGAGCGCCGGCAGCGGCAACGGCACATGGCCTTCGCGCTGCTCGACGACGAGATCGAACTCCGACAGGTGCACGCGGTTCTCGCCGCAGGTGCGTAACACTTTCCCCGGCCGCCCCACCTCGGCGATCTTCAGCTTGGCGGCGCGCAACAGTGTCTTCGAGTGCCACAGGCTGTAACCGAAGCTGACATAGCCGTCGGCGTCGGGTGTCGATACCAGGGCCATGAAGATGTCCGCACCGATGATGTCGCGGCGGCCACCCTCGCGCACCTTCGAGCCGATCGCGTAGTCGGTGATCGTGAAGTCGGCGCGCCGTGCATCCACGGCGGGACGAATGAGCACGGAGATGAAGTCGGTGAGGAACTGGATGTGCTCCTCCCAGCCGGGCTCGGGACTCGCCCACGGGTGCGGATGGCGTGAGGCGCCTTGCGAGACGCGCACGCCGTGCAGCGCGTCGCGGCGCGCGGCCAGCGCGTTGATCAAGGTCACCGGTACCGGCCCCATCTGCAGACGTACCAGGTCGCCCGACCTGACGCGCGCCACCGCTGCCTCGGCGGAGACCAGCTTGTCGCGATACGCGGCGCGCCAGTCCGGCGCGGGCGGCTCTTGCTCCGCAGCACTGCTCATTTCGAATGCTGGCTCAAACCAGAGTCGGCGGGAATGTGCAAGGCGCGGCCGGGACACCGAGCGCCCGCCAACGATCCTCTCGGACCTGGAACCCTGCGGCGACCCATCGAGGAGCGGCCCATAGAAGAGACGCCGACTGCAGGTCTAGCGAGGCAGGGCCTCGGACCGTCGGTCCGGCGCGACCGCTCCTCGTTGAGTCGCTATGGCGTGCCGTCGCAAAGACTTGACTCACCCGCAACAAGTTCCCATTCTCAAGTGCCCTAGTCGGTCACCACGATCCGATAGGTCACCGTGCCGGTGGCCACCACGGTTCCGGATTCGCGGCCGCTGACAGTGACGCTGTTGAGGAAGATCTCGTTGTTGCGGCGCTGCGTGCGTGCCTGGGCGACCACTTCCTCGCCGACGGCGGGACCGTGATAGTTCACGTGGATGCCGATGGTCGATGCCTTGTAGCTGAGATTGAGGCCGACGATCGACCACGAGGCCAACGCGCCGGTGGTGTCGATGAGCGCCGCCAGCGCCCCCTCATGGACTGCGTGGCCATGGTCGGCGTTCCGCGCATTGAACGGCATGTACAACACCGCTTCGCCGCCGTGCGCGCGCGTGACTCCGATGCCGAGCTGGGCGATGAAGCCGAGTCCGACGAACGCGCTGGCGCCATGAATGCGCTGTGCCGCCTCGGTGGGGACGGATGGTGCCGGCGTGCGGTGCTGGCGGCTGCGTGCTTGCGGCGCCGTGGCGTGGTCGAACACCCGGTAAGTCGCCAGGCCTTTGGCGATGCGCTTCCCCGTCTCGTTGGCGACATCAACCTCGCTGTAGACCAGCTCCTTGCCACGCCGCAGCACGGCGGCGGTGGCGATGATGTCCTCGCCGATCGCGGCGGCCAGGTAGTCGACGGTCAGGTCGAGGGTACTGCCTTCGACGTCCGGGCCCGGTTCGAATCCCGTCCACGCCGCCAGCGCCCCGGCGATATCGATGGTCGACGCCGCGACGCCGCCATGCAGCGCCCGTCCGGGGTTGGATATCTCGTCCTTGAAGGGCACGCGCAGGCGCACGCGGTCGGGTTGCACCGACTCGACGCGCACGCCGAGGCTGGCGACATACGGCGCTTGCTCGAGGCGCGCCGCCAGGGATTGCAGTTGATCACTCATCGTTCATCACGAGATCACGAAAGCACGAAAGTACGAAAGTACGAAAGCACCAAATTGGAGGAGAAGGAAAGGAGTGGCTTTCTGAACGAGGGGTCCAGAAAGCAAACCCTGAGAACCTCGTTTGGGCCTTTGGTTGATTCATGAAAGGCCGGGAATGAGGCACGAATGGATGCTCGACTCGCCGGGGAGGTCGCCGGCGAGCATCTTGATCGCGCGCTCGGCGTCTGCCAGCGGAAAGTCATGCGTATGCATCTTCTCGAGCGGCACGCGACCGGACTCGATCAACCGAATCGCCGATCGGTAGGCGCGCGAAGTGACGCCGAAGGCGCCGCGGATCGTCAGCTCCTTGACGACGACGAGGTCGCTGAGGAAGTCCGGGACGGCCTTGAACCCCTTGACGCCGGCGAGTACGATGCGGCCGCCGGTGGCGGCGTAGTAGAGCGCGTCGGCCACCGGCTCGGTGGCATACGAGGACACTTCGATGACCACGTCGGCGCCGTGTCCGTTGGTCAGTTCACGGACCCGCGAGCGCACGTCCTCGGCGTCGACGTTGATGACATGGTCCGCACCCAGCTCCTTCGCGAGCGCCAGCTTCTGCGCATCGCGCGCCAGGCCGGTGACGATGATCAGGTCGGCGCCGGCGGTGCGCGCGGCGACGACGCTGGCGAGTCCGCGCTGGCCCGGCCCGAGAATGAGCACGATGTCGCCAGGCCCGGTATCGGGGATCTCCACCGCCCAACGAAAGCCGGCGCCGAGCGGGTTGAACATCACCGCCAACGAGGCGGGGATGTCGGCGCGCACCTTGTGCACCAGCGAGGCGGGGTCGAGATACATGTAGTCGGCGTAGGCGCCCCACAGGCCGGGTGGGCGTGACAGCGGCACGTAGGCGTAGCCGAACATCCCGCCGCGCCCGCGGCACATCTGGTAGCGCCCTTCGATGCAGGCGCGACAGTGGCCGCAGGGGATGAGCACCTCGACGGCGACGCGGTCGCCGACGGTGACACCCCAGCGCTTGGCGGCGCGGTCGCCGATGCGCTCGATGATCCCGAGCGGCTCCTGACCGGGAATCAGCGGCCAGTTGACCGGGATCGTGCCGGTGTATTGCTCGACGTCACTCCCGCAGATACCGCACGCCTCGATCCGCAGCAGCCCGCTGTCGGCGTCGATGTCCGGGATGGGCAGCTCGCGGAGCTCGAGCTGGCGCGGTCCGGTTTGTATGATGGCGCGGGTCGTTCGCGGCGTCACGGATTCCGTCTCGTCGTGCGCCTCCTGCATAGTTGGCGCAGCGAAGCGGCGTCAAGCGGAATCGGGACGTTGCGAACGCAGACTCACTCCGGCGTGTTGCTCAGTTCGACGTAGGAACGGCACGGTTGGCCGCGCAACGACGGGCAGGGCGGCAGGGGCGAAGTAATGTCGGGATCCGGCACTACCGGCAAAACCACGCGTGACGGATACGCCGCCGAGTGTGCAACGGTATTGATCACCTGGCTGTCCGCCGGCAACACGTCGAACTTCCACTCCGACCGGTCGCCGCCGGGAGATTCCACGGAGATGCGGATCCGCGACCCGGCATGGAAGACGTGTGCGAACGGATACATCTCGACGCGCGCCAGCGAGAATTGGTCCGCCGGCAACGGCGCGATGTCTCCCGCATAGCCGTCGTGGATCGGACGCAGCTCGGTCGACTGCGCGTCGTCGACCTTGCGATAGCTGGCACGCAGCCATCCCGTCTGCACGTAGGTCTCCTGGCCGTCCGGACGGATCTCGCTGATGGTCACCTGGATGTCCGTATCGGAGGCCGTCGACTTCAGCCACAGGTCGATGCTTCCCGAACCGACCATCTCGACGGGGGCGGTCAACGGGTCGGTCGCATAGGCCAGCGCCTTGCCGTCGGGCTGCGGCTGCCAATCCCACGGTGGTTTGGCAAGCCAGACCTGGTCACCGCAATTCTGGCAATTGGTGAGTTGGGAGCGTGTCGGATCGTAGATGTACGAATCAGTGCCATCGCCGGTGGGTTGCGCCGTATCCAACCGGCCGCCGTCCTGAAAATACCAGATGCCGGGTTGCAAGCCGTCGACCGGCCACTGCGAAAACGAGCGCTCGAAGGAGGCCTCGGGGCCGCCGAGACAATTCACGTTGGGAAACCCGGGACACGGTTCGACCGCGCCGCTCTCGAACAGCACGCGTACCGGTGGCTCGCTTTCAAAACTTGCCAGCGCCGCTTCGAACGACGGGAAGTTGTCGAAACGGTCCGCTTCCACCTCGACATGCGGCACGCCGAAAATCTCCACGGCGAGCCCGCCGAAGAGGAGCTGGGCGGTATCCGGCAGGTGTGGGATCTCGCGGCGTACGTAGAACGACAGGAACTCCAGCCAGCGGGTCAAGATCGGCGGATCGGCGGAATCGATGTGGCCGCCGTTGACCAAAGTGAAATGCAGCTTGTTGGTGCCGGTAAAGTTGCTGAGCATGGTGGGCCAGTACCCGCCCACTTGCTCGTCTTGCCACGACCCCGCCAAGAACACCGGGACCGTGATCTTGTTCACGAACGTTGCGGGTGTGAGCGGGTCGATTACCGCGGGGTCGTAGGCCTTGTTGCCGTTGTAGGTGTCTTGGATGCTCTGCACGGCGCTCACGGCCTGGGTGTGCAGATTCTGATTGCGCGCGCAGATCTGGTCGCCGGCGTCGATCTTGGGGCGCGTCCACGCCTGACCGCAGGGCTGCCCGTTGCAGTCGAGCCGCGCGTCCTTCGCAAAGTCATCGCGCTCTTGCGCCCACGACAATGCGAATCCGCTGTTGAGCACACCGCCGGGAGCAAGCGTCGCAACCGTGCTCGAGATCACCGAGAGCGGTGTAATGGCTGCCAGATGGGGCGGCTGCAATTGCGCCACGAAGAGCTGCGTGATCCCCGGATACGAAAGACCGATCATACCGACCATGTTGTGCTGCACCCAGGGTTGCGCGGCGATGATCTCGATCGCGTCGTAGCCGTCGGTGTTTTGCAGCGTTTCGAAGTAGTTGAAAGCGCCGCCGGAGCAGCCGGTGCCGCGCATGTTGATGGCGACCACGGCGTAGCCTACGGCGCGACCGATGAGGACGCCGAACGGATCGGTTGTCGGTTCGTCGGGGTTGGCCTCGTCGTACCCGGAGTATTCAATGACGGTTGGATAAGGACCTTCATCGATCTTGCCGGGCAGATAGACCATCATGGCGAGCTGCGTGCCGTCGCGGGTCGTGATGTAGCCGTAGCCGGCGCCGACCTGCTGCTGCGTGTAGAATGATTGATCGGGCGGCGTCGTATCCCACGATTGGACCGGCCCCGACTGCTGGCCGTCGGCGGTGATGACCGTATAGCCGTCACCGACGGGGACGTCGCGGAAGATGAACGACCCGTTGGCATCGGTGGTGCCGGTCTGGACGGACGCACCGCCGGTGGCGAGCAACTGCACC
>Ga0070731_10005724_pt1 | contig 10157 bp, 11 predicted proteins | sample Coa_R1_2_FD_66448 | JGI IMG/M metagenome (GOLD analysis project Ga0070731, IMG submission 66448) | Surface soil microbial communities from Centralia Pennsylvania, which are recovering from an underground coalmine fire - Coalmine... | ecosystem: Environmental > Terrestrial > Soil > Unclassified ... | reverse complement strand
GTCGCGGCGCGCCGCGCCAGCGACTGGATCCTCGCGGCGGACACGACCGTCGAGCTCGACGGCGTGCTCTTCGGGAAGCCGCGCGACGCGGCCGATGCGGCCCGCATGCTGGCGCAGCTCGCCGGCCGCGAGCATCGTGTCGCCACGGGCTTCACGCTCTTGGCGCCGGGCGGTGCGGTGCGCGCCGCCGACGTCGTCCTGACGCGGGTCCGCTTCCGGCCGCTCGACGCACGCGCGGTCGCCGCGTACGTCGACACCGGCGAATGCGAGGGCAAGGCGGGCGCGTATGCGATCCAGGGACACGGCGCGGGGCTCATCGACCGGATCGACGGGTCGTTCACGAACGTGATCGGGCTGCCGCTCGTCGAAACGGCACGCGCGCTCGGGGAGGCCGGACTCCTTGGCCGATGACGTCGCGGGACGGCTCGCGGCCGTCCAGCGCGAGATCGGCGCGGCGGCGGCGCGCGCGCGCCGCGATCCGGCGACGATTCGCATCGTCGCGGTGACGAAGACGTTCCCGGCCGACACCGTGAGCGCCGCGCTCGCGGCGGGGCTGCACGACATCGGCGAGAACTACGTCCAGGAAGCGGCGGCGAAGCGTCGGGCCATTCCCGCCGGCGGTCGGTGGCATCTGATCGGCGGCTTGCAGCGCAACAAGGTGCGTCTTGCGCTCGGCGTCTTCGACTGCGTGCAGACCGTCGATCGCGCGGAGATCGCGGATGCGCTCGCTGCCGAAGCGGCGCGCGCGGGACGCCGGCTTCCCGTTCTCATCCAGGCGAACGTCGCCGGCGAGACCCGGAAGCGGGGCGCTGTCCCCGACCATGTTGCGACGCTGGCGGAGCACGTGCTCGGTCTGCCCGATCTGTACCTCGAAGGCCTCATGACGATCGCGCCGATTGCAGTTAACCCACTAGATTCACAGCCATTTTTCCGCGGGCTGCGCGACCTGCGCGATCGTGTCGCGACCCGGCTCGGGGTTGAACTGCCCCACCTCTCTATGGGAATGAGTAACGATTTTTCCATTGCGGTCGAGGAAGGCGCGACGTTGCTCCGGCTCGGACGCGCGCTCTTCGGGGGGCGTGGCGGCGTGAGCCGGCCCGGCGTTTCCGGAGGAGGAGAGGGTTCATGAAGAAGATCGGATTCGTCGGGGCGGGCAACATGGCCGGCGCGCTCATGCGCGGGCTCCTGCGCGCCGGGCAGCTCGAGCCGGGCGACATCTGGGCGAGCGACCCGGTCGACGTCCAGCTCCGTCGTCTGAAGCGCGCGCACAAGATCGAGGTCACCCGCGACAATCGCGAGCTGGTGCGTGGCTCGCAGACCATCATTCTCGCGGTGAAGCCGCAGAGCATGGCGGCGGTGCTGGACGAGATCCGCGCCGACGTCACACCGAAGAAGCTCTTCATCTCGATCGCGGCCGGCTTCCCGCTGCGCCGGCTCGAGGCGGGACTCGGCGGACAGGCGCGTGTCGTTCGCGTCATGCCGAACACGCCCGCGCTCGTGGGCAAGGGCATCTCGGTCGCGGTCGCGGGCTCGAAGGCGACGCCGCAGGATCTGAAGCAGACCCTCAAGCTCTTCAAGGCCGTGGGCGAGGCGGTCTCGATCACCGGCGAGGACCTGCTCGACGCGGTGACGGCGCTCTCGGGCAGCGGTCCCGCCTTCGTGTACCTTTTCGCCGAGTGCCTGATCGAGGGTGGCGTGCGCGGCGGACTCCCCCAGAACCTCGCCGCGCAGCTCGCGCACGCGACGATCGGCGGCGCCGCCGCGATGCTGATGGAGAGCGGCCTCTCCTCGCGCGAGCTGCGCGAGATGGTCGTCTCACCGGGCGGCACGACGCAGGCCGGGCTCGGTGCCCTCGACGCGCACCACTTCCGCGACGCGGTGATCGCCGCCGTCGAGACGGCGACCCGGCGCGCGCGCGAGCTCGCCGCGGCCTGAACGCGTATGCCACAGGACGTACTCGCCAACGCCATCGACGCGGTGGCGCGGATACTGAGTGGCATCCTGAACCTCTATATGTGGATCGTGATCATATCGGCGCTGCTGAGTTGGGTGAACCCGGACCCGCGAAATCCTATCGTCCGTTTCCTGTACTCGGTTACTGAGCCTGTGCTCTACTGGTTGCGTCGGCGGATGCCGTTCTTGATCGTCGGCAATCTCGACCTTTCGCCCATCGCCCTCATCCTCGGCATCCAGTTTCTTCAGCTCGTCCTGGTCAGAAGCCTCTTCGATCTGGCAGCCCGTGTCCGTCCCATCGGCTCTCTCCGTATCGATTGACTGACCGTCCAGGGCGCCTTTCTCCGCAGGTTGGCTCGTGTGTAGGGCCCGCGCCCGGCGGCTGCGTACTCGCGGTGTGGGCGGTCCCCGGCGCGTCGCGCAGCGAAGTGGCGGGAATGCACGGCCAGGCGCTGCGCGTTCGTGTGGCGGCGCCGCCGGAGAACGGCGCCGCGAACCGCGAGATAGTGCGTTTGCTCGCGGAAGCGCTCGGTGTTCGCCCGCGCGACGTTGTGGTCGAAGCGGGCGCGGCGAGCCGGCGAAAGCGCGTGCGCGTGCGCGGCGTCGACCCGGCGGTGGCCGCGCGCCGGCTCGGCGTCCAACGTTCCGTTGACACGCCGGCAGGGGAGAATTAGGAATTTCAAGCGGATGCCGATCTACGAGTACCAGTGCGAGCACTGCGGCGTCTTCGAGGAGATGCAGCGCATCACGGATCCGCCCCTAGGCCGCTGCCCCACCTGCAAGCGCAAGGTCCGCCGGCTGATCTCCAACACCAGCTTCCAGCTGAAGGGTAGCGGCTGGTACGCGACCGACTACGCACGCTCCGGAAGCGGCAACGGCGCGAAGAAGGACAAGGACGGCGGCGAGTCGGCCACGTCGGGCGGCAAGTCGGAGAAGGCGTCCGAGAAGGCGGCCGACGCGAAGCCGGCGGAGTCGAAGCCGGCGAGCGAGAAGTCCGCGTCCTGACACGCGGCGCGACCGTCGTCGGCGTCGACACTGGCGGCACCTTCACCGACCTGGTGGCCGTCGTCGCGGGCCGCTGCCGTGTCCTGAAGGTCCGCTCGACGCCGGCTGATCCGGCCGCGGCCGTGCGCGCCGGACTCGCGACGCTCGGCGGGACGCCACGCCTCCACTACGGATCGACGGTCGCGACGAACGCGCTCCTCGAGCGCCGCGGTGCGCGCGTCGTCCTCGTCACGACCGCCGGGTTCGAGGACGTGATCGAGATCGGTCGGCAGACGCGGCCCGCGCTCTACGCGCTCGAGCCGCGGCGCCCGCCGGCGCTCGTGCCACGCGCGCTGCGGATCGGCGTGCACGAGCGCGTGCTCGCGGACGGCACGGTCGAGCGCGCGCTGTCGGCGCGTGACGCGACGCACGCGGCCGCCGCGGTCCGCCGGCGGCGCGCGACCGCGGTCGCGGTGTGCCTCCTCCACAGCTACGCGCGCGGCGAGCACGAGCGCCGCCTGGGCCGCGCGCTCGCGGGCACGGGACTCCACGTCACGCTCTCTCACCGGCTGCTGCCGGAGTACCGGGAGTACGAGCGGACCGCGACGACGGTCGTGAACGCCTTCGTCGGCCCCGTGGTCGCCCGACACCTCGATCGCCTGGCTGCGGCCGTGCCGGGCGGCGTCCGCGTCATGCAGTCGAACGGCGGCCTCGTCGGCGTCGGCGCGGCGCGCGCGGAGCCGGTGCGGACGATCCTGTCGGGACCCGCAGCCGGAGTCGTCGGGGCGGCGGCACGGGCGCGGCGCGCTGGGCTCCGTCGCATCATCACGCTCGACATGGGTGGTACGTCCGCGGACGTCAGCGTCGTCGACGGCGCCATCGCCCGGCGTGTCGACACCGCGATCGGCGAGATCCCGGTCCGCGTCCCGGTGATCGACATCCACACGGTGGGCGCCGGCGGCGGATCGCTCGCGCGGCTCGACCGCGGCGGCGCGCTGCGCGTCGGCCCAGAGAGCGCCGGCGCGGATCCGGGGCCGGCGTGCTACGGGCGTGGCCTCGCCGCGACCGTCACGGACGCGAACCTGGTCCTCGGTCGCCTCGTCGAGGACGCCTTCCTGGGCGGGACGATGCGGCTCGATCGCGGCCGCTCCGAGCGCGCGCTCGCGCCGCTGGCGCGTCGGCTCGGCGGCTCGATCAGCGACGCCGCGCTCGGCATCGTCCGCGTCGCGAACGCGACGATGGAGCGGGCGCTGCGCGTCGTGACCGTCGAGCGCGGTCTCGACCCGCGACAGTTCACGCTGTTCGCGTTCGGCGGCGCCGGTGCGCTCCACGCCGCGGAGCTCGCCGCCGCGCTCGGCATCCGTCGCGTCTACGTCCCTCCGGACCCCGGCCTGCTGTCGGCGTGGGGCGTGCTGTCGGCGGAGATCGTGCGCGATCTGAGCCGCACCGTCCGTCTGGTCGAGCCGGGGGCTGCGGCGCTCGACGCCGGGTTCGCCGCGCTCGCGCGCGAGGCGCGCGCGCGCCTGCGCGACGAAGGTCTCCACCGGGCACGGATCGAACGCAGCGTCGACGTTCGCTACGCGGGGCAGTCGTACGAGATCGCGGTTCCGTACCGGCCGGGATGGCGGCGCGCGTTCCATCGCGCCCACGAGCGGCTCTACGGGCATGCCGATCCCGCGCGCGTCGTCGAGGTCGTGACGCTCCGCCTGCGCGTGCGCGGCGGTGCCGTGCCCCTGCCGCGCGAGGGACGTCGGCGACGGCCGGAACGGCGCACGGCGCGGATCCGGCGCGTGATCTTCGCCGACGGCGCGTGGCGCGCGCAGCTCGTGGATCGTGACGCGCTCTCGCCCGAAGACCGGCTCCGAGGGCCGGCGGTCGTGTGCGAGTACAGCGCGACGACGCTCGTCCCGCCGGGATGGGACCTGACCGTCGACCGCCTCGGCGGGCTCGTCCTCGCGCGGCGCTGAGATGGACGCGATCGACCTCGAGATCGCGCATCATCGCCTCGCGGGAGTCGCCGAGGAGATGGGCGTCGTCCTCGGCCGGACCGCGCTCTCGCCGAACATCAAGGAGCGGCGCGATTACTCGTGCGCGCTCTTCGACGCGTCGGGCGCGCTCGTCGCGCAGGCGGCGCACATCCCGGTCCACCTCGGCTCGACGCCGCTGGCGGTCCGCGCGGCGATCGAGCGGGTCGCGCTCGGCCCAGGCGACGTCGCGATCGTGAACGACCCGTTCGCGGGCGGCACTCACCTGCCCGACGTGACCGTCGTTGCGCCGGTCCATCTGCGCGGTCGCGCGCGGCCCTTCGCGTACGTCGCGAACCGCGCCCACCACGCGGACATCGGCGGGATGGCGCCCGGCTCGATGCCGCTGGCGACCGAGGTGCTCCAGGAGGGGTTCCGTCTCCCGCCCGTGCGGCTCGTCGCTGGGGGAAAGATGGTCGCCGACGTGCTCGCGCTCTTCCTCGCGAACACGCGCGTGGCGCGCGAGCGCGAGGGCGACCTGATGGCACAGTGGGCCGCGCTGCGGGTCGGCGCGGAGCGCGTACGAGAGCTCTGCGCGGCGCACGGTGCGGCCCGGGTGGCGCGCGAGATGGCGGCCCTCCAGCGCTACTCGGAGGCGCTGATGGCCGCCACGCTGCGGACGCTGCCACGCGGGACGTACCGGGCGGTCGACGTGCTCGACGACGACGGGTTCGGCGCGGTGCGGCTACGGATCGCGGTCGCCGTGACGGTCGGCCGGGGCCGTGCGCGCGTCGACTTCACCGGCACGGCTCCGCAGACCCGGGGACCGGTGAACGCGAACCTCGCCGTCACGCGCTCCGCGGTGCTCTACGTGTTCACGGCGCTCGCCGGCGGCGACGTGCCGGCGAACGATGGGGTCGCCCGTCGGATCGCGATCGTGGCGCCCGAGGGATCGCTCGTGAACGCGCGCTTCCCCGCCGCCGTCGCGGGCGGCAACGTCGAGACGTCACAGCGCATCGTCGACGTCGTCCTGCGCGCGCTCGCCGCTGCCGCGCCGGATCGGATCCCGGCGGCGAGCGCGGGCTCGATGAGCAACGTCGCGATCGGCGGCGTGGTCGGCGACCAGCAGTTCGCCTACTACGAGACGCTCGCGGGCGGCGCGGGCGGCGGCCCGGGCGGGCCGGGGCTCTCCGCCGTCCACACGCACATGACGAACACGATGAACACGCCCGTCGAGGCCCTCGAGGCGTACTACCCGCTCCGCGTGCGGCAATACGCCGTGCGGCGCGGCTCCGGCGGGCGGGGCCGCCATCGCGGCGGCGACGGCGTGGTGCGCGAGCTCGAGTTCCTCACCGCCGCACAGCTGACGCTGCTCGGCGAGCGGCGGTGCGTGACGCCGCCCGGGCTCGCAGGCGGTGACGCCGGCCGCGCCGGGCGGGACGTGCTCGTCGTCCACGGCCGGGCGCGGCGGGTGCCGGCGAAGTCGACGTTCCAGGTCGGGCCCGGCGATCGACTCCGCGTCGAGACGCCCGGGGGCGGCGGCTTCGGCCGCCCCCGGCGCCTAGCGCGGCGTTAGGCCGCTTTCTCCTTCGCGAGCGCGTCCACGCGACGCTCGAGATCCCCGATCCGCTTGCGCAGTTCTACGATCTCGTCGCGGCTCGCCACGTTGAGGCGGCCGACGACGGTCTCGACGATCTTCGTCGCTTGCTCCTCGAGCGTCGCGACGATGCGGGCGCGGCGCGTCTCGAGCTCCTGGATCGCCTTCTCGGCGCCCTTGCGCAGATCGTTCTGGAGCTTCCGCGCGTCACCCACGAGCGCGGTGACGTCACGCCGGCTACGCGTCGACAGGGCGCGCGCGTCCTTGCGCAGGCGGCCGATCAGCTTCTCGCCCTCGTTTTGCATCCGTCGAACCGATGCCCGTACGTCCTTGAATGAAAGACTGGCCCTGGCTTCTGCTGCCATCGATCGCTTCCTCCTTCTGACTCGGTGCAGGCTTGCTACTACGCACCGCGTCAAGAGTCAAGGAGGCGATGATCCGGGGCTTGACTCCTCGGGTCGGCCCGCTATTCTGGCCGGGAGAGGCCGGCGTTCTTGTCCACAAGCTTTATCCACAGCCCATTGGAGAAGCCGGTTACGGGTTCGTACGTAGGTGGTTCTACGGTGAGGCCGGCGGTAGGCGCGCGCGGCTCGTGGCCGCGCTCGTCCTCGGGCTAGTCGGATGCGGTCCAAGCGGGCGTTGGACCACTAGGCATGTACTCGTGTCGAAACTCTACCGACGTGCCAGCTTCGTCTCGGATGCGAGCCCACCGCCACGTCTCGCAGAAGCGTGTCGTGTGCGTTGCGCCGAAAGCGTCCCGATATTTGACCAATCCGTAGAAGACCAAGCACAGCGGGTCTCCTTCCAAGCCGGGCGACACCGCATTCCAGTCGTCACCCGACATTGGCAAATGCTCCGGATGGTCATGCGACTTGATCCTCGTGATCGGCATGTTGTGAACGGCTTCGAGAGGCACGGCGACAGGAACAGCCGGGAGTGGCCAAGAACGCAACTCAAGGCGTACGCCCATGCCCGTCACCCACCCTGGCGTGTTACCATGGTTGGTAAGCTTCCAGGGTACGATTACTCTGTGTGGGGTGTCGCGGAAGGCCTCGATGGTATTTGGCCAGCCCCATGGCCATCCCTCGGATTGCAGGAGGAGGAAGGGTCTCTCAGTAGCGCGGAGGTGATCCGCCGTCTTCTTAGCAGCATCCGCCGCATCACGGGCTACATCAGCTTGCTCCTTCATAGAGGCAAGCTGGCCCGTAGCGCTATCGGCTTGCCGTCGCATCTCAGCCAGTTGCTCCGTCGCCGTCTTTGCTTGGCCGCGAATCGCGACGAGCTGGCCGATAGCTACGAGAGCGTAGATCGCGCTGGCGCCGAAGATGAACCAATTGGGGTCTTTGTACCAAGGCCGGTCGGTGCGGTGCTCTTTGTGTGTGGGCTTCTCATTGCGTGGCTCGCGTGGCGTGTCTTGGATAGCGGTCGTGCTGCTTGTCGGTGGCTCTCGCTCGCGTGTTTCGTGAGCAGCTTTCTTTTGCTGATCTTCGGTCAGGCTCTGATGTTCCGCGGTTGGTGGTGGCGGTGAAGACGGCATTAGTTGCGGCGCGGTCAGCAGGGGCAGCAGGACGAGAAGAAGTGCAAGCGCCGGCCAGCGCACTATTCTCGGCCCTTCGGCTTCACCGCTTTGCGCTTTTGTTTGCGCGCACGCGCCTGCGCTTCCGCGAAGTGCGGGTGCGTCTTCAAGTGATACTCGGCGCAGGGCCGGCAGTAGAAGTGCAGGATCGGCTTCGCGTGATCCTTGCCCATCTTGCCCGCCCTCAGGATGCGCAGATGGCCGCGCCGAAGATGTCCGAGTTGTTCCGGTTGTTATGACGGAACGAAAATTCGTTGAGGTACAGCGGCAGGTACTTGGCCGAGACCTTGTGGTAGCTCCCCATGATCCCACGCTTAATCAGGGACCAGAACCTATCGAGGTTCTGCGTGTGGACGTTCCCGCGCACGTATTCCTCACGCGCATGGTTGACGGTCTCGTGCGGGAGCCCTTCCTTTGCGAGCCGCTTGTAGGCGGGCGACTCGTCGGTCGCGACCAGCGACACGTTACTCGCGACCGCGCGCCGCACGAAGCTCTTGATCGTCGGCGCTTCCAGACTGCCGATCACCTTGCAGGTGACGTTGCCCTTCCGGCTGATCGCACCGACGACGCCGATCTTCGTCGCGCTCCCGTGCGCGCCGGGCGTCCGCTTGTCCTTGTGCTTGTTCCGCTCCTTGCCGCCGACGTAGGTCTCGTCGATCTCGACGACGCCCATGAGCTTCCGGAAGCCCGGATCCATCATGCCGGCCCGGAGCCGGTGGCACATGTACCACGCGGTCTCATACGAGCCGCTGCCGATCTGCCGGTGAATCTGGCGGGCGCTGATTCCCTTCTTGGCGTTGAGCATCGACCAGAGGACTTCGAACCAGACCTTGAGCGGGTAGTTGGTGTTTTCGAAGACGGTCCCGACGAGGACGGAGAAGCGGTACGGGGTCTTCCCGCACTGCTTGCAGACCCAGTGGAAGGGCTTGGACTTGAGGTGCCAGACCTTCTCGTTCTGGCAGCGGGGGCACCGAACGCCCTTCGGCCAGCGGCGGTCGACGAGGTACTGCTTACACGCCTCGTTGGTCGGGAAGGTCTTCATCAACTGCCGGAGAGTCATCATGGGTGAATACGTAGCCCCGGCCGATGGTGGAGTCAAGCCCCGGATCATCGCCGACGTGCCCTCGACGTCGCAGCGGTACGGCGGATCGTCGACGGTGACCGTCCCCGGTACCGCGTGGTGATCGCGGCGTCCGAACCACTGCACGCCGGGGTCGCGTGGCGCGATCGGGACGACGACTTCCACGTCGGACTTACCGCGACCGTCGGCGGCGCTCGCCACACTGGATGCCAGGACGAGCGGCACGGCGAGCGCGCGCACGGAAGCACGCTAAGCCGCGGATATCCGAGTCACAGGCCGCGCGTTGACGGTTCGGAAGCAGTCGAGTAGGACGAGCGCCGCCCGCGGAAACCGCGCGCCGGTCGCATAGCTCAGCTGGTTAGAGCGCCTGCCTCACATGCAGGAGGCCCCTGGTTCAAGTCCAGGTGCGACCATTCGGCTCGTCACGGCGGGATCGACGCGCCCTTCGCCCACGTCAGGATCAGCTTCGCGTCGGGTCGCAGCAGGAATCCCTGGCGCACGGCGCGCTTCAGCGACTTCCGATAGCCGGCGACGAACGCATCGTGGTCGGGGTAGAGCGATGCGAGCGTCGCCGCGTCGAACAGCGTGGTCGTGCCGAGCAGCTGGCAGAGGATGGCGCCCGGCTGCTGGCCGGTGAACGTCGCGATCGGGACGTCGAGCTGTGGCGTGCGGATGCCGCCGAGCGCGTTGCCGTGCGCGTCGGTCATGATCGTCACCGGCGGGCCGGCGGCGACGTCGAGCGGCGGGGCCGCGTGCGGGATCGTTCCGCGCCGCACCCAGTGGTTCAGCGCGGCGAAGGCAGCGTTCAGCACGAAGTGCTGGGGGCCCGAGTTCACCGGTTTCCCGCAGACGACGACGCCCGGGATGGGCGCGGCGCTGATGATCGGCGCGACGATGTCCGGCGACGTGCCGAGGTCTTCGGCGCCGGCCGTCAGCACGATCAGGTAGGCGTCGGCGTGTGAGGTGCCCGCGACCTCCCAGGTGCGGATGCGGCGCGTGTCG
>Ga0070731_10005722_pt1 | contig 10160 bp, 7 predicted proteins | sample Coa_R1_2_FD_66448 | JGI IMG/M metagenome (GOLD analysis project Ga0070731, IMG submission 66448) | Surface soil microbial communities from Centralia Pennsylvania, which are recovering from an underground coalmine fire - Coalmine... | ecosystem: Environmental > Terrestrial > Soil > Unclassified ... | reverse complement strand
TCAACCCCAATCACTTCATGTCCGTCACTGGCGAGACACCCTGCCGAAACTGTCCCCACGTAACCGAGCCCGAAGACGCTAATTCTCAAGATTCATGCCTTTCTCTATTTTCATCAAAACCAGCACACTGTTTCACGCCCGACGGCTCGCCACGCCCTGCTCAACTGTAATCTGCAGGCGCCCATCCTGTTCGCTTGCGTACGCGACCCGTGCCCGCTCACTACCCTTTCCTTCGATCCGCACGCCGTCAATATCCTCTACAATCTTCATCTCCGCCCGTTCTCTCCACCACCGATTCACATAGCTGGGAGTCACAATCCAAATACCTTTATCCTTTCGTAACTCGGACAAATAGGAAAGCAATTCTTCGTAGACCTTGCGTTCCGGCGCCGTAATCACGTAATCGGGGTGGACGATGAAACTGAGGAGACCGTGCTTCTGCATAATAAGCTCGATCTGAGTCTTCCAGATCTCAATTCTGTAGTCCTGCAGGATGTGAAAAAGTGTGTAATCTTGGATGGTCGTGACCGGAAGTTCGAGCAAATTATCGATAAAGTAAGGCATCACCGTGCAGCAGCCGCCCCGCTGAGGATCCAGATGTGCAACATTCGGAACGGACATGTCATAGGAAAAATCCAGGTCCCCGAACCATTCCTCGCGCCGGTAAAGTATTCCTGCACGAAAACCCTCCGCTCCCCACTGTCGACGATAGGAATTGATCTTGGCGACGCGCTCCAAAAACTGCTCGCGATTTTTGTATAGACGTCCGTCGTGGTTGAGATCCTGCACTGCGACCTCGAATCCGCGCTTGGTAATCGAATCTAGGTAATCCTGCGGGACCTCGTATCTCTTCTCCGGGACAACTTGAAACGATGACTTTATCCCGTACGCATCGTCTATATCCATCATTGTGCCGCAGAAGTCCCTTCCCTCGGTTGTCTCCACGTCGTGGGTCATGATGGCAGCACTGGGAGCGCCTTCGGGCCAGAACCAAATAAACGGAATACATTTCGCTCCATTTGCTTTGAGCGAATACAGCATCACAGTTTCAAACAGCTCATTCACAGTTCGATCGACCGGCCACTTCGGAAAAGCGATGCGGTCCCAACCTCTCAGACGCAGACGCTGAAGATGTTTGCGAACGCTGACGGGCATCAGCGGGCGGATGCCGTAATACGCGGCTGAAAGGATGGACTGCTTTAACGAGTTGTCTTTTCGCGCTGATGATGGGTATTGCTCGCGCTGCAGATTTTCAACCACCTCTTGCATTTCAAACGGCAGTGTCACCGTCCCTCTCTCGGCCGTCACTTTGCCAGTAACATCCGGCAGCGATCCGAACTGAGAACCGTTGCGAGTACTGCTGCAACGCCCGTAGCAGACGGTACCCGAACCGAAACTAAAGTAACCACTGTGCGGAGAGAGTTGCTCCCCTACGGCAACATGACCGTAACGGTCGGGACATTTGAAATAATCGAGAAAAGAATTGTTCATCAGATTGGTTCAAGGCCCAGGTTTTCGAAGCAATTCTGCTGTCAGAAGGTTGACGGACAAGAAAACTGCATCCCGGCCTACTCCAGTCTTAACGACTATTTGGGGGGTGATTCATCAGATTTACCGTATAAGCCGAGTGCTGTCAATGGCCGCTCCGAGCTACGGAAATTGGCCGATTTATTGTTCCTTTTTTTGGAATCGCCGAAAAGCTTCGGTGGTTCGCCCGACTTGATCGCTGAATTGCGTCCAGCGTTCCCATTATTGAGTGTACTGATGTGTGGAAGCCGAAACCGGGCTCTTTCCCGTCACGTACCGATCAATTAACTCCGCAATGCGTCGTTCCCCATGTGCGTTGACATGCACCAGGTCTACAAAGTCTTCGGCCTCAAATTGATTGCTCCCATCAATATAAGGGATCCCTTGGCTATCCAAGTACGTCAGCAAACTCTGATGCACCTTTGAGAACTCAACATGACAGCGGGCTGCATATTCTTTTGACGAATACGTATCAATCAACGCCTCATTGACGGGAGAGACGAAGATAACGAGCTTATCGTCGTTGCGCCTCAACAAACTGTTTAATTCCCCAACCCACTCGAAGCTTCGAAGGCTACCGAACGCGATCTGCTGTTGAAAGACCTGGAAACGACGGTGTGCTAAATCGCCGTCCTTATCCCATACCCGGTTTCTGTACGGGTCCACGCCATAGAACTTCTTTCGGATAAGACAGTTCATCAGGATTTCAGGGTCAAGGATCACTAGCGGTCTGCGTATCTCGGCAAGCAAACTGGACACCGAACCATGGCCAAGCAAGCGCTCAAAGCGCCGAGCCTGGTTCCCCGAGGGGTTTTCGACTTGATTAAACTCAAGGAAGCGGTTTGGCATGATGTCCAGCACGACCGTTGCTCCCTTCATCCCACTTGAGGTCAGCAACTCCGCCGCGTTCAGATAATCCGGTGGGTCCGCTCCTTGCAAGGCGCCATTGAACACCTCCTTTCCGCTGGACTGCTGCAGGAGGAACGAAAACGTCTGCGTAGGAGAATCGACATACGAAGAACTGAATACCGAGTCTCCGAGAATCACAAGACCGGTCTTGGGGAGGTCCAGGTCCCACAGCAAACGCTCCTCCGGATTCTGGTACGCACGCCAGTCGACCAGATGCACAAAGACGGTGTTTGCCAATACGACGAACCCATAAAGTAGCAAAGGAAACAGGACAACCTTCGCGACTATATGTTTTGCGTCCGCAGGAGATTTTTTAAAATTGGAAGTAGACGAATCCGACATCATCGTAAGCATTTAGATAGACTAGTGCCAGAATCAACGCGTAGTACATCGACCAGCGGAGCCATATTGGCTGCTCTTGGATTTTAATTGTCGTACGGAAAGTACTGCCAAGAAACCACACCATCATTGCGATCCCAAGCATAGCAAAATCCCGCGCAGACCCGCCATTCAGAATGGCGCCCAATAGGCCACCTCTCACTGTGGTCGCATAAGAGATTCGCGTTGCCGCGCCCACAAACAAATGCGTCACGACGTACCAACTATCCGCAATTGAACGAGCTCGAAAAAAAATCCAAGCGAAGGCGACGAGATTAAAAGTGATGATCCTTTGGAAAGCAGGTCGCCAGGGGTGATTCGCGACCCCAATTTTACGGTACACCCGCTCCCTCCATGGTTTGAGCATGACAGAGGATGCCAGAAATGCCCCGTGTAGCAGTCCCCATACCATGAAAGTTAACGCAACATCGTGCCATAAACCGGAGAACAAAAACGTGACCATTAGCGCGCCTACGACCCCAATCGTCCTGGCATTACGCCACTCAATCTGCAAGGGTTTGAAGATGTAATCGAGAATCCATCGCGAAAATGAAATATGCCAACGCCGCCAGAAGTCGGCAATCGAAGTAGCAAAATACGGATATTTGAAATTCTCCGTAAGCCGGATGTTGAACATCAGAGCTACACCCAAAGCCATGTCGGTATAGCCTGAGAAGTCTGCCAAAATCTGCAGGGCATACATGTAAGTCGCTGCGATTAGGCTAATGCCGTTATACCCGTGGGGGTCGTGGTAAACGGCGGTCACAAAAGGGGCCAGCCGATTCGCGACCGCGACTTTTTTGAAGAGGCCCCAGCAAAAGAGTAGCGCCCCGCTTCTCACGTTCGGATAGTTGAAGGAACCTAGCGATCGCAGTTGGGGGAGCAGATCACCGGCTCGTTCTATAGGGCCCTGGAGCAGCTTAGGGAAAAACCCGAGGTAGAGAGCGAAACGACCGAGATGACGCTCTGGTTCTGCTGTTCCGAGATAAACGTCGGCCAAATATGAAACAGCCTGCAACGTGTAGTACGAAATACCTAGCGTTGAGACCCAATTCATACCGCCTGTCGGGATTTCGAACCCAGGTGCTATCAGTCGAAGAATAGGTCGCAGATACTTGATGCTACCCAGGATCACTATCTGCGCCGCCACGCCGGCCCACAAATATGTTCTTTTCTTGATCGCGTTGCTTTCGTCGTAAATTCTGCCGCCGAGCCAGTAGGAGGTGAAGACAACGAACGTCCATGCGACCACCAACAAAGGCATTCGAAGAGCCGCATAGAAAGCTATGCTGGCGCTCAGAAGAACAGCCCATCGCCACCTGGAGGGCATGAGCTGATAAGCTGCCAGCACAACGGGAACGAACATCATGTACTGCAAGGAATCGAAATACAATGGAATCCACTTCTACGCGCGCTAACCCCGCACAGGCTGGCGCCCGTGCGGCTATTGCAGTTTAGAATCGAGCAGACGTTGCAGGTCGCCAAGCTTGTTCAACTTGAGAACCTCCATGTTTGAAAATCGCACACCGAAGGCTTTCTCGACAGCAAAAATAACATTCGCATGATTGAGAGAATCCCAACCCGGAATCTCCGCAGCTAAAGTTTCGTCCTCTATCTGCCAATCGTCCAATTTCAACTCTTGCAGAATCACACGTTTCAGGTCGGGTTTGATCATCCCTGCCACACCTCGGATTTGTGCTTTTCGGCCATCAGTTTTTCACGGCTTCCCTTCCGACTCGGTTTTCCTGCCGAACTTTTTATCAACCACCGGGGAGGCACAAGGTACACGCTGGCGATAGTAATACCGCTGGCCATACCCGCTTTAACAATCTCAAGTCGCAGCGCCTTCCGTTCGGGATCACTCGTGATTGAGGTCTCCGCAATAACTGCCACGTTCTCGCTTCCGAGCTCCGCGTTTTCCTCTCCAATGGCTACTACCCGGCCAGGAATCACGCCCTGAACTGCCCCCACTGCATCTTCAACGTCTTCGGGGTAAATATTGTTACCCGCTACTATGATGATGTCTTTTTTTCGACCTATAACGAACAGTTCGCCATCATGCTGAAATCCATAGTCACCGCTGTAGTACCATCCGTCGCATAGGACTTCGGCAGTCTTCTCCGGATAGTTCCGATAGCCACTAAACATGGTGGCAGAGGTTATCGCGATTTCACCGATTTTCCCGGGAGTCACGTCAAATCGATTCTCGTCTACGATTCTGACTTCGCACCCTTCGATCGGCTTTCCGGAGGACACACAAATCCGAGCGCGAGCCCCGTCGGTCACAGGTTCCGCCTTCCCGCGCGCCAAGCTGGTTCTGTCAACGGACACTACCGTTGGCGCTATGCCTATCGGTGTTTGGGTGACCGCGAACGTCGTCTCCGCCATGGCGTAGCAGGCGGAAAGCGCTGTAGGCCGCAGCCCACGCGGTTGAAATCGCTTTAAGAAATTTTCGTGGCTCTCGTGTCGAACCGGCTCGCTGCAATTGACGATAAGTCGCAAGGACGAAAGGTCAAACTCCCGAAGGTCCTCGTCCCTAATCTTCAAGGCCATCATGTTGAATGCGAAATTCGGTAGCCACGTTACCGTCGCGCGCTCTTGGGTAATGGCTTCCAGCAGCAGAGACGGAGCCATTGCCCACTGAAAGGGATCGATCTGAATGCTCGGGATCCCGAAGATCAACGGGAGGTGAAACGCCGCGATCAGCCCCATGTCATGATACAGGGGCAGCCAACTCACGATTTTGTCGGAGTTCGTAAGGGAAATGGCCTCTGCATAGCGTTTCACGTGTTCGAGCACAGCGTTATGCGACAAAAGGACCGGTTTCTGAAGACCCGTCGTCCCCGACGAGTGCTGTAACAATAGGGGATCCGTAGGAACTAGTTGCGGCCGGGGTTCCTGGAGCAGTTGGCCATTTCCACGATCGGCGTGCCATTCCAGTGGGAAATGTAGTCCACGAATTGTGCTGCCGGAACCTGTGACCAGAGGTTCCAGGATAGGCTGCAGTTCCCGCTCAGTGAGGATCCAGTCAAGGCCGGAACGGCGCGACATGCCCTCGATGCCTTGACGGAACTTATCAGGATGGAGCCGGGGATTGGGATAGGCCAAAATGGCCGGAATGGCCCCCGCCGCGCAAATCGCCAGGTATAACGGATAGAGTTGGCTATTATGATGCTGGATAATGGCGCAGACGTCGCCGCGCCTCACCCCATGCTCCACCAAACACGATGCATATCGCTCCGCGGCCGCCAGCAAAGCTGAAAATGTCCACCGAAAAGGGGCTTCCCCCGCACTGCAATGAATGATTGCCTCGGAATTCGGGCGTTCAGCAGCATTTCTGCACCAGCGGGACCACGCCGTTTCTTGTTCAGTCCCGCCCACAAATGGCATCTGGAGACTACCGGGGTATGGGCTTCCGCTGAGACTATTCTTCATCGTGGCTCCGGCTAGCAGATTGTTGAGCTGCGGAAATCGACTCGAGTTTGCAGATCGAATCCAGGAAGTGCAAAAAATGGCGTTGACGTCACGGGAAAATCCCCCGCGGCGATGCGCCTCTTGTGCTCTGAATGAAAGATTTTTAACAGAATAGTCCATTACCGCAAATGCTTTTACAGCCATTAAAACCTTATTCCTAAAATGCCTCCTGAGCGGCTCGGTATCTTTGGGCGCTCGCTTTTTACCGTTCGAGTCGGCTGGGAGGGAGCGGGAGCTCAGACTAACAATGTGAGTCTCGTTCACTCAGGGGGTGCCTTCTCTGGAAACTCCAAGACCATCGGCGCACGAGGGTGTTTCTACCATTTTCGGAATTCAGAGGTTCTAATTCCCATCTTTAAGTGTACTTTCGGGTGTTGACCATGTGCGGAGGGGTGGTTACCCTACGACTCACGGGCATACCGTGCGGATCGGGCCCCTTCCCCCTTATGAAAACGATCATCAAAATCGTCTGTTTTACTCTGATTGTCAATCTTTCGGCTTTAGCTGCCAACTACGCAGTGAAATCAAGTGGCGGCGGAGACTTCACCACAATTCAATCCTGCGCAAGCGCGATGTCCCCCGGCGACACCTGCACGGTCTACGCCGGAACCTATAACGAAAGCCCGTCTATCCCGGCCGGAACTGCTGGCAACTACAAGACCGTTACCGTGAATGGAAGCGATGTCGTTACCGTCGACGGCTTCACGTTGAACTCGCACACCAAGCTGATCGGGAACTGTACAGCCCCGGCGGCAGCGGGCTCCTGCGGGTTCACCATCACAACTCCGTCTTCCCCAAAAAGCGGAGCGTGTGTCGGCTGGAACAGTTCAATAACGGATTTCTATATCGTTAACAACGTAATTACGGAATGCGGCGCGGGTGGCGGATATATGGTAGGAAGCAGCTACACCATCCTTTCCAGTTATGGCTACATTCAAGGGAACACGCTCTCTTACGCCTGTGTGAATTCCAGTAGCATCAACCACGGCGAATGCAATCCGATCATGCCCTTTGGCGACCACTTCTTGATCGAAGGCAACGACCTGTCCCACTATACCCTGGCCATCGACTTTGGCACGAATTACAGCATCTACCGCAACAACACGTTTCACGATCAATATGAGACGGAGGCTAGCGGCAACTATCACACGGACGTGTTTTTCAGTGAGCCTGGAGCCGGAGTTTCATACACCGTCAAGTATAACGTCTTTGAGGGGAACCTGCAGTACAACGCCGTTGGGCCTAACGCTAAGACAGACTTGTTTCAGAACGACAGCGGCACGACCTGCCCCAACTGCTACAACGTCATTTTCAGGTACAACACAATCTCCCGAATTGGATCGGGTGCCGCATCGAACTACTACTGGCCGCACATCATGACTTACAACAACAGTGTGGTAGATGCGCTTTCCGATGGGACCGCCAGCAATGGAACTGCGGATTACGCTCAGATGTCTTCCAACGGGTCCTATCTGAATCAGCTCTATTACTTTTCATTTGCCTCTGGAACAAATTTCAACGTCTATCAATGCGGATCAGGCTGCAATTTTGGCCACAGTTTGTACTGGTGCACAGGTTCCTGCAGTTCAGTGTGGGGGAATCAGGCTGCCGTCCCATTCACGAATGACCCAGGCAACAAGAACGCGAACCCGATGTTTGAAAATTACATCAGCGCCGGGAACCCAAGCAACGACTATCATTTGCAAGCAGGTTCTCCTGCCATCGGGGCGGGAACGTATTTGACTACGGTCGGTTCCGGCGACGCAGGATCGGGCACGTCGCTCGTAGTGAAGGACGCCTCGTATTTCCAGGATGGCTACGGCCTTTCTAACGCGTACTCAACCGTGCATCCCGATTGCATTGCGGTTGGGACAGCCTCGAACAACGTCTGTGTCACAGCGGTCAATTACTCAACTAATACACTCACGCTGGCTAGTTCCATCAGCCGTTCGGCGGGGGAAGGCGTGTATCTGTATAGGAAGTCGGATGGCGTGCAGGTGTTGACTGGGAGCGCGCCGGATTTGGGAGCCTACCCGTATGGTAGCGGCACCAACCCACCTGTGCCCCCATCAGGCCTCGCGGCTGTTGTTCAGTAACCCTCGGCCTCGCATTATCGGAGCATCCCTTCTTGCTTCGAATGCGAGGCTTTGAGGACTTCCAGAGCCTCCACAACCGGAAGGACGCGTGCGCCTGATTCTAACGACCATTGCACCACCCGCTCGAAGAAAGCGGGAGTGCATCCGAACCGGCTGGGCGTATCACGAACGTCGTGGGTTGCGAGAATCAGCCATCCCCGCGCCTGAGCATTCTGATCGATTAAGCGCTTGACTGCCTGAGGATTCTCGCGGCTCTGTTCCAAGAAAAACGCACAAAGCAAGTTGAGATCCGCCGTTCCGGAGTTGAATGTCTGTCCTCCGGGCTGATGGCGAAGAAAAAAACGCCCCGCGCGCAGGCCGCCTCCGCGACAGCATAGGAAGTGCCTACCGGCAACTTGCTTCACCGCCAGCCGGGGCCCGCTGAAGGGGTACGAGAAGGTTTGGAACGCCATCCCGGGAAGCACTTCATTGAGAGCCTGCTGGTTATCGAGGATTGCTTTCTCGTATACGTCGGCCGGGGTGTTCCAGGAATGGCAATGCCCGAACGTGTGGCATCCGAGTTCGTGCCCCAGCCGTGCAAGGTCCTTGAGATCATCTGACAGGTACATCGGCCCCATCTGAGAGTCCTTACCTGCGAGGCTCAGGGACACGTAATACGTTCCGAGGATGCCATATTTCCCCAAGATCGCGCCGGCATTGAGGAATGCCGACCTGGGGAAGTCGTCAAAAGTGAAGGAAATCAGCGGAACAGGAGTTCTTACGGCGAGTCGCCTTCTGGATAAGGCCCTGGTTGCCTCGCCCGCAATCCGCTGCTGTGCCCTAGTGAGGTAGCTGCCCATCGCGCTGTGAGCCTGCTGGCTCACTTGTACTCTCCAACGGGTTCAGGAGCCGGACTCGTCTCCATTCTTCTAGGAGCGGCATCGCGTAGAAGTCCTGCAAGTTGGCGCAGAGGCGCACAGCCCCAGTGCAGCAGAATTATGGTGCCCAGATAAAGCGCAACAAGCGCCGATGAAATAACGACCACCGCCTCCAGCGCGGGCCCACGCTCTACCGGAGAGGCCCAGAATGACGTGTCTCGGAAGATGGCAGCCGTCGCAAAACCGGCGAGCAACGCCGCGGCGGCATACCGCCATACAGCGGCCACAAAAAATGAGACCCCCAGGCCGATAGGTCGGCCGGCGTACCAGAGGGCGGGAATCAGCAGGATGTAATACGAAACGCTCCATGCCGCGGCAATCCCCTTTGGTCCCAAGGGCAGCGCCACCAGAAACAAGGAGGCCGTGACCGCTAACTCCACGGCAGTCCAGCGAAGCCATCGCCCCGGGTTCCCGATAGACAGATGGATCCAGCCTACGGTGCCAGCGAGCAGCATTGCCCCGATTCCCGGTCCAAATAGCTCGAAGATTCTGCCGGACTCCGACCATTGTGGTCCGAGCACAAGGCGCACCACGTCCCTGCCTACCAAAGTGAGGTCGGCGCTTACTGCCATGCCTACGAATGCTATAACGCCAAGCGAAGTAGACAGGTATCGCCTAAAGCGAGCGGCGTCCTGGTTCACGCGGCTCAACGCCGCCAAGGCGAGATTGTCGAGCGACCCCGAAAGCAGGCTGGCAGAAAGCGCGAATAGGTCAAAAGCCTTTTTGTAAAATCCAAGGGCAATGGCGTTGAATCGCCAGCCAACCAGCAGGTTATCGATGTTCCCCTTGGAGTAGCGGAGACTTTGTTGCCCGTAGACCTTCGCCGCGAACCGGATAGCGGCCGCTGTCTTGCCCGTCC
>Ga0070731_10005720_pt1 | contig 10163 bp, 11 predicted proteins | sample Coa_R1_2_FD_66448 | JGI IMG/M metagenome (GOLD analysis project Ga0070731, IMG submission 66448) | Surface soil microbial communities from Centralia Pennsylvania, which are recovering from an underground coalmine fire - Coalmine... | ecosystem: Environmental > Terrestrial > Soil > Unclassified ... | reverse complement strand
CGGTCACGTGTTTCGATTCGCTTCTCAAGATGTCGTCGGCTCGGCTGGCGGCGGCTCATGGGCGCGGCTCCTTTTACGTTCCGCATGTGCATTGCGCCACATCGTGACGACAGCGATGGCAGCGATCTGAAGCAGTCTTTACCGCGTTCAAGCAGAACACGAACTCATAATCTCCAGCGGCGCGCTCCGACCGTGCGGCTGCTTACGTCGGCCGCAGGATAGGCAGTAAACAGAAATTCCAACGTAGTTTTGCGCGGTCACGGTCTCGGCTCCTGGGGGGCCGCGAGGGCGGCCGATGCTTTGTCTGTGAACCACTTCGCGCGAGGTGTTTGCGGTTCCCACATGCCGAGAATCGCACCGACGATGTGCGCGACTTCAGAGCCTTCGCCTCCAGTCAGCGAATCATTGGCGTAATCTCGCAGCGCGTCTGTCTTCCGCTTCTCGACAACTAACAAACCAAGCACAGCATCAATGTCTCGCCGATTACGGTCGATGCACTCGGCTGGCGTCTCGCCGTCATTCAGATATTCCGCACATTCCGTCAGCCGCTCTTCCGCCGCCCTCAGCCGATCGGCCAGCGGTTGCAGGGCCGCGACTAACACAGCCCGCGCCTCGTCGTAGTTGACAATTCCGTCTTCTCCTAACGTGGCGACATACAGCACGTCGTGCGTCAGCGCCGCGCGGATCGCCTCAGTCGGGTCGAGTTGCTCAGCCATCAATACAAATCCTCCGAGAACAAATCCTCGCCTCGGTATCCCCCTGGCGCATGTGACCCGATGTCTGCCGCGATTTGTAGCCGCAGTCCTTCCTTGCGGTCCACGAACCGATTGCGTGACGTGATGAAACCTTGCGCTTCTGGCCCGCGCAGCGGTCGGCAGAAGGCAGTCATGGCCGCTTGCCTGCAGTCGCTATGGCGATGGCCGCGAAACACAATCCCTTCCTCGGTCTGCCACGCTGCGCAGATGCAGACTTCAGGGTCGAGGAGCGCGTCAGCCATGCTGGGCCTCCACGGGTTCGTAGGTGGCCTCGAAGATGTCCGGCTTGCACGGATAGAACTCGCCTTTGACACCGCGAATGATCCAGTCGCCAGGAGTCGCTGTCATCTCGCCTTCTAGCGTTTCAATGACCAGCCCTCCACCTACGAACGTGCCGCCTAAACTAGCAACGTCTTTGCGACGGACACTCGCTACTGTGCAGAGAAACCTCAGCACGGTATCAACATTCAAGCCGGTCCACTGCACGGCCTCGACCACCACCGGCTTCTTCCTAAACTGCGCCATGCTGGGCCTCCAGTCGGTTCAATTCCGCGAGAACGAGAGTCGCCACGACAGAATTGTGCTGGCGATATTCTAGCCACTCCCTGAGCCCCGCGATCACCTCGGCGTCAGCGGCAGCTTGGCGCAGCGCGTCTTGATACTCATGTAGGTCATTGAGCGGAATGATGCACGGAGCGAATACGGCCATCTCGCGCAACCGCTCAGCCGACAGCCGAGGCCGCGCCTCCCGTGGGGTGGGGGTCATCACTCGATATCCTCTGTTGGCGCTTTCTCACTACGCAGGTCGGTCAATGCCACGCGCGTCTGTTGAAGTCGCTCGACGACACGATCGATTTCAGTCAGAAGATGCGGGCTAATCACGCGGCCGAGCTTTGCAATCCGTCCATCGACTTCCCAGAATCGGAATGGTGAGTTGCTGTCGAATCCCATCTCGGCAAGCCGCCGCTCAACGCGCTCTAGCGCCTGTAGTTTGTCCGTCAGGCGATTGATTTCGCGCTCCTGTTGATCAAATCTGTCGCGAATTTTTTCAGAAATCGCATAGTGCAGTTCCCTGCGCTCATCCTTCCGCGCGATCCATTCACGGAACCCGCGAAGCCTCCATTCGCGATCGCTTGTCTCTCCATCAGAGCGCTCACGCTCGATGCGCACGCGGCACATCAGGACGTAGACCATGAGCATGGACGGCAGCTCAATCTCTCGCCGGACAGCCTTATGCCGAGTCACGAGCCGATTCCCATCCCCAACTAACTCCATGAGCCCTACGCCAATAGGCACTTCTTCGATCGGCACGATGCCCTTCGGAGCGACGATATAAAGGAGGTGGCAGAGTCCAGCATATTCGCCCAACTTCTCATCGCGCCGCCAATCCGATCGGCTCACTTTCACTTCATAGCCGATGGTTGTAACCGGGCTCCATGTTTTCAACAAGACCCATGCATCTAATCGGCGATGCGATCCCTGTTGCGTGGGGCCGTTCTTACACTCTGGCACGAACACATCTGACGAGTGTTTCGCCGCAAGAGCCTTGAGCAATCTCGGGGCTGAATATGACTGACTCACTGGCCCCTCGGGGTGTCCGCGCTCATCGGGAGACAGTCTCGAAGGTGGCGAAGAGATAACATCGCATCACGCTGATGCTCTCGAATGCTTCTCGCAGCGCGTTGTGCCGGGGACGGTCGGCTCGCCACAGATCGTCCGATCCCAGCGCGGGCCGAGTCGCTTTATACAGCGTGCGTAGCGCGCCTGGCGCCTCGGCTTCGACGCCAAATAGCAGGTATGCTTCTTGCCCGCTGGGATCTTCTGGCGACACAATGGGCAGGTCATGGCGAAGCTCGCTCTAATTGTGCAACTGCCGTCGATCTTGGCCTTCAATCGAACAGCTCCTCGCTGGCGCGCATCGCTTCCGTGTTTTTTCCGACAATTACGCCAGCGGTCCTCAACTCGGATAGGCGCGTTCGAAAGCTCCCATTCCACGGATAGCCAGTCGCCTCAGACAATTGGTCGGCATTGAGACCGCGCGGATGCCGCAATAGCACATCAAGAATAGTGCGCGCCTGGCCGGTGAACTTGGCCGTCCAATACGCAGCCCGCTCCGCACCAGTTTCTGGAAGCGCTGGGTATGGTCCTGTCGCCAAGCCGGCCTCGGTGATACGAATTACCTCTTCGTTGCCGCCAATAATCAGGCCGGCCGTTCGCAGTTCCGACAATCGCGTTCGGAACGACCCGGTTGTATGGATAGCCAGCGAGCAGCGAAAGCTTGCCCTTGAGACAACCATCAGGGTATTGCGACAATACGGCGAGAATTGCGCCGTTACATCCGCGCACACTAACCTCGCCTGATCCCTCAGTCCGCGGGGCTGCCGGACGAGTCGCGTCACTCGCCCGGCCCGTCTGTGCCGACGGCAGCGGCCGGGATTGGCCCGGCCTCTCTGCGGGGTGTTTCGGCTGGATTGTCGCAATGTTTTCTCGGATCTTCTGCAGACGCTTGCCGTCGAGCAGCTTCAAGAACTCTTCCTGCCGTTTCGTCATCAACTCGTAGGCATGGCCGATTTCGGCGCGAAGACGACGCTGGAAATCTGCCAGCAACGCTTCAAAATCAAACTGAACCTTGTCGGTATGAAGCCATGAGCCGCGAAGGTCAATGCCTTCTGCGATCTCATTGAGCAGTGCCCGGTCAGCGTCCGTGAGCACCGGCTTGTCAACTTCCTGTTTTTGTCCTGTAGATGAGCCGCGCGATGCGGCTCTTTCGAGCTGCGCTTTTTCGCTCTTGAGCGCTTGAATCTGCTTCTTCAGTTCTCGAGGGTCGTCCTGCTTCGCGCGCTCGATGGTCTCGGCCATCTTGGCGCTCAATCGCGCGATGTCGGCCGGAGCGAGTTGCTTCGGTTCAGGCCGATGCTCACCCACTTTCGGCGTGGAGGCTGAGTCGTAGGTCTCGCGTCGCAGAATGCTGGCGCGAATCAGCCCGATCGGCTTGCCTTCTGGGAATTCCGGTGCCCAGACGAACGCCTCGCCGGTCGGCAGCGTCGGGAGGTCCTTCAGGATGTCCTCGCGCTCGCCGTGGTACTTCACCCACTGGCCGATCGCCGCGACATCCTGCGGACCGATGGTGCGATGCGCGACGAGGATTTCCGACTGCGTGGTGATGTCCTTCGACAGCGATGCCGGGCGCTGCGTGACGGCGGTCCCGCCGATGCCCTGCGCGCGCCCGAGCTTCCAGAGCCGCTTGAACGCGCCCAGCATGGCCGATTCGCCATCCTTGTCGTTGCCGCGTCCGCCGGCCATCTGCGGCGCGAGCTCGTGGGCTTCCTCCAGGACGACATGCAGCGGGCCGCCTGTCCATTTCTGAAACAGCGTTTGCGCGAAGGCGACCATGAAGCCGGACCGCGCACGCCCAGACAGATGCTTCACCGACAGCACCATCGACAGATGATGCTCGCACAGCACATCAGCGATGAGCGCGCCACCGTTCGCCTCGAGCGGCAGGTCCTGCTTCTGGCCGCCGAACACGTAGATGTCCTTCAACCCTGGGCCGCCGGCCGCGTCGGCTTTCAGCCCCCACCAGGCGTCGACTGGATCTAGCACGACGAACGGCAGCCGCGCCTTGTGCAGCTGCTCGACGAATCGCGCGGCCGTATTGCTCTTGCCGCTGCCGCGCTTGCCGACCACGAGAAACGTTTGCGTCACCGCATCGAGCGGCAAGGACAGATCATCGCCGAGCTTCAGACTCTTGCTCATCTCACTCCTTCGAATTGATCAGGCCACGGCCTGATAGCGCGTAAATGACCCGAGCGGAATGCGTTTAACCGCGCCCTCAGCGACGAGCGTCTCGAGGACGTGCCCGACTAACTCCGTTGTGGCCTGCGGCACGGCCGATCGTGCGTTCCGCGTCGTCATGCGACCAGCCTCACGCGCTCAAGCACCAACTCTTCGACGTCTGGTGACAGATTCCAGAACCGTTGACGGCCAGCGCACGGCACCGGCTGACTTAGCGCGCGAACGTCGTCGAGCTTCAGCGCCCATCGGCCGGGATCGTAAATGCCGAATCGCCGCTCAAGATCCGAGACGCGCGCCTCGGTCGTCCGTACGACAGGCCCCAGTCGCGCGACGGCGAGCACTCCAGTTGGAAAGCCCTGCGATCGGTAGTTGGTGAAGTAGCGCCAATACCCCATCGCCGGTGCTTTCCGTTCTTGCCAGACGTACAGGTGTGGGAAGTGAGGCCGAAGCGCGTCAGCGACGGCTGGATCGTTGGCGAAGTCTCGCGCGGCCCGAGGCATCGTCAGCGCGCCGTGAATCGCGAAGTATTGACCGTCCAGTGAGTGTGGCGGATACCACGATCGCGTTTCCCAACCCTTCAGGCCGAGCGAGGCGAGCACCGCCCACGGATTCCAGAGCGTCAGCGCCTTCATGCCGCCCACGTCCTCGCCCGCTGCGTGTCATTCGATCGCTGTTTCCGTCCGAGCGCGTACGCGCGCAAAATGGCGGCGTTCCGATCGAGCGGCGCCAGTGACGTCAAGAGGCGAAGGACACAGCCAGCGGCTCGTGCTTTGCCGCCTTCACGGCCCCAGCGTTGCCGATCTTCGGTCGTGATCACTCGTCCGCGACGGGCGATGAGACGGAGGCCTCGCTGCGCACAGGTGGGCGAGGCGTACCGGGCGTCCGATCGTTGACGGCGACCGGTGGCACTGACCGGATGAATTGATCGACCGCAACGGCAGGCGCAGCGCTTCATGCGGAGGCCTCTACGAGATCGAATTGCAGTTTGTCGGTTTCGCGCAGGCAGTGCGGCGAGAACCAGATCCGTTCACGTTTTCGATTGGCTTTGCCTCGCGCGGTTCGTCCGTACCCGCCGCCGGCCTTCCATGACACGCACTCCCACGAGGCCGGCATCTCGTGCCCGCCCTGATAGCCGCAGAGTGCAATTCTCAGCTTCGGGTTGTCGCCGTGCTCGAGTGCCCAGGCGCGCACGTCGGCGCTGACGTCATGGTCTTCGCTGTAGCAGATCTCTCGGAGATCCTGCTGATATGGCGGGTCGAGGACGATGCCGGTTGTGCCGATGTAGCTGGTGATCGATGGCGTGACGACACGAGCCCAGTCGCCACAGCACACGCGCGTGCGGCGCAGGCGATCCGCGAGCACTTCGAACCATTGAACGAGCCCGCGACGCCGATCGAGCGTCGGCGAGAAGATCCCGCGGCCGGCCGAACCGGTTCCTGACAGATCGGGCAACTGGCGCCACAACGACGGCGAGTGCACTCCGCTCCCTCCGCCCACGCCCCCGCCGTTGAATCGCCTCGATGTTTGGATGCCCTGCTCGGACGATAGCTGCGGGCGGCGATGCTGATTAACCGAATCGCCCATGCGCCCGAGATTGGAATGCACGCCCGCCGCGTCCGTTCCCTGGTCCGACGAATCGTTTCTGAGCGAGATCGGCGTGGACGCCGTGGCCATCACCGTTGCCGCGGTGCGCCGGGCGCTTGATGGCGATCTCGCTGTGGACGCCCCGGCCCGATCCCTTGTCGCTGTGCGGCCGTTTCGATTGCTCACTGGGCACCTCGCCGCCGCGCCAGGCATGAATACCGCGCGCGCTTCTACCTGCGGCACCGCGGCCGCGCCAATCGGGATTCGCGCACCAGCCCGAACCGATCCACAGACACTGTCCCCACACCCACCAACCGGCAACTTGCGCATCGAAGAAATCGGCCTCGCGCGTCAGTCGGTCGACGCGCAGTCGGCCTTCAGCCACGAGCCACCGATGCCGAGCGTGAAGGTCTGCTTCGTTGACGGGCCAATCGGCCCACCAGGCGACATGTTCAGGATCGGCCTGAATCGCGCGCCAGAAGTTCGCGAGGTACGCATCCTTGTCGTTGACGGTTTCCACGCGTGGCTCGTGCGGCCGACCGAGCAGGACTGCCAAGCTGCCTGCGAACGGCTCGACGTAATTCTTGACGTCGCCCAGTCGTGGCCACACCAGATGCGCGGCGCGGCTCTTGCCGCCGAACCAGGGGAAGGGCGCTTTCAGCTTCAGGACGTCACCGCCGATCGCGGGAACTCGCGAAGCTGCAGTGATGTGGGGAACTCCGCGATATCCCCGCCCTTGCGATCCTTCAGTTGAAATCGAACGTTGTATTCGTCCAGCATCACGCCGGGCTGCAAGCCTGACTTTCGGCCGCTGTCCATCGGTTTGGCCCCGAGCTGCTTCACGAACACCGGCACGGATGCGGCACGACACTGGCGCACGATCGCGCGAATCCAGTCGACACGGCACGACCGCGCCTTTGGTCCACTCTCGCCGCCCACGATTACCCAATCGAGGCGCGATTGGCGCCTCGTCCAATACTTCCAGTCATCCGGTTCGCTGTTTTTTTCGGCTGTCGGTTGCGCGACACCCCTAAGCCCGTACCAGCGTTCGGCCGCACCTGGGAGTGGAACGGCCTCGAGGTCAATCGGACCGAGCAGCGGCTCCGCAGAGATGAAGCGCACCGCAGCCGACGTTTCGAGCAATATCGGGATCCGTTCGTCGGCGCGCTGCTGATCCTCAGCCGAAACGCCGAGCCAGACATTCGGTAACGGCCACGCCAAGTCTCCTGTCGTCGACTGCTTGAACTTGCCGACAAATCCCCCAGCCGACGACAGCCGGTGCGCGCGCCACTTTGGTTCGATGCCGGCGAGCTCTCGGCTGTACTCGCGCATCCGTTCGGGTCGCTTCGTTAGAATTTGGAACGTGTGCTGCGAGCACCAGGCCATCACCGCGAAGACTTGGTCGATGAACTGCAGCGGCACGCGCTCGTGAAAAAGATCGCTCATGGAATTCACGAACACGCGCTGCGGCGTCTTCCACGTGGAGGGCTCAGAGAGCGCGTCAGGCACGGTTCGGATCAACCCCGTCCATTGCGGACCGGCCTTCGTCTGCTTCGTCAATCCCTCATACGCTCCACCTGGTCCACTGAAGCGATGCGCCTGTTTCATCGCATAGCATGAATGGCATCCGGCGCTGACTATGGAGCAGCCGCGGACCGGATTCCACGTGCGATCCGTCCATTCGATTTTTGAAATGGCGCTCATGCGCTGAGCCTCCGGCCGCTGGCACCTTCGCACCGCACAACTCCGAATTGATCAAACGCCGCGTGAAACGCGTGGTCTGTCATCCCCCAACCGGCGATGTAATTACCATGGCTCGGCGAGGCTTTCTCTTTGAACGGGCCGCCACCTTGACGCGCACACGCCGCGCGACGCGCTTCTTTTCGCGCCGTCGCTTCGATGAACGCGATCCGACGCGACGGGATGCAGAGGTAGAAATCGAGCGGATGCGTCTTGTGCTTCGCGCTCTGGAGCGTCTGAAGCTGTTCGAGCGAAAAGCCGACCCAGATGAAGGCCGTCACCCGCAGCGAGGACATGAGCTTGTCCCATGCGGCGTTGACGAGGCCGCCAGCCGGGTTCAGAAACACACGTCCATCCCAGCGCCGCGAGAGGCCGTCATCGAACGCTGTGTAGAAGTTCGTCGCTTGGATACGCGCTTGCGCTTCGCTGTCCGTCATCGGATCGAGATCAATCCCGCCCATCGCCTGACGCGCCGCTTCAACGTACTCGGCTGGCATCTGCCAATCCGGTGCATCGGCTGAATGCAGCGCGGCGTTCTGTTTCGGCATTTACTGACCCTCTTTCTGGCACCGGGCGACACGGCATGTCTTCTTGGGCATGATCAGGCGACCTCACGATCCAGCGGCTCGGATAACATCGGATCGCGATAGTTCGCGCGAACGATGGACGCCGCATGCGGCGGGCAGACGGAATTCCCGCAGAGCCTGACCTGCGCGCCCTTTGTCAGCGGTTTGTCGCGGTAGATGTATCGCCGGCCTTTCTTGACGCGCCGACGAACGGTGATGTCGATCTTGTAGTCAGGTGGGAAACCCTGACAGAGGAAGAGCTCGCGCGGTGTCAGCATCCTCATGCCGATGTCGACGATCGCGAAGTCCTGGCCGTCGATTGTCACCAGGACGAGCGCATAGCGATCCTTTGTCGTGACGGTGTGCAGCGGCCGGTCGATCCGACAGCCGTCTTTTTTTGTGCCGAAATATTTCAAGAGAAATGCGGCGACGAGCGGCGCCTTCGGGTAGGCCTCGACGAACTCACGAGCCACGAGGACTGTGCGGATCTCGGCGACGTGAGTGCCGCCAGCCGTCAGCGTCGGCGCCGGCTCGCGGACATCCTTCGCCGTGTTGGTATGATCTGAGAGACCGCCGCGGAGGCTGACCAGCAGAGACGTGACGAGCGCTTTGTTGTCGCGGGCGACGAGCGTATCAACTGGTCGGTCGACTCGCTGGCCTGTGGCCTCATGGCCGCCGTTGTGCTTGGCGAGATGGGCGACGGTCAGGGCGTGATGGTCAGACGTGGTGACGGTGCCGATCGGGTCGGTCAGGCTCGATGCCCGACCGGCGGACTGTCCGCGATCCCCTCCGTAGTGCTTGACGAGCAGCGCACCGATGAGTTGGTTGGTTCGGCCGCCGGCAGCGGTGATGGTATGGATCGGTGTATCGGCCGAGGCGACCTGATCGTGTCGAGTCTCGCTATTGTTGATGACGAGCGGCGCCAGGCCGGCGCATGCTACCGCGAAGTCGTTCGAAGCCGTCTGGGTCGGCAGCGGCTCACTGATGGCGTGTTCTCCGCGGCCGCGCTTCTTTCCGCGGGAATCGCGTTCGCCATGCGCCACTCGCACGAGAGACGGCGCAATGACTGCGGTGTCGGCTTTGGCTGTGACGGTATGGAACGGACGATCGACACGCGTCTCCTGACTCTGGCTCTTGCGTCCGCCGACACCGGCCAGGACTGGCGCGATGAGGGCGAACTCGCCGCGGTTGGCGCCGGTGATCGTGTTGATGGGCTCGCTGGCGGAATGCGATCGATCAGAGGCGTCGTTGTGTGTCACCGGCGTGATGACCGGAACCGTCGCGTACTTGTGATTGCCGGTGAGGATCGTCGACAGCGGTTCGTCGACTGACCTCGGCACATTGTTCGTCAGATTCGACATGATGAACGGCTTCGGGCTATCGATGACGTAACGCACGACGCCGCGGGCGACGCGGCGCATCGTGGCATCCGCCAATGGCCTCACCGGCGCCGGCGTGCCGCGCGCTTTCCCCCATCTCTTCGCTTCCGCTGGAGTCAGGAAGATCGATGGGACTGGCAAGGTGAAATCAATACACTCGGCCGCGGTGCGATACGGGTTGGCAGCGCCGGGACCGTGCGATGCTGGCTCCCAGGCGATCGGCGCCCCATCGCGTCTGAAGACACCAAACAACCGCTTGCGAATCGTGGGTGCGCCGCGGTGACTGGCCCGCTCCTCGCGCAGCTCCACGGCATATCCGAGATTGCGCAGGGATGCCGTCCAGC
>Ga0070731_10005719_pt1 | contig 10163 bp, 10 predicted proteins | sample Coa_R1_2_FD_66448 | JGI IMG/M metagenome (GOLD analysis project Ga0070731, IMG submission 66448) | Surface soil microbial communities from Centralia Pennsylvania, which are recovering from an underground coalmine fire - Coalmine... | ecosystem: Environmental > Terrestrial > Soil > Unclassified ... | reverse complement strand
CTTATAACTACGCGACGTCTCTGAGCGTCTGCGCCTCGGCCAGAGCGCGCAGCTTCTTCAGCGACTGGTTCTCGATCTGCCGGATGCGCTCGCGCGTGACGTTGAACGCGCGGCCGACCTCGTCGAGCGTGCACGGCGACTGACCGTTCAACCCGTAACGGAGCTCGAGCACGCGGCGCTCGCGCTCCGCGAGCATCCCGAGCGCGCGTGTCAGCGCCTCGTTTCGCAGGATGACGTCGGCCGCCTCGTCGGGCAGCGGCTCCGAGTCGTCTTCGAGGAAGTGACCGAACTCGGACTCGTCGTCGTCGCCGACGGGCTTCTCCAGCGAGACCGGCGCCTGCGCCGTGCGGCGCACCTGGTCGACCTCCTCGACGGTGAGCTCGAGCTCGCGCGCGATCTCGAGCGACGACGGCTCGCGACCGTGCTCCGCACGCAGCTTGCGCTCCGTGCGCAGGATCTTGTTCAGCTTCTCGACGACGTGCACGGGCATCCGAATCGTCCGCGCCTTGTCGGCGAGCGCGCGCGCCACCGCCTGGCGGATCCACCAGGTCGCGTACGTGGAGAACTTGAAGCCCTTGCGGTAGTCGAACTTCTCCGCAGCGCGGACGAGCCCGATCGTCCCCTCCTGGATCAGGTCGAGGAACGGCAGCCCCTGGTTGCGATACCGCTTGGCGATCGAGACGACGAGGCGCAGGTTGGCCTCGACCATCTGCCGCTTCGCACCGTCGTCGCCGCGCTCGATGCGCTTCGCGAGCTCCACCTCCTGTGCGGCCGTGAGCAGATCGACCTTGCCGATGTCCTTGAGGAACAGCTGCAGCGAGTCGGTCGAGATCTCGAGCTCGATCGGCTCTTCCTCTTCGACGGGATCGTCGAGCGCCGTCAGATCGTGCGCGACCTCCTCGGGCTCGGGCTCCGGCGTGATGGCGTCGAAGCCCTCTTCCTCGAAGTTCGGCACGTCGTCGCCGGCGTTCAGCGCCACCGTCACCCCTGCTCACCCCATGCAGTCCCTGCGCGGATGCGGAACTCTTGCATCCGGTCCGGACGGACGCATAGGCCGTGCGGCTCATTTTCGGGTCGTGCTGGTCCTAACCTGCTGCAAACGCTGGAGGAACTCGGCGGCGTTGCGACCGAGCGGCGAACGCGGATCGAGCGCGACCGCCTGCTTGAACTGGGCGACGGCCGCGTCCCCCTGTGCGGTCCAGGCGAGCAGCAAGCCGAGGTAGTAGCGCACCGTCTGGTTCCGCGGGAAGCGCACCGTCAACGGCCCGAGGTGCGAGAACGCGGGCGTCAGGTCGTCCTTGTCGAAACGGCCGACCGCAGCCGCGACCTGCGCGTCCGCGTTCGTCGGCTCCTCGCCTGCGGCGCGCAGGTAGAAGCGCTCTGCGGAGTGCTGGTGCCCCTCCGCCTGCAGGGTCGAGCCGCGGTCGAGCAGGAAGTTCGGGCCCGTGTAGACGAACAGCGGGTAGCCCGGGAAGTACTGCGGATGGAGGAGGCTGTCGGCCTGGATCTCGATCGGCGTGTCGCGGCCGCGCGTCTTCGCGGCGCGCAGCGCCGTGACCGCGTCCGCGTCGTAGCCGGCGTAGAGAAGCGCAAGGCCGAGGGAGAGCTGGACGGCCGCGTCGCGCGGTCGCGCGGCCGCGAGCGTCTGCAGCGTCGCGATCGTTCCGTGGGGCCAGGCCCGGAAGGCAGCGCGAATCTGGCCCGCGACCGGGGTCGGCAGCGGGCTCGGGATCGGCGGCTTCCCCGCCAGAGCCTTGGGCTGGGCCGGGGTCTGGCGCGTCGCGAGCGTGACCCCGAGCACGACCGCGACGGCAAGGACGGCAGCCCCGGCGACGAGCAGCAAAACGCGCGGGGACGACCGCATTCGACTCCACGGTAGCGGCAACCCCCTCGCCATCACTATCCTTTGTATAGCCATGCAGACCTACCGCGAGCTCCTCCGCAACGTCAAGGCCGAGATTACGGAGGTCGACGCACGCGCCGCGCAGGAACTTGAGGGCGCCGTCTGGGTCGACGTTCGTCGCTTCGACGAGTGGGAGCAGGGCCACCTCCCGAACGCGGTGCACGTCCCGCGCGGGAGCCTCGAGTCGCGGATCGAGGGCGTCGTCCCCGATCGCGCGACGCCCGTCGTCCTCTACTGCGCCTCCGGCGAGCGCTCCGCGTTCGGCGCCAAGTCGCTTGCGGAGCTCGGCTACGAGCGCGTCGTCTCGCTCGCGGGCGGGTTCACCGACTGGAAGCGGAACGGCTACGAGATCGTGCTGCCGACGACGCTCTCACCCGAGAAGCGCACGCGCTACTCGCGTCACCTGCTGATCCCGGAGATCGGCGAGGCGGGTCAGCTGAAGCTGCTCGATTCGAAGATCCTCCTGATCGGCGCCGGCGGTCTCGGCTCCCCGGCGGCGCTCTACCTCGCCGCGGCCGGCGTCGGGCGGATCGGGATCATCGACGCCGACATCGTCGACGAAACGAACCTGCAGCGGCAGATCGCCCATTCGCTCGACGCGCTCGGCACGCCGAAGGTCGACAGCGCCAGGCGCGCGATCGAGAAGCTCAATCCCGACGTCGAGGTGCGGACGTACCGCGAGCGGCTCACGTCCGACAACGTCGACCAGATCCTCGACGACGGCTGGGAGATCGTCGTCGACGGCGCCGACAACTTCCCGACGCGCTACCTGCTGAACGACGCGTCGGTGTGGCGCGGCATCCCGGTCGTGCACGGATCGATCTACCGCTTCGAAGGTCAGGTGACCGTGTTCAAGCCCGGCGACGGGCCCTGCTACCGCTGCCTGTTTCCCGAGCCGCCGCCGGCCGAGCTCGCGCCGTCGTGCGCGGAGGGCGGCGTGCTGGGCGTGCTCCCCGGGATCGTCGGCACGCTGCAGACGAACGAGGCGCTCAAGCTGGCGCTGGGGATCGGCGAGCCTTTGATCGGCCGGCTCCTCCTCGTCGACGCACTCGCCGCGGAGTTCAACGAGGTGCACGTGAAGCGCAACCCGGCGTGCCCGGTCTGCGGCGACGAGCCGACGATCACGGAGTACGTCGACTACGTCGAGTTCTGCGCGCGATGAGCGCGCTACGCGTCAGGTCCGGGTGGAGGTTCCCCCGAAAGACCCCGACGCGTCGTGCAGCGCGGACGTGGCAGCCCGGGCTGTGAGCGTGATACGCGTGCCGCCGGTCCTGCGGGAAGACGCGGGCGGCGCACGAGAGGTGGAGGCCTCGGGCGCGACCGTACGCGAGCTGCTCGAAGACCTGACGGAGCAGCTGCCCGCGCTCGGCGAGCGCATCTTCGACGGCCAGCAGATCCGGCCGTTCGTGAACGTCTACGTCGACGGGGAAGACGTGCGGACGCTGGGCGGCCTCGACGTGCCTGTGCGCCACGACTCGACTGTCGTGCTGCTCCCCGCGATGGCGGGCGGCTGAGCGTGGGGGAACCCAGGGTTCCCCCACGAGCCCCCTCCTTATTCGAAGCGATCCATGTCCCGCACTTCGCCTGCCGCCGGGCGAAGCCCGGCTCCGGCGGCAACCGCTTGCGAGCGGCAGGCCGAGATGCTCGCTGAGTCGCTGCTCGACCTGATCGGCGATACGCCGCTCGTCGAGCTCGGACACCTGTCTCCGGCCGGCCGGCACATCTACGCGAAGCTCGAGGGACAGAACCCGACGGGCTCGATCAAAGACCGGATCGCGCTCGCCATGGTCGACGCAGCGAACCTCGAGCCGGGCCAGGAGCTGCTCGAGCCGACGAGCGGCAACACGGGCATCTCGCTGGCGCTCGTCGCAAAGCTGCGCGGCCACAGGTTGACGTGCGTCATGCCGGCGAATGCGACGCCGGAACGGCGGTTGCTGCTCGAGCTGTACGGCGCGACGATCGTCGAGTCGCCGCCGGAGGAGGGCTCGAACGGCGCCGTGCGGCTCGCGCAGCAGCTGGCGAGGGCCGACCCGCGCTACGTGATGTTGTTCCAGTACGCGAACGAGGCGAACCCGCGTGCGCACTATCTCGGCACGGGCGCGGAGATCGTGCGCGATCTCCCGCGGGTCGACGCGCTGGTGGCCGGGCTCGGGACCGGCGGCACGTTGATGGGCGCCGGCGCGCGGGTTCGAGAGGCGTTCCCGGGAGTCGTCGTCGCGGCCGCCGAGCCTCATCCCGGCGACCTCGTAATGGGTCTGCGTTCCCTGGAGGACGGTTACGTGCCGCCGATCCTCGACGTGTCGAAGCTCGACCGAAAGCTGCTCGTGTCGAATGCCGAGTCAGTCGCGGCGGTGCGCGCGTTGCTCGACCGCGAGGGCATCTTCGCAGGCGTCTCGTCCGGCGCGGTCGTGCACGTGGCGCGGCGGGTGGCCGGGGAGCTGCCCGAGGGATCCGTGGTCGTGTGCGTGCTGGCGGATGGCGGCTGGAAGTACATCTCGGCCGAGTTCTGGAGGGCCGAGGACGTCGAGGCGTCGATGGAGCGGTCGTTCTGGTGGTAGTGCCGGCGGCGATCCGTGCGCAGTTGCGCTCACACGCGGAGGAGGAGGCGCCGAACGAATGCTGCGGGCTGCTGTTGTTCCGCGACGGGGTCGCGGAGCGCTACGTGCGCGGGCGCAACAAGCTCGCGTCGCCGTACCGCTACGAGCTCGAGGTCGATCCCGAGGTGTGGTTTGCGGAGGACGAGGGGTACGAGCTGGCCGTCTTCCACTCGCATCCGGCGACGGAGCCGCGCCCGTCCCGCACGGATCGCGAGCTGTCAGGCCTCTGGGCCGGCAAGGTCTTCCTGATCTACGGCCTCGCGCTCGACGAGCTGCGAGCCTGGCGCATCACCCGCGACGCGGTCGAGGAGCTACCGCTCTCGAACGGGGTCTGACCCGGTTGCGGCGGCCGCCGGTCGGCGTCGTCCTTCACCAGCGCGGCACCGCGAACGGCGTGGCCCTTCAGGCCAGCTGCGCGGCCTTGCCGGTGCCGGCCGAGCGATAGAGCGCTTGCAGCGTCCTCGCCTGGCCGAGCGCGTCTGCTCGGCCGAGGAGCGGTTCACCGTCGCCGCGGATTGCCGCGCTCATGTTCTCGAGCTCGAGGCGGTACGCGTCGACCGGCTCGGGCTCGATCCGCTCGAGCTCGTCGCCACGGCTGAGCTCGATCAGCGGCGGCTTCCCGTGCCACGGGTCGTCGAGGAAGATCGAGCCCTCACTGCCGATCACCTCCAGCTCGTCGCGCGAGGGCAATGCCGTCCCGCAGTCGAACAGCGCGGTCACGTCCCCGAAGCCGAGGACGCCGGCGAAGACCCAGTCCGTGCCGGTCGGCCCGACAAGCGCGCGCCCGAACGCGATCTCGGGCTCGCCGGCCAGCAGCCGCGCGGCGCTGACGCAGTAGCAGCCGACGTCCATCAGCGCACCGCCCTCAAGGTCGGCGCGCAGCCGGATGTTCTCAGCGTCGTAGAGCAAGAAGCTGAACGCCGAGCGGATCATCCGCAGCTCGCCGATCGCGCCGCCGGCGACGAGCTCGACGAGACGCGCCGTCTGCGGCATGTGCCGGTACATGAACGCCTCCGAGAGGAAGCGCTCGGCGCGCACGGCCGCGTCGAACGCAGACTCCACCTCGTCCGGATCGCGCGAGAGCGGCTTCTCGCACAGCACATGCTTGCCTGCCTCGAGCGAGCGCACCGACCATTCGCAGTGCATCGAGTTGGGCAGCGAGATGTACACCGCTTCCACGTCCGGGTCCGCGAGCAGCTCCTCGTAGCTCCCGTATCCGCGCTCGATCCCCCACTCGTGCGCGTACGCATCGGCGCGCGCACCGTCGCGACTCGCAACCGCGAGCAGCTCCACGGCCGGCGACTCGTGCGCTCCCGGGATGACGCGCCGGTTGTGATCCGCAGTCGACAGAATCCCCCACCGAACCGGCGCCGGCACGCTCATCGCTCCTCCAACGACGTCGATGCCGACCAGGCGTCGGTCACACGTCAGCGGCCGGCGGCAGCGAGGCGGCGGCGCGAGATCGTGTCGAGCGTGACCGCGAGCAGCAGGATCGCGCCGGTGACGATGTACTTCGTCGCCGCCGAATAGCCGACGAGGTCGATGCCGTTGCTGATCATTGCGATCACGAGCGCGCCCAGCACGGCCGCCTTCGGATGACCGCGGCCGCCGAAGAGGCTCACGCCGCCGATCACGGCCGCCGCGATCGCATCGAGCAGGATCGTCCCGCCGCCGGCGCTCAGGTCGACCGACCGCAGGCGCGAGGCGAAGACGATGCCGCCGAGCGCCGCCATGCCGCCAGCGATCATGAAGACGAACATCCGGATCCGTGTCACGTTGATGCCGGCACGCCGTGCCGCCTCGGCATTGCCACCGACGGCATAGACGTGCCGCCCGAACGTCGTCCGGTTGGCGACGAACGTCCAGAGCCCGAGCAGGACGATGATCAGCAGCCCGGCGAACGGGAACCCGCGCCGCGGGTCCGTGTTCGACTTGTAGACGACGAACAGCGCCACCGCTGTCACGCCGGCGACCTTCGCCATCGCCAGCGGCACGTTGCCGACCGGAAGGCCGTGCCGCCTGCGGCTGACGATGCCGCTGAAGACCGCCAACGCGTAGAACGCGCTCGCGACGCCGCCGATGATCCAGCCTGCCGTGTGCGAGAAGAAGTAGTTCGCGACGTTGTTGACGGTGTTGTCCTGGATCACGATGACGCCCTGCGGGATCGAGCGCAGGATCACGCCCTGCAGGGCGAGGTTTACCGCGAGCGTGACCACGAACGACGGCACACCGAGGAACGAGACGAACGAGCCCGAGAACGCGCCGATCGCGACGCCGACGAGGATCGCGCACAGGATCGCGATCAGTCCGGGGAATTGGTGCCCGCTGCCGGGAAGCTGGAGCTCGGCGACCGCGACGGCCGCGATGCCGCCGACGTACCCCACCGAGAGGTCGATCTCGCCGAGCAGGAGCACGAACACGACCCCGAAGGCGACGGTCGCTGTGCCGGCGAGCTGGAGGATCAGGTTGTTGAAGTTCGTCGCACCGACGAAGTTCGAGTTCTTGAAGTAGAAAAAGAGCGTGATGAACACGATCGCGGCGACGATCGGCCCGCTGCCGATCTCGCCCGCGCGGACGTTGTCCCGCCAGCGCCTGACGATGCCCGGCAGGGTGGGCGCAGCAGCAGGCGCAGACGAGGCGCCTGCTTCGGCCATCTGCTCCGTCACGACGGCACCGGTGTCGAGGTGCCGGGAATGCCGGAGACCTTCGTCGGCTGGCCTGCCGTGATCGCGTGCACGACCTCATCCTGCGTCGTTGCGGTCCGTACGTAGATGCCGACCGTCCTGCCGAGGCGAAGCACCGTAATCCGGTCTGCGACCTCGAACACATCGTGCAGGTTGTGCGAGATGATCACGACTGCGAGGCCCTGCTCGGCGAGCCGCTTGACGAGCGCGAGCACCTGCTCGGTCTGCGCCACCCCGAGCGCGGCGGTCGGCTCGTCCAGGATCACGAGCCGCGAGTTCCACATCACTGCACGCGCCACCGCAACCGACTGCCGCTGGCCACCCGAGAGTGTGGCGACACGCTGGCGCACCGACCGCAGCGTCGTCACCCGCAGTCCTGCCATCGTCTCCTCGGTCTTTCGCTGCATCTCCGGCTCGATGATCCGCTGCAGCACATCGTGGATCTCCCGGCCGAGGTACATGTTGGCGACGACGTCGAGGTTGTCGCAGAGCGCCAGGTCCTGGTAGACGACCTCGATTCCCAGTCGAGCGGCATCCTTCGGGGTGTGGATGTGGACCAGCTCGCCGTCGAAGAAGATCTCACCGGAGTCGGGCGGATGGATGCCCGCGACGCACTTGATCAGCGTCGACTTACCCGCGCCGTTGTCACCGACGAGCGCCATCACCTCGCCCGCCTTCGCCTCGAAATCGACCTCCTGCAGCGCTCGCACCGAGCCGAACGACTTCGAGAGATTGCGGATGACGAGAAATGGAGCGTCGCTCATTGGCAGTTCTTACCACGGTGGGGGCGCACCGGGCGCCCCCACCGCAGCTCGTCCTAGCAGTACTTGGCGTAGGTGCCCGTGCAGACCTCGCTCTTCTTGAGGAAGCCCGAGCTGAAGAGGATCTTGTAGTTCGCCTTCGTGACCCAGATCGGCGTCTCGAGCACCGACGGGACGTTGCGCACGCCGTTGTTGACTGCGCCGTTCGTCGTCACCTTCTGACCCTTGATCAGGGCGATCGCGACCTTCGCGGCCGCGGCGGCCTCGACCGGCACCGGCTTGTACACCGTGCCGCTCTGCCAGCCGGCGAGGATGTACTGCAGCCCGCCCGGCGTCGCGTCCTGCCCGGTCAACGGGATCGGGCTCAGCTTCGCGGTCTGCAACGCCGAGACGACGGAGCTTGCAATGCCGTCGTTCGCCGCAAGCACCGCGTTGATCTTGTTGTTCGTCTTGGCGAGCATGCCCTGGAAATCGGTCAGCGCGACCTGGTTGTCCCAGTTCGTCACCGACTGGTTCGGGCCCTTGACGAACGTGCCGTTCGCGTACAGCGGGTTGAGGACCGAGTTGTAGCCCTGCGCGAACAGCTTGGCGTTGTTGTCAGTCGGGGCGCCGTTCAGCTCGGCCACGACCGGCTTCTTCGAGTACATGCCGCTCGCCTTGAGCGCAGCAACGAGGCCGTTGCCCTGGAGCTGCCCGACCTTGACGTTGTTGAACGATACGTAGTACGACGCCTTGCCGTTCAGGACGAGGCGGTCGTAGTCGATCGTCTTGACGCCTGCCTTCGCTGCGTTCGCCTCGATCGTCGCGCCGGTGCCCGAGTCGAGGGCGTCGACGAGGATGACCTTGGCGCCGTTCGTGATGCACTGCTCGCCCTGGGAGATCTGGGTCTCCGTGCTGCCCTGCGCGTTGAGAACGCTCGACGTGACGCCGGCGGCCTTGAACGCCTTCGTGAGGTCGGGTGCGTCGAACAGGACGTAGCGCACCGACGACTTCGTGTCCGGCAGCAGTGCACAGACCTGGATGCTCGCCTTGCTCGAGCGGACGCCGGCGGCCGCGCCGGTGACGCCGACGACGGCCACCGCCGCCGCGACGCATGCGACGACGAGGGGCAGATGGGTCTTGCTGAACAACAGTCTCACTTTCTCTCTCCTCCTTGGGGTGTCATACGAAGATCAGGGTGACGACGTTGCGAGCGCCGGCGGCCCCGCGATTGCGGCGAGACCCGCCGAACGCAGGCGGTCCGTGTCGCCGACGACGAGCGCGAGCGCGCCGAGCACCTCGGCGCGGTCGCCAAGCACAGCTGCCTCGACCTCGAGGGCTGCGACCACGCTCGGCAGCGCGTAGAGGCCGAGCGAATTCTGGATCCCCGCCAGCAGGTCGCGGTCGCCGCTCAGGTCGCCGCCGACGATCACCGCCGCCGGGTTGAGGACGTTACAGAGCCCGGCGAGCACGCGGCCGATCTCGCGGCCGGCGTCCATCACGACGCGGCGGGCGCCGTGGTCACCGGCGGCGAGCAGCTCGACGAGGTCGCGGATGCCGAGGTCGGGCCCGTGGGCCGGCCGCAGCAGGTCGAGCACTGCGTCGGTCGACGCGACCGTCTCGAGGCAGCCGCGGTTACCGCAGCGGCAGACCGCGCCCTCGGGCCGGACGAGCACATGACCGAGCTCGCCGGCCAGCCCGCTCAGCCCCCGGTGCAGCTGGCCGCCGAGGACGACGCCGGCGCCGATGCCGGACGAGACGATGATGTAGAGGACGTCCGAGAAGCCGCGGGCAGTCCCGAACGAGATCTCGGCAAGCGCGCCGAGGTTCGCGTCGTTCTCGACGGCGACCGGGAAGCCGAGCCGCTGCGTCAGCTCCTCGCGCGGGTTCAGCCCGGCCCAGCCGGGCATGATCGTCGTCGAGCCGACAGTGCCGTCTCGGAAGACCGGCCCGGGCAGCGCGGTCCCGGCCCCGATCACCCGGGAACGGTCAATATCGGCCTCCTCGAGCACGGCGTCGACGAGCTCGACGGCGGCGTCGATCGCGCTCGAGGCCGCGTGGTCGACGTCGAGGTCGACCGCCCGTTCCGCGAGCACGGTCGACGACAGGTCGGCGACCGCGACGCGCAGGTGGTTGTGATCGAAGTGGATGCCCACGGCGGCGCCCACCGACGGGTCGAGCCGGAGCACGCCTGCCGGCCGCCCGCGACCGGGAACCCCTGACGGGGCATCCTCGACGA
>Ga0070731_10005717_pt1 | contig 10164 bp, 7 predicted proteins | sample Coa_R1_2_FD_66448 | JGI IMG/M metagenome (GOLD analysis project Ga0070731, IMG submission 66448) | Surface soil microbial communities from Centralia Pennsylvania, which are recovering from an underground coalmine fire - Coalmine... | ecosystem: Environmental > Terrestrial > Soil > Unclassified ... | reverse complement strand
CGGCCATCACCACTGGCAGAGTGTCGCTTACGATCACGGCGCCACTCTCCTCGATACTGATTTGAAGGCTTTCCAACACTCTTTTGAGCAATGTCCGGCTGTCGGTGGGCACCAGGGGTTTCCCCTGGGTTCCAACCCGCGAATAATTGAGCAGGTCCGAAATCAACGTCTGCATCCGAGTGGCGCCATCGACCGCGTAATTGATGAAGTCACGCGCGTCATCATCGAGTTTGTCTCCGTACCGCTTGGCGAGAAGTTGCGTAAAGCTCGCTACCATCCGCAAAGGTTCCTGCAAATCGTGAGACGCAACATAGGCAAATTGCTGCAACTCACTGTTGGAGCGTGCCAGGTCTTTTGCCCGCTCGTTCAATTCGGCTGTCCGCTCGGCAACACGCATCTCCAAATTAGTGTTCAGAGTACGGACTTCCATTTCGGCGCCCCTGCGTTGCTCCATTTCTTGTCCGACCACAATCCCGGCCAGGCATAGGAAAGCGATCGCCAGGATTTCACCGGTCACGATCACAATTCTGGTGTTGCGCGAACTCTTGAATGCCTCGTCCGTCCGCAGGATTAACAAGCGGTTCTCTTCCTGTTTCATTCCGTCGAACTGTTCCCGAATTCTGTCCATGTACAGTTTACCCGGTCCCTGACGCACCATTTCCGCTCCCGAAACCAGTCCCTCTTTTTTTCGTACTTCGATCCGCTCGCGAAGCATCCCCAGTCGCTCCGAGATCAGAGGGTCCACGCGGTCTACGGCTTGTCGTTGTATTGGATTGTCGGATGTTATCCGGCGAAGTTCTCCCACGTCCTCATTTACATGTGCGAGAGCTTCGGTGTAGGGCTTAAGGAAGGATGATTCTCCCGTCAGGATGAACCCCCGCTCCCCAGTTTCGGCGTTGAGCAGGTCAGTCACAACGGTGTCTACCTGTTCCAATACACGATGCGAATGCGTGACCCATTGGCGATCCTCGTCGTTCCGCACCATGCTCCGGTACGAAAGCACACCGATGAAAATTAAGATCGCCAGTGCGGCTCCGAATCCTGCAATAACTTTGCTCTTGAACGCCATCGAGTTCCGCCTTCAAAAATCGGCCCCGTCGACGAATCGGAGAGAATCGCGAGTCAGCGTGGTAGAGGGGGCGCGACCATTGTCAAACCGATTGTTACCCCCGTCAACCTACGGGGAACATGCATGTCGATGATTAGATAACCAGCAGCCAGGCGAACACAAATCAGTTGAGCATGCAAAATTGGACCTTGTCGATTCGATATCCTGCAACCGAACTCCGCAGGTGCGTTTCATGAATGGTGTAGAATAACTTCTTGCGCTTCAGGCCCTGTAGCCTGCTGCCCACAGAGGACCTATGGCTCAAACCATCCAAACCATCGGCATCTCAAACGGGGGAGGAGACTGCCCGGGACTGAACGCCGTTATTCGCGGCGCGGTTCGCGCGGCGATTTTGGGGCATGGCTGGAAGGTTATCGGCATTACAGATGGGTTCGACGGGCTGATCTGGCCCGAGCGCCTCATCCCGCTTACAGTGGAATCGATTGCCGGCATCCTGCCGCGCGGAGGGACCATCCTCGGCACCACCAACCGCGGGAACCCGTTTCATTACGTGGTCGAGGAAAATGGCAAGAATGTCACGCATGACTTTACACTGAGGTTTCTTGAGAATGTCCGGAAGGTGGGGATAGACGCCGTAATCTCCATCGGCGGCGACGGCACGCAAACGATTTCGCGCGACCTCAGCCGCCTGGGACTTCCGATTGTGGGCGTGCCTAAGACCATCGACAACGACCTGTCCGCCACCGAAGTCACCTTCGGCTTTGATACCGCCTTGCACGTCGCCACAGACGCCATCGACCGCCTCCACACCACCGCGGAATCGCACGGCCGCGTCATGGTCATCGAAGTGATGGGCCGGGACGCGGGATGGATCGCTCTTCACTCCGGAATCGCGGGAGGCGCGGACGTCATACTGATTCCCGAGATTCCCTTCACTATCGAAACCGTGTGCGACAGGCTGCGCGAGCGCGCCGCCAAGGGCAAGAAATTCTCGTTGGTCGTCGTGGCGGAAGGGATAAAGCTGCCGCCGACCGATAGCCACGGGAATCCTTTTCCCATTCCACGCCCCGGCCAGGTAGGTTTTGTGATCGGCGATACCATCCACACTATTCTGAAGAAGGATGTCCGCGTCACCGTCCTGGGCCATATTCAACGCGGCGGTTCGCCCAGTCCATTTGACCGCATCCTGGCCACGCGGTTTGGCGTTGAAGCCGTCGAACTGATCGCGCGCGGAGAATTCGGGCGAATGGTCTGCCTCCGTTCCGGCGAAATTGAATCCGTCACACTCGACGAGGCGGTCGGTGAAATACGCCTGGTGGACCCAAAGGGAAGCATGGTTCGCACGGCCCGCGCCGTCGGCATCACTTTCGGAGACCAATAAATGATTTGGCGGATTGTGCGCAGCCGGGGATTTATTCCCATCGTCCTGATTCTCGCTGCCCTGCTCTATTGGAAAATGTCCGCGGGTTCGCCGAAAGTCATCTCGGTCGGCTACGTAGCGGATAAGGATGTCATTCTCTGGAACACCCTCGCGCAAGTGCGGGAAGAGGTCGCCGAAGTTCACTACGGCGACCGGGTGGAAGTCTTGCGCGTGGAAGGCGCCGCGATTCAAGTGCGCACGCCTGCCGGCACGATCGGGTGGATGCGAGATTCGCGGCAAATGATGGATTCCGACCTGTGGGGAAAGAGCGCCGCTCTGATAGATCGCGCGCGTACGCTGCCGGTCCAGGCGCGCGGCCGCACGAAGACCGTCAGCAATGTGCGAGTCGAACCGGGCCGCGACGGCAACCGCATCTTCCAGTTTTCGCGAGGGACGCGCGTGTTGATCCTGGAGCGGGCCGTGGCCGACGCTCCCCAAGGACCCGAGGAGAATTCGCAGGAAGAAAAAGCCTCTTCCACCGATGAACAAAAATCAAAGCAAGAAGATTGGCTGCTCGTACTGCGCGCCGTGAATTCGACTCCGAGCAGCGACAGCGCTCTTCCCACGAAAAGCATCCCCATGGGAGTAAGGCGGTCGACAGGCGACGCGGTGAGCGGCGGACCTGTCCTCACGCAAACCGCTCCGTCTACAGTGGACGGCTCGGCAGGGCCTGTCGCTGGTTGGGTGCTGGCGCGATTCGTGGAACTTGATTTGCCGGACGCCGTCAAGGACTACGCCAGCTCCGCGGATCTGCATGTCGTAGCGTGGTTCGAACTGAATCGCGTTCCGGATGGCGCGGGGGGTGAAACGCCCCAATACCTCGTGGCGGGATCACGCGGCGGCGAGGGCGGAGCCTGCGACTTCACCATGCTTCGTGTCTACACGTGGAGCACAACCCGTAAGCATTACGAAACCGCCTACGTGGAGAGCGACCTGTGCGGACGCTTGCCGATTAGCATATCCACCGGCGCAAAAGGCCCGGAATTCCAGTTCCCCGATGTGGACGCAGGCGGCGCGAATAGAAAGTATGGCATGGTCCAGACTTCGGTCCGCAGAGTTAAGGATGCACCCGCGAAGACAGGCGCGCGCAAATAAGTAGGACGGGCTTTTTACCCTGAGAATTGTGAAAGGCAGCCTGTCAGCCACTGATGGGCCCGCGACTGAAAACACAGACAGGCTGAAGCCAGTCCTACTGGAAAAGCTTAAACGATCTCTGACGATAAGTTTGCCGCATGGCGAAAAAATATTCCGATCCGAGGCGAAGCAAATTTCTTCCAGCCGCATTCGTCGCGGTATTTTTCCTCGCCTCTTGCGGAAATCGCGCGAATCCCGCGCCGAAACCGCAGCCTCCGCCGCCGTTTGAATTCCTCGGCTCGTGGGGAGAAAAAGGCGACGGCCCGGGCAAACTCGACGCGCCCGTGTCCTTCGCGGCCGATTCGCTGGGCGACGTTTTCTTTGCCGACCCGGCCGCCGGCTTTGTCCATAAATTTGAATCGAGGGGCACTCCCCTGCTTTCCTTTGAGGACGCGCGCGTGCGCCACGCCGCCGGGATCGCGGTGGATTCCGGCGGCGCCATTTACGTCGTCGACGCACAACAAGGAAGCATCCACGTCTTTTTCCCCGATGGAACTTTTTTCCAATCCTGGCGCAGCGCCGCCCAGCGTCATTTTACGGGTGCTCTTGGAATTGGCATCGATGAAGAGGGCACTATCTTTGCACCCGATCCCGCGACCTCGCGTGTACTGAAGTTCAGCAATCGCGGGCACCTCCTGAAATCCTGGCCCGCTCCGCAAAAAGCGGCATCGCCGGACGAACGGCCATCCTGGGTTTCCGCGGAACCCGATAATTTGGTTTTCGTGGCGTACTTCAGCACCGGGCGCATCGAGAAATTTTCTTCCGACGGTTCTTCCATGACTTCCTGGCCCGCGGGGAATAATCCGTCGGGAGAATCCAGCCCAATCACCGGATTTGCCCTGACGGGCGAATTTGTTTTTACGATGGCTGCCTCCTCCTCGGAGATTCGCGTCTGGACAACGGACGGACAACACAAACTCGACGCGGACCTGGCGGCCAGCGTTGGCAAAATTGTCGCTCCCCAACTCGCGGTGACACCCCACGCGGAACTGCTTGTTTTCGATCCTGCTGCGCCGAAGGTCTTCCGGTTTCGCATGCACCTGGAAAATAAGGAGCCGCTATGACACTGCTTCTTACGGAAGCTGACGTTCGCTCCCTCCTTACGATGCCCATCGCGCTGGAAATCGTGGAGGAATCATTGCGACAGCAGGGAAACGGCGAACTGATCTTGCACCCGCGCCGGAGAATCAAGCTTCCCGACAACGCGCTCCTGCACTACATGGCGGCGGCCGATCCGGTCCGAGGATACATCGGCATGAAAATCTATACAGTTGCGCGCGGCGTCGCGCGTTTTGTCGTGCCCCTTTTCCGGTCGACTACCGGCGAGATGGCGGCGCTGATCGAAGCCGACGCGCTGGGCCAGATTCGCACGGGCGCGGCCAGCGGCGTCGCGACGAAATATCTCGCCAATATAAACGCGCGGACCGCATGCATCATCGGCACCGGATACCAGGCGCGGACGCAACTCGAAGCCGTCGCCGACGTTCGCCGCCTGGAGCGAGTGCGCGCCTACGGACGGGACGCGGAGCGCCGCGAAAAATTCTGCCGCGAGATGAGCGAGCGGATCGGAGTCACTGTCGAATCAGTAACCTCCGGCGAGGAGGCCGTAAAGGGCGCTGACGTCGTCATCACCGCGACCTCGGCGACAAAGGTGGTGCTCGAAGGCGCGTGGCTTTCCCCCGGCATGCACATCAACGCCATGGGCGCCAATTGGCCGCAAAAGCGCGAACTCGATGCTGCCGCCGTCGGCCGCGCCGACAAGATCGTTGTGGACTCCATCGAGCAAGCAAAAATGGAAGCCGGCGACCTAATTCAGGCATTCGGAGAAGATCAATCGCGATGGAATGCGGTGCAGGAGCTATCGCAAATCGTCGCCGGCAAAACTCCCGGCAGAACCGCGCCCGATCAAATCACTTTGTTCAAATCGAATGGGATCGCAAGCTGGGACTTGGCGGCGGCTGTGCGGGTATATGAATTGGCTGTCGCGCGCGGGGTTGGCAAGCCCATTCCCCTCTGGGAGGCAGAGGTCAGCACGTAATATTTTGAGTGGAACAGGCTTCAGCCTGTGAGTATTCGTCACGGCGCCGGGAAAAAACATCACGGGCTGAAGTCTGTTCCACTGATATTCCTCTAAGGCCTTCGCAGCACAAGGCAGCTGGCGAGAATGTCGTGCAGCGCCTGCTTCTTCTCCGTAAATCCGGCAACAAGATAGCCCACCAAAAACGTCAAACTGGAAATCATTTTGGCCAAATTGCGCGCCGCCGCGCGCGCCAACGTCAGGCGCTGCCCGTTCAGGTCCGCGACATAGAGCTTCAAGACCCGTTTTCCCGGCGTGGCCTGCCACGCGGAAGCCTCGAACATCGTGTAATAAAACCACGTAGCCGTAATCGTGATCGCAAAGGCGATTGGCGTAAGTTGCGGCAACGAAGTCAGCGTTGTCGACGCGGCGTCTGGAAATTTAATGAACGTGGCTGGATAAAAGGAGGCGAACAAACCGAAGAAGAGAGAAATGAGGACTGTATCGAACAAGTAGGCAAACGCCCGCAGCCAAAAACCCGCAAACGCCGGACGCGGCGGCAATGCGACAAGCTCGCGGATCGCGGGCACGGTCTCCGGCAAATGCGCGCTTTGCGGAACGTATACAGGCCCGATTTGCGCGACGCTGACGGGAGTTTCGCATTTAGGACAGACGCTGGCCCCTTCCGGTATTTCCGCGCCGCACTTTTCACAAGTCAGAATTTAATCCCTCCAGCGAGACCCCAAGAAACGTAACAGCCGACGATTCGCTTTGCAAATGAGAACTCAATAACTTTGGCGGTGATCCGATATCTAGCGGCACTTCGCGGATTTGATGACACAACCTGGAGTGATCAGTTCGCGAACTGCGTTTGTAGCGCCGGCATCTTGCCGGCAATTTTTCTGTTCTCTGTGCACAGTGAAAACCTGCCGGGGGGACGCCGGCGCTACAAAATCTGGAGTATTAGTAGGCGAGTAGTTCTCGGACGGCGGCAACTAGGTCGCCGCTTTGCGGAAGGATCTCATCCTCGAGGTTCGGCGCATAGGCGCAGAAGGTGTCCATCGCTGCAACGCGCCGCACGGGGGCATCCAGTTCATCAAAAAGCCGATCGGCAATTCGCGCGGCAATTTCGGCTCCGTAGCCCCACGAGAGCATGTCTTCATGGGCGACAATCACTCGATTGGTCTTGCGAACAGTCGCGGCGATCGCCTCCCAATCAAACGGCGAGAGCGAGCGAAGGTCGATAATCTCGACGGAGACGCCTTCGCGTTCGAGTTGCGCCGCGGCAACTTCAGCGCGGTGAACTACCGCGCCGTATGTGATGATGCTCAGATCGGTCCCTTCCCGCACGACGCGGGCTTTCCCGAATGGAACCGTGTAGTCCGGGCCGGGATACGGAGACCGATTGTAGGGCTGGCGGTACAGGTGCTTGTGTTCGAGGAACAGGACGGGATCGTCGCAGCGAATCGCCGTGCGCAACAAACCGCAAAGGTCTAGCGCCGTCGATGGCATGACCACGCGAATCCCCGGAGTGTGCGTAAACAGCACTTCCCCGCTTTGGCTGTGATAAATCGCTCCGCCCGTCAGATATCCGCCCGTAGCCACGCGTATCACGGCCGGCGCCTTGAACGCCCCATTCGAACGCCAGCGAACCAGTGATAATTCATTGCGCAGGTTCATCATCGCCGGCCAGATGTAGTCGAAGAACTGAATCTCCGCGACAGGTTTCAGCCCGCGTGCGGCCAGCCCCAGGGCGCTGCCGACAATGCAGGCCTCCGCAATAGGAGTGTTGAATACTCGCGAGTATCCGAATCGCCGCTGCAAGCCAACTGTAGCTTTAAAGACGCCGCCCTTCCCTTTCACATGCTTCAAGTCTTCTTCATTGCTGCAATCGGCCACATCCTCCCCGAGCACGACGATCCGTTCGTCTCGCGCCATCTCATCGGCAAGCGTGACGGAAACCATCTCCACCATGGTGCGCGGTTCGCCCGAAAATTGCGGTGCGGACTCAAATCGGGAAGAAGTCGGATCGACATCAGGGGAATACTGGTTTACCAGGATGGATTCTTTCGAAGGCGGCTCCGCCGCGAGGGCATGATCGGACGATTCACGGACTTCCCGATCCACCTCCGCTTCGATGGCCTCCAATTCCTTTTCATCGACGATCCCCTCGCGCACCAGGAACAGACCGAACTTGGGAATGGGATCGCGTTGCGCTTCTTCTTCCCGCAATGCATGAGTCTTATAAAGCTTTTCGTCGTCGGAAAGCGAATGAGAATAGGGTCGCGTAACCTGCGCGTGCACAAGCGCGGGGCCCTTTCGCGCGCGGCAATATTCCGCGGCGCGCCGAAGAACCGCGAAGCTTGCAAGCGGGTCGCTGCCGTCGCACTCCTCCAGAAGAAGGCCGGGAAAATTGGCCACAAGCTTCGCTATGCTTCCGCCCGCTGTCTGGAAATCCACCGGAACGGAAATCGCCCAGCCGTTATCCTCGATCAAAAACAAAATCGGAAGTTGGTGCAAGCACGCGGAATTCAGCCCTTCGAAAAATTCCCCTTCGCTCGTGGAACCGTCGCCGCCAGAAACATACACGATTTCATCGGGCTGGTGGCGCACGTGCTCCCCGAGCGGCGCCTGCTGGGCCTGCTTCAGCGCGTGCGGATAATTCTCAAAATAAAGAGAGGCCTCCGCCATACCCACCGCATGCGTGTACTGCATGCCTGTGGACGATGACCGCGGCAGAATATTCAACCGTGGAATGCCCCAGTGCGAAGGCATCTGGCGCCCGCCCGAGTTCGGATCGTCCTTGGCGCCCACGGCCTGAAGGAACATTTCGAGCGGCGTGACGCCCAGTGCTAGGCAAAGCGCTCGATCGCGGTAGTAGGGATACACCCAATCATGGCCCGGCCGGAGAACGAGTCCCGCGGCGGCCAAGACGCCTTCATGTCCAGCCCCGCTGATCTGGAAAAATGTTTTGTTTTGGCGTTTCAGCTGGATTTCGCGATCGTCGATCCGCCGCGACAGAAACATCGTGCGGTAAATACGAAGAAGGTCCCCCCGGGAAAGGCCTTGATATCGGGTGGAATCGTGTGTTGCCGTCTTGGGGCGCGCCTGAACCGGCATCCGAATCACCTTTAGCTGCGCTAGACCAGCTAGTTTCGGAGGTACACCCTATTATATCCAAACCAGCCCCGCCAGCGAATAAACAGAAGGAAAAATCTCGCCTAAAAGTAGCCAACCGGATAGCCCGTTGCCCGCGAGGAAGAGAGCTCTTTGGAACTTCGGATGCACACGGATGAACACGCATCAAAGAACCAGAACAAGCGAGGATTATCTTCAAAGAGCGAGTGTGGGGTCTGTCTCTTATGTCGAATTAGATTTTTCCAGTAACTTTATCCGTGTTCATCCGTGTGCATCCGTGGTTCTAAATCCCTGGCTCAAAAAAATCGCGGCGAGCGCTCCATCCCAGGGTGTGGTGGCTGGGATGGAAACGCTCGCCGCGTTGTATGACGGCGCAACCGGGGGGATGAGCGCCGACATATTGCTAGCGCACAACATCGCGGCAGCGAAGGTGCGCTGGCAATCTCGATGAATCCGCCGGGGGCCCAGCTTGCACCCGTACACGACGTTTTGCGAAACCTGTCAATCTTGCTATTTCCGCCCCTCCATGGAAGCAGGATTCGAATCGGCGGACGCCGACGCCGCCGAGCCCATTTCCATGACAAACAGGCCCTCAGTGGAAGACGCTGCAATCACCTGGTTCCCAGCCTCGCGGGAGCGCAATGCAGAAAGCGTCCCGTCCGCTGGACCGTCCAAATGTCCCCAGGTCTTGCCTGCATCGCGGGAAAGGAACAGCGATCCGTTCGCCGCGGATACAACCACGGCATTTCGGACCGGCGCCATATCGTCGAAAGAGAGTTCTGAAAGGTTGGCCTGATGCCAGGATTCCCCGGCATCTCGAGTGATGAAAACGCCGTGGTCGCTCGCCAGCAGAACAGTGTTTTCTCCAGACGGGTTGAGATGCAATGAACCTCGCGGCTCAAAGGGCAATGCCCGCGGAATCCAGGTCTTTCCGCCGTCGCCGGAAACTTCCAACTGCCGGGACGTCAGCGCCCAGACATAAGAATCGCCGTTGCCCGTGCGCACCGCGCGGATCGAGGTCGAGCTCACAGCGGAACTGGTGGTCGAAGGCTGCTGCACGGGTGCGAGGGACACCATGCTCCAATTGAGACCGTGGTCACGCGAAACAAGCAATCCCTCTTCGCTGGCCGCAAACCAGGCGTCATGGCCGAACGCCATGTCATTCACTTTGGCACGGAATGGAACGGTTGACCTCGTCACCGCGGGCGCCGCGGAACTTGCCGCCGCTTTAGAGGCCGGCGTCTTTGTGCCCTGCGCCGACACCTTCTTCACGGAAGCAGCTTGCCGGGTCTGCGTTGGTGTTGTTTTTTCAGTGACCAGATTTACCGGCACCCAGGAATTCCTGGCAGTGTCGTACCGCAGCAAACCACCGGGGCCGGGAGCGGC
>Ga0070731_10005716_pt1 | contig 10166 bp, 5 predicted proteins | sample Coa_R1_2_FD_66448 | JGI IMG/M metagenome (GOLD analysis project Ga0070731, IMG submission 66448) | Surface soil microbial communities from Centralia Pennsylvania, which are recovering from an underground coalmine fire - Coalmine... | ecosystem: Environmental > Terrestrial > Soil > Unclassified ... | reverse complement strand
GGTCAGGCTGAGCACCCCGAGGGTCGCGCTCACGAGCGGGGCGACGGCCGCGGCGAGCAGCGTCCATCGGAAGATGTGGCCCGGCCGGTCGAAGGAGTCCCGACCCGCGGCAAAGCGAGCCACCAGGAAGGTTCCCAGGACCGCCTCGAGCGTGTTTCCGGCGGCGATGCCGATCGAGGTCGCGACCGAGCCGGCCGTGGTGAGATTGGCGAGGAAGGCCGCGACGAAGATGGCCGGCCAGAGGCGGTATCCGTAAAGGACCAGGCAGGCCAGGGCGATGCCGGTCGGCGGCCAGACCGGGGTGGCGCTCGGGTGCTGGAAGGCGAGCTTGAGGCCGAGCTTGGCTCCGATGAAGTAGCTTCCTCCGGTCAGAAACAGCGCCAGATAGAAAGCGGCCCCTCGGAGCGGATCGTTCCGCCGCATCGGTGTCCGATTCTCTTGGTGCTGATCCATACCCGGTGGCTTTGGAAGGGGGAAGTCCCTTCCGAATCCCTTCTTATGTCCGAGGCCCGGCCGATGTCAAGGAGAGCTTGGAGAGGGGTCGTCCGCCCCCATCCTCCGCTTCCGGAAACACCCCCTCCCGATCCGCGTTCCCCCCGCCCCGGGCGACGCACTTATTTCCGCGAGATTTTGCAGGCCCGTGCAAAGGGGGGGGTGCGGGATGAGACTGATCGCGAGAGTCCTGATCCTCCTGGCGGGCGCGCTCTCCCTCCAGGCGAGCGAGCCCGCCGTTCCGGTGCTCGGCTCGCCCGATTTCAAGCCCACCGCCGACCGCCCCAACGGCTGGCGCGGGGACTGGACCGGTCGCTACCCCGGCGCCACCCCGCCGACCGCCTGGTCCCGTCGGGTCCGCGGGGTGACCTCCGCCCTCCGTTACCAGGCCGCGAAACCCGCGGGGGACGTCTCCAAGGACGCCCGGTCGCTGGAATATTTCAGCATCAAGGACTGGCTGGTCGCCGGGCCGATCTCCTGCGCCGATCCCGTCAAGGACATCGACCAGGACTTCCTGGGCGGGGAGCCGGCCGTGGCGCCCGCGGACGGGGCGAAAGTCGCCGGGAGCACCTGGAAGTTCCTGAGGGCGGACGTCGAGACGCAAAGCCGGCACGACCACAACGAAGGCACCTGCGGCCAGAGCTACGTCGACTTCGTCTACGCCTTCGGGAAGTTCACGGCCGAAGGGCCGGCGGTCAAGGTCGACGGCGACTTCACCAACAAGGTCGCCTATGCGCACACGTACATCCACTCCCCCGCCGAGGCGAAGCTGCAGCTCCAGATCCCCTTCGACGGGGCCGCCGGCAAATTCTGGCTGAACGGCAAGCCCACGGTCCTCGACCCCAAGAACCGCACCAAGGTCTTCGACATCGCGCTGGGCGCGGGCTGGAACCGACTCCTGATCAAGATCAGCGCGGCCAACGCGATCGGCAAGCACTACAGCGGCCGCTGGCTGAGCGCCTGGATGGCGGCGGCCTACCTGATCCCGGTCGGCCCCGTCAGCTACGAGACGACGAACGTCCGCTGGATGACGAAGCTGACCGGACGCAGCATGTCGCAGCCCATCGTGGTCGGCGACAGGATCTTCCTCGGCGCGAACTTCTGCGACCTGATGTGCCTGTCCAAGGCCGACGGCCGGGTGCTCTGGCTCCGGACGAACACGCCCTACGACGCCCTGAGCGCGCCGGAGCGGGCGGCGAATCCCGCCGTGAAGGAGAAAGTCGAGCCCCTGGTCGCCCAGCTGCTCAAGCAGAACGACGAGGTGGTGGCCGCCCTCAATGCGTCGATCTCCCCCCAGGGCCTGTCCTCCGACCAGGCGGCGGCGCTCGACAGGAAGCTGAAGGACAAGACCGAGACGGAACGGAAGGTCCACAAGGCCTTCGAGGACATCGACCGGAAGAAGTATCCGCCCTACCTGGGGAACGAAGTCTCCTCGAGCAATGCCACCCCCTGCAGCGACGGCACCCGGGTCTACTGGACCTGCGGGGGCGGCATCAAGGGTCCCGGCGCCTACGCGATCTCGGCCTTCGAGCTGGACGGCCGCCGGGCCTGGACGCTCCACGAAGTGCTGGGCTCGGAAGAGCACGGCAACCATCAATCGCCCCTCCTGGTTGAGGGCAAGCTCGTCTTCGGCGCCTGTAAGACGATGCTTGCCCTCGACTCCAAGACCGGAGCCGCGGTGTGGAGGAACACCGCGATGGACACCCTGGGCTCGGGCACCTCGCCGGTCGCCGCGCGCCTGGCCGGCGGGACGATGATCATCACCGCCAAGAAGGTGATCCGCGCATCCGACGGCGTCGAGATCGGCCCCAGCAATCTCAACATCTGGGGCGATCCGACCCCCGTGATCGAGAACGGGATCGTCTACAACACGAGCCGCTTCCGGGGCTGGGACGAGCTCACCTCGATGACGGCGGTCAAGCTGCCGGCGTCCGCGACGGACAAGAACGGCGCGCACGTCGTCTGGGACCCTCCAGGCAAGGACCTGTCGACCCCGTCGCGCGGCACCAATTACACGATCGCCTCGCCGCTGCTCGTGGACAACATCCTCTACGGGGTGGACATGACGGGCGGGATGACGGCCGTCGACGTCCTGGCCCAGAAGGGCCTCTACCGGCGCTGGCTCGAGGGCTACACCCGCTTCAACCGCTATCTCTACGGCGTCGCGGCGAGTCCGACGCTCGCGGGGAAGCACGTCTACATCGTCGACGACGCGGGATATACTCATCTCATCGCCCCCGGTCCCCAGTTCAAGGAGACGGGAAAGAACGTGCTGGAGAACATCTACTCCGCGAGCCTCAGCAACAATCCCTGCCACCAGGAGGCCTTCTACACCGCGCCCTACTTCGACGGCAAGGCCATGTTCCTGCGCGGCGAGGAGTACCTCTACTGCATCGAGGAACGGACGGCGACGAAGGGATGAGGACGCTCGCGCAGGTTTTGGCCCTCCTGGTGGGCGCGCTCGCCGTGCAGGCGAAGGACGCGGCGGCGCCCGCGCCCCTGGGGTCCCCCGAGTTCCGGCCCACCCCCGAGCGGCCGTTCGGCTGGCGGGGGGACGGCAGCGGCCGCTATCCGGGCGCGACGCCGGTCCTCGAATGGTCCCTCTCGAAGAACATCCGCTGGAGCGCGGCGGTCGGCAAGAGCTACGCGTCCCCGATCGTGGTCGGCGACCTGGTCGTGGTCCTCTCGGAGCCGAACCTCCTGGTCGCCGTCGACCGGGCGACGGGCAAGGAGAAGTGGAAGAAGGCGATCGACGTCCGCGAGCTCTCCGATCCCGCCGCGCGGGCGGCCGCGGAGGAGTACAAGGCGAAGGACACGGGATTCGCCGCCGCGACGCCGGTCACCGACGGCGCCCGGATCTACGCGGTGCTCGCAAGCGGCATCGTCCAGGCGGTGGACCTTTCGGGCAAGGCCGCCTGGACGGCCTTCATCGACGCCCGCCAGAACACCGCCTACGGCCGGAGCGCCTCCCCGATCCTCACCGACGGCAAACTCATCGTCCACATGACGAACCTGTACGCGTTCGATCCCCAGAGCGGCAAGCCGCTCTGGGTCAACACGGACGCGCGCTGCCAGTACGGGACGCCGGCCGCCCTGCGGATGGGCGCGGCCGCCCTCATCGTGACGCCGGCCGGCGACGTGATGAGCGCCGCCGACGGCAAGAACCTGAACACGCAGATCGGGAACACCTCGAACGCCTCGCCCGTCGTCCAGGACGGCCTCGTCTACTTCGCCGAAAAGGACGTGCGGGCGATCCGGCTCGGGGCGGACTACAAGGACGAATCGGTGTGGAACGGCGAGATCCAGGGCGACGTCTTCGGATCGCCCCTCCTCGACGGCGGGCTGCTCTTCACCGCGACGGGGAAAGGCGAGCTCGTCGTCTTCGACGCGTCGAAGAAGGGCTCCGTCGAGCCGCTCTTCGAGGCGCGCCCGCTCTTCGGCGACGACGTCGGCGCCCAGCCGATCGCCTACTCCAGCTTCACCCTGGCGGGCAAGCACCTCTTCCTCACGTCGCTCGCCGGGGACATCGTGGTGCTCGAAGCGACCCGCCAGGCGAAGCCGGTCGCCCGCAACAAGCTGAAGGAAGGCTCGGGATCCGCGCCGGTCTTCTCGGGCAAGGACCTGTTCCTGCGCGACGGGGACCGGCTGTACTGCATCGGCGAATGACGGAGGTTCTCGTGAGAATCGTGGCTGCGGTCCTCGGCCTCGCGCTGCTCGGGAGTGCCGCCCCGGCGGTGACGCCCGCGGAGCCCGCGGGCACGGCGCCGATCGGCTCGCCGAAGTTCACGCCCACGGTCGACCTGCCCGTCGGCTGGCGCGGCGACGGCACGGGCCGCTATCCCGGCGCGACGCCCCCCACGAAATGGGAGCGGCGGAAAAGCGGCGGCGGCTATGCGGCGAGCGGCATCGCCTGGATGGCGCGGCTGCCCAACTGGGGCGTCTCCTGCCCCATCGTGGTCGGCGAGCGCCTCTTCGTCACGGCCGAACCGACGGACCTCATCTGCCTCGAGAAGGCCTCGGGCCGCATCCTGTGGATCCGCTCGAACATGGAGGTCGAAGGGCTGCCCCCGGAGGAGCGGAAAGGGAACTCCGCGTACGCCGAAAAGGTCGACCCCCTGCTCCAGGAGCTCGCGAAGCTGAACGCCGAGACCGCGGAGCACCTGAACGGACAGCTCGCGAACGCCGTCTCGTCGGGGAATGCCGCGATCTCCGGCCCCCAGCAGAAGAAGCGCGACACCGAGAAGAAGATCCAGGACGCGCTGGCGTCGATCGACAAGAAGATGTACACGCACAACTGGGCGCAGGCCGTGTTCGGCTACAGCGGCGCGACCCCGGTCAGCGACGGGAAGCGCGTGTTCGCCTTCTTCACGAACGGCATCACCGCCTGCTACGACCTGGCCGGCACCCGCAAGTGGATCGCCCGGGGGAGCGGCGAGGGCAGCGAGCACGGCAACTTCGCGAGCCCGGTGCTCTGCGGCAACCGCCTGGTGGTGTGGGCGAACGAGATGCGCGGCTACGACTCCGACACCGGGAAGCTGGCCTGGACGGCCCCGGCCAAGTCCTTCAACACGTACGGCTCGATGTTCCGGATCCCCTGCGGCGGCGAATGGGTGGCGGGCTTCCAGTCCGGCTACTTCGTCCGCACCCGCGACGGCCAGGCCGTCTGGACCCCGCAGCAGTTCGGCGACGCGGTGTCGACGCCGATCGTCGAGGGCGGCCAGATCTTCGCCTGGGTGGGCTACCCCCTGGCCAACGGCGACTCGCATCCCTTCAAGGCCTTCCGGATCCCCGCGAGCGCGGAGGCCGGCAAGCTGTCCGCCGGGACGACCTTCAAGATGGAGTGGGGGCCGGACGAGATGGTCGTCGACAAGAAGAAGAATCCCTTCGATCGCGGCTTCGTCGCCTCCCCGCTCTTCCATGACGGCCTGATCTACCAGGTGACCGAGGGCGGAGGCCTCTTCGTCAACGACGCGGCGTCGGGAGAACTGGTCTATCGCAAGGTGCTGCCCATGAAGCCGAAGACCGAGTACTGGAACTGGGCGGGCGTCTCGGCGAGCCCCACCGCGGCGGGAAAGTACATCTACCTGATGGACAACCAGGGGCTGACGATCGTGCTGCAGCCGGGCAAGGTCTACAAGGAAGTCGCCCAGAACATGCTCGAGGACCTGAAGGGCGACGGCAAGGCGCAGGAACAGAACGTCTCGACGCCGATCTTCGACGGCGGCCGCATGTACTACCGGACGCCCGGCTACCTCTACTGCATCGGGCAGTAGCCGCTCAAGGCGACTTCAGCGTCCGCAGCCGGTAGCAGGCCATCTCGGTCCCGTTCCGGACAAAGAGGCGGTCCTGCGCCAAGGTCGGCTGATTCCAGGTCTTTCCGTCGACCGCCTGGAAGCGGAAGACGTCGCCCGGATCGGTCGGCTTCGCCTCGACCAGCGCGAGCTCCCCCTTCTCGGAGAGGAGGACGAGGAGTCCCTGGTCGGCGAGCACGAGCAGCTGGCCGGACCCGAAGCGCCCCTTTCTCCACACGCGCTCGCCGGTCTTCACGTCGACGCAGGCGAGCACGCCCTCATCGACGCCGTAGACGTGGCCGTCGTGGAGGACGAAGTTCGTAAACGAGGGCCGGAATTTCGGGGTCGACCACGTCTCCACGGCGCTCCACTTGCCGCCCTCTTGCCGGATCTCGAGGAGCCCGAGACCGGGCCCGGAGGCGACCAGCACCTTGCCGTCCTCGAGCTCGCTGGACTGCAGCATCGGGATGACGCTCTCGTTGGCGCTCGGACGTTCCCACAGAAGGGCTCCGTCGGAAACCGCGAGCGCCGCCATCGCCTTGTTGTCCTGCATCAGGAGCTGCGGCGTCCCGTGGACGGTGACGAGCTGGGCCGAACAGTAGCTCTCCTTCCCGACCAGTTTCGTCCACCGGGGCTCGCCGGTCGCGGCGTCGAGCGCGAGGATGCCCCGGGCGCTGGGGCCTCCGGCGAAGACGACGACCTTGCCGTCCACCACGAGCGGCGAGGCCGCGTAGCCCCATTGCGGCGCCGGCGCCGACGATTCCTTCGCGAGATCGTGCTGCCAGACGACCTTCCCCGTCGGGGCTTCCAGGCACGTCACGAGGCCGGCGCCCCCCAGGCAGTAGAGGCGGCCGTCGCGGAAGGTCGGCGTCGCCCGGGGACCGGGTCCCGCGATGCCTTCGCTGAATCGCGCCTGGTCCTCGTGCCTCCAGACTTCCTTCCCCGTTTCCGCCTCGTAGCAGACCACCGCTTCCGCCTCGCCCCACTGCTCCTGGGTGACGAGGAACCCGTCGACCACGATGACGCCCGACCAGCCGGGTCCGACGGGACGCCTCCAGGCGAGGGTCGGGAGCACGTCCTTCCAATTCGTCTCGATGCGGACGCCGCGGATCACGCCGTCGCGCCGGGCCCCGCGGAACTCGGGACAGTCGCCGGGCTTGAGCGCCCACGGCCGGGACGGGGCGGCCGCCGGGGCCGACGCCCGCTTCGATTTGAGCAGTTCCTCCTCCGGCGTCGCGGTCCAGCGCCAGCTGGCGGAGGAATGGAGGCGGCCGTCCAGTCCGTCCCAGCGGAGGAGATCGAAGCTCAGGAATCCCAGGGGGACCGCGGCGAGGAGCAGCGGAGCGGCGGCGTTCGGCTTCCAGCCCCGGGCGAGGAACATCCAGCCGGCCCAGCCCGTCAGGACGGGAGGGACGGAGGTCAGGAGAAAGCCCATCCCATTGTAGGATCGGTGGGCCAGCGCAATCCCGAGCCCCGCGCTCCCCAGGAGGAGACCGAGCCCGATCAGCCGCAGGCGGCCCGGAACCGTGCCGTTCGAGAGCCAGAGGATCAGAAAGACCACGAGAAAGACGAGGGCGCTCAGCGCTCCCGAAAGGAAGCGGTAGAACATGGGCATGTCCATCTGGGAAACGACGGTCTGGAAGATCCAGTAGGCCGCGGCGAGGAGGGCCGTGGGCCAGGCGCGGACCAGCCGGGGGGGCGCCACGGGGGCGGGCGCGGGATCGGTAGCCATGAATGCTCCCTTTCTCTCGTGGTTTCCGTGGTTTTCGTCCGAACGCGCACCGGCCCCTGAAAATTCGCGGGAGTTCGTCCGGAATTCCTCAGGGCCGTTCCCCGTCCCCCGCGCGTCGCCCTGGGCCCGGGGCTCGGGATCATAAACCAGGAGCGCCGAATGAGTCCATGCTGAAAAGGCAGGAGGCCTTCCTCCGTAGTAGTAGGCAGGAATCCATGAAGAACCCCACCCTCCGCCGCACCGACCTGCTCCGAGCGGTCCTCCTGCTCGCGTCCGGACTGGGGTGGTCGGCGGCCGCGGCGCTGGGGTCGGAGCCCGATACCGATGCCGATCTGACGGCAGCCCGGTCCGCGGCGATGAAGACCTACCAGGACAAAATTTCCCCCTTCATCACCACCTACTGCCTCCGCTGCCATGGGGAGAAGAAGAAAAAAGGCGGGGTGACGTTCGAATACGCGGTGAAGAACCCCGCCAATGTGTCGTTCCGGCCGCTGTGGAAGAAGGCGTCGGCGAACATCAAGGCCCACGACATGCCGCCCGACAAGGAGGACAAGCAGCCCACCGACGAGGAGCGCCAGGTGCTCGTCGACTGGGTCGGGGGGATGAAGTATCTCAGCCCCAAGGATCCCGGCGAATTCGTCATCCGCCGCTTGAGCAAGATCGAGTACGCCAACACGCTGCACGATCTCTTCGGGGTCTCCCCCGAGATCGCGGCGGAGCTCCCGGAAGAGGTCTTCGGCGCGGGGTACACGAACTCCGTCTCCCCGCTGCTCATGGAGAAATCGCTCGCGGTCGCCAATGAGGTGCTCCGCCGGGTGCTCGGCCCGCCGGGCGCGCCTCCGACCGCCGCCCAGCAGCGCCTCTTCGGACCGACGCCGGGCAAGGACGAGGACCGCCCCGCGGCCGCCCGCGAGATCGCCCGGCGGCTCGCCCGCCAGGCCTTTCGTCGTCCGGCCTCCCCGACGGAGCTCGAGGTCCTCCTGCGGGTCTTCACGCTGGCGACGGAAAGCGGGAGATCCTATCCCGAGGCGCTGCGGCTCCTGCTGAAAGCGGTTCTCGTGTCGCCCCAGTTCCTCTTCATCACCCCCGACGGCGACGCGGATCCGGCTCGCGAGATCGTCCCGCTGGGGGACCACCAGCTGGCCTCGCGCTTGTCCTACCTCCTGTGGGCGACCACGCCCGATCCGGAGCTCTCGGCCCTGGCCGATGCCGGGACCCTGCACGAGCCGGCCGTGCTCGCCGCCCAGGCGCGGCGCCTGCTCTCGGATCCCCGGTCCCGTGCGCTCTTCGACGGATTCGGGGCCCAGTGGCTCGGCCTCGACAAGCTCGCCGGGAAGACCTTCGATCCCGCGAAGTTCCCCGAGATGACCCCCGCCTTGCGCGCCGCGATGGTCGAGGAGGCGCGACTGCTGTTCGACAGCATCCTGCGCGAGAACCGGAGCCTGAAGACCTTCATCGACTGCGATTACTCGTTCTTGAACGAGACGCTGGCGCCGATCTATGGGCTCGGGGACCGCGTCCGGGGGCCGGCCATGAGGAAAGTGCCGCTCGCCAACGACAACCGCGGCGGAATTCTCTCGATGCCGGGCGTCCTCGCGATGACCTCCTTCCCCAACCGCACGAGTCCGGTCAATCGCGGGGTGTGGGTGCTGGAACAGGTCTTGGGAGAGGTCGTGCCGCCGCCCCCGGCCAACGTCCCGTCCCTGGAAAAACAGGATCCCAAGAAGGTCGCGTCGCTCACGCTCCGCCAGCGGACCGAACTCCACCGGAGCAATCCGACCTGCGCCAGCTGCCACAAGGTCCTGGATCCCATCGGCTTCGGCCTGGAGAATTTCGATGCCATCGGGCGCTGGCGCGACCAGGACGACACCGGCGGCCCCGTCGACGCCACCGGCGAGCTCCCGGGGGGCCTTCGCTTCAGCACTCCGAAGGAACTGAAACGGATCATCGCGGCCCGCTCGGACGACTTCTGCCGCAACCTGGCCTCCCGATTCCTCGCCTACGCGCTGTGCCGGCAGCTGGAGGGCTACGACGAGATCGTCGTCGATCAGCTCGCCGCCGCCACGGCCAAGGACGACTATCGCCTGCAGACGCTCGTGGTCGCCGTCGTGACCAGCTATCCCTTCACCCATCACCGGATCAACGAACCGAAAGGGAGCTCCCATGCGAAGTGATTGGCGGATCGACCGCCGCACCTGCCTGCGCGGGTTCGGCGCCGCGCTCGCCCTGCCCCTCCTGGAAACCATGGGCTGGGCCGATGCCCCCCAAGGGGGCGCCCCGAAACCGCCCGTGCGGCTGGCGTTCATGTACATGCCCCACGGGGTCATTCCCGAGCAGTTCTGGCCGGCGGATCCGGCGACCTTCCTGTCGGCGCCCCCGCCCATCCTGGAACCGCTCCGGGGGGTGCTCGACCAATGCCTGATCGTCAAGGGCATCAGCGGCGTTCCCATCGCGCCCCTGAACGGCGCGCCGCACGCGCTCGAATTGTCGACCTGGCTCACCGCGACGCTGCCCGATGTGAACAAGCGGAACGTCGTCAACATCGCGATCTCCGCGGATCAGATTGCGGCCAACTATATCGGCGCCTTCACCGCCCTGCCGTCCCTGGAACTGGCGACGATGCCGCAGACGCACAAGGAGAACCAGGAAGG
>Ga0070731_10005715_pt1 | contig 10166 bp, 10 predicted proteins | sample Coa_R1_2_FD_66448 | JGI IMG/M metagenome (GOLD analysis project Ga0070731, IMG submission 66448) | Surface soil microbial communities from Centralia Pennsylvania, which are recovering from an underground coalmine fire - Coalmine... | ecosystem: Environmental > Terrestrial > Soil > Unclassified ... | reverse complement strand
CGGTAAGCTTCCATTTTGCTGACGCCCTCGGCGAAGGTGATGCCCATCGAGTGGCCCGCCAACACGACATCCACAGAGCCGGACGCGCCCGCTGTGCCTGAAAGATGCGGCGCGTTGTTGGACTCGTAGATGTCCATGTTGCTGATGCGCCCGATGTAGTAGTCGGCGCTGATGTCGCCACCCGTCGCATCGAGCTTACCCGTCAGGATCGACTGTCGCGCGTCAACGGTGTTGAAGCTGGTGAAGCGCGTAGACTGCAACAGCATCTCCGTCATCCAGGGGGCAATCACCGCCCAGCGGCCCGCTTTCGGCACGTTCTGTTGCGTCAACACCGTGTTCATATGGACGAGGTAGTCGTACATCGTCGTACCGGTATTGCTGTCAATACCCGCAGCGGGTGTGACCGGGCTGCCTGATGAGCCAGTCGCGGCAATCGCGTCGGTGTAGAGGCCCGCTACGTACTGGTCTTCCTGATCGGCCAGCACATAGCCCGCACGATCCATCGCCTCTTGCATCACCTTGGGATACTGTTGCGCGGCGTCCACATCATCCACTGCGAAGTTGATGTACTTCGCCTGGCTAATGACGAGCATCGCCTGCGCATCCGTGAGCGCCTGGGGCGTGCTGATGTCCGTGTCTTTTGTGTAGTTAGACACGGTGATGTCGCCGATGCCGTTGATCTTCACGGTATCGCCCATCGCCTTGATTTCGCCTTCGTAGTCGCGATTGCACAGCGCCACATACACATGCGCCTTCTTCAACGCGACCAGCAGTTCCCCGCTCCAAATCTGCGGGATAAACGACTGAATGGACATAGGGGGATGTCATCTCCTTGTCGCGCTGAACGTGGGCGCGACGGCTATCATTTCTTCGAGTTCTGCGCTACCCATTGCTGGATTTCACGCCGCCGCTCAGGAGAGAGCGCGGCGTATTGCGCCGCTGTGAGACTGTTGACATACGCGGCGTCAATCACACCGCTGGATGCCCCACTTCGTGAGGGGTTCGCTGGTGTTGCGCCCACTGAGGTTGGTTGCGGCGCGGCGGGCGCCGCAGAACTTGGCACGAGTTGCGGATACTGCTTGATGAGCTTTTCCAGCAGCTTGCCGATGTTCGTTGGCTCGCCATCGCCGTCAAACTCGATTTCCGAGTAGTCAATGAGGCGGGCCGCCAGATCGGGCGGCACACCAACAGTAGCGGCATGCGCGCGGACTTCCGCACGAATGACACGCTCTTGCGCCTTGCGTTGCGCTTCCGTCTGAGCTAGTTGCATATCGGAGACTTGCTTTTGCAGCCGCTCTGTTTCCGAGAGTGTGGCCGCTTCCTGCTTCTGCTTGAAAGCTCGCAACTCTTCAAGTTCTTTCGCATCTACACGATGCTTCGCCGCTTCTCTACGTGCTTTTTCCAGCGCATCAAGCGCCTGCTCGCGAGTAAGGCCTTGCTCAGTTGCTGGTGTTTCCGGCGTTGTGGGGTTTGCAGGCGGCGTCGTTTGCGGCTCCTGGCCGGATGGCGCCGAGGTTGTGGGTTGCTGGCCTGGCTGCGCACCTGGCGCGCCGGGCGTATCACCTTCTGCCATGCGATGGTCTTCTCCATAGACATGAAACAGGACAACGCAGCGCACGCGAGGCGTACCAGACGCTCGCCGCATGCTATCGGGTTATCCAGGGATAAGGCATGAGCGCCAGTGCGCTACGACGCCATATTTTTGAGGCTATCCGGGATGGGGAGGTTGAACCGCTGGTAGAGGCCAACCAGCTTCTTCGCCGCCGCTTTCTTCAGCGCGGGCGCGATCTGCACCCCGCCGCCGCGCGCGCCCGCCAGGGCCGCCGCCGCCGAGCCAAGCGCCGTGCGGTTGTAGTCACCGCCTGGCTCCTGGACTGGCAAATGGCACTTGGCTTTTACCCAGCCAGAGCGCGGGCCGTCATTCTCGTTGACCAGGCAGGCGTCGCAATAAGCGCCCGCGTCGCTATAGTTTTCCGCGCCGCCATCCCACGGACGTGTCGAGATGTTTCCAGCCATAGGTGGCTCTCACCTCAGTTCAGGTAGTCTCGGAAATCAATACCGAGGGCTTTCAAGGATTTCTGATACCGCGACTGCCCCCACGAGGCGCTGTATGCGGTTCCTATCAGGTCTTGCAGGGCGTACGCGCCATCCTGATAGGCCGCTAACGCTGCCTGACCGCCCAACACGTCGCGCTGTGTTTCGGCGCTTTGTTGCGCCAGCCAGTCGGCGCCATCTTGAAAGTCGTCATCACTGACGCCCGTTTCAGGAATGCCGCTCGTATCCACATCCGGCCCTAGCAAGTCAGCCCAGCTTTTCGTCTTGGGAACCATCGCGCATCTGCATTGGTTGTGGCTATCGAGCGTCTCGTCGAGGCCATGCAGCGTGCCATTCATGGCGGCGCACATCGCACAGCAGCGGCCATCGAGCGCCGCGCTCCAATACCAGCCATCCAGCACATCGCTGTTGGCTTGATAGGTCGCGCTGGCGGCGGCCCGATACGCGCTAATCAGCTCTGTGCGGGCCACATTCAGCGCCTGCGATTGCGCCATACCAATGTCGCGCCAGAGCGTCTGAGCAACCACGCGAGGGTTCTGCCCCGCTTCGAGGCCAGCCAGCACGTCTTGCATGAGACGGTCAGCAATGTCGTCAGGCAGTTTGCTGAGCAATTTGGCGAGCGGCTGCCCATTCTTGGCGCGCCCAGCCAGGGCGTCTATCGCCTTTTGTGGCGTCAACTTTAGCGTGTTGTGGGGCAAGCCCCGTAGGAAGGCTGGCGCCAGACTCACGGTCATGAGATGACGCGCCTGCTGGGTCGCGTCGTGCGCTGCCAGGGCTTGCGCCGCTGTTGTCTGTTGTGCCGCATGCTGAGCGAATGATGTGAGATGTACGCGAAGGACGGATTGAAGCGCCTTGCCGTTGCGCATTGCCCAACTGTGTGCGACCTTTGGCGCGCCGCTCTCATCATCCTCTGCTTGCGCCTGCAACTGTCGCAACTCGGCGCTATACGCGTTGATGAAGCTGTTGACGTGTGGCGTCAGATTGGCTTGTGTGATGCGATAGCCGGACTTCACCTGTGAGACGAGGTGTTGCTCCTGGCCCAACAGGCGATGGCGAGCGCCTTGCGCCGCTGTGAGAACCGCACGCGCCATACTATCACCCGCTACCCGGCTTCAACCCATTTGGCGTGACACGCTTCCCAGCCGCCGCCTGAGCCGCCTGGCGAGCCGCTATAGCCGCTGGGTGGTTGATGGGCGGCGGTGGGTTGTTGGCGCTTATATTGGCCGCTGACGGCCCTGCTGACGCCTCTGGCGCGGGTGTTGTGCCATCTGGCGACAAGGGCGGTGTTGGTGGCTGATCGCCAGGGATCGGCGCCTGCCCTTGTTGCGCGAGGAGCATCGCCCGCATGTTCTCTTGCTGACTCTTCACGGCTTCCGAGTCAGGATCGTAGCCCGCTTGTTGCATCAGTGTATCAGCAGAGACGCCTACCGCCATCCAGGCTTGCGCCGCTTGCGCCGCCGCGAGATCGTCTGGTGGCAACGGGTCTTTCCAGTGGAGCGTGATACGCGCCTTGCTGGCGGCAATAAAGCCGCCCAACTCTAAAAAGTGCTGGGATACCGTGCGAATCAGCGCGCCGTAGAGGCGGCGCTTCTTGACCGTCTTCGCCATCAGTGGCGCATAGAGCGCGCGAATGGTGACGCCACTGATTTGCCCTTTGGGCAGTTCAGACATACGACCCAACGCCACACTTGGCACCTGGCTTTGTTCATCCATATCCGCCCGCAGGTTTGCGCCAAATTGCATCGCGTTCGCCAGGTCGGCGCGCGCTTCTAACGCTTGCAACTTCGCGTCGGCGCTGGCAAACAAGAGGATGTTATCGGGCGTGGTGTTGAGTTGCGCCGCCGTGACGCCGGATGCCCAGCGCGTCGGATGAGCAAAATGCTTGATGATGCGATTGGTATTGCTCTCGTTGAAGATGAGCGACCGATTCATCGCGATGAGATCAGCAGGTAAATCCGGCATGCCCCAATAGTCGTTCGGTGATGGAAGGTTCTGGCAGGCAACGATAGGAGGCCACGGCTTCGGCCACGGCGTTGTCGCTGTCAGCACCCAGCCTTGATCGCCGGACGTGCTTTTGTAGTCGTTGATGACCCATGAGTCATCGGCGTCATAGCCCAACCCTGTTTCAGCCGCCAGACCGTCCGGGTCGTTACGACAGATGACCTTGCGAAACGCAACGATGCGCTCATTGCCCACCGCGTCCGACTGCTTGACCTCGTATTGTATCCAGTATTCCTGGACAGTCTTACAATCGTGTGGGTCGGTGATGACCGTGACATTCTCAGGATTCAGGACTGTGAGATGGGGAAGCGGCTGGCCTGCTTTAGGGTTCGCAGGCACGATTAGCACGAACGCGCTCCCAGCGACCGCGCCATTCATCGCTACTTCATTTAGCAGCGTCATGCGGTCGTCGTCTTCGCCCCAGCAATCATCGAGATACGCTTGCGCTGGTGACGTGCCCAGGTTCGCGCCGTTGTCAACATCCAACGCGGCGCCTGTCTGGCCATCGGTATCGTCGCTAATTTCGATTTTCAGCGACTCGCCAAAGAGAAACGACGCGCCCGCATCCACAATCGGCATACAGCGATTGGGGCGTACATTGTCGTCAGGATCGCCCGGCATGACACGCAGTGGCCCCGCGCCCCAATCGCCTTTGTAGGCTTTCCAGGCATCGGCGATGCGCTGACGCTTGGCCCGTTCATCTGACGACAGCGGGGGCAAGACGACGGTCGCGCCCACCTGTGGCACGCCGGCGATATTGGCGTTGGTGGGGAGAGCGGCCATTGCGCACCTTCACGCCGCGCTTTACTGCGGCCATTCGACATACGTCACATCACCGCCAGTGAGGTCACGATGCGCGACCATGTAGCGAGTTGTGTCCATTCCGTGATCATGGTCTTTGACTGGGGTATCACGCTTTCCGGTCACGCCTTGCTGCCAGATGTAGGATTCGACTTCCTCTTCAGCGCACGTGGGCTGCTTAGCGTCTATCAGCGTGATGTCTTGTTCGATCAGCGAGTCACGCAGATAGTAGAGGCGCGGCCTACCATCGCCAGCAGGCCGCCAGCGGCCCGCGACGGCCTGTATGCCATCAGTGACCGTCTTATGCGCCGCGATAGTGACCATGCCCAAATGGCGCTCAAGTGTCGCCCTGTCTTCAGCGTCGTGATCGCAGATCAATGCGCGTGGGAGCGGATCGCCTTGCGTCTTGCCCCATTGCGACACCTCTTTGATAAGGCGCGCGTGGTCTTCAACCAGGCGATGTGTCATATAGATTTCACGATAGCGATAGAGGCGCCCATCGCCATCCTCGGCATACCACTGACACACGAACGGATGGGTATAGCCAAAGTCAATAACCAGGTAACGCGGCCATTCGCGCGGTATCCCACAATCACCGCGTAGGCTGGTGTGTGCGCAGATCGTCTTGCGATCAATGAGGTTGCGCCCTCTGTCCCAACTATCCTGATAGACCATGCCCTCAGCAGCCGCCCAAATCCCCTTACGTAAGCGGAGATAGCGCACACCCGTCAGCGCATCCAGTGTAGCGATGTAGCGCACACCTTCTGCTGTCCACTGCTCGCCATCCCATAGAACGGGATTATCTTCGTGATAGCTGATGAGTTCAACGGTCTTGCCTGCGTCCATCCGCTTGCGTAGCCAGTGTTGCGCACTGTCGGGATTGGCGTCGGCTAGAAGCTGCTGGTAGGGCATTTTGCCGTTGCGCAGACGGGTCGTGAGGGCTTCCCAGTCCTCTTCGTTGAGTTCAGGCGCCTCCTGCACATAGATGATGTCCCACTCGCTAGACATGACCTTGCCCGGTTTATCAAGGCCGCCTACCGCTAGCACAGAGCCGTTGGGGCAGATGTACTCCTGAAGGCTGGGCTTCCACTCTACGCCATCGAGCGGATGCAGCACGCGCTGCTGATATGTCACCATGCCGCTCTCAGTGAGCGACCGGCGCGTCTTGCGCACCATGAGGCCGCGAGCGCCAGGGTACTTCAGCAACGCCAGATGGACTTTTTCCAACGCCGCACGGCTCTTGCCTGTGCCAGCAGCGCCCACAAGCACGGCCTCTGGCGCGCGGATAGCAAAGACCGCTCTCGCAGCGCCGCGTGGGCGATAGTCAATCGTTGTGGTAGCAACAGTGGCGGCGGTACTCATACAGCCTCTACATCGGCATCGTAGCGCCGGATCAGAGTTTGCGCAGCAGCGGTACTGGCCACGCCATCGGCTTTCTTATCCACACCCAACAACGCAGACCGACGCTCCATCAGGCGAAGTACACGGTCAAAACTCCATCCATCGCCACTCATTGCCTTTGGCCAATAGACAGTCAGCAGAGCATCGAGGCGCAACGATTCAAGATTCCGGTATTCGTCACATGCAGGGCGTAGCGTGCGCTCTAGCTCGCGTTGAACGGCCTTGAAGGCGGCGCCGCGCGACGGGTAGCCTGATTGCGCTGCAATGGTATCCCAGTCGTTACCTGCGAGCGCCAGAGCAATCGCAGCTTTGACTCGCACGGCAGCGTTCACGTCGCGTAATGGCGGTTGGCCTGCCTGAGTTGGCGTTTTTCGTGGTCGTGCCATAGAGTTGCCTGCGCCTCGTCAGTTCAATGCCGGATGCTTTGGGCGTCGCGGATCGCCGCGTTCCATCCAACGTGGTTCGCTAAGATCAGCCAGTTGCGCCGCGATCTGTACCGCGGCGGTATGAAACTGTTGGGGAATAGGCACACGGTATGTGCGGTCTACGGTGAAAGTGACGCTTTGATTGAAGTCCAGGCCAAGCGTCGGCTTCTTCACCAGAAGCAGGAAATAGAACCGCGCGCCATCGGGCGCCAGCACGTAGTCAGCACAGTCGCGCGCCATACCGTAGAGCAATTCATTGAGGCCAGCTGCAAACGACTCGAAGCTATCTTCAGGTAGATCGATGGCGCGCCGATGCGCCAGAATTGTTTGCTCCGCCGCAAAGCGGAGATCGCCGAGGCCTGCGCCAAAGACGATTTCGATAGCCATTGGTTTCCCCTTATGACACATAGGCGAAAACACGAAAGCCGCCACTCTTGCGAATGACGGCCTCGCGCTGCTTGTCCCCATTACAATGTGCGTCATCGCCTAGCGACTGCCGAGAAGGCGCCTATCCCCATCGCCGGTGTACAGGTCGTCGCGTGTTGGTGTGTTCGCTCAGGCCATGCGTTCACCACCGCTGCTCGTGCGGGTTTTGGTCAGGCACGGTATGCCAAACACTTCATGGGCGACCAACGAACCTGCGGCTTACTCGGATTATCAGCTCTAGACTAGCCGTTGAGTCAGAACAAGCGTTCATTTTCTCTTAAAAAGGCATCGGTACGCCCGACAGGAGTCGAACCTGTTTTGCTGCCTCATAATGGCAGGGTAGCCGTTAGCCTACAGGCGTGAAATACGGTCTGAGATGCGTTGAAACGGCTTGTCAACCTTCTTGCCTAGCCACCTTGCTAGCGGGTTGACGACTGACGCGCCCAAGAAGATGCCAACAAGCAAAGCTATGATGATTGACGCCATGTGCGCCTCTTTCAGAGACACAACGAACCGCAAGGGGCCAGTTTATCCGTAATACGATGAGCGTGGCTGACTCAACAACCAACACGACTACGGTAGGAGTAGCAAACCCAATTATTCCGCAGCGGGTTTACGATACCCGCGCGAGCGATGCGTAAAATAGGCTTCAGCCATCAAGGTCACTTTCCGCGTATGGTAGGTGATCCATGTTGGCGAACGCTGATAGTCACGTGCGACGTTGCTGATAGAGCGGCCATCGCGTAGAACAGCTAGAGCGATCTCTAGCGTTTCCGATCCAAGGCGTTTCCGAATACGCCCTGTCACATACTCAACATCCCACCAGGCGAGCCACGTTTGCTGCTCTTCGGCGATAATGCGTGGCAGAACGTGGAGCATGTAGCGGTCAAACGCACTCGTGAATTGCTTACCGCCCAACCCCTTCGCCGTAGCATCATCGTCGTGATAGTCACGCCGTGGTGTTTCAGTCTGTTGGGTATGTATGCGTGTTGGTATAGGCGCACGCACATGTGCCGGTCGGCTCATATCGCCATCGAGGTACCATGTTGGCAGAGCAGCATCGAGGTACTGGCCTGTCAGCACGTCAGTATTGACAACAGTCTTGCGCGGTGGCGGCTGGGCTGGCTTCTGCTTACGCTTCGGCTTGCCCACATTGCCACCCCACTACCACACCACGTCCCCTCACAGCCACCACTAACGAGTGTACCACGTCGTTACGCTTTTCGTCAAGTCATGCGAAAAATAGGTAACAACAAGCGGGCGATAGAAACGATCCAATATCCGATGCGTTGACAAGACGGCGCTTCATGTGACATATTCCTACTGTAGTGTGCGAGCGTCGAAAGGCTAACGGCGTGTCCAATGACAGTGAGTTCAGCCAAGCGTCAGTAGCGTTTATGAAGCAGTTCGCCGGGAAGAACGTCAAGATCGAGCTAATGAATGGGGCGTTCCATCCGTCAACTCACCCAAGTGCGAGTGGCGTACAGATGGCTTACGACGTAACAGTCAAACTCATCGACGTGTATCCTGATAGCTTGCTCGTTGAAAGAGCGGGTAAACGCGCATTGATTTTTGCGCGGGCTGTTCGGTCTATTCAGGAAGGCTAACACCGCTACAAGAGGCCCGATGACAATGCCTGTCACATTGTCATCGGGCCTCTTCGATTGCCATCCTATCCGAATAGACTAAACTGTCGCCTTTCTACGCTACTAGAGCCACCACTCATCAAAAGCGTCGTAGCGATTCTCATCCATTGGTGTCACCTTTCTGCTCCGACTCATCAGATACCCACACATCAAACTGGTAGAGCCGATGGTAGCCATGCAACGTCAACGTGTTTGTTTTTGGATCGTAGTCAGCAGGAGTGACATGTATCCATTCTGCACATTGCCAAAGCCGATGCGTGATGAATCCTATGTGTGATGTGGTGACCTGCTCACCTTGCGCAAGCTGCCACATGGCACGCATATCTTCTAGCAGGACGGCCACCCTCTCACCTGATTTGAGAGCACGTGGCGCTGGATAGATCACCTGCGGCGGCCTCATCTGGTCATACACGATCTTCGGCTCCTCTGGCACGCCACCCCACTCATGCGCCATCCGATCACATGCCTGTATCAAAAGATTGCGCTCTTCTTCGCTCATCTCACACCCTCTTTTCTCGAATATCCTGAAACTCGTCTTAGCTTTCCTGGCGCTTCAGCGACCCACACAATGTCGTCTAAACGCACATCTACCCCTCGCACAAATGGAAATGATGCAGATGTTGACACTGTGTACGTCTCATCCCCATACCCGCCCATATCAGAGAGATGAACCCATTTGCCATCAGCAGAAATATGGGCTGTCCCCAAACGAATCACCTCCCCTGTACACAGACCTAGCGCATAGTCAAATGATTGATCGTACATGGCTTTGGCAAGCGCAGGGGGAATACCATATTGACTCATGGCAAGAGCTTCAATATCTTCGCCAACGTCCTCAATTTCCTCAACTTCACGATCCATTTCGTCTTCGCCCATCTCACTCTGCCTTTCGCAACGTAGGCGCATACCTGTCTCGGTAGCCGAGGTCGCGCCGCTCATACCGCTTTTAGTATTACTGGCCACTTGATAACGCTGGCCCCGCGCTCCCCGCCGCGATAAGCGTCTTCGTTTGCCAGCACAACAGCCACGCTTGAATGATGCCAGCGGCCACCACGCGGACTGGCGCTAGCGCGCTTGTTGAGTTGTGTGGCAATCGCTCGCAACGTCAAGCCCTGACCACGCAGCTCGTAGATGCGCCGAACGATGTGCGCTGCATTGCGGTCTACTCGCACACCTAACGTGTCACGCAGATAGCCGTAAGGCATGCGACCGCCTGCCTCACCATCGCGGCGACTGTGTTCAGCAAGCGCCGCCCGCGTCCGTTCTGCAATCAGGTCGCGCTCCAACTGTGCCAGCGCCGCAAACATCGTCAAGACGAACTGTCCTTGGGGCGTTGTCGTGTCGAGCGATTCTTTGCAGGAGACGAGTGAGACGCCGTAACGTGTCATCTCTTCAACCAGGTCGAGCACGA
>Ga0070731_10005714_pt1 | contig 10167 bp, 11 predicted proteins | sample Coa_R1_2_FD_66448 | JGI IMG/M metagenome (GOLD analysis project Ga0070731, IMG submission 66448) | Surface soil microbial communities from Centralia Pennsylvania, which are recovering from an underground coalmine fire - Coalmine... | ecosystem: Environmental > Terrestrial > Soil > Unclassified ... | reverse complement strand
GCGGTGCGAGACTTCGCCCGGTGACCGCCCCTGCCGCAGACGCCCCTCCGCTGCTGGAGCGCGAGGAGAGCCTCTCGACGCTGGACGGGCTCTTCGCCGGCATCTCCACGGGCGAGGGCGGGCAGGTCGTCTTCGTCGGCGGTGAGGCCGGGGTCGGCAAGACGACGCTCCTCCGCGTGTTCTGCGACGCCCACGCGTCGGCCGCACGCGTGCTCTGGGGCGCGTGCGAGCCCCTCCACACTCCGCGCCCGCTGGGCCCCCTGCTCGACGTCGCCGAGCACGCCGGGAGCGAGCTCGAGTCGTTGCTCGCGGGCGCGGTACGGCCTCACGAGGTCGCGACGGCGCTGCTCCACGAGCTGCGCACGGAGCAGCCGACGATCGTCGTGCTCGAAGACCTGCACTGGGCCGACGAGGCGACGCTCGATGTGCTGACGCTGCTCGCGCCGCGGGTCATCTCCGCGCGCGCGCTCGTGCTCGCGAGCTATCGCACGGACGAGCTCTCGGACCAGCTCCGCTTCGTCCTCGGCGAAGTCGGTCGGCGTGGGCGGCTCGCGGTCGGCCCGCTCTCGAGGGAGGCGGTGGCCCGCCTCGCGGAGCCGTACGGCGTCGATGCCGGCGAGCTGCACGAGAGCACCGGCGGCAACCCGTTCTTCGTCACCGAGGTGCTCGCTGCGGGCGGGCGGATCCCGGAGACCGTACGGGACGCCGTGCTCGCGCGGGCGACGAGGCTCTCCCCGCCGGCGCGCGGGCTGCTCGACGCCGTGGCCGTCGTGCCGGGGCCGGTCGAGCCGTGGCTGCTCGTCGCGATCGGCGGTGAGCTCGAGGACCGGCTCGACGAGTGCCTCGCCTCCGGGATCCTCCGCGCACGCGAGCGCGACGTCGCCTTCCGGCACGAGCTGGCCCGACTGGCGATCGAGCAAGCGATTCTTCCCCATCGCCGGATCGCGTTGCATCGCGCGGCTCTCGCGGCGCTCGCCGTCCACGAGAACGAGGCAGACGTCGCCGCTCTCGCCCACCACGCCGACGCCGCCGGGGATGCCGAGGCCGTCCTCCGCTGGGCGCCGCTCGCAGCTCGTCGCGCGGCCGAGTCCGGAGCCCATCGTGAGGCGGCCGAGCAGTACGCGCGCGCCCTTCGCTTCGCCGACCGGCTGCCGCCCGACGAGCGGGCCAGGTTGCTTCGCCTACGGTCGGACGAATGCTGGGTGGCCGCGGACTTCGAGAGTGCGATCGTCGCCGAGCGGCAGGCGCTCGAGTGCCTGCGCCAGCTCGGCGACCGGCTCGGTGAAGGCGACTCGCTCCGCTCGCTGTCGCGTTTGCTGTTCTTCGCCGGCCGCCCGCGCGAAGGCGAGCCGCTTGCGCGCGAAGCGCTCGCGCTGCTCGAGGCGCTGCCGCCCGGACACGAGCTCGCGATGGCGTATTGCAACCTGTCGCAGCGCGGGATGGCCGCCGAGGACGACGAGCAGGCGGTGCGATGGGGCAACCGTGCGCTCGAGCTGGCCGAACGACTCGGCGACACCGAGGCGCTCGTGTACGCGCTCACGAACCTCGGCTCCGCAGCGCTGCAGGCGGGCAGAGCCGAGGGGCGGCCGCTCCTCGAGCGGGTGCTTGCACTGAGCAGGGAGCACGGGCTCGACGAGTACACGGGGCGGGTCTATTCGGCGCTCGTCCTCTGGCCCGCGCGCCGCCGCGACTACGACGACGCCGAGCGCCACCTCGTCGAAGGTCTCGAGTACTGCTCGGAACGCGGTCTCGACACGTGGCGCCTGTACCTCCTCGCCTACCGTTCCTCGATCGAGCTCGGCCGCGGGCTCTGGGACGCGGCGGCGGAGACCGCGTCTCTCGTGCTCCGTCATCCGCGGAGTGCGCCTCTCGCCCGAGGAGCGGCGTTGATCACGATCGGCCTCGTCAGGGCGCGTCGCGGCGACCCGACGTCGGGTGCGCCGCTCGAGCAGGCCGACGCGCTCGCCGAAGGGACCGACGAGCCGTCACGTCTCGCCGCGGCCGCCGCAGCGCGCGCAGAAGCAGCATGGCTCGCCGGCCGGGAGGCGGACGTAGAGCGGCTGACCGCGTCCGCGCTGGGGTTCGCACGTGAGCGCCGGGCTGCCTTGGCGGTCACCGAGCTTGCGTACTGGCGAAGCCAGGCGGGGCTGCGCGACGACCTGCCGGCCGATCTGCTCGCGGGACCATTCGCAGCTGCGCTCGCCGGTGACTGGGGAGCCGCGGAGAGCGGCTGGCATGCGCTCGGCTGCCCCTACGAGGCGGCGCTGGCACTCAGCGAACGTGACGACGAGCAGGCCGTCCGGCGCGCGCTCGACGAGCTCGCGCGGCTCGGAGCAGATGCCGCCGTCGCAGCGGTCGGCCGGCGAATGCGCCGGCGGGGCGTCCGAGGTGTGCCGCGAGGCCCACGGCCGAAGACCCGCGACAACCCGGCCGGGCTCACCGCGCGGGAGGTCGACGTGCTGGTACTCGTGACCCAGGGGTTGCGCAACGTCGAGATTGCGGAGCGGCTCGTCATCTCTGAGCGGACCGTCGACCACCATGTCGCGTCGATCCTGCGCAAGCTCGACGCCCGCACGCGCGGCGAAGCGACCGCGAAGGCGGCCGCTCTCGGCCTCGCCGGCTGACCGTACGGAGCGCCGGGGATAGGCACCGCTTGCGCGCAGCCGGGCGCAGTGAGATCAATATGGGAATGCACCTGCGAATCGGCCTCGCCGCGCTCGCGGCCTGCTGCCTGGCCGCGGTCGGGTCCGCGGGCTCAGCCGCGACGTCCCCGGTTCACCTCGGCGTCCTGGGAGACCCGGCGCGCTTCGACGGGCAAACGACGCAGTCGTCGTCGACCCGCCTGATCATCGTCGGTTGGGATCAGGGGACGAGCTCGTCGTACTTCTCGCGACTCTTCGCGACCATGCTCGGCGAGCCGATGGTCGGGCTGAGCACAGGCCCGGAGGGCGGGCCCGAGTCGATCTCGCCCGAGGCGATCGCGCGCGGACAGGGCGACGCGGTGCTCGTGGCGCTGAACCAGGCAGTCGCTGAGTGGAAACGCGCGATCTACATCCGGCCTCTGGCCGAGATGAACGGCCACTGGAACGCGTACTCGGCGTACAACCTGAACGGCTCGCCGCGCGGCGCCGACCACTCGACCGCAGCCTTCCGGAAGGCGTTCGCGCGGATCTACCTCATCGTTCACGGCGGCCCGTCGGTCAACGCGCGACTGAGGTCGCTGGGACTGCCGCCGGTCTCGGCGCCGACCACGCCGGCCCCGAACGCAATGGTCGTCTGGAACCCACAGGGGTACGGCTCCCCCGACCTGCCGGGCAACTCGGCACAGGCGTACTACCCGGGCGACCGCTTCGTCGACGTCGTCGCCGACGACCTCTACGACATCGGCGGCAAGGCCGAATGGCCCGCCACCGAGGCGCTCTACGCCGCGCACCCGAGCAAGCCGTTCGCGCTCGGAGAATGGGGACTTTGGGGCGTCGACGACCCGTCGTTCGTCGCCAAGATGGCGACCTTCATCCGCACTCACCGCCGGACCGTGCTCGCCGTCTACTACTCCGGCCGTCCCGGGTCCGTCTTCGACCTCGCGAGCAAGCCCAGGTCGCTGGCCGCCTACCGGCGGCTCATCGCGCCGCTCGGCGGCTGAGACCCGTTGGAGCGATTCAAGACGCAGACATGGCTCGCCGATAGCGGTCCCGTTGCCCATCTACAGGCTCATCCTGGCGTCGCGCCTGCCCCGGGCAGGCACCGATAACCCGACGCTCCAGATCGACGAGCTGGTCTTCCAGGACGCCCGCGAGCTCAAAGAAGGCGACGAGATCCAACTCGAGGAGAGTTGGTGGTGCGTCACCGCAGAGGTCGACGAGGAGACGCTCGCCTGCCGGCCCATCCTGCCCGTCCACTTCGTCTTCGACAACGGCTCGCGACCGGTCGGCCTCTATCCTGCCGACCTCCGCAAGCTCCGCGGAGCGCTCGACTCGTTCGCCGCGGAAGCCCACGCGCTCCGGGTCGCGATCGACCTCCTGCTCTCCGGAGGCGACGAACGCGTACGACTCGGCGACAGTTCCATCCGCCAGACACTGGTCGCGCTGAATCGCATGCGGGACGTCGACGTCTACGAGCCCGATTCTGATCTCGACAACCTTCGTATCGAGTGCCGGCGGTACCTCTCTGACCGCGGCTTGGTGTAGGCGCCCGGCTAGTCCGAGCCTGGACGCATGCCCCAACCCGTCTCGACACGCCAGTTCGCGAAGGTCTCGGCGACCATCTCTCTCAGCCGGTGGATCGTCGTCGGATCGTCGAGACGCTCCTCGTCGAGCTCGATCTGCATCTGATCGAGCCACAACCTGAGTTCGTGCCGCGCCCGCTCGACATCGTCGGTCATTCGTCGGAAGGAATCTGATCCCAGCCGAGGATCGCGAGTTGTGCGTACATGCTGTCGATTCGCTCGTGCAGGACCCGGCGCTGGGCCGAGATTCCGCGCTCGCGCGCCGCGGTCTGCTCGTTCGTGAAACTGGACAGGCGCAGGTGCAACATCCTGCGCTGCGCTGACAGCTTCCGTTCTTCCCGCTCGAGTGCTCTCAGCTCGGCAGCGAGCTCGATGCACTCGGGGGTGAGGTCGACGGTGTCGTCCTGGATCTCGCCGGCGATGATCGCGTACAGGTAGTCGACGGTGTGCCGCATCGTCGAATCTAGGCCCGAGGGCGGCGATCCCGCATGGGCCGCTCGGCCCAGCCCGGATGGATGGGTTGAGGGAGCCGACCGCGGCTGCCGCTCAACCCCGGGGTCGCGAAGGGCCCGGGTGGATTCGAACCACCGACCAACGAATTATGAGTTCGCTGCTCTAACCGCTGAGCTACGGGCCCGCGATTCCGAGCGTACTCGTTAGACTCCGCCCTCGATGAAGGTCTTCCAGGCCGAGCGGCACTTCCAGACGGCAGGCGGCCTTCACGTCACGGACATCACCGACGAGGTCTCCGAGATCGTCTCCGAGTCGGGGGTCGTCGACGGGATCTGCTGCGTCTACTCGCCGCACACGACCTGTTGTGTGCGGGTCAACGAGTACGAGCGCGGGATGTTCGAGGACTTCGGCGCGCTGCTGCGACGGCTGATCCCGCACGAGACGTATTACGCCCACGATGACTGGGACCGGCGGACGGAGAACATCTGCCTCGAGGACATGGAGATCGGGAACGGCCACGCGCACTGCATGTCGATGCTCCTCGGCTCGGCGGGCGAGTCGATCCCGGTCGCCGAGGGTGAGCTGTGCCTTGGCCAGTGGCAGCGGGTGCTGTTCATCGAGCTCGACCGCTCCCGTCCGCGCCGCTGGGTCTGCAAGGTCGTCGGCTCGGACTAGAAACGCGCGAACCTGGTTCGCCTGCGGCGCACCAGGTTCGATGACTTACGTTTCCTCGACGGCGAGCGGCGGTTCGCTGACGCCGTGCTCGGCCGCGAGCTCGAAGACCCAGAACTCGCGACCCATCACGTGGACCGCGACGTTGTAGACGGGGACGCCGTCGATCTCGCCTTCGAACGACCCGTGGTGCGCGTGACCGTGGACGACCAGGTCCGGGCGATGATCGCGGATCGGGCCGGCGAGGCGGTCCGCCCCGAGCACGAGCCACAACCGCTCGGGCTCACCGATGAGCGTTCCCTCGACGGGCGAATAGTGGAGTAGCGCGATCCTCACGGCGCACGACTCGATCGCGCGCAGGCCGGCTTCGAGCCCGGAGACGTCGGCGGTGGTCTCGGCGTACGCCTGGCGGAACAACGGCTCGCCGAAGTTCGCCCACTGATTGCCGAAACCGCCGACGAACCCCTTCACGCCCGTAATCCCGAAGCTGACACCGCCGACGGGCAGGATCGTGTGCGTCCGTTCGAGCACGACGACGCCTGCGCCGGCGAGCGCGCGCACGAGATCGGGTGCACGGTCGGACTGCCAGTCGTGGTTGCCGAGCACCGCGACGATCGGCAGCTCGAGGTCGCGGCACGCGTCGGCAACCACGCACACCTCGTCGACCTGTCCGTGCTGCGTCAGGTCGCCTGCGAGCAGGATGAGATCCGTCTGGTCGGCGGCGCGCCGGAATGCCTCCCGGACGCGGTCGGCGTCCCCCGTGCCGGCGTGGATGTCGCCGGCGGCCGCGATGCGAATGGTCCGCGCCGCCACGGCTCATTTCTTACCCGTGATTGCACTCCTGACGCGTCGGGTACCACCCGGTGCCATGGCCGCCAACGGCACCTTCGGCGCGCTGCTCGACGCGATGAAGCGCGCCGCGGCAACGCTGCGCGACCACGAGGTCCCGTTCGCGCTCGCCGGCAGCCTCGCGGTGTACGCGCGCGGCGGCCCGGAGACCGACCACGACGTCGACTTCGTGCTGAGCCCGCGGGACGCCGACCGCGCACTCGAGGTGCTCGCCCAGTCGGGGTTCCGCTGCGAACGGCCGCCCGAGGGCTGGCTGTACAAGGTCTTCGACGAACGCGACGCGATGATCGACCTCATCTTCTCGCCGAACGGACAACCGCCGGAGGTCGTCGACGAGATCGTCGGCCGCGCAGACGAGATCGAGGTGTACGCGATCAAGCTGAAGGTGATGAGCGCGACAGACGTGCTGGCGTCGAAGCTGCTCGCGCTGCGGGAGCACTCCGTCGACTACGAGCCGGCCCTGGAGATCGCACGGGCACTCCGCGAGCAGGTCGACTGGAACGTGCTCGCCGAGCGAACCGCGGGCTCTCCGTACGCCGCGGCGTTCTTCACGCTCGCCGAACGGCTCGGCCTGGCGCCTGCGGCTACGCCGCCTTGAGGCCCGCGAGCTCGCGACGCTCGGCAAGCCGGCGCAGCGCTTCGGACTCAAGCTGGCGGACGCGTTCGCGCGTGATTCCCATGATCCGCCCGATCTCTTCCAGCGACTTGGGATCCTGGTTGCCGTTCAGTCCGTACCGGAGCTTGAGAATCTGGCGCTCGCGCTCCGGCAGGTCGGCGACGGCCGCATGGAGCGCCTGCTCGGTCAGCTCGACCTCGACCTGCTCGTCGGGCGGCGCCTCGTGGCTCGCGAAGAGATCGCCGAACGATGCGGACTCGTCCTCGCCGACGGGCTTGTCGAGTGACGCCACTGCCCGTGCCGCGCCGCGCACCTCGCGCACCTGCTTCACGGGCAGCTTGGCCGTCTCGGCGACCTCCGAGTCCGTCGGCGTCCGTTCGAGCTTCGCGATCAGCTCCCGCTCGGCGCGAGAGATCCGTTGCTCCCGCTCGACGATGTGCACCGGGATGCGAATGGTCCGCGCCTTGTTCGCCACGCCGCGCTGCACCGCCTGGCGGATCCACCAGGTCGCGTAGGTCGAGAACTTGAAGCCCTTCCGCCAGTCGAACTTCTCCGCCGCGCGGATGAGTCCGATGATCCCTTCCTGGATCAGGTCGAGCAGTGACAGGCCGTGTCCCTGGTACTTCTTCGCGATCGAGACCACGAGGCGAAGGTTCGAGTTGATCAGCAGATCCTTCGCGTCCTTGTCGCCGCGTTCGATCCGCTTCGCGAGCTCGACCTCTTCGGCGGCCGTCAGCAGCTTGTAGCGCCCGGCCTCGTTCAGGAAGAGCTGCAGCGCGTCTGTCGTGGTCGTCGCGAGCTGCGTGTTCGTGTACGAGACGTCCTCTTCGAACGCGCGCGAGCAGTCGTCGGTCAGCTCGACGCCGTGCGACTCGAGCCGCTCGAACAGCGCCTCGACCTCCTCCTCTTCGAGCTCGAGGCGCGCGACCACCTCCTGCAGCTCAGTGAGATGGACGCAGCCGTGCTCCTCGCCGTGCTCGAGCAGCAGGGACAGCGAGTCCTGGCTCATAGGTGTCGGGCTTCCCCCAAAGGGCGTCTCGATAACCCTCACTATCCGCGTTCAGCGGCACCGGTTTCAGGGATTCCTTACATGCGCGGAACCAGCCGCTCACCGCCGCTCGGAACCCTGTCCCACGGTGACGCTGATGGCGAAGAACCTGCCGGGGCTCATCCACCCCGCACCCGCAGCCCCGGCGCAGGGGTCCTCCCTCGTGCCGGTTGCGGCGACCGCGCTCGCGCTCGTGCTCGTGCTGGTCGCCGTCGCCGTCATCGCGGCTCGACGGCGCACCGGCTGAGCTACGATCGTGCGCGGCCATGTGGTGGTTCCTCACGCCGCTGATCGTCCTCGGAGCGCTGATCGTGCTGTTCGGCGTGCTCGTGTTCCTGGGCAGGTTTCGGAACGGCGCGCTGTTGCGGCCGCTCGTCGCCCGGCTCGCCCGGATCGGCTTCATGCGGCGGTTCTTCACCAAGGTCAGCACGGCCGCCCTCGAGCGCCAGAATCCCGAGCTTGCGAGCGCGATGCGGAAGATCAGCGGCGTCGCCGCGAACCCGAATCCGCAGGCGGTGCAGAAGGCGATGAGCAGGCTGACCCCGGCCGAGCGCCGCGCTTACCTGCAGGCGAGCGAGGCGCAAGGCGAGGAAGCGCCGAATCGCCAGGCACGGCGTCGCGTGGAGCGCATGCAGCAACAGGCCCGCGCGCCCGGCGGCCGCGCCGGGCGCAAGCGCAAGCGGCGCTAGGCCTTCCGTCCCCTCGCGACGTTCGTCACCAGCGGCGGCGTGAATGCGCCGTCGCCGCCGAGCTGCTCGAGCCGCGCGACGGTCGCCTCCCACAGTGCCTGTCGCTCCTTCTCCGGCTTCTCTTCGAGCGTGATGGCGAGTGCCGAGCCGCCGAGATAGGAACGCGCAAAGTCGGCGGGCTCCGTGAAGCTCATGTTGCGCTCCACGCGGTCGACCTCGACGTCCTCGAACCCCGCACTCTCGAACAGGCCGCGCAGCTCGCCGGCATCGGGAAGCGCGAACGGGTTCAGCGCGGCGCCCAGCGCGTCCGGCATCTGCTCTCGCACCGCGGCCGCGATCGCGGCATACGCCGGGCACGCCTCGATCTCCGCCCAGCACGCCACCACGGCGTGTCCGCCGTCCACCAGTACACGGTGGAACTCCGCGAACGCCTGTGTGCGGTCCGGGAAGAACTGCACACCCTGCTGGCAGGTGAGAACGTCGAAGCTCCCGTCCTCGAACGGCATTGACAACGCACTTCCCTCCACCAGCTCGATCTCAGGCGGAGAGTTCTCGCGAGCGACGGCAAGCATGCTCGCGTTGAGATCGAGCCCGGTGGTCCGCCCGAGGCCCGGCTGGCGTTCGCGCGCCCGTCGCAGCACGATGCCCGTGCCCGTCGCGACGTCGAGCAGACGGTCGCCCGGCGACAGCTCCGCCGACTCGACGAGCTCGTCCGCGAACCCGAGGAAGAACCCGGCAACGCACAGCTCCTCGTAGACCGACGGGAACGATGCCTTCCTGTCCCAGTGCATCTGGCTCATGACTTCACCGGCCCGTAGGCGCTGAATTGCATGCTGCCGTGCTCACACACCGACGTCGGCGGCAGGATGCGCGCCCGCGTCGTGCCGCCGCCGCGGGCGGTCACGAGCAGCCAGCCGGCGATCGGCTCGCAGTGGGTCTTCGTCGTCGGCTCTCCAGGCCCGGGGACATCCGGCGAGAAACGCGCCGTCGCGCGCGCCGACCTTCCCGGCGCGAGCGTGACCAGGACCGCGGTGAGCGCCCCCGGGAAGGCGGCACGGACGTGCGTCGGCAAGGGGTTCCCTGCCGGCCCGAGGAGCCGCACGATCGGCAGCCCGGTGACCGCGCAGCGCCTGGTGGAACGGTTCCGAACGCGGAGCGCGTAGACGATGTTCCCGGCGCCTGCACTGCCGGGGATGACCTTGAACGTGGCGGAGAGCTGCGAGCCCCTGCAGAAGGGGACAAGCGACCTCGGAGCGGCGGCGGCGGCCGACGCACCGGCGAGCGCGAGGACGGCGGCGATGAGCGAGAGCTTCATGGCGAGAAGGTACCCCGCCGCACGGCCGGGCGTATCGTTCGCGCGATGTCGGCGACGACGACTCCGCGCGTGCTCCACGTCTCGCTCGTGGTGGGCGGCGATCTGTTGGACGGCTCGGGCGCGCGGCTCGGGCGTGTCGACGACCTGATCGTCAGGCTCGGCGAAGACGAATACCCGCCGGTGACCGGCGTCCTCGCGTCGGTCGCCGGACGCCAGGTCTTCGTGCCGGCAGACGAGGTGGCCGACATCGAGCACGGTCGGGTCACACTCGTCTCTCCCCGCCTGGATCTTCGCCCCTTC